>Ga0209121_10000347_pt1 | contig 48965 bp, 47 predicted proteins | sample Cruoilmetagenom3_FD_187292 | JGI IMG/M metagenome (GOLD analysis project Ga0209121, IMG submission 187292) | Oil polluted marine microbial communities from Coal Oil Point, Santa Barbara, California, USA - Sample 3 (SPAdes) (version 2) | ecosystem: Environmental > Aquatic > Marine > Oil seeps ... | reverse complement strand
CAGGTAGACTTGCTCCTGCTCGAAATGGTCTTTGGCCTGGTCTGCAAACCGGGGGAGGCTTTTCTGAATATCAATCAGATTGACGGGCATAACGCTCCAATAATCGCTTGATGGTTAAGGTCACCTTGCCTAATTATAACGACAGTTGCCAACCCGAAGCAATTGAGAGTTGCAATAATCCGTGACATAATTGAAAAGGACTGGCTTCCGCCAGTCCTTATAGCTAAATTCTCGGTTTGAATATCCTGTTGAGCTATTGGACAGTTTCTGCAATTTCAATAAGGTCATCCTCCATTAATAAATTGCCCATATAACTCAACTCAAAGATCATCCCATCAGCCTCCCATATCAAGTGTTTCAAAGAGGTAAAATAGGAATAACTTTTCCAAACAGCCTCACCATCTTCAAGCGTCCAAACCCCTTCAACATATTCGCCATATTCACCATTGATTGAGACCTTCTGGATCCTGGCAGAGGAACCAACCAGTGGGCACAGATCACAGGTTCCCGAAGCTGAAACGGGTTCCATTTTCAAGCCAAGCGCTGGACTGACCTGGTCATAGTAGTAATACATCAGTGTGACCACCTGTGTTTGAGGGTCATAAAGCGCTTTCGTAAATTCATAACCCAGTGGCATCCAGGATGGCTGATAAATATGATATCCAGCCAACGTTTCCACCTCTTCAAGAGTCAGGCTATCCAAATCCAGGTCGCCTTCTGAGATCAAATCCGCATCGCCGGCCTCAGATGTGGATTCAGAATAGGACAAGGCAATGCTTTCAGCCACAGCAATCAATTTCTCCTCTGCAACTGGCGATGAACCGGAGTAGATAATCCTGTATTTCATCCCAGCCGCTTCCCATAACAATGCTTGTTGGTGATCATCATCATCCCATTCCTCAGTGACTGTAACTGTCAGGAATTCATTTCCCTCTTCCGGCAGGAGGATACCTTCAACATATTCCCCCTCAACACCATTAATGAGCACTTCTTTCATATCAGCCCCTATGCCCAGGGTAAAACAGAGTTCACATGGTTCGGTTGGTGAAATCAATTCCTGCATGATACATAGGGTTTCATCTCCGTTACTATAAACAAGAAAAACAAGGTTACTTTCCTCAATATAGTACGCTTTTGTAAACGTAAAGCCATCAGGGATCAAGGAAGGTTGATTGATTTTATATTCAACTACAGACTGCACTTCTTCGAGGGACATAACATCCATCAGATTACTTTCCTGTTCTGGATTCGTGCCGTCCGCATAAGGGGTCTCGGTTGCCCCTTCTTCAGATCCTGAAGATTGCGTCGCCTGGAAGGAATCAAATGGCACGCTGTCACTTTCAATTTTGTTAAAAAACTGGAAAGCGTTTTGCGCCCAGGCCTGTCCCTGAGGCGTCAATAAGAACACAACCCCCGTCAGCAGAACCGCCAGCCCTAAGGCAGCTCCGGCCAGCCGCAGCCGGGCTCCCCAGGTACGACGAGGTTTACGCTCTGAAAGCATGATCCGTTCTTTTATCGCAGGCCAGAGATGGATTGTCGCCTCCGGCGCTTTTTCATCGGCCAATGACCGCATTATTCGCTGAACTTGTTTATCACTCATGACTTATTTTCTCCTTTTCATATCGACCCCTTCGGGCTGACCCCAGCAGCTGTCTAAGCCGCTTTCGGGCTGTATGGAGCCACCATTTGATCGTTGTGGAAGGGCGGCCCAGCTCCTGAACCATTTCGCGTTCCCTTTTTCCCAGAAAATAGCGCATCACCACCGCCTCTCGCTGGTTGGGCTTCAGGCGCTTGATCGCATCCCAGACCTGGTCACGGGTCTCCGCAGATTCACTCAATTTTTCCGGACCTTCTGCAGGATCAATCAGCCACTGCGAAACAGGATTCTCGCCCTCAGGGGATTCAAGTGGCAGAAATCTCCCTTGCTTCTTCACAGCCTTTTTTGCAGCATTGATCACAATTCTAAAGAACCACGGACTGAAGGGGCGGTTGTCATCAAATTGATGAATTTTACGATAGACCTGAAGAAAGGCATCCTGCACGATATCTTCTGCCAGATCGCGATCACAGGTGATAAATAGGGCTGTATGAACCGCCTTCACCTGATAACGGTGAACGAGAACAGACAAACCTTCAATATTTTCATTTTTCAACAGGGCAATGGCTTGTTGATCTGAGTATTGGTTCGTTTCGATTTGTTCTGGTCCGATGAAATCATCCATAAAATCCACACCTTAGCTAAGTTGTTCCAATTGGTTCAGTTTTTCAGGCCTCTATCTATATTATCCTTTGCCCCTGCGAAAAGATAGTTGCCGCCACAAACCTAGAGGGAATGAAACAAAGAAATAAGCTTTAGGTCTCATCTTCTATTGAAAATCGGTTCGGGAACCTTATTGTCTCTTAAATTGAGCCAATCCGAGTTAGGAGAAGTGTTTTAGTGGATTTTATTTTTGGAAAAAGACCCCTTCCTGCCTGCTGCACTTCGTTCCCAGGCATCCATCCCCTGAAATCAGGGGATGGAACGAGGATTGGGTCAGAAAACGGTTAGTATAACAAATTTCGTGACATATCTCTTTAATTTATCTGATTTAATAATTTAATTGCGATTACCCTGTACTTAACCAGCACAAAGCTCGTAACTTGCCCCCTGGAATGTGCCGTCCAGTCGCGTTGACAGCCCCACACTCAAAAGATATACTTCCCTTATCAAAACTTTCACCTTCGGGGCAGGGTGCGGGCCTCTCGGCCCAATTCCCGACCGGTGGTAACCCTCAACAGGGGCAGCCCACGAGCATGCCTGGCATGCATGAACCGGTGAAAACCCGGTGCCGGCGGTAACAGTCCGAATGGAAGAAGGTGCCGGTATCTTATTGATATTCGTCGCATGCCCCGATTAAACAACTCAGGGCTTTTTTTATATGTCTGCAAAATCTGAAATCCAATCTCAATCTCACAATCAGAAGCCGTGGAAGCGGGTGTTGTTCCTGGTGCTTTCTCTGGCAGGCGGCATCGCGCTTTGGGCTTTGCTCGCCCGGGCTCTGAACCTGCCGGCTTTCATTTTGCCCGGTCCGGGCCTGGTCTGGAAACGGTTCCTCACCTCCCTGTCAAGCGGCCAGCTTGGACGGCACACCCTCGCCACCCTGTTTGAAGTGCTTTCCGGCCTGCTGGTCGGCAGCCTGTTTGCCACCATCCTTGGCTACCTGCTGGCGAAATCCCCCACGCTTGAAAAACTGGTTGCGCCGTATCTGGTTGCCAGCCAGAGCATTCCGATGGTGGCCATCGCCCCGCTGCTCGTGATCTGGTTTGGCCCGGGGATCTTTTCTAAAATCCTGATCTGTGCCCTGATCGTCTTCTTTCCGGTCCTGATCAACACTGTGGTCGGCTTGCGGGAAGTACCGCAGGATCTGCGCGACCTGATGCGCTCCCTGAATGCCACCCAGGGTCAGATGCTCTGGAAGCTGGAAGTCCCGGCTGCCCTGCCGATCTTCCTGGGTGGGCTGCGGGTTGGCGCCACCCTGTCCGTGATCGGCGCGGTCGTGGGCGAACTGGTCGGCGCGGATCGGGGACTGGGGTTCCTGATCAATGTCGGCCGCGGGCAGTATGACACAGCCCTAGTCTTTGTGGCCGTGCTTGCCCTGATCGTGATGGCAATGGCACTCTACGGTATTGTCCTCTGGATCGAAAGACAGGTCCTCGCCTGGCAATCCTGGCGGCAGGAGTAAAATAGTTAGTCCCGAAAACATGGAGAGAAAAATGTATACTAACCAATTAAAAAGAAATGTCATCATCCTCATCATCCTCGCTCTTCTTGGTGCATTCGTCCTAACGGCCTGTCAACAAACTGCTGCGACTGAACCGCCCGAGATCATTGCCACGCCATTGACCCTCGGTTATATCCCCAACATCCAGTTCGCCCCGATTTACGTGGCGGTGGATAAGGGCTATTTCCTCGAGGCAGGGTTCGATGTGTCCATCGAATATGGCAACGAATCCGATGCCGTGGCCCTGATCGGCGCAGGGGAACAACTCTTCGCCATTGCCAGCGGTGAGCAGGTCCTGCTGGCCCGTGCCCAGGGGCTTCCCGTGACCTATGTGGCCGCCTGGTATCAGCAGTATCCGGTGGGAGTTGTCTCCCTGAAAGAGGCTAATATCCTCGTGCCGGAGAATCTGGCCGGCAAATCAATCGGGATTCCCGGCCTCTATGGCGCCAGCTATGTCGGCCTGCGAGCCTTGTTGAGCGCGGCAGACCTGACCGAGGACGCTGTGGATCTGCTGTCAATTGGCTACAATCAGGTGGAAGCCCTGGCCGCCGGGCAAGTTGACTCAGCCGCGATCTACCTGGCTAATGAACCGGTTGTTTTACAGTCGCAGGGTTATGATGTGGATGTGATCAGGGTTGCCGACTACCTCCAACTGGTCGCCAATGGCCTGGTCACCAATGAGACCCTGCTCGCAGAACATCCTGAGCAGGTGCAGGCCTTCATCGGTGCACTGCTCAAAGGCATCGCCGATACCCTGGCAGATCCCGTTGCCGCTTATGAGATCAGCAAGGCTTATGTCGAAAATTTGGCGGACGCCGATCGCGACCTCCAGTTCGAAATCCTCCATCAATCAATCATGCTCTGGGAAACGGAAAATCTCGGTTACAGCGAACCGGCCGGCTGGGTCAACATGCAGGCGGTCCTGCTGGATATGGGGATGCTGACCGAAACCCAGGACTTGGATAAGGCTTTCACCAATGACCTCCTCCCCTGAGGTGGCTCTCTCCGTCCGCAATCTGGGCGTCACCTTCAGTGATGCCAGCGGGGTGGTGCATGCGGTGCACGACCTCAGCTTTTCACTGGCACCCAATGAATTTGTCTCGCTGATCGGCCCCTCCGGCAGCGGTAAGAGCACCCTGCTGCGGGTGTTGGCCGGGTTGATCCCACCCACCCATGGAACATTTGAATACCACCAACGCCAGCCGAAGGTCGGACTGGTCTTCCAGAATGCCAACCTGATGCCCTGGCGCAGGGTCATTGACAATGTCAGCCTGCCTTTGGAATTACAGGACATTCCTCAAAGCCAGATTGAAAAGCGCGCCCTGGAATTAATCCAATTGGTCGGGCTGGAAGGTTTTGAGCAAGCTTATCCCCGCGATCTCTCCGGCGGAATGGCTCAGCGGGTGGCGATCGCCCGTTCCCTGATGCAGGACCCGGATGTCCTCCTTTTGGATGAGCCTTTCGGCTCGCTGGATGACCTCACCCGTGAGCGGATGGGGGATGAACTGCTGCATATCTGGCAAGCCCGGCGCAAGACCGTGCTGATGGTCACCCATTCCATATCAGAAGCTGTTTACCTCTCCGACCGGGTGCTGACGCTTTCTCCCCGCCCGGGGATGATCAAGCTGTCTTTAAACATTGATCTTCCCCGTCCACGCACGCCCAACCTGCGGGCTGCCTCAGAATTCAGCGCCCTGGCGCAGACGCTGCGGGAGAGTCTGCGGGATGAGGTAACCCTCTGAGGCGTCCTGCCCAACTGGCCAGGCCCATTTCCACCCAACAGCCACTTGACAGGAACGCCATTTCCATTACAATCTAAGCTGTCCATTCACTAGTTATAGAAAGGTAGAGGCACGTTTTATGGCTAAAGTCCTTGTACTTGCAAACGCAAAACTGTATGAACGCGCCTCTGGGACACGCTAGAAGGCTATAGCCTCCTGGTTCCTTTTCCGGTCACGGGTGTGTTCATACCCCGTGGCCTTTTGATTTAAATCAAATCAACTCTGGATCAGGCTGCACCGGGTTAGGCCGGGGGTTCCCCCGCGCCCACCCCTGCAAGTTCAACTTGATCGCAGAATGACACCCTCACCGGTCACGGGATTGTTCCGTGACCGGTTTTCTTTTTAACCCACCAATTTAATTCGTAACCATTTTAGAAAGGAAGGCTTGATGCAAGCCCAAGTTCGTTTCAACCCATATCATTCCCCCTTATCGGGGATCGTAACTACACATAAAACACACAGTAATTTTACTGATAGGCATAAGGAACGCTACCAATGCAAACTCAAACTTCCGACCCGTATGCATACGGCGTCGTTTATAAGAAAAATTTAGGACATTATCACGTCCATACCAACAGCCAGGTGGTCCTTTGTTCACTCTCGGCCAAACTCTGGAAGGACTTTGAATATAGCGGCGGCAAAGGCGGTCGCAAGAAGCGGGTCACAAATACCCGCGAAAAACACATGGACCCCGTCGCGATCGGCGACCGGGTGCGGGTTCAATTAGCGGATGACCAGACCGGGGTAATCCTGAAAGTCCTGCCACGCCAGAACAAACTAACCCGCCAATCCGCCAAGCCGATGCCCGGCGCGCATGCCTTTGAACAGGTGATCGCCGCCAATCTGGACCAGGTAGTGCCGGTCTTTGCGGCAGCCAACCCGGAACCGCGCTGGCATATGCTGGATCGCTACCTGGTGGCCGCGGAACATCACCGGCTGCCCGTGCAGATCGCAATTACAAAATTCGACCTGGTCCATAATACACCGGCAGAAGCAGCCCTGCTGACGGCCGTTGATCGCTATCGGCAGATCGGCTATCCAGTGACCCTGACCAGTGCCAATGCCCAGTTAGGACTGGATGAACTTCGTGAAATTATCACGGATAAGACCTCTGTTCTGGTGGGTAAATCCGGCGTGGGCAAAACCTCCCTGCTGAACGCGATCGAACCCGACCTGGGGCTGCGCGTCAAAGAAGTGAACCAAACGACAGGCAAGGGACGGCACACCACCACGCATCTTGAAATGTTCCCGCTGGCGGCGGGCGGCGCGATCATCGACACCCCTGGTGTGCGCGAGTTCGGCCTTTATGGGCTGACCCCCGATGAGGTCGCCGAGTGTTTCCCTGAAATGCGCCCCCTGCTGGGCCAGTGCAGGTTCGGCCACAGCTGCCGACATGAGGAAGAACCGGGCTGCGCGATCCGCCAGGCTGTTATGGATGGGACGATCAGCCCCTATCGCTACAAAAGCTACCTGCGGCTAAAAGTGGACCTGTGAGGTGGATGATGCAGACCTACTTTGATGATTTCAACGCGGATTTCACCTGTAAACACTGCGGCCATTATGTCAGCGCGCGGACGGAGGTCTCCGGCGTGGTCAATCGGAACCACTGCCCCTACTGCCTACATTCCCGTCATGTGGACCTCTTCGAGCCCGGCGACCGACTCTGCGCCTGCAAGGGCGTGATGGCTCCGATCGGTCTGACGGTCAAACGCAGCCGTGATAAATATGCTTCCGGCTTGCGCGGCGAGCTGATGCTGGTGCATCGCTGCACGGCCTGCGGCGTGTTCTCGATTAACCGGATCGCCGCCGATGATGATGCCGTGAGAATTCTCAACAGCCTGAGATGGGGCTCAGACGAAATCATGGATCACCGGCAGGCTAGAAAAATCCGTCTCTTGACCAATGCAGACCTTGCGCTGGTCGAATTTAGGCTCTATGGATTGCAGGTACCGACCACTTCCTGATAAACCGATACTTTCTTAAATTCAGCTTCCCTGAGGATTCTCTCAGGGAAGCTCTCTTTTATCTCCGCTGGATGGATAAAGCCACAGGCTCTTCCCAATAGCCTGATATCTAATACCGTATTACCCTTGCCTATTCTCTATATCTTTATTCTCTTTACCTGACGGTAAAAACCTTTCCCCGCTCTCCTTCCCCCATCTCACTGCCGCCAGGCGCATCCATATTATAATAAGGCATCATGAAGCTGACCATTGAAGAAGTTGAACACATTGCCGCCCTGGCCCGTCTGGAACTGACGGAGGACGAGAAACAGCGCTACGCTGAGCAGCTCTCGGATATCCTCGACTACGCAGCCCGGCTGGATGAACTCGCCACCGACCAGATCCCACCCACAGCCAGCGTGCTGGATATGGATCTCCGTCTGCGTGAGGATCGCTCCCGCCCGGGGCTATCCCGCGAGGATGTCCTCAGGAATGCCGCCGGCACCCAGGACGATCAATTCAAGGTCCCGCCGGTTTTTGGAGGTCAGGAATGACTGACCTGACCCATCTGACGGTTCGAGACAGCCTGGCCGGTTTGCAGGCGGCGGACTTTTCCAGCGTGGAACTGACCCGCGCTCTGCTGAAGCGGATTGACTCCCTGGATCCCGAAATTCACGCCTTCCTGACCCTCACACCGAATAAAGCCCTGGCTGCCGCCAAAGCCGCAGACGATCTGCGGTCATCCCAGCCCGAGGATCTCCCTCCACTGACCGGCCTGCCTTTGGCGGTCAAAGATGTGCTTTGTCTGGAAGGCGTTCGTACCACCTGCGGCTCAAAAATTCTGGAGAACTTCATCCCGCCTTTCTCCGCCACCGCCGTCCAGCGCTTGCTGGATGCGGGCGTGGTACCGCTGGGCAAGACCAACACCGATGAATTCGCCATGGGCTCCTCCACGGAGAACTCCGCCTACGGCGCCAGCCGCAACCCTTGGGACCTGACCCGGGTGCCCGGCGGTTCCAGCGGCGGTTCGGCCGCCGCGGTGGCCGCGAGAATGACACCAGCCGCCTTCGGCACCGACACCGGCGGCAGCGTGCGCCAACCCTGTTCGTTCTGCGGCACCACCGGTATCAAACCGACCTACGGCCGCACCTCCCGCTTCGGCCTGGTGGCCTATGGTTCCTCGCTGGATACGGTGGGGATGATCGCCCGCAACGTGGCCGATGTCGCCACCTTATTTCAGCATATGGCCGGGTTCGACCCCCTGGATGCCACCAGCGTCCAGCTACCCGTCCCGGCTTACACCCTGCCCGAGACCGATTCCCTCAAGGGACTGCTAATCGGCGTCCCTGAAGAATATTTTATTGAAGGCATCCAACCTGAAGTGGAAAACCGTGTTCGCGCGGCAATTGCCCAGATGGAAGCGCAGGGCGCTACAGCCGTCCCGATTCATCTCCCACATACCGAATATGCCCTGCCGGTTTATTACCTGATTGCCCCGGCCGAGGCTTCCGCTAACCTGGCGCGCTATGATGGCATCCGCTTCGGTCCCCGCCTGGGTGAAGGCGAGGATCTCTGGCAGATGTTCACCCAGACCCGCGGCCGCCTGTTTGGCCCCGAGGTCAAACGCCGGATCATGCTCGGGACTTATGCCCTCTCAGCCGGTTACTATGACGCTTACTACGGTAAGGCCCAAAAGGTCCGCACCCTGATCAAACGTGATTTCGACCTGGCATTTGAGGAAGTGGATGTGATCGCCGCGCCGGTGGCCCCCACCACGGCTTTCAAGTTCAGCCAGCACACCGATGACCCCCTGGCGATGTATCTGGAGGACGTCTTCACCCTGCCGGCCAACCTGGCCGGGGTGCCGGGACTGGCCTTCCCCGTCGGGCCGGATTCCAATGGAATGCCGGTCGGCATGCAGTTGATGGGGCCGCATTTTCGGGAAGACCTGCTCTTCCAGGTGGGCCATGCCTACCAACTCGCCACCCGCTGGCATGAGAACTGGCCGGAAGTGAACAACAAGTTAAAATAATCAAGGAGCGTTCCATGGCGATCATCTGGAGAGATGCCGTCATCAATGGAATCAAAAGACTGACTGAAACAAAAAATAGTAAGATTTTCACGCGGCAGGAATTGATTGATCAGCAATTACCCCTTATCGTTCAAGAAGCTAATTCCACCGGAGAAACCCCTTCTCAAACCTTAAGCCGTGTTCTTCAGGAACTCAGGGATGATGCGTTATTGGAATTTATGAGTCACCACCGAGGCATGTACTATTCATTATTGGATGATATTGATATCGAGCATGAAGATTTACCTTCAAAAGTTATTGATACAGCGATAAAGGTACATAAACTCAAATTCGATAATATTCGGACCGACGAACGGGTTGTTGAAACCAGACAGCGAATAGGACAGCAAAGACTCAGGATATTGACCCTGGAAAACTACCATTCCCAATGTGCTTTATGTGACACTGACGAAAACCAATTCCTAATAGCTGCCCATCTCGCCCGTTGGGCAGATGAACCCGATGGCCGTGGAGATCTCTCAAACACGGTCTGTCTGTGCCGTTTCCACGACCCTCTGGTTGAATATGGCTATATCTCATTTTCGGATGATCTTCAAATACTTAAAAAGAAATCACAAAGCCGGATGATCAATATGGTTTTGGAAGAAACCACCTGCTTTAAGAATCCAATTGAATTCATACCAACAGTAAATTATCTGGCAATGCATAGAAAGAGAACTGGATTTGAATAATCATTGGTTAGACTCAATCGAGGTGTCCCTCCTATGACCCAACCCCTGAAAATCGTGATCCCGATGGCAGGTTTCGGCAGCCGCCTGCGGCCGCTCACCTGGAGCAAGCCCAAGCCCCTGGTCTCCCTGGCAGGCGGGACGGTGCTCGACCAGATCCTGAATATGTTCCGGTCTGCGCCTAATTTTGAGCAATCAGAGTTCGTCTTCATCCTCGGCCCGACCCAGGGTGAACAGATCAAAGAACATGTCGCCCGGCACTACCCGGATTTTCATGTGGATTTTGTCGTGCAGCCCGAGATGAAGGGTCAGTCCGATGCCTTCTGGCAGGCCCGCGAAGTCCTGCATGGGCCAATGCTGATGGCCTTCTCTGACACCTTAATCGACAACGATTTTTCCTTCCTGGCCAACGAGACTCTGGGCGGGGTGGCCTTCGTTAAGCCCGTGCCGGACCCGCGCCGCTTTGGGGTGGCTGAGGTTGATAAGAACAACAAAGTCCTCCGGCTGATAGAAAAACCCCAGGAAATCAAGAACAATCTGGCCGTTGTGGGATGCTATTACTTCGAAGAAGCGGATGATCTGATCTCCGCCATTGAAGAACAAATCAAACGCAACATCTCATTGAAAAACGAATTTTTCCTCGTGGACGCCATCAACATCATGCTGGAACGCGGCCTCAAGATGCGCACGGAAATGGTCAATGTCTGGATGGATGCCGGAACGTCGGAAGCCCTGCTGGAAACCAACCGCTACCTGCTGGAACATGGTCAGGACAATTCCGATTCGGTGACCAACCTTGAAGACACGGTGATCATCCCTCCGGTGAACATCCACCCCACAGCGCGGATCAATACTTCTGTGATCGGGCCGCACGTCTCCCTCGGTGAAGGCGCAGTGGTCAATGACAGCACGATCCGGGATTCAATCATCGGCTCCGGCACACACATCACCGCTTCGCTGCTGGAAGGTTCCCTGATCGGACACCATGTGAACGTCACGGGACAATCCGGCCGGTTCAACATTGGCGATAATTCCTGGGCGGTCAGATAACCCCAGGCTTACACAATAGCATCATACAATAGGATGACCTGACACCGAAAAAAGGTTGCCGGTCATCGTCTTTTCAGGAGGTGCAGCTTTGGAGAATGAGATCAAAATTCTGATCCCAATGGGGGGGTTCGGCAGCCGTCTGCGCCCGCTCACCTGGAGCAGGCCCAAGCCTCTGGTCAGCCTGGCTGGGAAGACCGTGATAGATTTCGTGCTGGAGATCGTTAAAACCGTCCCCGGCGTAGAGTCATCAGAATTCATTTTTTCCGTCAATGCCCAGGTTGAACCCCAGATCCGGGAACACATGGCCCAAAAATACCCGGATTGGAAGGTTCATTTTCCCATTGATACCGTCATGCGCGGCCAGTCGGATGCCCTCTGGCAGGCCAAGGAATTCCTCAGCGGCCCACTGCTGATCGTCTTTTCCGACACGATTATCGAAAACGACTTCTCCTGCCTGGCGGACGAAGGCGCAGACGGTGTGGTCTGGGTCAAACCCGTCCCCGACCCGCGCCGTTTTGGGGTGGCTTTGGTGGATGAGGAAGGCTGGATCTCTGAACTGATCGAAAAACCAGATGACATGTCCAATAACCTGGCCGTGGTCGGCTGTTATTATTTCAAGGACGCCGCTACTATCCTTTCAGCTGTTGAAGAACAGATTGACCAGGAGCTCTATCTCAAAGGCGAATTCTATCTGGCAGATGCCATCAACATCCTGCTCAGACGTGGCTTGAAAATGCGAGTGGAAAAAGTGGATGTCTGGCTCGATTCCGGGACGCCGGAATCATTGCTCGAAACCAATCGTTACCTGCTGGAAAACGGCTTTGATAACAGCGACAAATTGACCCCCGCGGAAAATACGGTTATCATTCCGCCAGTATTCATTCATCCCACAGCCCAGGTTCACCAATCGGTGATCGGGCCGGATGTCTCGGTCGGTGAGAACGTCATCATCAGGGGCTGTCTGGTGCGTGAAAGCATCATCGGCCCCGGATCAAACCTCAAATCCTGCCGGCTGGAGGATTCGCTGATTGGTCATAATGTCTCTCTCAAGGGCCAGACCGGCCGGGCTAACCTCGGTGATAACAGCTGTGCGGTACAATAACTTGAGGCAGAGCTTACATGGACAGGGTTGAAAGTTATGCGGGCGCAAGCCAACCGGAGACCCCTCGGCGGGTGATCTGGCAAGGTGAAGCCTATCAGGTCGTTGACATCATCAACCGGCAGCGCCAGCCGGATCGTTTGGTCTTTCTGGTGCGGTGTTCGCCCGGTGTGGCCTTGTTCGAGCTGACCTACTTTTTTGAGTCTGAAACCTGGCAAATTCACACCAAAGGGAGTTTGCCAGTGTAAAATTAGGATCTGGACCCTCTACACCCTCTAAACCATCTAGGAGCGTGAATGCCAAAAAGTTATCTCTCAAAGACCGTAGTCAATCTGAAAGCTTCCGGTATCCGGAAATTTTTTGATATTGCCGCCACCATGGATAATGTGATTTCCCTTGGGATCGGTGAACCGGATTTCACCACTCCCCAGCCCATCATTGATGCAGGGGTGCAAGCCTTTCAAAAAGGTGAAACGCATTACACCTCCAACCTGGGAATCATGGCGCTGCGTGAAGCCATTGCAGAGAATCTCGAAAAGCGCTATGGTGTGCGTTATGACCCGATTAACGAGATTATCGTAACAGTGGGCGTCTCTGAGGCGCTCTATCTCACTTTCACCGCTTTGCTTGACCCCGGTGATGAAGTGATCATCCCCACACCGTGTTTCGTCTCCTACCAGGCGGAAGTCACCCTGGCGGGCGGGAAGCCGGTTGAGATCTACACAACCATGGAAGATGACTTCCAGCCTGACCCGGCCGTGATTGAAAAAGCGATCACGCCCAAAACAAAGGCCATCCTGCTGGGTTATCCCAACAACCCCACCGGCGCAGTCGCCAAACGCGAGAACCTGCAGGCCATTGCCGAAATCGCGGAAAAACATGACCTGGTGGTGATCTCCGATGAGATCTACGACCGTCTGGTTTACGGGCAGGAACATATCTGTTTCCCAGCTTTCCCGGGTATGCAAGAGCGCACCCTGCTATTGGGCGGATTCTCCAAAGACTACGCCATGACCGGCTGGCGGATCGGCTACGCCGCCGGACCAGCCAGCATGATCAACGGACTGGTTCGAATTCACCAGTATTCCGTGATGTCCGCGCCAACCGTTTCTCAATACGGTGCGCTGGAAGCTCTCAAATCGGGTGAGCCTTATGTGAAAGAAATGCTGGCAGAATATGACCGTCGCCGGAAATTGGTCTATGAAGGCCTGAACAGTCTCGGTTTGCCCACCTTTGAACCGCACGGTGCTTTTTATGTCTTCCCGAGCATCCACAACACCGGCCTGGATGACGTCACCTTTGCCGAAAAGCTCCTGCTGGAAGAACAAGTGGCTGTCGTACCGGGTTCCGCCTTTGGCGATTCCGGGATCGGCTTTGTGCGCTGTTCCTATGCCACCAGCTATGAAAAACTTGAGATCGCCCTGGAAAAGATTGGTCAGTTCCTCAAACACCTCTGATCCAGAAAAGCTTTCTTCAACAGCAAGACCACCGCAAGCATCCTCACCTTTCAGTTTGCCGGTGTCGCCGGAAAATTGTATAAAGGGTTGAGATGAAATCTGGATACATCGCAGATATCGGCCTGGAAGTCCATGCCGAACTGCAAACGCAATCAAAAATGTTCTGTGGCTGCCCGGTGCTGGATTCCACCCGGGCAGAACCCAATACCGCGGTCTGCCCCGTTTGTGCGGGCATGCCCGGCTCGCTGCCCGTGGTCAATGACCAGGCGGTCGCTTTTGGGCTGCGAGTCGCGCTGGCCCTGAATTGCGAGATCAATCCAGTCAGCCAGTTCGCGCGGAAAAACTACTTCTACCCCGACCTGCCCAAAGGCTACCAAATCTCTCAATATGAATACCCCCTGGCCGAACACGGCCTCCTGTCCGTGCGAACGGAAGCCGGCTGGCTGGATATCCGCATCACGCGGGTGCATCTGGAAGAGGACACCGGCAAACTGACGCACGTCCACGCAGATGATGAATCTTATTCTCTGGTGGACCTCAACCGCGCCGGGATTCCCCTGCTCGAAATCGTTTCCGAACCGGACATGCACTCGATTGAACAGGTGCTGGCCTACACCCGCGCCCTGCGAATGGTACTGCAATATCTTGGCGTGAACTCGGGGGATCTCGAAAAAGGCGTGATCCGCTTTGAGGCGAATGTCTCCGTGCGGCCTGATGGCAGCGACATTCTTGGCACACGGGTCGAGATCAAGAACCTCAACAGTTTCCGCACCATGACTGCCGCGGTCGCCTTTGAATTGGATCGCCAGACAGCCCTGCTGGATGCCGGCGGTAAGGTGGATCAGGAAACCCTGGGCTGGGACGAAGCCGCCGAGGTCACTGTCTCCCAGCGCAGCAAGGAAGAGGCCCACGATTACCGCTATTTCCCCGAGCCGGACCTGCCCCCCTTGGTGATCAGTGCGGAGGAAATTGAGGCCGCCCGAAAGACCCTGCCGGAGCGCCCAGACCGTAAATTCACCCGGTTTGTGAGCGACCTGGGTTTGGATGCCTACCAGGCCGAAGTCCTGACAACGGACCGACTGGTGGCGGAATTCTATGAGAACACACTTAATACCATGCAGAAGCCGGACGCCGTTCTGGCAGCCAACTGGGTCTCTGGAGAACTTTTTGGGATTATAAATGCCAGCGGTACCGCGCTGGATTCGCTGCCGATTTCCCCATCTGCGCTGGCGGGATTGCTTGACCTGCTGCAGGCAGGCAAAGTTAATAATGCCACGGCCAAGACCGTCCTGGGTAAGATGGTCAGCTCCGGACGAGAAGGCCTGACAATAATTGAGGAAGAGGGGCTGTCCCAGGTCTCCGACCGGGAAGCCATTGCAGAGATCGTGCGCCAGGTGTTGGCAGACCATCCCGTTGAAGTCCAGGCCTATCGGGAGGGCAAAACAGCCTTGCACCAGTGGTTCTTCGGTCAGGTCATGCGCCGCATGGGCGGCCAGGCCAACCCCGGTCTGGTGCAGGAATTGCTCAAGGAATATCTTTAATTTCTTTTAACTGGGAACTTGAAGGCTAAATTTCGCGAACCAGCCCCTTCAGGGAATCCAGCCGCGCGTCTCGCAATTCGGGCATCGCGTCCAATGCGTAAAATACGCCGCTGCCCTCAACCGTCAGAGAAGCAGCTATTGCTCCTTTCAAAGCGGCTTCCAGTGGGTCGTAATCCTCACGATAGCCGACCAAAAAGCCTCCTGCGAAGGCATCCGCGCCGCCCGTGGGATCCACAACACTGGACGGGTATTGGGGGATCACCCAGCGTCTGTGGCTGATGTTATCAAAAAGATAATAGCCGGAGCGTACCGTCTGGATCACAACAAACTCGGGGCCCATACCGCCCAAAGCCTCTGCCATCTCCCAAAGCTCTGACCCGCGTCCCTGAAATAACGAGCGAACTTCCCTTTCATGCACAATCAAGGCTGTGATCTCTGACAGAAGGCCGGGGACTTCACCCCAAAAGGTAGGCTTCATATAACTGGGTGAGGGTGAAAGGGTGATTGTTGTCGCCCGTCCCTGCCGAAAGACCGAAGGCAGGATGATATGGGATAGGTGGTCTATCGCGCAGATATGCACCCCACTGGCCTCTAGATAATGCTCCGGAATATCAGATATCTGGATGGATTGTTTTTGGGGTATTGCGGGGTCTGGTGGAACTAGAGGCCGGGTTTTATATCCCAACAGGCGTTGGGGGAAGGAATAGCCTCGATCCACATAGTGCTGCATCGGATTATCTTCATAGTAGGTTGCGTCATCTTTGTGAGCAATAAAACGGCGGACGTCCATCCCGCCTTCCACTACTTTGATCCCCTTCAGGTCAAAATTAAGTTGGTGAAAGCGATCCAACCATTGCATTGGGAAATCATCGCCTACCCTGGCAACCATCCCCGCCGTACCGCCCCACAAGGCAAGCCCTGCTGCGGCATAAGTGAGGTTTCCCCCCAGAACTGAGTTCTGGGGGGATCCTGAGAAGGGGAGAATAAAGTCCTCATTTAGACAGCCGGCGAGGACAAACCGAAGATATTGGTTTGGACGGGATGAACTCATTGGGATTCCTTAGCGACCATCTCCTCCAGGATTCCCCTGTATTTATCTATGTCGGGCACTTCCTCGGGGAAGCGCATATCGAGGTGTTTCAGCGTCTTAACAATGGTCTCTGCAATGATCAGGTTGCGATACCATTTCTGGTCCGAAGGTACAACGGTCCAGGGCGCCCAATCCGTGCTGGTACGGTTGACCATATCCTGATAGGCGCGCATATAATCATCCCAATATTCGCGCTCTTCCAGATCGCCCGGATTGAATTTCCAATGTTTGGTGGGGCGGTTGAGCCGGGCCAGGAAACGCTCCGCTTGCTCCTCTTTGCTGATATGCGGACAGAATTTCAGGATCGTAGTCCCTTCCTGAACCAGCAGCTTTTCAAAGGCATTGATCTGGTCATAACGTTTTTCCCACACCGACTTTGATACCAATTCATGGACCCGGACAACCAGCACATCTTCATAATGGGACCGGTTGAAGATGACAATCTCACCCTTGCCGGGCGTGTTCTTGTGCACCCGCCAAAGGTAGTCATGATCCAATTCCTGCTGAGTGGGCACCTTGAAGCCATAGACCCGAGTGCCCTGCGGGTTCACATCCCCAAAGACGTGGCGGATGGTACTGTCTTTCCCACTGGTGTCCATCCCCTGCAGAACGATCAGGATTTTCTGTTTATGTTCGGCATAAAGGAGTTCCTGCAGATCGGCGAGCTGTGTGGCTAAAACTGCAAGCTGGGCTTTCCCATCGGCTTTTAAGATGTTGCCATCTGAACGGGTTGGCAGATCTTCCAGTTTGACTTTTGATCCGGGCTTAATTTGATATTGTTCCATGGATCTCCTTTACAGGTCAGGAATAAAGGTAATTATAGCCCAGACCAAAGGCAGGCAGGGAGTTATTTAGGGCTGGATTCACCAGCCTGGAGCACGAATTGGGATTTTGGACTGTTACTGCAGATTAAAATCAAAAGTCTGATTGATCGGGCCAAAGAAGCCCTCCCCATCATTCAAATGCAGCACCGTAAGAGACGCGGGACGGATCCTGAGCCGCTGGAAATGATCCAGGGGCAGCTTCAGGAAATAGGCTACCGTCAGACGGATGATATCGCTGTGGGATGCGCAGGCAATCAGATCCTTTTTCCCAAATTGCTCACTGAGTGCCAACAAACCCGCTGTAACCCGGGCCTGGGCCTCAACAAAGCTCTCCCCTCCCGGGAACCTGAACGTTGCCGGGGCGCCATGGACCACCTCCCAAAGAGGACTGCGCTTGAGTTGGGAAAAACTTTTTCCTTCCCATTCCCCGAAGTCAATTTCCAGCAATTCGGGCAGAATTTGAACCGGCAGCCCATGCATTCGCGCAAGGGGTTCAGCCGTCTCCTGCGCCCGTTCCAATGGGCTGGCATACACCGCAGTGATCTTCATCTCAGCCAGACCGGCAGCAACAGCCTGCGCCTGGGCCTGACCCTTTTCGTTCAAATGCACATTTGGGAGCCGGCCTGCCAGACTCTTGCCGATCAGATCGTTGTCCCCATGCCGGATTAATAGAAAAGTTGCCATCAGGCTGCCTTCTTGCCCTGCTTATCTTCGGACAACACCTTCTCCTGCGCCTCCCGCCAGCGCCGCACCCGCTCCTGCACCTGCGCCTCATAGCCCTGATCAGAGGGGCTGTAATAATGGGTGCCCGCGAGGCTGATCGGAAGGTATTGCTGGGGTGTCCAGTGGCCGTCATGGCCATGGGGGTAGTCATAACCCACGCCATGCCCCAATCCTTTGGCATCCCGGCTGGAATCCATCAGGTGGATCGGGACCGGCCCCACGCCATTATCTTCAATATCCGCCAGAGCCGCGTGATAGGCAAAGGCAGAGTTGGATTTGGGTGCGGTTGCCAGATAGAGCGTTGCCTCCACAATCGGGAAGATCCCCTCAGGCAGCCCGATATACTCATATGCCTGAGCCGCCGCATTGGCAACCACCAGTCCCTGCGGGTCGGCCAGGCCAATATCCTCTCCTGCCAGGATGATCAACCGCCGGAGGATAAAGCGCGGGTCCTCACCTGCGTGGAGCATCTTCGCCAGCCAGTAAACGGCCGCGTCAGGGTCTGAGCCGCGCACGGACTTGATGAAGGCCGAAATCGTATCGTAATGGGCATCATCATTCTTATCATAGAGCACCGCCCGTTTCTGGATCGACTCCTGGGCCACATCCAGCCCAATCCGGATCACACTGTCCTTGCCGGGCGGTGTGGTCTCCACTGCCAGCTCCAGCGCGTTGAGTGCGTTGCGGGCGTCACCCCCGGCCATGCGGGCCAGATGGGCAATGGCGTCTGGCGCAAGCTCGACCTTTAATTTCCCATAACCGCGCTCGGGGTCCTGCAGGGCATGCAGCAATATCTCCCGGATATCCTCTTCGATCAGGGAATTCATCTCGAAGATTCGGGAGCGAGAAACCAGAGCCTTGATCACATCAAAATAGGGGTTCTGCGTGGTAGCGCCGATCAGCGTCAACAAACCGCTTTCCACATGGGGAAGCAGGGCGTCCTGCTGCGATTTATTCCAGCGGTGCACTTCGTCAATAAAGAGGATCGTCCGGCGCTGATAAAGTCGGCGGCGTTCAGTCGCCTCAGCAATGACCTTACGCAGATCAGCCACGCCCGCCAGTACAGCGGAGAGGCTTTCAAAATGGGCTTTGGTCAGGTTGGAGATAACCCTTGCAAGGGTGGTCTTGCCCGTACCCGGCGGGCCGTAGAGGATAATGGAGGAAAAGAGCCGGTCAGCCTGGATCGCCCGGCGCAGCAGGTGTCCTTCCCCGATAATATGATCCTGACCAACAATTTCATCCAGGGTCTGCGGCCGCATCCGGTCCGCCAGGGGGGCTTCATGCTGCATCCGTTCTTCAAGGGCATGGTCAAAGAGATCCATGCGCTGATTTTACCATGCGAGGGTTAAAATTGGAACATTTGTTTTTATTATTAAAGGTGCGCTCAGGTTATTGAGCGCACCTCACCTGTCTTGCTAGTCGTCCATTTACTGGACGGGAAATCAACTATTGTTTCAAAGTGTTCTTCAAAGCCTTTATTCTTTGGATCAACTTGATCACACTAAACGACATAATGCAAAGGATGAATGACCAGAAAATGAAGATCGTATTCATCAGCCAGTGAGGATCTCGCCCGAGGATGGTTTGCATGTTCAAAGGTAAAAGATAAATGGGCGTCAATATGACAAGGATGATCAATACTCTCCGGTATTTTTCAATCTTGCTGGATACATCCGTGAAAATCTCAGATTCTCCCTGATTCTCTGCTGGCTTCCGGAAATATTGCCAACCGCCAAATTTTCCAATATGTTCCCATCCGGCATCTGCAAATAATTGTTTGTAATCCTCTTGATTTTGGTTTTGAGCAAGATAATCTAACCGATAGATAACTCTCTGAGGCTGACCTTTTTGAAATTCATACCGCCCAAAGAATCCGGGCGAGACCAGATGGTATCCACCTTCTGACATATCTTCCAACCACTGTTCTTCTTTTTCATCCTGCCAAGCCCAAAACCATTTGTGTTTAATAATTCTTTCCGCCATTTTATTTATCCTCTTCCAAATCGATAATTTCATCATAAAGATCAACCATCAATTTGAGTCGATCACGTTGAGCCGCCAATACTTCCCGGCCCTTCTGGGTTAATCGGTATACTTTGCGCCGCCCCTCTTCCCGGACCATCTCGATCAACTTTTCCTTTTCCAGGTTCGAGAATGCGCCGTACAGGGTTCCGGGGCCGATGACAACAGCCCCCTGACTGATCTCTTCCACCATCTGCATGACGCCATAGCCATGCTTTGGGGTCATCAAAGCCAACATAATGAAGAAGGTCGCCTCAGAGAGAGGCAGGTGATCCGTAATAGGGGTTATTTTCATGTGTCTCCTGCTTTTCTAATATCGTTTGTCGTTATAACGCCTATCGTTATATCGTACATCGATATAATAGCAAATTATAACCTGCTTGTCAAGTACAAAAAAAGGTGCGCTCAAAACCGGAGCGCACCCTACCTGCTTAGAACACACCAAAATAACAAAGAGTCCTCATAATAATGAGGACTCTTTGTTTGCTACAAATGTGAATCTGGGCCTAATTCACTTGGTTGCAATGAGGCTAAAGATCCTTCAAGTAAGTGGCGAGAGCAAGTAAAACAAAAGCAATTGCTACAAACCAAAATGCATTAGCTGAGACGAATGGGATGGCCACCAGTTTTCCAAGGATACCGAGTACGCCAATAATGATCGCAATCCACCAAGTAGTTTGTTTGGGGGCTGATAGTTTCATTATTAAACTCCTTAATTAGAAAGAATAAACTATGAATACCATCCTGGCCCACTGTAGTTCATAAATGGTATCAATCTTATTGTAGCATAATTCGCGATTCAATTTTTTTATGGATGAATGGCCATAACTCACCACAAAATCATCACCCATACGGTTCATGCGCCATCCAACCGGTCATCCATAACCTTCCAGTTGTTTACGCCCCACAAGACCGGTGAAAAACATTAGCTTGTCTTCGCGCTCTATAACCTACGCTTGTGTTACCACGAAATTAAAAAGGTGCGCTCAAAACCGGAGCGCACCCAATACATCATCATTTTTATTGATATTGGAAATCAATACCCCTTTTGCAGATTCACCTGACTATGCAGCGGCAACCCCGCCAGATAGCGGTTCACATTTTCCACGAACAGGGTCAGGGTGTCCTCCTGCAAATGACTGCTCAGTCCGGAGACATGCGGACTGAGGATCACATTATCCAGGTCCCATAAGGGGCTGTCCTCCGGCAGGGGTTCTTCTTCAAAGACATCCAGCGCCGCGCCGGCGATCATTCCTGCTTTCAGAGCCTCAACCAAAGCACCTTCATCAACCAGCGCGCCTCGACCAACATTCACCAGATAGGCCGTCTCCTTCATCGCCTCAAAGGCTGCGGCGTTGAGGATGTGGTGGGTTTCTTCTGTCAGCGGAAGGGCAGCCACCACAAAATCACAGGCCGAAAGCAGGCTGTGTAGCGCTTCCATCGGGTAGAGCCGGTTGAAGAAATCGCCATGCGGGTCGCCCATCCCCTCGGGCATATAGCCCTGGTCTTCCGGACGCATCACATCCCGCTTGGCGGCAAGAACCTTAGCGCCGAAGGGCTGTAACAGACGCGCCACCTGGCGGCCAATGCTACCATAACCCAGAATGCCCACCGTACTGTGTCGCAGCTCAATCGGCAGACATTTCTCCCATTTTTCCTTCTGATCGGGCCAGAGATGTTCAACCTTATTCTGCATCATCTTGGGTAAGTTGTGCCCCAAAGCCAGCAGCGCCATCATCACATATTCAGCGATCTGACTGACGATCGCACCGCTCATGGAGGTCAGCAGCAGATCATCTCTTTTCAGCAGGGGTAATTTCAGGAAGGGGTCCACCCCGGCCATGCCCAGTTGCACCCATTTGAGGTTGGGTGCTTTTTCCGGCTCTGGCAGCACGTCCCAGGTATACAGGACATCCGTCTCCGCCCAGCGCTCATCAGGGACCGCATCCGGATCCGTGGCAGGGATCACGGTCAGCTTCACCCTGTCGGAAGTCTTCCGGAGTCGGTCCTGCTGTTCCTTGGTCAGGTCAAAAGTGGATAGGATTTGAATTTCTTTTTTCATGGTATCATCCCGTTCTTTTCTTTGGATTCTACCTGATGCGCCTGGCTAAATGTAGATTCGCTGGGGATCAAGGTCTTCACGCAGGATGCGCAGTTCATCGGCGTTGGGCGGTTCTGTTTCGGTGCAATCCTCAACCATCTTAAGCAGCCAGCCGGTGTTCTCGGCTACTTGCTCATAGGTCACCCCGGGATGCATCGCTGTCAGCACCAGCTCGCCATTCTCATCAGGACGCATCACACCCAGGTTCGTCACCACAGCTTCCGGCCCGCCGCCGCGCACGCCTGTCTTCTTGCGGGCGTCGCCGCCTTCCAGGAAACCAATCGAGGTCCGGAAATCCACCCGGGCCGGGAAACGCCGTTTCTGGTGGGGCGTGATGATATAACAGCGATTGGCCCACCCCGCAATCTCCATCGAACCACCTGAGCCGGGCAGCCGGACTTTGGGGTCCTGGTAATCACCGATCACGGTCGCGTTGATATTGCAAAACTGGTCAATCTGAGCGCCGCCCAAAAAGCCCACATCCACATTTCCCCGTTGAAGATAGAGCGTGAAAACATCATACATGCTGCATACCGAGGTCGAACCGGTGACCAGCGAAGGGTCGCCAATCGAAAGTGGCAGCCGCGAAGGTTGCGCACCGATCACCCCGGCTTCATAGATCATCTGTAAATTGGGGGCATGCGTCCGCCGGGCCAGGTTGCAGGCCAGGTTCGGAATTCCCACGCCCACAAAGACCACATCATAATCCCGCAACAGCCGGGCCGCATTGACCACCATCAATTCCTTCGGGTTATAGTCTAGTTCCGCCATGATTGTGCCTCAATCTCAATAATCGCCATAATTAACCGGATCGGAAAGCCGCTGGCCGGCATGTAACCTCTGGTGGACCTCGGGGCCCAGTTTCTCCCAATAGGCCGCCCTGTCTGGCAGGCCGTAGACCCACTCTTCCAGATAGGCTTGCACGCTTTCATCCGTCTTGCTGATCTCATCCCAAGCCAGGTAAAAGTCGTTATCGCGGTCATGGTAGCCCTGGGTATAGGAAGGATGGGCACAGAAAGGTACATGACAAACCGCATCCACCACCAGGCCGGGGATCAAAGTCCGGTTGGGGTCTGAACGGATCACCGCTTCATCGACCATCTCTTCCACGGTCAGGATCACTTTTTTAGCCGCGAAGGCCGCCATCCGCTGCTCACCGAGGATACCCCAGACATGGGCATTCCCATTGACGTCCGCCCGCTGCACGTGCACAATCGCCACATCGGGTATCAGCGGCGGCACAACCACCACTTCCTCACCGGTGTAGGGATCTGCGACGCGTTTAAAATTGGGGTTCTGTGATTCCAAATCTGTCGCGCCGGTCTGTTTCATCGGCATGAACGGCAGCCCACTGGCCCCAGCCTGCAGGCGGTTGATCATGCTGAAATGGGAATATTCCTCCCATTCCAGTTCACCAGACTCCAGCGCCGCACGCACCCGGCGGAGCGACCCCACGCCCGGGTTGCCCATATAGGAGAAAATCACCTTGCGAGCACAACCTGCGGCGACCATCTGGTCATAGAGCAGATCCGGTGTGGCGCGGGCCAGCACCAGGTTCTTGATGCCCTGCCGGATGATCTCATGCCCGGCGGCAAAAGGGATCAGATGGGTGAACCCGGAAGCATACACCAGGTCCCCATCATGTACATACTGTCGAATGGCATCACTCAGAGAAGTAAATTTAGTGGTCATATCCATCCCATTCATCATTATCGTCCTGCTCGTCTTCCCAGGTGTGCCTGCGCAGCATCGCGAAACGGGTGTTCTTCTGCCCTTTGGGCCGAAGCCACTTCCAGAGCAAGAATCCAACCACAAGCAGCGCAATCCCGCCGGCCACCATTGAAAAGGCGGGGTGTCCGGAACTTTCCGAGACGATCCCCACCCCCAATACAACAGCGCCGACCAGCCAAATCAGACAGCCCAACCGGGAAAACAAGTATCGGATCATAAGATAAGGTCAAACCGGATGGCTGACGTACTCGCCATCCGGTTTAGGGTCAAAAAAGGTACTGCCTAGGCCCTTCGAATGAAGGTCTGGCTTTGTTCATGCATATAGAGCGGCAGGTAATACAAGCCGCCGGAATTCTTACCGCTGGCGCCGGAACCCTTCCACCCACCAAAGGGCTGGAAGCCAGGCCAGGCACCCGTTGTGGCGCCCTGCGGCCGGTTGGCGTAGACTACGCCCGCTTCGATATTATCGAAGAACCAGCCGACCTCTTCTTCGGTGCCATAGAAACCGGCCGTCAGCCCATATTTGACGCTGTTGGCCAGTTCCATCGCTTCCTGCAGGCTCTTCACCGGATGGATCATGGTGATCGGAACGAACATTTCCTGCTGCCAGAGCTTATGCGTGATCGGTACATCCACCGCCACGGTCGGCTCGCAGAAGTAACCTTTGGCAAAGTCGCCCTCAGTGAGCACTTCCCCACCAGTGACGATCTTGCCGGCCGCTTTAAGTTCCTTGCAGAAATTCTGGAAGTCCTGATAGGCGGACTTGGTCACCACGGGTCCCATATAGGTATCTCGCTCAACCGGGTCACCGATCTTGAGCTTTTGGGTCAATGCGACCACCCGTTCCACCAGCTTGTCATAGACCTCTTCTTCAACAAAGACCCGCGAATTGGCGGAGCATTTCTGTCCCTGCAGGCCGAAGGCGGAGCGGACAATGCCGAGTGCCGCATCTTCAATATTGGCGTTCCTGGAGACGATTGCGGGGTTCTTCCCGCCCAGCTCGAGGATCGTGGGGCGGATGTATTCGCCCTCGCCAAAGGAGCGGTAGATACCCATCCCAACGTCAAAGGAGCCGGTGAAGGTGATCCCGTCCACGTCCTTGCTTTCCACCAGCGCTTTGCCAACAGTGGAACCGGGGCCGGAGACGAAGTTCACCACGCCATCCGGGATACCGGCCTGGCGGAAGCAATCCACCAGCAGGGCCGTGGTCCAGGTGGTGACGGAAGCAGGTTTGATCACCAGTGTGTTGCCGGCGGTCAGCGCCGCGCCTGAGGGGCCGCCTGTGAGGGCAGCGGGGAAGTTGAAGGGGCTGATCACGACCCAAACGCCATAAGGTTTGAGTACGGAAGTGTTGGTGGAGATATAACCCTGCAGCGGGTCCACACCCATCTTGGCCTTGTAGCCCTGACTGGCTTCCATCTGGCTGCAGGCGTAGCGGATCAGTTCAGCGGTCTCGGCCACATCGCCGAGGGCCTCCATCCGGTTCTTGCCGACTTCGAGTGTGACCACCGCGCCGATTTCAAACAGGCGCTGGTCAATGATATCGGCGGCTTTGCGCAGCAGGTAAACGCGCTCATCCCAGTTCATGCGGCTCCACTTGGGGAAGGCCGCACGGGCCGCCGCGATGGCATCTTCAGCATCCTTGACGCCGCCCTTCTGGAAGGTTGCCAGGTGCAGGTCGGTGTTGATCGGTGAGACCTCCTGATATTTCTCTTCGGTGAATCGTTCCTCACCGTTGATGAACATCGGGTATTCCTGCCCCAGCTTCCCTTTGAGAGCTTCCATCGCCTCGGCAAAGTGGGTATGTAATTCTTCGGGCGGGCTGAACATGGTCGCGTAAGTGAGCTTAAACGACGATTCTTGTGCCATAGGAATTGATTCCTCCTGAGTGATTGGGTAAAGATTTGGTTATGTCCAGATTGTATCACGATTCATTTTTGAAGCCTTCAAATAACCCTGATTACAGGCTTAGGATGCGCACTTCCTTTGTGCGAACCACATGAATCCCCAATTATTAAATTTGTTTGCATTCCCGACTCATCTTCATTAAACTAATACTATGTCCACATCCAATCCCGTTTTCATCGGTGTCGAGATCCTGCACGGCGCAGGCCGCCTGCGCAAGGCCTATGCTTATGCCGCGCTGGATGCGGACCGGGAGCTGCTGGCGATCGGCCAGGGAGACCGGGACGAGGTGCTGGCCTATCTGGGCGGACAGGCAGCTGCCATTGCGGCCGTTTGCGCCCCGCGCAGCCTAAAGACGGGCCCAGCCAAACAGGCCGAGGAACAACTGCTGGAACAGGGCTTCTCGCTGGAGCAGACTCCCGCCAAGCTGAAGGGCTGCCCCCACTGGATGCGGGCAGGATTCGACCTCTTCCAGCGGCTGGACGACTTCGGCTATGTACCCTATCCGAATGACGAAGCGGACCGGCAATGCCTGGAGACCCGCGCGGGGGCGATCTTCTGGCGGCTGCTGGGCAACAAGCTGCCCCTGCCTCCCTCACTGGAGGGACGTCTCCAGCGCCAGCTGATCCTCGCCGACCAAAGCCTGCCTGTGCCGGATGCGATGGACTTCTTTCTGGAGATCACCCGCTTCAAGCTGGTGCAGGGGGACCTGCCGCTGGAAAACATCCATACCATTGAAGAACTGAACGCCCTGGCTGCCGCGCTGGTGGCCTGGCTGGCGGGCTGTGACCCGGACCGGATTGATATGCTGGGTGACCCCGCCAGCGGAAAGATCGCACTGCCTGCCCTCCCACCCGCGCTTTTGTAGAGCCTTAGCCTTGCTAATCCCCCTCCCAATTCCGTATAATGACCGCACAATATAACTACAAATTATCGGCATTCACACCGTCGAAATGAAAATGAACGGAGCATAACTCATGAGCAGAGGAAGAATTAACGTTGGTGACCACGCCCGGGATTTCACGCTTGAAGACACCCGGGGACGTTTCACCCGCCTTTCAGATTATGAGGGTCATCAGATCGTTTATCTGGTCTTCAACCGCGGCTTTGCCTGACCGTTCTGCCGCCGGCACATGGCGCAGTTGCGCCAGGACCATGCCCTTTTCACCCAGCGGAATGTCGCCGTGATTGTGGTTGGGCCCGAATCCATCCAGAAGTTCAAAGCTTTTTGGAAAGAGAACGACCTGCCCTTCATCGGCCTGGCCGACCCGGAACATACTGCAGCCCGCCGCTATGAACAGGAGATCAACCTCTTCAAGCTGGGCCGGATGCCCACCCAGATCATCATCGATAAGGCAGGCATCGTGCGTTATGCCCACTATGCCGATTCGATGTCTGATATTCCGTCCAATGAGGAGATTCTGGCGTTGATTGACCAAATCGCCGGGGAAACAGGAGAATAGTTCAGGTAAGCGTTTAGGATTCTGGATATTCTATAATTACAATAGAAATTACTTGGATAAATGGGAGGGGAATGGCGTGATCTGGGATTATGAAAACCTGCTGGCAAGGAGATTACTGCTCTGGGCCATCCTGTGCGGTGCGGTTGGCGCAGGGCTGCTTCTGTTTGGGGTGCCTTTTTGGCGGGCCTTTGGCCTGTTCACTTTGGGCTGGGGTGTGATAGATGCCCTACTGGCAAGTTCCATCCTTCAAAAAGCCAAATCTCACCTGGGACACCATTCCACCTTTAATAGCGAAGACATGGAAGCTGTCCGGCTGCGCAAAATTCTGTGGCGCTGCAATGCCCTGGATGTCCTTTATGCTGCCGGCGGCGCAGCTCTTCTGTATTTCGTTGGTGACGGCTTCACTTTCTGGCGGGGTTTTGGCTGGGCGGTGATCCTGCAGGCCGCTTTCCTGTTCGCCTTCGACCTATACCATGCCCTGCACGTGCCGGATCCCCTGCAGATGCCTGCCCTGCCCTGGTTCACCAATCCCCGTCATGCCCCCTTTACCTTTGAGGGCGGCAGTCCGGCGGCCCTTCTGGTCCATGGCTTCCCGGGCACGGCACTGGAAATGCGGGAGATCGGCACCGCTTTGAACGACGCTGGCTGGACGGTCCGCGGCTTGCGCCTGCCCGGTTTCGGACCGGAACTGATGGAACTGATCAACCACAATAACCACGACTGGGTTGAGGCCATCAAATCTGAGATCACTGCACTGAAATCCGGCGGGCACAGCCCCATCCTGCTGGTGGGGTACTCCTTTGGCGGCGGGCTGGCGCTGCAGGCGGCGGCCGAAGCGCCAGTGGACGGTCTGGCCCTCCTCGCACCGCTCACTTGGCAGGAACCCCCCGCCATGACACCGATCCTCAACACGGCCCGTGCCCTGCTGCCGGTCTCCGTTGACCCTTTCAAACACATTCCCGTCACCCATCCGCTGATGATGGAGGAATTATTCCAATACCTGCCTGAGATTGACCCTGAAGATCCGGAACAACAGTCCGAACTCCGCCATATAAAAATCCCGCTTTATATACTGGACCAGCTGCGCGAGGTGGGTCGGGAAGCGTTGGCCGCCGCGCCCAAAATCCAGGCGCGCACCCTGATCATCCGGGGCTTAAAAGACCAATTTATCCGCCCGCCTTCAATCGTACACCTGCACAAATTAATGACCGCGCCGGTCCGGTTGGAGACCGTGGAAGGCCCCCACAGCCTGACCATGCCCCACAACCTCGCTCTAGGCGAGGTACTCGAATTGCTTGTCGATTTTGGAAATGAAATTTCGAAAGGGACGGCTCAGAGCTGAGCGCTGAAGCGCATCGCCCGCAGCCCGTTTAGGGTGACCAGCAGAGAAACACCCATATCGGCCAACACAGCCATCCAGAGCGGGGCATACCCCAGAAAAGCAATCACCATCACCAGAAACTTTACAACAAGGCTGAAGACGATGTTCTGCCGCACCAGCCGGTTGGCAAACTGTGACAGCCGGACGGCATAAGGCAGCTTATCAAGGTCATCTGCCATCAGCACCACATCAGCGGTTTCCATCGCCTGCGCGCTGCTGCTGCCGCCCATCGCGATCCCAATGTCGGCTGAGGCCAGCGCTGGGGCATCGTTGATCCCATCCCCCACCATGGCCACATGCCCAAATTGCTCCCGCAAAGCAGCAATGGCTTCCTGCTTATCACCCGGCAGCAAATTGGCGCTGACGTCCGCCAGTCCAATCTTCTGGGCCGTCACAGCGGCGACCGTGGCGTTATCCCCGGTCAGCATTACCGTATGTTTGTGCATATTGTTCAACTGGCGCACCACCAAATGCGCGTCATCGCGTAGCGTGTCGGCCACGGCGATAAAACCGCGCACATGGTCCCCATCACAAAGCAGCATGGCCGTCCGGCCGCCAGCTTCCGCCCGATCCACCCAGTCGTGGACTTCTTTGGGAATTTTATGTTCAGCTTCAAACAGCCGTAGGCTGCCGATGGTCATCATTTGCCCGTTGATCTGGCCTTCCAGCCCCAGGCCGCCCCGGGTGGTCAATCCCTCGGCTGCCGGATAGCGATCCAGCACCCGGCGTTTTTCCGCTTCGGCTGTGATCGCCTGAGCCAGGGGATGGGTGCTGTGCCGTTCGAGAGCATAGGCCAGCGCCAGCAGATCATCACAAGCGCCGCAGGCTTCTTCGCCCACGCAGTCCAGATCCCGGCTTTCCACCACCTGCGGTTTACCGGTGGTCAAAGTGCCGGTCTTATCAAAGGCAAAAGCACCAACTTTTGCAAGCTGTTCCACGAAAATCCCACCTTTAAACAGCACGCCTTCCTTCGCCGCACGGGTCAGGCTGGCCACCATCGTCACCGGGGTGGAGATCACCAGCGCACAGGGACAGCTGATCACCAGTAGAACCAAAGCCCTTTGCAGCCAGCCGCGGGAGCCATCTGCCGGGTTGAGGAAGGGTTCACCAAAGAAGAGCGGCGGAATCACAGCCACCAGCACTGCCAGGATCACCATCGCCGGGGTGTAATAGCGGGCAAATTGATCAATGAACTTCTGACTGCGGGATTGCCGGTTTTGAGCATTCGTCACCATCTGGATGATCCGACTGAGGGTACTGTCCGCTGCCAGATGGGTCACTTCCACCACCAGTTGGCCGCTACCGTTCACTGTGCCGCTAAAGACCTCATCTCCCGCGGTTTTCCAAACCGGCAGGCTCTCACCCGTGACCGGCGCCTGGTTGATGTCGCTCTGCCCGTCCACAATCATCCCATCAGCAGGTACACGATCACCAGCGCGCACCAAAATCCGGTCGCCAATAGCCAGATCCTCCACCGGGACCAGATGTTCATGGTCATCATGCAGCCTGATCGCATGCGTGGGAGAAAGGTCCTTCAGGTTGGTCAGCTCGCCGCGTGCCCGCTCATTGGTAAAACCCTCCAGGGCCCCCGCTAGGTCAAAAAGCAGGATCAACGAAGCAGCCTCGGCATATTCGCCAATCACCACTGCGCCGATGCCGGCCAGTGTCATCAGGAAATTGATATTAAAGGTGTGATTGATCCAGAGGTTCACAATTCCATTGCGGGCAATCGGCCAGCCGGCCAGCATCAAAGCCCCAATTTGCAGGGAAATCGCCGCCCAAGCGGGCAAGCCCAGCCAACCCAACAACAGTGAAAGCAGTACCACACCGCCTGCGATCAGGGCCAAACGGGTTTCTAGGCTTTGCAGCAGATAACGCCAAAAGCCCAGCACAGCATTGGGTTCCTGGGCCGGTGGGTTGGCCTCCGGCTGTTCTGCCGCGACGCCATAGCCCAGTCGGGTGATCATCTTGCGAATATCATCCTCTGAGGCATCTCCTGAAACCGTCAATGTCCCATCAAAAAACGATAGTTCTGCCTTCTCTACATCCGGGAGGGAGGCAATTGAACCCTCCAACCCTTTGGCGCAATCCACACAATCCAAACCTGTAATTTTTAATGTCATTTCCTTCATTACCAGTAATCACCCTTAATCGTAAAGAATATGTTCCAATGTCCGGCTCAAAATATCCCGCACATGATCATCTGCCAGGTCGTAATAGACCTCCCGACCGTCCTTGCGGAAGCGGACAATATCCAAACCTCGCAGCAGTCTGAGCTGGTGCGAGACGGCACTTTGCGAGACATCCAAATGGTCCGCTATGTCACCAACCCCACACTCGCCTTCGGATAACAGTGCGAGGATGCGCAGGCGGGTGGGGTCGGCCAGAGCTTTGAAGCTGTCTGCCATGGCCTGAATGACCTCATCATCAAGCAGCTCCCCATTTAATTTACACAGTGATTCTTTTGTAGTGATCATTTTCTATTCCTGAATATATGAGCATTTGTTCACGTATTTATTATACGCTATCCAACGAATGTGTCAAGCAAAAAGAGTCTTAATCTTCTTCACCAAAAAGGGTGCATTCAAGAGATGAATGCACCCTCCAATCTTTAATTATTTGAACGGAGGAACGAGATTGCTCTACTTCCCTAAACCAAACTCGTGATCAATAATGTCGCCAGGCCGAGATAGAAGAAATAACCCAGGGTGTCGGTCATCGTGGTCACCAAAATCGGCGAGGCCAGAGCAGGGTCAAACTTGAGACGGTGCATCAACATCGGCACCAGCACACCCGCAATCCCTGCACAGATCATATTGAGCAGCGTCGAAGCGCCCACCACAAAACCCAGCAAGGGGGTCCCTTTCCAGATCAGTGCAATCACCGCCACGATCAGGCCGATGCTGATACCGTTCACCAACCCCAGCAGCAGTTCCCGCCCGAGAGCCTTCAGGCCTTCCTTGGGCGCAATATCACCCAGCGCCAGCCCTCGCACCGTCACAGTCAGGGTCTGGGTAGCCGCGCTGCCGCTGACCCCGGCCACGATCGGGAAGAAGGCCGCGATCACCGCCACCTGAGCGATCGTATTTTCGAAAATGCTCAGCACGGCCGAAGAGATCAATGCGGTCAGCAGGTTCAACACCAGCCAGGGCAGCCGGGTCTTCGTCGCAGAACCAAGTCCCACGTCAACGGGCTGTTCCTTGGGAACACCACCCAAACGGTAGATATCCTCGGTGGCCTCGTCTTCCAGCACATCCAGTAAGTCATCGTAGGTGATCAAGCCGACCAGCTTGTGTTCATCATCCACCACAGGCAGGGCCAGCAGGTCGTAACGCTGCATCAAACGGGCGGCTTTTTCCTGATCGGCGCTAACATTCACGGAGATCGGGTCCTTATCCATAATCCCGCGGATCACCGTTCCGGGTTTGGCGATCACCAGCTGACGCAGGGAGACCACGCCCACTAAATGGCCGGCCTTATCCTGCACAAAGAGGTAATAAATCTCTTCCGAATCGGGAGAAAGATGCCGCAGGTGCCAGATGGCCTCATCAACCGTCATATCCTGCTCAATGGTCACATCCAGCGAGGTCATTACACCGCCAGCGGTTTCATCCGGATGTTCCAAAAGGGAACGCACCTCGTCCGGGTCGTTGATCTGGGACAGGACTTCCTCAGCCTGCTCAGGGGTAATATCGCCCAGGAGGTCAGCGGCCTCATCCGGTTCCATGTTATCAACGATTTCCACCAACCGGTCCGTCCCCATCCGGTTGGCGATCTCGGCCGCGTCTTCATCCTCCAATTCCTCGAGGATATCCGCGGTGCTTTCTGGATTCAGTAAGGGAATAATTTCCTGTTGCTGCTCAGGAGGGAGATCAGAAAAAACGTCTGCCTGGTCGGAGCGCTTTAATTTCTCGAGAAGCGTGGTCACTTCATCCCAATTACCCTCCGAAACCGCCTGCCGGATCAATTCGAACACTTCGTCTACATTGTAGAAATCTTTGATCACCATGTTTGCCTCCAGACACAACCTTTTATTAGAGTGCATGAAAAAAGACCATCACGTTGGAGATAGTCGCGAAGGTCTTTCCACAGCAAACACAGGTGGGCGGCATATGCCAGAGATTAACTCAATAATCCTCCTGCAAATGTCACCAACACAGCCCCCTGGCTTGGAATGGCCTTCCAGTATCTATCACTACCTAAATCGTCATCATTCATTGCAGGTTAAGTATACACAAAATCACGGAAAATTGCTCAATATTTTCTAAGGTTTCAGCGGAAAATAAAAAAGGGATGCGTAATAACCGCATCCCTCTGGATGTGCAGAAACCTTTTATTTACATTATATGCATCAGGGCAAAGGCCCACATATCAGCAAATTCCTCAATCAGCTTGGCCGTGGGTTTGCCTGCACCATGCCCGGCCCGGGTCTCGATCCGGATCGCCACCGGGGCCTCTCCGGTCTGAGCCTGCTGCAGCGCCGCAGCGAACTTGAAGCTGTGGGCCGGAAAAACCCGGTCATCATGGTCGCCCGTCATCACCATCGTCGGCGGGTAGGCCACACCCTCGCGAATGTTGTGATAGGGCGAATAAGCCAGCAGGGCCTTGAAATCCTCTTCATCATCCGGCGAGCCGTAGTCCGACACCCAGGCCCAGCCGATGGTGAACTTATGGAAACGCAGCATATCCAGCACGCCCACATTGGGCAGCGCCACGCCGAAAAGGTCCGGCCGCTGGGTCAGCACCGCGCCGATGAGCAGGCCGCCATTGCTTCGCCCGCCCACAACGAGCTTCTCTTTGCGGGTGTAGCCCTTCTCAATAAGATATTCCGCAGCAGCGATGAAATCATCAAAGACATTCTGCTTGTTATGCAGCATCCCGGCTTCATGCCACGCCCGGCCATACTCTCCGCCGCCGCGCAGCTGCGCCTGGGCATAGATCCCGCCCCGCTCCATCCAGACCAGGTTCGGGACACTGAAGGCCACCGGGATGGGAATATTAAACCCACCGTAGCCATAGAGATAGGTGGGCGTGTCGCCGTTGATCTCCAGATCTTTGCGATGACTGATGAACAGCGGGATCTGCGTGCCGTCCTTACTCGGGTAAAAGACCTGCTCCGTGACATAATCCTCGGGGTCAAAGGCCAGGTCCGGCTGGCGGAAAACAGTCACTTCCCGGGTCGCCAGATCGAGGTGATAGACCGTGCCGGGGGTTGTGAAAGACGAGAATTTATAGAAGGTCTCCGCGGCATCGCTGCGCCCGCCAAAACCCATTACCGTGCCGAGGCCGGGCAGTGCCAGTTCGCCATCCGGCGTGCCATCCGTCTTGAAGAACTTCACCTCATTTGCCGCGTCATGCAGGTAGGTACAGACAAAACGACCGCCCACATAATCCACATATTCCAATTTATCGGATCCTTCGGGGACAATCTCCAACCATTCAGCAGGGTCAGGATGCCCCACGTCAATCGCCACCAAGCGCTGCTGGGGTGCGTCCTTATCCGTACGGAAATAGAGCCGGTCCCCATCATTGCCCACAAAAACATACTCTGCGTCAAATTCGGGCAGCAATTCCACCACTTCGCCATCCGCGTTTGTCAGGTCGAGGATGAAAATCCCATTTTCGGCTGCGGTGCCCTGCGCGATGTTGATGATCAGATAGCGCCCATCTTCACTGACGCTGCTCCAAAACAGCCAACCCTTCTGATCAGGTCGGTCGTAGATCAGCGCATCCTCGGATTGGTCCGTCCCCAGTTTGTGATAGTAGAGCTTATGGAAGTAATTGGTCTGCTTGAGCGCCTCACCCTCCGGCGCATCGTAGCGGCTGTAGAAAAAGCCCTCGCTTTGTCCATCCCAGCTGGCGCCGGAAAACTTGACCCACTCCACCAGGTCGTCCAGATCCACGGCATCTTCTACCCGGCGCACGTGCCAGGTCTGCCAGTCCGAGCCGGCGTCGGCGATCCCATAGGCCAGAAATCGACCATCTCGGCTGATGGCTGCACCTGAAAGCGCCACCGTGCCATCCTCGGAAAGGTTGTTGGGGTCCATCAACAGCCTGGGCTCTCCGTCCAGGCTGTCCATCCAATAGAGAACGTCCTGGTTCTGCAACCCATCATTGTAAAAGAAAAAATACCGCCCGGCCTTTTTGGTTGGCGGGGAATATTTCTCATAATTCCAGAGGGTCGTCATCCGCTGGCGGATATCCTCCCGCAGGGGCGAGGAATCCAGCAAGTCAAAGGTCACCTCGTTCTGCGCCTCGATCCATTGGCGGAGCTCGTCGCTGTCAAGGTCTTCCATCCAGCGGTAAGGATCGGGCACCGGCACACCATGCAGTTCCTCAACAAAATCGTCAGCGCGAGTGGGTGGATATTTTATTGTCATGGTTCTCTCCAAATGGGGTCAGAATCGATTAACTGTAATTCGCGATATAGCGGAAGAGTTCCGCCGTCAGCAGGGCATCATCCACCGCACGGTGCGAGTTGGGCAGGGGAATGCCGCAGGACACGCCGGCGGCTTCCAGCTTATGCAGCCGGTAGCCCCGGCCGCGATTGCTCAGTTCGCCATAGAAAGCGGCGTAGAGTTTCATCACGCAAAAGAAACGCCGGTCATCCAGCGGCCAATCCAGCCAGTAACGTTCCTGGGTTTGCTTCATCATCCGCAGGTCAAATTCGGCATTATACATCCCCACCAGCCGGCCATTGAGCACGGCCTCCATCTCCGCCCAGGCATCCTTCCAGGAGGGCGCATCCGCCACCATTTCCTCGGTGATGTGATGGATTGCCTCAGAATCCGGCGGGATCGGGATAGCCGGTTTGAAGAGCGATTCATAGAGCGTCTTGCCGTGCAGGTCCACCACACCGATCTCGATCACCACGTCATTGCCGGTGAAGCCGGTGGTCTCGGTATCAATGAAGACCGGATCATAAGCCAGGATCTGTTTAGCTCGTTCAACGACTTTGGGATTGGCTTTTGGGAACATAGAAAATCCTTAACGTATTAGGGCGAAGTTCTGGAAGTTTACCATATATGAGTGGGGAGAAGTCAATGGGACAAGAGAGGTAGGAAAGAAACTTAACTATCCACAAGTAAGATTACGCTTTCCCTGGAGCAGAGCGGAACACCCGAAGTGAAATGGAGGGTGCGATGAGAAGGTGAAAGTTATGCTTTCAAGGGGAAAGGACAGGAAAGGGGTCATCTTGATAATAGATTTCTCCTGATCTCCTCCAACACCAAGGAAATCTTCCCCAACACTTGCTTATTCGAGAATCTCAGAATCGTATACCCCATTTGAACCAACACATCTTCCCGAAACGCATCATACTCCACCTGGGTCAGGTGAATTCCTCCATCAATTTCCACAACCAACTTCGCTTCCGGGCGATAGAAATCGACGATAAACGTATGAACAACTTGCTGCCTGCGAAATCGGAAGCCATCCAACTGCTTTCTCCGCAAGACCTCCCACAATGTAGCCTCGGCCTTTGTTGGATACTGCCGCATCTCCCTGGCGGCCTCAATCAATCTTGCTCTGGTCGCTCTGGAGATTTGTTCAACTTCATGCATTTCTCACCCTGCTATATAAAATAACTTACTCCATTTTACATCTACCCTCAAAGAAGGCGATTAAGAGAAGATGGGTACTCGTTTCTAACCCCTACCCCTTGCTTCGCAGATGCCCTTCCCCTTGCAAGGGGAAGGGTCAGGGATGGGGTCAGCTTTTTAAATGCGGGCTTGTTCTCCCTCCATTTTTAAGAAACTAATTAAGTTATCTGATAAAGAGTTCCTACATCACCCCCACACCCTGCAGGACTGATAAACCGCGAACCCCGCCAGCGCGATTGCAGCCGCCAGCAGTAACGCACGGCGCACCTTTTCCCCCATCTGGCGCATGGACGAAAAAAGCACGATCAGTACGACATTGGTCAGGATAAACACGCCATAGAACACCTCCAGATAACCCACGCCCCACCAGGGCGAGACCTGCCAGGCTTCAACCAGGTTCGGGCCGTTGATTAGGCTCCAGAATAGCCAGGGACCCGGCGAAAGCAGGTTCATCGCGGTCGCCTTGAGCAGGGTCTGGTAGCCTTTGGCCTCAGCCTGCTCTTCCACTTCCACATAATTGCGATAGGCGCGGAAGGAATCCCAAGCCAGATAGAGCAGGAACAGCGCCCCGCCGATCTGCAGGACCCGCACGAAGCCAGCCGAGACGCTGTTAAGGATCAGCAGCACCAGCAAGATCACCGGCCCGTCGCTGACCACAGGGGCAAAGACCGCCGGCAGCGCTTTCTTCCAGCCGCCCTTGATGGCGTAGGAGAGTAATAGTGCCTGCAGCGGTCCGGGGGTCACCCCCGCGGAAAAGCCGACGGTGGCCGCAGAGAGGAGGGTTGAAATCAACATGGGAAATTTATAGACGATTTATTTGCGTAAGCTTGTTATTGCGAGCCCCTGACAAGGGACTGGGCAATCTTCTTATTATTGGGGGTTTGTAGCCCAAAGTAAAAACTTCATACCAAAATTGCTTCCCGCTCTGCTTTGCTTCGGGGACAATGTCACTTCTCTCAAAATAAAAAGTTTATTCCGCAGCCTTGATCTCCTTCACATTCAACTGTAAGGTACTGCGGCCATTGAACTCATTGACTTCAAAGCGGAAGGCGATATCCACCTTCTCGGGCATATCCTCCATCCAATAGCCCTGGCGGAAGGCAATAGCGTCATAGCTGTAAGAGCCGGCCTGCAAGAACAGCTTGAGATGGCTTCCCTCCCGTCCCACCGTCCTTGCACTGCGCACGGTTACATTCCGGGCAACAAACACCGGTTCGGGGTTTTCCCGTCCGGTCGGCTCCAGCTTATGCAGGTCCTCCAGAATGCCGGGAATATACTGCGGTGCCAGGTTTTCCAGCTTGATTTCGCGGTCAATCACCAGCTCCGGCAGCAGTTCCATCTCGCCCAGCAGCTCAGCCACGATTTCGCGCATTTTCTCCACCAGCGCGTCAACATCCTCATTGCGCACGGTGAACCCCGCCGCGGCCGCATGCCCCCCGTGCCTGACCAACAGGTCCGCGCATTGATCCAGCGCCTTGGTGATATGAAATTCGGGGATTGAGCGGCAGGACGCCACGGTGAATTCCTCACCCATGTGCGCCACAATCGAAGGACGATAATAGGACTCCACCAGCCGGGAAGCCGCCAACCCCACCACGCCCTCATTGAAACGCGGGTCGGCCGCAAAGAACAACATCGCGTCCGGGTCCTCGCCCAGCACCCTCTCGGCAGCCAGCTCACGGATTTCGCTGGTCATATCCTGCCGTTCACTGTTGATCGTATCCAGTTTCTGAGCCAGCTGACCCGCCTCTAATATACTTTTGGTCACCAGCAGTTCAAAGGCGATTCGGGCCGATTCCAACCGTCCCGCTGCGTTCAACCGCGGCCCCAACTGAAACCCCAGGTTGCCCGCATCGCACCTGGAAAGTTCCACCCGCGCCACCTGCGCCAGGGAATAAAGCCCCTGACGGGGAGCTTTGCGGATTTTCGCCAGGCCCTGCCGCACCAGCATCCGGTTCTCACCCTTCAGTGGTGCGAGGTCCACCACAGTGCCCAGGGCAACCAGATCAACCCAATCCTCCGCGTCCAGGCCATCCACCGGATATTTCGCCAGATAAGCCTGCGCCAGTTTATAGGCCAGCCCCACACCGGCCAGGTATTTCTCCGGATAGACATCATCGTTCTGTTTGGGGTCAATCACAGCCACGGCCGGCGGCAGTTCTGCGCCGGGGTGGTGATGATCGCTGATGATCACATCCATCCCCAATTCGTTTGCTAAAGCCACTTCACCAATTGCCCGCACGCCGCAGTCCACCGTGATCACCAGGTTTACGCCCTCACCGGCCAGCGTTCGCATGGCGTCGTCATTCAGGCCATAACCCTCGTCAAACCGGTCAGGGATATAGGGGCGCACTTCCACGCCCAACCCGGTCAGGAATTCCACCAGCAAGGCCGTGGAGGTGACCCCGTCCACATCGTAATCTCCATAGACAACGACTTGCTCACACAGCCTAACAGCCTCGTGCAGCCTTTCCACAGCAATGTCCATCCCTTTCAACAGGAAGGGGTCCCGGTCAAAACTGACCCGCCCCTCAATGAATGCCGCAGCCGAGTCACGGTCCTGATAACCGCGGTTATTGAGCATCTGTCGCATAAGGGGAGAAAAGTCGCTGAGTTCCTGAGAAATGTCGTTTGGGATAGCGTGTTGAACCCGCCAGCGTTTTGGCAGGGGACGGTTTTCGGTGACGGTTGGCATAGGGTGGCTTTCTAATATCCTGCTTGGTTGTTTTCTAAAGGGATTATAACCGATGGATGAAAAGGGACTTCCTCCAAAATTCACCCCCAAAAGCGCATAAAAGCCGTTAAAATAAGAACACTTATGACACAAACCAACCCCTCTCTGCCACTGGACCAGGTGATCGTCGGCGATTGCCGTCAGGTCCTGGCCGGCCTGCCCGAAGATTCCATTGACCTGATCTTTGCCGACCCGCCCTACAACCTCCAGCTGGAGGGGGAACTTTGGCGCCCCAACCTGACCAAGGTGGATGCCGTGGACGACGATTGGGACCAATTCGAAAGTTTCAATCAATATGACCAGTTCACCTGGGAATGGCTGGAAGCCTGCCGGCGAGTACTCAAACCTACCGGCACCCTCTGGGTGATCGGCTCCTACCACAATATCTACCGGGTCGGGAAGATCCTGCAGGACCTCCAATTCTGGGTTCTGAACGATGTCGTCTGGGTCAAGGCCAATCCCATGCCCAATTTCCGCGGCGTTCGTTACACCAACGCCCATGAAACGATGCTCTGGGTACAAAAAGAAAAAGGGGCAAAATATACTTTCAACTACCATGCCATGAAGGGCCTGAATGATGACCTTCAGATGCGCAGCGACTGGTATTTCCCGATCTGCACGGGCGGCGAACGGCTGAAGGATGAGAACGGCGAAAAAGCCCACCCCACCCAAAAGCCTGAAGCCCTGCTCTATCGGGTGATCATGTCCAGCTCGAATGTGGGCGATGTGGTATTGGATCCTTTCTTCGGCACAGGCACGACCGGCGCGGTCGCCCGCAAACTGCACCGGCACTTCATCGGTGTTGAAGTGGACGAAAAATACGCCCGCCTGGCCCGCCAGCGCGTTCATGAAGTGGTCCAACTCGAATTTGACCCACCGATCTATGTCACCCCCAACCCGCGGCATCGCGCCCGGATCCCCTTCGGCCGCCTGGTGGAAGATGGCCTGCTCAGCCCCGGCCAACTGCTCTATTACGGCCAGAAGGGCGATGTGACCGCCCAGGTGCTGGCAGATGGCCAGCTGAAATTTAATGGGCACCGCGGTTCGATCCATAAGATCGCCAAAGAGATCCGCAGCGGCCCGGGAAACGGCTGGAAACTGTGGTATTACTGGGATGAAGAAGCCCAAACACGCAAACCGATTGACGCCCTACGCGAGATCGTCCGCCAGGAAGCGTCTCAAAAAATTAAACCGGCTGGGGCAGCCTGAACACTTTGTCCAGACCGGCATTAATCAAAAGGAAAGAAATAATGTCAGATAAGACCTACACTCAATCTCCCTGGGACCTCAGCGACCTCTTCTCCGGGGTGGACGACCCCAAAATCGGAGCTACCTTTGAAGAGATCAATCGTGGCCTGGACTCGTTTGAGGCCTATCGGGAACAACTCACTCCCGACATCGGCGAAGACCTTTTCCTCAAAATCATCAAGGATTATGAACACTTCTTCCGCCTGATGCTCCATCTCAACGGCTATGCGGAATTGGAATTCGCTTCAGACACGCAGGACCAAAATTTCCAGGCGCTGGTTGCCAAGGTGAACCAGTTCCAGGCCGAAGCCGCCAACAAGACCATTTTCTTCAGCCTCTGGTGGAAATCCCTGGACGATAAGGACGCCCAGCGGCTGCTGGATGCCTCCGGCGACTTCCGTTACTGGCTGGAAGCAATCCGCAACTTCAAAGATTACACCCTGAGCGAACCGGAAGAGAAAATCATCAACATCAAGGACGTGACCGGGTCCACGGCGCTCAACATGCTTTACGACTCGATCACCAACCGCTATCTCTTCAAGCTCACTGTGGATGGTGAAGAAAAAGAAATGACCCGCGGCGAAATCGGGGCATTGGTGCGGGATGCTGACCCTGACCTGCGTGCCAGGGCCTATCAGGAAATGTTCCGCGTTTACGAAGCCGACGCCCCAATCCTCGGTCAGATCTACCAGGCATTGGCCCGGGACTGGCGCAATGAGAACATCAACCTGCGCGGTTTCAAATCCCCCGTTTCCGTCCGCAACCTGGTCAATGACATCCCTGATGATGTGATTGAGATCCTGCTCGAGGTCACCCGTCAAAACGCCAAGCACTTCCAACGTTTCTTCCGACTCAAAGCCAAACGGCTCGGGATGGACAAGCTCCGCCGCTATGATGTCTATGCTCCGGTTGCCAAGTCCGACAAGACCTACGGTTTCAATGAAGCTACTGAGATTGTTCTGGATTCCTTCAATGAATTCCATCCGAAATTTGCCGGGATGGCCCAACAGATTCTGGATGCCGACCATGTGGACAGCGAAATCCGCAAGGGCAAGATGAGCGGCGCTTTCTGCGCCACCCTCACCCCGGACCTCACACCCTGGGTGCTGCTCAATTACCAGGCCCGCCCGGATGATGTTGCCACCATGGCGCACGAACTGGGTCACGGGATCCACTCCCTGATGGCACAGGACCACACCGCCTTCACCCAACATGCCTGCCTGCCGCTGGCCGAGACGGCTTCAACCTTTGCGGAAATGACGCTGGTGGATAAGCTCCTCAAAGAGGAGACCGATGAGGCCGTACGGCGGGACCTGCTCTATCGCCAGATGGACGATGCCTTCGCCACCATCCTGCGGCAGAACTACTTCTCAATGTTTGAACAGACTGCCCATGAGATGATTGCCAAGGGCGCTCAGGTGGGTGAAATCGCCGAGGCTTATATGGCCAACCTCCAGAGCCAGTTTGGGGATTCCATTGATATCTCCGATGAGTTCCGTTGGGAATGGGTCATGGTGCCCCACTTCTTCAACGTGCCCTTCTATGTCTATGCCTATGCCTTCGGGCAGCTGCTGGTGCTCTCACTCTACAAGCAATACAAAGCTGAGGGCGAGTCCTTCAAACCACGTTATATGCAGATCCTGGCAGCGGGCGGCTCCATCGCCCCCGTTCAACTGCTGGCGAATGCCGGGATTGACGTTACCACAGCCGAATTCTGGCAGGGCGGCTATGACGTGATTGACGAAATGGTCACCACGCTGGAAAACTTATCCTGACATAAATAATTAATCGAAGCCCGGCGGGTCAGCATTCCCTCCGGGCTTTTTTCTCCCCTATCCCCAGATTAACCCCGGAGCGAACCATGTCCATGACACCCAAAGAACGTGTACTTGCCGCCATCAACCACCAGGAACCGGATCGGGTCCCAACCGTGATCGGCATCAGCAATGCCACCGGCATCAAAATGAAGACTTATCGGGGGATCAAGAAACTGATCGGAGTGGAAGCGCCGGATAACTACCTTTACGACTGGCCCGAGCTGGGCACCGCAGCGATTGATGAAAAGACTTTCGCCAGGCTGCACGGCGATGTGCGCGGGGTGCTGGATTTAGAACCCCTGACCATCCGGCAAAGGAATGAGACCCGAGGCCCGCAGGACCCATATATAAACTCCTGGGGAACCAGCCAATTCCAGCTTTCAGAAGGCGATTGGACCTTTGGCCCCCCGCCGCTGAAAGACGCCACCACGCTCGAAGAAATTGAGGCCTTTGATTGGCCGGATATGACCGACCCCACCCGGGTGGCCCACTGCAAAGCCTGGGCGAAACAACTGGCCGAAGAAAATAAATATGCCGTCATGGGCATTCCCTGGCTGCTCTTCCCCTTCGAACGGGCTTTCGCGATGCAGGGCATGGACACCTTCCTGCTGAACATGGCGATGATCCCCGATTTTGCCACCGCTCTGCTGGCTAAAATCACCGAAAAATGTAAAGAGATGATGGATGCTTTCCTGCGGGAGACCGGGGGCTATCTGGACATCATCAAGATCGGCGATGACCTCGGCACACAGGAAAGCCTGATGATCTCCCCGAAGATGTATCGCCAGATGGTCAAGCCCTTCCATGCCGACCTGATCGCCTTTATCAAAGAACGCACGGACGCCAAAGTCTTTTTCCACACCGATGGCGACGTGTTCAACCTGATTGAGGATTTCATCGAGATTGGCGTGGATATCCTCAACCCTATCCAGACTTCCGCCGGCCGGATGTCGGACCTGGAAGGCTTGAAACAGAAATATGGTGACCGGATCACCTTCTGCGGTGCAATTGACACCCATCGCGTCCTGCCCACCGGCACCCCTGAGGAGGTCCAGCAGGAAGTGAAACGGGTTATCAACATCCTCGGCCCCGGCGGCGGGTATATGGTTGCGTCTGTGCACACGATCATGAACGACGTTCCGCCTGAGAACGTTCTGGCGATGGTGGATGCCGTGGAGAAATATGGACAGTATCCACTGGAAAGTTAACTGTAGGTCACATAGCGCGAAGCCTACGTGACAAAAGCTCATAAGGCACCCTTCCGGTGCGTCGAATTTATTACATATCAACAATTCATTGTCACATGCGCTGCGCGGCATATGACCTACATCTTCCCCTACCAAATCCGTAGGTCACGCTTCCAGCGTGACAGCATCAAAACAGTCACGCAGGTTCGACCCACGGTCTCACCGTGGATGACCTACATCTCTTGTCATTGCGAGCGTAGCGAAGCAATCCCTGATGCGAAACTGAGTGGGAAGCAATCTAAATTACAATAAAAACACCGCTCTTAACCAAGGAGGATCCATGTCTAAAAAACTGATTCGCGATCTGGGGGATGGCCTGATCCTGCGTCATGCCACACCGGAAGATACCCAGGCTGTGGTGCAATTCAACCGCGAGATCCACGGTGAAAACGAGTGGGACACCCGCGGTCTCGACGATTGGACCCGCGATCTGCTCAGCGGTGAAAGCCCCTATATGACCGCTGATGACTTCACCATCGTGGAGGATGCCAAAACCGGTGAGATTGTCTCCTCCTGCTGCCTGATCTCGCAGACCTGGACCTATGAAGGCATCCCCTTCAAAGTGGGCCGGCCGGAACTGGTCGGCACGAAGAAGGACTATCGCCGGCGTGGATTGGTGAGAGTGCAGTTAGAAGTGATGCACGATTGGAGCATGGAACGGGGCGAGCTGGCCCAGGCGATCACCGGCATCCCCTTTTACTACCGCCAATTTGGATACGCCATGGCGCTCAACCTGAGCGGCGGCCATTTCGGTTACGAAATGCATGTGCCTGAGCTCAAGGAGGACGAAAAAGAACCCTACCCACTGCGTCCCGCCAAGAAAAAAGATATCCCCTTCCTGATGGAACGCTACGAACAAGGTTGTACGCGGTCACTGATCTCAGCCGTTTGGGACAAGTCTCTTTGGGAATATGAACTGAAGGGCAAACGCCAATACAACATCAACCGGCGGGAAATTTATATTATTGAAGATCTCTCCGGTCAGCCGGTCGGTTTCATTGGCATCCCGCCGATCAAATGGGGCCATACCAGCTCGCTCACGCTCTATGAAATCACCGAAGATGTGTCCTGGACGGATGTTACACCCAGTGTGCTCCGATTCCTGTGGCAAAAAGGGGTGGAGAAAGCCAAGGAACAGGATACCACGCAGAAAATCGTCGGGTTCTGGCTGGGCGAGTCGCATCCAGCCTATACCATCACAGCCGATCAACTTCCGCGCGTCAGCAAGCCCTATGCCTATTACATGCGGGTGCCGGATCTGGCCGCCTTCCTCAGCAATATCCAGCCGGTGCTGGAAGATCGTCTGGCGCACTCCGCCTTCGCCAACTATAGCGGTGAATTGAAATTGAGTTTTTATAAGGATGGACTGCTGGTCAAATTTGATAAGGGCAAAATAACTGAGATCCAAAACTTGACCTTTGAAGAGCTGGAGAAGCCCCAGGCTGAGTTTCCCCCATACACCTTCCTGCACCTGGTCTTCGGCCACCGAACGGTGCGGGAACTGCGGGAGATCCATATTGATTGCATGGTCAAGGATAAGGTGACTGCGAACCTGATCGATGCACTATTTCCGAAGCAGGCTTCCGAGGTCTGGCCAATCTCGTAGTTCATAACAAATACATCTTGTCATCGCGAGGAAGTCCCAATGGGACAAACAAAGCGATCTAAGAAATGTCCATATGCCTCAATACAGCCTGGATAGAACCTTATCTGGAAATCCAACCCTTCATTGTCACATACGCTGCGCGGCATGTGACCTACGACTTACCCCGTAAATGAGAACAGGCTGGGTCAGTGTCCCAACCTGCTAGTTTTTTACAGACCATCTCACTGGAACATCTACTTATCTTGTTCCTTCAGCCACGGCCAGCGTTCTTCCGGGCTTTTGGGCGGACCTACCGGAGGTGGGGACGGGTTTTCCAGCATATCCTGAGTTTCCTCACGAACCTGCAGCACTGGCGCTGGGCTTGACGCCCGTTCCCCCACGTTCCCGTTCACCCCAGCCCGCATCTGCTGGTACTCCGCTGTCTGGGCATATTCCCGCAGCTTGTTGATCCGCCGGATCAGCATCGGGTGGCTCTGGAAGGCCTCCGCCAGCACATTGCTTACGTCATCATCCTGCGCATCAATCATCGCCAGCGCTCGGTCAAATTCCTGCTGGCTGCGGACGTTCGGGGCCACCAGCTTGACTAATGCGGAAATCGCCAGGTTCAGGTCACCACAGGCCAGTAAACCGGCTCGGTCTGCTGAATATTCACACATCCGGTTCCACCAGCGGAAGGCTGCATAGAGCAGCACGGCCGCCCCGAAAGGCGCAGGAATCCCCGCCATGCCGCCCAGGATGGTATTCAGCCAGGTATGGCCCAGGGCCACATGCCCCATCTCATGTCCGATCACGAAAGAAAGCTCACCCGGCCCCATCACCTTCACCATCGGTGCGTAAAGCACCAGGGCCTTTGGTTCGCTGATCCCAAAAGTATAGGCGTTCAACTGGTTCTTGTTGACCAGGTAGACATCCACCGCGCCTGGCTGGAGTTTCTGAGAACAGGTGCGCACCAGCTGGTCAAGCTCGGGCATTCGCACACCGTTCACCGGCAGGGCGCTGTGCATCAATGCCCGATGATGCGACCGGATCATGAAAGCACTGAGGATGAACATCCCCAGGATGAACACCCCGCTCAGGCAGAACGTGGCCGTTGAGGTCAGCGCAATCACGGCCAGAACGAGCAGGACCGTCAGGATCAGCACGACCTGTTCATTATTCACCCGATAACGGCGGGAACGGAACATCCAATTCTCCTATTTTGAACCGGAATTCTTCAGAAAGGCCCGGGTCTCCACAATTTGCTCTGCGGGCAGCCGTCCGGTCTCTTCCCAGTAATCCAGCAGGTCGGTCAGGGTGAAGAGCGCGTGCATCCGGAATCCTTCAGCGGCCAGTGCCTCCTTCGCGCCGGATTCCCGGTCAATCAGCACCACCACATCTTTCACTTTCAGTCCGACACTGGTCAATTTTTCAATCGCTTCAAATTTAGAACCGCCCGTTGTCGCCAGGTCATCAATTACAGCCACGGTCTCGCCAGAGTGGTAGATACCCTCAATCTCCGCCGCCGTGCCATAGCTTTTGGCGCTCTTGCGGGGGTAGATCATCGGCCAGTTACCCTGCAGACTGATGGCCGTCGCAATTGGCAGCGCTGCATAAGGCAGCCCGGCGATCCGGTCAAAGTCCAGCAATTTCAGCTGGCGGATATAGGCCGCGGCCACCTGAGTCATCCAGCCGGGATAGGAAACCAGCCGGCGCAGGTCAATATAGATCGGAGAGATCAGCCCGGATTTGAGCGTAAACTCGCCGAAACGCACACAGCCCATCGAAAGCAGGCCTTCCACCAGCGGCTCCACCAGGCGGGGGATCGAGCCTTTTTGCGCTTTGAGCTGCGGGCGGGTAAGTTTTTGCGCTTCCCGGAAGCGTTCGACTAGCTCTCTGGCCGCCTGGCCCGGGTCTTCCGCCCGAGAAATTCCCCGGCTGACATTAATCAACAGGCCCAGACCATCCTCACGCAGTCCAGCCTGCATCGCCGCGCCGAGATCCGCGCCCTGCGCACCCAATCCGGGCGCCAGGAACCACTGCTTGGGCGCCAGTTCTCGCACCCGGCGGAGGGCATCCGGGAAGGTCGCCCCAACCACCAGTCCCAGGTTCCCCTGCTCGCCCCATTCCGCCGCCATTCCGGCGACCTTTTCATAGACCATCATCAGGCGGTAATTCCCGCCCAGAGGCAAGTCCTGCAGGTCCACCGAACCGGCGTTACTGGTTTTGCAGAGCAGGAAAATCCCCTTTTCAGGGTCCTGCATAAAAGGCGTCAGCGAATCATAACCCAGGTAAGGACTGAGGGTGATGGCGTCTGCACCCAGCATCTCAAACGCAGATCGGGCATAAGCCCGCGCGGTGGAGGAAATGTCACCCCGTTTGGCATCCAACACCACCGGGATCTCATCCGGCACCGCCCGGATCACAGCCTGCAGCGCTTCCCAGCCCTCCGGCCCCAGCGCTTCAAAGAAAGCGGCGTTGGGCTTATAGGCCAGGGCTACATCCTTCGTCGCCTCAATCAGGCGCACGCAAAACTCAAGTGCCGCAGCGCCGGTCGGCTCCGACAGGTCTTCCGGGTGGGGGTCAAGACCCACGCACAGCAGCGAATCAATCGACTTGGCGCGCTGGTCGAGTTTCTCAAAGAAAGTGGGCATCAAATCCTCCTCAAAAGTAGGTCTGCTTCAATTCTAATCGGTCTTTGACTGTCTGCGGATCAGGCTTTGCCCAGCACCATCGCCATCAGGGCCATCCGGATATAGAGACCGTATTCCATTTGGCGGAAATAAGCCGCCCGAGGGTCATCGTCCACAGCCATGTCAATTTCCCAAACCCGCGGCAGGGGATGCATCACAATCATCTCCTCTTTGGCCTTATCCATCGTCTCAGTGGTGACCACATAGCTGCCCTTCAGTTCTTCGTGCCGGGAAGGATCTTCAAAACGTTCTTTCTGCACCCGGGTGACATAGAGCACATCGGTCTCAGCGATTACAGGTTCGAGGCTGTCGTAGCCCGCCTGGGGGATACCCTTCTCATCAATTTCAGCCATGATTTCTTCCGGCATCTTGAGCATATCGGGGGCCACGTAGTTGAGCTTGACATCATAAAGCGTCAGCAGCCGGGAAAGGGAATGCACCGTGCGGCCGTATTTCAGGTCGCCCATCATCGTTACCGTCAGGCCATCCACTTTGCCCAGTTCCTCGTGAATGGTGAAAAGGTCCAGCAGGGCCTGGGTAGGATGCTCACCAGCCCCATCGCCGGCGTTGATCACCGGTTTCTTGGCGTATTTCGCAGCCAAAGCCGAGGAGCCAATCTCCGGGTGCCGCAGTACAACCACATCGGCATAGACCTCAAGGGTGCGGACGGTGTCGGGTAGGGATTCGCCCTTGGTGACCGAAGAATAACTCACATTGTTGATCGGGATCACCGAGCCGCCCAGGCGTTCCATGGCAGAGGTGAAGGAGGAAGAAGTCCGGGTGGAGGGTTCGTAGAACAGGTTCGCCAGGATCTTGCCCTTCAACAGGTCAAAGGAACCAACCCGGGCAACCATCTCATACATCTCATGGGCAACGCCAAAGATATACGCCAACTTTTCCCGGTCAAACTGTTGGACCGAAAGAATATCCTGGCCGTAAAAGGGCGAAGTTTGCTGATCACCAAAAGGTAGGTGGGGATTTTCCCCATGAATGAGGGGTGTAAAACTGGTCATGATTATCTCCTATCTCCAATAATTGATTTTTACTATCATCAGGCGCGTCAAAGCGTTGGATTGTGTCTCCAGCGGTTATCTGATTCGCCTGCCAAATCCCTGAGGGGCTGTAACCTTTCCGTCTTCGAAGACCATCTTGCCGCGTAAGACCACCTGCCGCACCGCACCTTGTACTTTGCGTCCCTCAAAGGGTGTCCAGCCGGCGCGGGTCTGCATCGTGCTGGCGGTGATTTCCGCCGCGGCATCAAGGTCCACCTCCACCCACGTTTCGGGTTGTTCGGGAAGGTTGAATATCCGCCGCACATTGGTGTGCATCCTCGCCACAAGGTTATCCATGGTCAAGCGGCCTTCATGGACCGCCGTCAGAAACAAAGGCAATGCCGTCTCCAGACCGGGGA
>Ga0209121_10000346_pt1 | contig 49058 bp, 42 predicted proteins | sample Cruoilmetagenom3_FD_187292 | JGI IMG/M metagenome (GOLD analysis project Ga0209121, IMG submission 187292) | Oil polluted marine microbial communities from Coal Oil Point, Santa Barbara, California, USA - Sample 3 (SPAdes) (version 2) | ecosystem: Environmental > Aquatic > Marine > Oil seeps ... | reverse complement strand
CTTCCATCGGTTTGTCTTATATGGACGACACTGTTGAAACATCAGTCGGTGTTGCAGTTGGCTATGACGTATCCGCTGACCTTTCGGTTGGTGTATACTACGCTTCCAACGATGTGGCTGGTGACAACTACGGCGCATCTGCTTCCTACGTAATGGGTGCAATGGCTGTTGACGTATACTACGACCATGTTGATGATGGCGACATGGAGCAGTTCGGCTTCAATGCTTCTTACGCGGTCTCTTCCGATCTGACAGTATACGCCGGCTACTTTGACGCTGACGGTGAGATTGGTGCTGATGAAGGCGGTTATGCCGGTGTAGTATACGCGATCAACGAAAACCTCTCGGCAACTGTTTCTTTTGCAGAAGCTGACGAGATTGATGGTCCAGAATTCAAAGACGGTACAACAGTTATGTTGTCCGCAACATTCTAAGCCTAACGGTTTAGTAAGAATTACAGGGGGCGGGCCGATTGGCTCGCCCTTTTCTTTTGGTCCCTTGAATGGGGACGCTCCGCCCTGTAGGCATTCTTATAACGGAGGATGGCAGATGGCGCTTTTAGATATTCAACAACGTATTGCGACGGCCGAGGGTAAGGCCAATCGGGTGGCAGGTTCGGTCAAACTGATTGCTGTGTCCAAGGTCCAACCGAACGAACGGGTCGCTGAAGTGTTGCAGCAGGGGCATCGCCTGTTTGGTGAAAACCGTGTGCAGGAAGCGGCTGGGAAGTGGCCGGATTTTCGGGCTGAGTTCGCGGGTGTGCAGGTGCATCTGATTGGCCCGCTCCAGACAAACAAGGTAAATCAGGCGCTTGAGCTGTTTGATGCTATCCATACGGTGGACCGCGAAAAGTTGGCGAAAAAGCTGGCAGATGCAGTTCAAAAACGAGGAAGTTGTCCGGAATTGTTCATTCAGGTGAACACCGGCGAGGAACCGCAAAAGGCCGGAGTTCTGCCGGCCGAGGTGGATGGTTTTGTGAAAACCTGCCGTGAAACCTATGGTTTGCCGATCGCCGGTTTGATGGTAATTCCGCCGGTAGATGAGGAACCCAGCCTGCATTTCGCGCTGCTGGCGAAGATGGCGGAACGCAACGGGTTGAGCGGGCTATCGATGGGGATGAGCCGTGACTTCGAACGCGCGATTGCGCTGGGGGCGACGCACGTTCGTGTCGGTTCGGCGATATTTGGCGAGCGCGTGGCGGGCGTTAACCTATAGGATTTTCGGCGAGTTTTTGATGTGCACAACCTGTGCACAACACGTACACAACCTGTACATACGTTTTTGTTGGCCGCCACGTTAACCTTTTAGCGAAACCGCCGAGCGAAGCTAGGCCCGGCCCAACGGGAGGGAATTTGGAGACATGATTTCCGACAGTTACTTGGAATGTTCCAGTGATGCCGTCCTACTCGCATGGAGGCACTAAGTGATATGCTGATCGCAGCGTATTAGTAGGTGTTCTGGTGACTTGTATCTCCCTTAATTGGTTATCAAACTCACCGAGATGGAATCCGAGCTTGTCTAAAATACTTTCACACGCACGGGATATTTTAGAAATGTCGCCAAGTGGGTTGCAATGAAAAAGTTCATTTCTTGCTGTTATCAGTATGTTAAACCAGTTGCTCATATCTTGTTTTCTTAATTCGCCACCCAACGCGTTATTACTGACAAACATGTTGCGGCTTAGGTTCCAGTCAGCCTCGATGATATTGCATAGACTTCTGAGAGATAGGCATAGATACATTTCGTCGATGACATCTGTACGCTGCATAATTCTTCGCTGACTAGCACTCATATTATTGAATCCATAAAACAGTTGTTTGATGAATTTTGGAGTTACGGCAACGCCTTTGATGTTTTTCTTTCCTTGTGGGTCTACTTTAAAATGCTTTTCATCGTGACCTGCGCTAATTGCATTACGGATTACGGCCCACCATGCGTCATCATTAAACGCTTCACTATAAAATTCGGCAGCAGTGTGGCGTAGTGCATTTTCGACTGAAAACACAAATGGATAAAGTGCTGCTAATTCTTTTGTCTTCCGAGAATACACTCGATGGATTTCTGTCCGTTGAGCCATTCCGGGCAGCTGTGTCCCTTTTGATACCGCGTGACATTCCTTGATGGAGTCGCGTAAAAGTGTTTGATTCAGTATCCGCATGTCGGCTCTAAATAAATCGGTGTCTGCTGCACGAGGTGTGAAGTTGAGAAATACTCCAAGTAGCTCTTCGACAGCTACGTGCCTCTTGGCGATTGTCATATTTAGATACCTTTTTTGAACCTGATCGGCGAATTCTACGTTATAATGACGTTAGTTATTGAATTATTAATGTATGGGGTCTATACAAAGGTCACTCGCTAAGTGGTGGTGCATTGGTACTGCGAGCCTTGAGGTCTTGCTCAAGCACTTTGAGAGTCTAAACTCTTAATACGATAAAAAGCGCAGCTTTGGCTGTGCTTTTTGCGTTCGTAGGCATCAGTGGTGCTTATTTCTGACGTGTATAAAAGTAAAGTGCGGCCATTTCCTGTGGGTCGCCACAAAGCAGGCATTAGTGATACAGCAGAGATCGGTTAGGTTGCGGCTCTCTCAGCCGCGCCCAGGTTCCACCTTCAGTGCCGAAAATTTGAATTCCGGGATTTTGCCGTAGGGGTCGAGGGCTGAATTCGTCAGGATGTTGGCGGCGGCTTCGACATAGGCGAAGGGGAGGAAGACGTTGTCTTCGGCAACCCCGCGGTCGGCGCGGGCCATTACATTGATGGAGCCGCGACGGGTTGTTAGGCGGACTGTTCCACCCGGTTCAACGCCCAGTTTTTTCAATGTGCGGGGGTGGAGGGAGCAGTTTGCTTCGGGCTCCATCGCGTTCAGGACGGTTGCGCGGCGGGTCATGGAGCCGGTGTGCCAATGTTCCAGTTGTCGGCCTGTGATCAGGATGAAGGGGTATTCGGCGTCCGGCATTTCGGCGGGCGAGATGATGCTGGCGGGTGTGAAGCGCGCACGTTTGTCGGGGCGCGGGAAGCCATCGGTAAAGACGATGGCTTGGCCGGGGTCTTCGGGCGACAGGCTGGGGTAGGTTACGGTTTCGCGTTCTAGGCGTTCCCATGTGATGTTATCGAGCGAGCCCATCAGCAGTTTCATTTCGGCAAAAACTTCGCTGGGGTGTTCGTAATTCCAATCCAATCCAAGGCGCTGTGCCAGATCGACGGTGATGGCCCAATCGGGGCGGGCCTCGCCTGGGGATGGGACGGCGGCGCGGCCCATCTGGACTTGGCGATTGGTGTTGGTAACGGTGCCGTCTTTTTCTGCCCATGCGGTGGCGGGCAGGATAATGTCGGCGTAGTTTGCCGTTTCGGTCAGGAAGATGTCTTGAACGACAAGGTGGTCGAGTTTGGCGAGTGCATCGCGGGCGTGTTCGACGTCAGGGTCGGACATGGCGGGGTTTTCGCCGAGGATATACATGCCGTTGATGTCGTTGTTGTGGATGGCGTCGATGATTTCGACGACGGTCAGGCCTTTTTCTGCGCCGAAGTCTGAAGATTGCCAGATGTCGGTGAATTTGGCGCGGATCGAATCGTCGGTGACGGTTTGATAGTCGGGCAGGAACATCGGTATCATGCCTGCGTCGGACGCCCCTTGCACGTTGTTTTGACCACGCAACGGGTGGAGGCCAGCGCCCGGTTTGCCGACGTTGCCTGTCATTAATGCCAGTGAAATAAGGCAGCGGGCGTTGTCGGTGCCGTGGATGTGTTGGGATACGCCCATGCCCCAAAATATCATCGCGGCTTTGGCGCTGGCGAATTCGCGGGCGACGGTGCGTAGGGTCTCGGCGTCTACTCCGCAGATTGGGGCCATTGTTTCGGGCGAAAAGTCCATGAGGTGGGTTTTCATGGCCTCCCAGTTCTCGGTGTATTGGGCGACGTATTGGGCGTCGTAGAGGTTTTCGTCAACAATCACGTGCATGATAGCGTTTAGCATCGCAACGTCTGTGCCCGGTTTGAATTTCAGGCAGTGGTTGGCGTGGCGCCCTAAGCCGACGCCTCGCGGATCCATGACAATCATGTTGCCGCCGCGCTTGGCGAATTGTTTGAAATAGGTGGCGGCGACGGGGTGGTTCTCGATCGAGTTGGAGCCGATGATGATGGCGCAGTCGGCGTTTTCGATTTCGTTGAAGGTGGCGGTGACGGCGGCGGAACCTACGTTTTCCATTAATGCAGCGACCGAGGAGGCGTGGCACAGGCGAGTGCAGTGATCGACGTTGTTGTGGTGGAAACCGGCGCGGATGAGTTTTTGGAAAAGGTACGCTTCTTCGTTCGAGCATTTGGCGGACCCGAATCCGGCAACGGACTTCCCGCCTTTGGTGTCGCGCAAGTGGCTGAGGCCGTTTGCGGCGGCCTCCATCGCTTCTTCCCATGTTGCTTCACGGAAGTGTGTCAGCGGATTGGCAGGGTCGACGTTCAGGCCTTTGGCGGGGGCGTCGTCGCGCCGGATCAAGGGTTTGGTCAGGCGGTGCGGGTGGTTGATATAGTCAAACCCGAAGCGGCCTTTGACGCATAGGCGGTTTTTGTTGGCGGGGCCGTCCGCACCGTCTACCCATGCGATTTTGTCGTCTTTGATTTTGAAGGATAGCTGGCAGCCGACACCACAGTAGGGGCATACGGATTGGACTTCGCGGTCAAAGTCCTTGCTGTTGCCGTGTTCCATTTCGTCCAATGCTGTAGCGGGCATCAGAGCGCCCGTCGGGCAGGCCTGGACGCATTCGCCACATGCGACGCAGGTTGATGCGCCCATCGGGTCGTTGAAGTCGAAGGTGATTTCAGCGGTGGCCCCACGGCCGGACATGCCGATAACATCGTTGATTTGTACTTCGCGGCAGGCGCGAACGCAGAGGTTACAGTGAATGCAAGCGTCCAAGTTTACACGCATGGCGACGTGGCTGGAATCCAGCAACGGGACGGTTTTCGATTTTGGAAAACGGCTGGAGGAGATGTCTTGGGATTGCGCCATGTCCAGCAGATGCGAGGATTGGTCGTGCGCTTCGGTTGGCTGGTCCGCAAGCAGTAACTCCATCACCATTTTGCGAGATTTAGCAGCGCGTTCGGACGTGGACTTTACGGCCATTCCTTCGGTCGGTGTACGGATGCAGGAGGCGGCCAAGACCCGCTCACCTTCGATTTCCACCATGCAGGCACGGCAGTTTCCGTCGCTGCGATAGCCCGGCTGATCGGAATGACAAAGGTGCGGGATGTCGGTGCCAACGCGCTTGGCCACTTGCCAGATCGATTCATTGGCGGAAGCTGTGACTTCGGCGCCATCTAGGGTGAAGGTGATCTGGTCGGACATCGCAAGCTCCGTAACAAGGTTGATGCAGGATATTAACCACGCTGACAGTGCGCAAGCCGCGTGCGAAGCGACGTGTAGTTCGTGTTATCCGACGGGCACCGTAGCCGCGATCGAAGGGCGTTCGCGAATTTCGGCTTCCCATGCGGCCAACGTGGGGTGGGTGTCGCGCCAGTTGCGATCTTCGTGGCGGAAATCTATGTATCCCAGTGCAGCGGCGACGGCGAGGACGGGCAGATTTTTCTGCTCGTTCAACTGTTTCATCCATCGGTTTTCGATGGTTGTAAGGGCGCGGTCGATCTTTTGCCATTGTGCGTCGAGGTAGGTTTCAAACACCATGTCATCAGAACGAAGGCGGCGCTCGTAGGTCATGGTAACGGCGGCATCCATGATACCATCGGCCGTCGCTTCGAGCGTGAGGGCATCCCATAGGGTGTCGTCCTCGGGGTATAGTTCGGTGGCGGGGGCGAGGGTGGAAATATAGCGGGTGATAACGCGACTGTCGTAGAGGGCATTCCCGTCGGGCAACTCCAGACACGGAATTTTGCCGAGTGGGTTGCGGGAAGGAACAATGTCCCCCGATGCTATTGGGCTGACTGTGACGGGGACCAGTTCGACTTGGTCGAGCAAGTTGGTTTCATACAGGGCGATCCGAACTTTGCGAACGAACGGGGACGCCGGGGCGTAGTAGAGCTTCATTGTGGGCCTCTTGGTTGGATATTTGCCAATAGCCTAGCAGTGTGCGTTGGTAAAACAAGGCTGAATAGTCCCGTTGAGCCGACCCATGAACGTTAAATTGGGCTGTGCTACGTAGGTGTTGCAGCAGATGCAGGGCGCATCATTTGTGCCAAGTCGGATGTTTCCAGCCCGACTGCCGAGGTTTCAAGACCATCGGCGGCATTCAAACGGGCGGTGTCCGGTTTGTTCTGACCCAGTTTTCTGGTGCTGTCGGTTGATGTGATATCAAGGCGGATAGGGACGATCATTCGCAACATTTTGTTCAGTGCCTCGGTTGATAGCTTGTCGGTTTTCCAGATGGGTTTTGGCGCTAGGCGCGCTTCGAATTCATCCGAAAGGCGTTCAAGCACGCCGCGCAGGTCGTCTTGTGGCAACAGTTGCAACTGGCCACGCAGGTGGACGGCGATGTAGTTCCATGTCGGGACTTGGTCTTCGAGGTCGTACCAGTCCGGCGAAATGTATCCGTCAGGGCCAGAGATGGCTAGCAGGGCGGACTGCGGTGTGGTTAACGCGCGGGCGATTGGGTTCGATCGCATGACGTGGGCTTCGACGTATGTGCCATCGGGCGAAATGGTGAAAGGTATGTGGGCGGCGAGGGGGCCGTCTGTACCGTTTATGCTGAGAATGCCGAATCCGCGTTGGCTGGCGAATTCTAGGGCGCTTGCCTGGGTGGCTTTTCGGAAGGCGGGATTCTGGTGCATTTTCTGCCTCTGATGTTTGCTTAACATGATGAAATTATTGTTAAAATTAGTATCGCGGTTAAACCGTTAAATCGGTTTAGTGGTTTGAGGATTAATGCAAAGTTAACAACGATTGTACCGTCAAAAGCAACAAGGATATTGTTATTTGATGGTAAGTTGTAAGCCACTTTGACCTGTAATCGTGGAGGTCACGATCCGGCCAATGTCCTGCGCTGTATCAAAATGGACCTCGGTAAAATCCTCGGTTCGACCCATGTGGGGGTTTTCCATCAAGATATTGTGGCGTGCGCCGATTTGGGTTTTCAGGTGCTTTTGCACCTGTGCGGCACCGGCATCACGCAGGCGGGCGGCGCGCTCTTTGATGATCGCGCCATGCACGGCTGGCATGCGTGCGGCGGGGGTTCCCTCGCGGGCGGAATACGGGAAGACGTGCAGCCACGTGAGGCCACAGTCTTCGATCAGGCGCAGAGAGTTTTCGAACATCTCGTCGGTTTCTGTCGGGAAGCCTGCGATAATGTCCGCGCCGTAGATGATGTCGGGGCGGGCGCGGCGCATGTCTTCGCAAAACTGGATGGCGTCCTCGCGGGTGTGGCGGCGTTTCATGCGCTTCAGGATCATGTTGTCCCCCGCTTGCAGGGACAAATGCAGGTGCGGCATCAGGCGGTGTTCGGAGGCGATGGCGTCTATCAGGGCGGGGTCGGCCTCGATTGAATCGATGGAGCTGATGCGCAGGCGCGGCAGGTCCGGCACAAGGCGCAGGATGCGTTGGACTAGATCACCGAGTTTCGGTTGTGCAGGCAGGTCTGCACCCCAGCTTGTCATATCGACACCGGTTAGCACGATTTCGTTGAAGCCTTTATCGACGAGGCGCTGGATTTGTTCGACCACGACGCCTGCGGGAACGGAGCGGGAATTACCGCGGCCATAGGGGATTATGCAGAAGGTGCAGCGGTGGTCACAGCCGTTTTGGACCTGTACATAGGCGCGTGCGCGGGTTCCGAAACCGTCGATCAGATGGCCTGCGGTTTCTGTCGCGGCCATGATGTCGTTGACTTGGATCTTCTCGGTTTCGCCGATGAAGTTCGGTTTGGCGAGGGCGTTCCACGTGTCGCCTTGCATCTTTTCCAGATTGCCAAGCACGAGGTCCACCTCGGGCATGTCGGCGAAGGTTGCTGGCTCGGTTTGGGCCGCGCAACCGGTCACGATCATGCGGGCTTCGGGGTTTTCGCGCCGAAGTTTACGGATGCGTTGCTTGGCGGTGCGGACAGCCTCGGATGTTACAGCACAAGTGTTAATGACGATGGCGTCGTCTAGGCCTGCCTCGGTTCCAAGTTCACGCATGGCCTCGGTTTCATAGGCGTTCAGGCGACAGCCGAAGGTCGCGAAAATTGGCGGGGATTTGGTGGTCATCCTGCGGCCTGTAGGAATTCTTCGCTGAAGGTGCCACTGGAAACCAGCATAGTCGGGCCAGTCATCCAGACGCCGTCTTCGCGCCACTCGATTTCCAGATCGCCGCCATCAAGGTGAACCGTGACGCGGCGGTCGGCCAAGCCTTTGCGGTGGGCGGCGACGGTGACGGCGCAGGAGCTGGAACCGCTGGCGAGGGTGTGGCCAACGCCGCGTTCCCAAACGCGGACGCGCAGGTTGGCGCGATCGAGAACCTGTACGACCTGCACATTGGTGCGTTCGGGGAACAGCGGGTGATTTTCGATACGGGGGCCAAGGTCGTCCAGGTTAACGGCTGCTGCGTCATCCACGAAGAAGCTGCAATGCGGGTTGCCCATTCCGGTGGCAGCGGGGGCGCCGTCGATCGGCAGGTTCACGGTGTCTACATCTTGCGCTAGCGGTACTTCCTGCCAGTCCAGTTGCGGCTGGCCCATATTTACGCGGATCAAACCGTTGCCTGCGTCCTCGCACATCAGATCACCGCGCCCGGTGCGTAGCACTACGGTGCTGTTTCCGGTTTCGGCCATCAGCAAGCGTGCCACGCAGCGGGTCGCGTTTCCGCAAGCGTCAGACAGGGTGCCGTCAGCGTTCCAGTAATCGACGGCAGTGATTTCGCCTTCGGTGCGGATCAACGCTAACTGGTCAAACCCGATCCCGAAGTGGCGGTCGCCGATAGCGCGCGCCAAGGCAGCCGTCATCGGGTTGTCGCGCCCACGGGCATCGATCACCACGAAATCGTTTCCAAGCCCGTGCATTTTAAGGAATGCGAGGCCGCCGCTATCAGAGTCGTTTGTCATAGGCGCTATATAGGCACTTAAATCGGGGCAGTAAACTTTTACTGTAATATTGAGATTTTGCTTTCCGCCCGGGAAATTAGGCGCATAGTCTGGGTATTCATCAAGGACATCAAGGCGCAGTTGGATAAGCCGGCTTTCGCGCACACCAGTTTTCTTACGTCTGAACCAGCGGAACATTTGGCCGATTTGCTGATTGAACACGCGCCGAAGGGATTGGAAAAGGTGTACCTCGTTTCCGAGAGAAAGACGAGAGCGCCGAAGCTTATGGCTTGCGGGCCGCACGGGAACTGGAGGACGAAATCCTGCGCCTTGGGCCAGACACGGTGATGGCGTCTATGGCGGAACCTGTGGTTGGCGCGACGTTGGGCGCGGTGCCTGCTGTTGATCTTGGACGAGGTTATGTGCGGAATGGGACGTACCGGACATCTGTTCGCATGTGAAGCTGACGGGGTGTCGCCTGATATTTTGTGCATCGCCAAGGGTCTTGACGGAGGGTATCAGCCGATTGGCGCAATGCTTTGCAGTGGCGAGATTTATAAGACTATCGAGGCTGGTTCGGGGAATCGAACTGGTACAGAATCGCGAAACCAAAAAACCTTTCGCACCCGAGCGATGGCCAATGGCCTGATTTGTTATCCGATGTCTGGCACGATTGACGGGCAGTCGGGGGATCATATCCTGTTGGCACCGCCTTATATTCTTGAAGAAGAACATATCGAGGAGTTGGTAACCAAGCTGAATAGGGCCATTTTATCGGCACTGGGTTCGTGAATCGGATTTTTAATCCAAAGAGACAAGATTCGCCCTTGACCCGACAGGCATCCCCGCCTAGTTAAGCCCCCGATGGGCCGGTAGCTCAGTTGGTAGAGCAACTGACTTTTAATCAGTAGGTCCCGGGTTCGGATCCCGGCCGGCTCACCACAGAATTCAAAGGCTTAGGCGGAAACGTCTAGGCCTTTAATTTTGCTTGGAACATATTCCGGCGCATTTTCATAAGTTTGCGGAATAGTTGCTGTTGGCGGGCGCGGGATAGAACCTCGGTTGAGCCCATTTGAATGGCGCGGGCGTATAAGTAGAACGAGTCCGATTCCGTTAAAAGGCGGCGAATTTGGGTGCGGCGCCATGTGACGGATTTTTCGTGGAGGTCAGCCAAGGTTTTGTCGTCTTTGTATTGCGACAGGAGCGGTGCGGAAAGTTTTGCGGATTTTTGAATGGTGATGTCTTCGACATCGTTAAAATTCCGGTCCGCCCAATAGGCCAGATCGATAGGGTCGGTCGAATGGTTCGGTTTACCGCGCATTTGCTTGATGAGGTAATTCTCGACGGAGCCCAAGGCGTAATGATTGATTTGTGCCAGTTCGTACTGGTTTTCAAACGTCGGGATCAATGTCGAGCCTTTGGGGGAGTGACCGGGGAACGGGTTGCCGGAACCATCGCGCCAGATGGTCTGTGGTTGTTTCACAGGGTCAGGTTTTTTGGGCATGTGGACGCCCAGTTTTTCGTATGAACCGTCGTTGCGATAGAGGCATTTGAACTGGACTGCGCGCCAAGGCCATAGCATGCCTGTGGGGGCGCAGCGGGTGAATTGCCCGGTCACCGGTTGGTCTTGGAAGGCGGTGATACCGTTGTTGCCAAACATCCGCCATGCGAACGCGAAACCGGTTGTTTCGGGGCTGGCGGAAAACAGGTCGTTCAGGTGGCCGTCACCCAGTTTGATGTTCAGGAACTCGTCCACGTCGGTTCCGTAAATCCAATCCACTTCCTTCATGATCGGGTGGGTCGCCGCGTCGGATAACGCCTGCCATTGCACGGTCTTTTTGCCAAGTGGCGGATTGGGAATATGGGTGATCTCGCCCATTTCCATCAGCCGATCGAGCATCAGGTCTGTGCCGTCTTCGCAGTCGTTGGAATAGATCAGGAAATCCGTGAAACCGATTGCCTTGTGGTGGGCAAGCCATTCCAGAACGAACGGTCCCTCATTGCGCATGCAGGTCACGATCAGGGCGCGAGTCTTCGGGGGGTTGGGCATTGTTTGACCTGTTTTAAGCGAATTCGTGCTTTTATATGCGACTTTTCTGTATTTCGGAAGGTTTCTTGTTGGTCATTCCGGAGGTAAATATATACGTTGAATGGACTGAAATACGAAAAAACGGGCAAAAAGTGAAAAAATTCCACCATTTTGAGGCAAATTCTACTGTTCCCAAGGCTGACTATGCAGCGGAGTTGTGGCCGGATGCACTGTCCCCAACCGCTCTTCCAGAGGTTCTGGATGTGGTCAAAACGACGGATTTCACGCGGGTTTTTTGTGCGGGCCATTGGGGATTGGTGGCTGATGGTCGTGCTTTGAAATTGGCCAAGGTGGAACAGGTGAACGGGTACCCTGGTGGATACTTCGTTGACATGCCGTCGATGGGCAAGGTGAAAATTCAAGGGAAGCGAACCTTGAATGCCAGCCCTGTGGCAACTGATATTTTTACAGACCTTAATGTTTTGTTCGCCATTGAATGCAACCCTGATCCAGAGGATGTTGCGGATTGGGTGAAATTTAACGTGGCCAATGCGGGGGCAGAAGCGGCTTTGGTGATCCGGCGGATTTCCCCCGGTGATCGCGTGCCGGATATGGCCGACTTCAGGAAGGCATTACGGGGCATCAAGGCGTTAAAGACGTTTGTGTTGCTGGATTACGAAATTCCGTTGGGCAAGCTGGACCACCCTGCTGAGAGTGACCGGATGGAGGCACCAGAGGCCCCGGGTAAGGCGCTGTTGGATAAGCCCGAGAATGACATATGGCGCGCCCCGTTGGGACAGTTCGGAGTGTATGCGGCGGCGCGTTTCCGGTTTCTTGATGATGCGCGCGCGGTGTTGCATTGCGCGGTTGCGGATATGGTTAATACGGGGAAGGAAAGCCTGTTTGATCTGGCGAAGGCAGGTCCGTCTTATGTGAAGGTTCGATCGCGGTATGTGTATCCGTGGAAGATACCGAACGAGGGGGCACCGCGTATCGGGGATCATAGCTGCGTGCGTTTTGACAGTGATATGGGGGCCAGCATTTGGTGTGCTGATCCGAAGATGAAGGGTTTTTGGAGACCGTTTCGCGCAAGCCCGAAGCCGCCGCAAACGCTTGATGCCGCGCCAGAAGTTTGGCGATGTATGGCGATCAGGCATAAGCATTTGAAGATTTCGGAGTTGGTTCCGAAGTCCAGCCTGGTGGTTGCGCCGAAGTTGGTTAAAGCGCTGAAAAAGACGCTGGATGCCCGGGCGGTTTTGCCGCCTTCGGTTGATGCTGTAACCGATACGCCTAAAAACGAACGGGTGTTGGTCGTTACTACCATGAAGGACGAGGGGCCGTTTATTCTGGAATGGCTAGCGTATCATCGCTCCATCGGCGTGACGGATTTTCTTGTTTATACAAATGATTGCAGTGACGGAACGGACGAAATGTTTGATCTGTTGCAGGCCAAGGGTCATGTGGAGCATCGGCAGAACCCTTACCGCGAAGTTGGGCTGCGGCCACAGCATGCGGCGTATCATGATGCCTCGGAAAGTGATGTTGCCGAGGCGGCGGATTGGGTGATTTGCATGGATGTGGATGAATATATCAACATCCATGTCGGCGAAGGGACGTTGCACGATTTATTTGATGCAGTGGGCGACGCTAACATTATTTCGCTGACGTGGCGGTTGTTTGGAAACGCGCAGGTTGTTGATTTCGAGGATAAGTTTATCACCGAACAGTTCTTCCGTAGTGCCCCGAAGTACATCCGCAAACCGCATCAGGCTTGGGGGTTCAAAACTATGTTTCGCACACTTGGGCATTACAAGAAATACGGGGTGCATAGACCGAAAGGTTTGAAGCCAGAGATGTTGGAGCAGGTCAAATGGGTGAACGGATCGGGTAATCCGGTGCCTGCGAAAATGTTGCGGACTGGCTGGCGCAGCTCTACCTCGAACTGGGGGTATGGGCTGGCAACGCTGAACCACTATTCACTGCGATCAGCCGAGAGCTATCTGGTCAAGCGGTTCCGTGGGCGGGTGAACCATGTGGATCGGGATCAGGGGTTAAACTACTGGTTTCGGATGAATAATAACGCCACTGAGGACCGTTCAATCCTGAATAAAATTCCGCGCGCGAAGGTCGAGTTTGATAAGTTTATGGCTGATCCAGACATTCGAGCGATGCATGAACACAGTGTGGCAGCGCATAAAGAGCGCGTTCAATCGTTGCTGCAAAGCCCTGATTACAAGGCGTTGTTTGACGAAGTTACGGGTGAGCGTTTGAATGCGTTGGCGCAGATGAACCATCATTTTGGATCGCAAGTGTTTGAAGATGGGCCGGATTCTATTCCGGCGGACTTCCATTCGCAGAACAAAACGTTCGATGAGGCCCCACCGGTTTCGCCGACGGATCCAAACCCGCCGGCGAAACCGTATTTTTCCTAGTGGCGGAAGTGGCGCATTCCTGTGAATACCATTGCCAGGCCTGCCGCGTCTGCGGCGGCGATAACTTCGGCATCGCGCATTGATCCCCCCGGTTGGATGATCGCCGTTGCGCCCGCTTCGGCGGCTGTAATCAGGCCATCGGCGAAGGGGAAAAAAGCGTCGGAGGCCACTACAGAACCTTTGGTTGGCACTTCGGCTAGGCCCAGCACCTCGGCCATGTCTTGTGCTTTGCGTGCGGCAATGCGGGTGGAGTCCACGCGGCTCATCTGGCCTGCGCCGATGCCGACGGTTGCGCCGTCTTTGACATAAACGATAGCATTGGATTTCACGTGCTTGGCGACGCGCCATGCGAACATCAAGTCGGCCAGCTCATCGTCCGTAGGCGCACGTTTAGTGACTACTTTCAGGTCGTCCACCGAGACAAATCCATTGTCGCGGTCCTGCACCAAATACCCACCCGTAACCTTTCGCCATGTGCGGCCGCCCTCATGGACATCCGGCAGGCCGCCGGTAGTTAGCAACCGCAAGTTCTTCTTCTTTGCAAAAATACTCATTGCTTCATCAGTCACGTGCGGTGCGATCACGACTTCTGTGAATATCTTCGATATCTCGGTTGCAGTAGCAGCGTCCAGCGTCTGGTTCAGCGCGATGATCCCGCCGAAAGGGGATACGTTATCGCAGTTGAAGGCGTTCTGATATGCCTCGGTCATCGTTGCGCCGCGGGCCACGCCACAAGGGTTGGCGTGTTTGATGATTGCGCAGGCAGGGCCGTCGGCGGGGTCAAACTCGGCTACCAGCTCGATGGCGGCGTCAGTGTCGTTGATGTTGTTGTAGGACAGTTCTTTGCCTTGGTGTTGCGTGGCAGTTGCCACACCCGGGCGGTTCGAACCATCCACGTAAAATGCGGCCGACTGGTGCGGGTTTTCCCCGTAACGCAAGGTTTGCGACAAGGTTCCGGCGATGGCGCGGCGGCGTGGTGTTGGACGGTCAATTGCGTCGGCCATCCATGTGGAAACGGCGGCGTCATAGGCGGCGGTGCGGGCATATGCAATTTGAGAGAGCTTTTTGCGAAATTTGGCACAAGTCGCGCCACCTTCGTGGTTTTCCAGTTCCCAGATCACATCTTTATAGTCTTCGGTATCGGTTACTACCGTCACGAACTCGTAATTTTTCGCCGCAGAGCGGATCATGGCGGGGCCGCCGATATCGATATTTTCAATACAGGTGTGGAAATCCTCACCGGCGGCAACGGTCTCCTCGAATGGATAGAGATTCACGACAACCAAATCAATCGCGCCAATGCCGTGTTCTTTCATTGTTGCCAAATGGTCAGCGTTGTCACGCAATGCCAAAAGGCCACCATGTACCATCGGGTGCAAGGTTTTGACGCGTCCGTCCATCATTTCCGGGAACTTCGTGATTTCTGATACGTCCGTAACAGTAAAACCCGCATCGCGGATGGCTTTGGCTGTGCCGCCGGTTGACAGCAGTTCCACGCCTTTGGCGTCCAGAACTTTGACCAGTTCGATCAAACCGGTTTTATCGGAAACGGAGAGAAGGGCGCGCCGGATGGGCACGAGGTTCGTTGACATGATGCGGTATCCTACTTTTTTGGGGGTTAAAGCTCGCTGTCTTTAACCCGCTTGAAAATCCAGGTGATACGGTCCGAATAGTCCAATACGCGACTACTTACCACGATCTGTTTTGTCGCGCGTGGTTTGTGACGCCATTGATCCAGAAAAACCGAGCTTTCCAGCGTCAGAAGACCACCTTCATGGCGGAAAACCCAGACCTCTTTGTTTGGCAATTGCAGGGCGACGGATTTAGCGTCATCGGACAGTTTGGTCTTAACGTCAGGGTGTAGATGAAAGTGCGCCGCATAGCTTACGCCAAGGCTTGGCACGGCCGAAATTGCATTTTTGAACGCTTTGCGGTCTTTCTCGGATGTTGCTGTCAGGCTGTCCTGTCCGCGAAACTCCCGACCGTCGGGGCTTAGGTATAGGCGGCGTTGATGGATCAGGCCGTAAGCCGGGGAGTATCCATCGTGCGTTGCGACCAGCCAGTTGCCTTGTTGGTCAGCCTTGCGACTGCGGGTGACGTTTGCGGGGGTGTTCAGTAAGCGCTCGCCGAAGGTTCTGCTGACGAGGCCGGCAGGGGCGATGCGCGAGGAGGAGGTTTTCTCGATGGTAACGGTATTGTGCGAAGCGGTGGCGCGGCATTTGCGTTCCCATACTGCGCTGAACTTTTGGCCGGCGCCGCAATTGACGACGATAGGATGACGGCCCGAGGACATCTCGAATGCCAAAGTGCTGGCGTGGGCGTGGTGCGAAACCGGCAAGGCTGGCGGGGCGGCGCAGTCGACCAGCAAGGTGATGCGCGCTGCGGTCAGACGGTCATAGCCCATGGCCAGCTCGCCGATGCGGCTTTTGCGAACGCGACTGTCGGACAGAACTTGGTCCAGTTGCCCTTCGCGCCCGCGCCCGCCGCCGTGGAAGCGTGTGAGGTTGCCGTCACCCAAGCGCAGACCACGCAAGGTTGGGGCGATGCGCTCCAACGCATTAACGAGGCGCTTATCTGGTTCGATGTTGACGTCTTCTAGTGTGCGGTAAACCCATGTTAAAAGCGTGAAAATTTCCATCAGCTCTTCCGGGTTGCGGTTCGGGATCGCACCATTTTCATCGATGTGACGGTCGCATTCGTTGCCGATTGCCTTGTTCGCGGACTTCAAAGATTTCCCACGTCCCTCGAAGGAAACACCAGCGAATATCAACCCGGCCAGTGCTTCTAGTCGTGGTATTCCTGCGGGTTCTTGGCGCCACGTTTTATCTAAATAATTTAGCTGCCGCGCAAGTGAACGCAATATGTCAAGCGCATGGGTTTTTTTGAGGTTCAGGAACAGGAACCGCGCGTGCACACAAATTCGAAGAATGCGCTTGCCGGTTATGGCCGGAGTCCAGCCATCGCCCTTTCCAGCGCCATATCGTGCGATCCAGTCCATGGTCCATGCTTGCGCCAGATGTCGGGATTCTGCGTCGCCGACGGCGGCAAGATCGTCCAGCCACAAGAACCCGTGCATTTCAGCAGTGAAGTCGGGTGTGGGCGGGGTGATTGACCATATGGACTTTGTCGAGGCCTCGATCAAATCACCCGCGAAATAGAATTGGCCTTGGGTCAGTTGCTGCCCAACCTCGAATGCGCCGATGGTGCGGGGTTCGGGGAAATGGTCAAACTTCGTTGGAATACCTTTAGCTTTTGCGCGGCGCGCACGCATACGGTTCCACATGGCCGAATTGACGCGATCTAGGCGTGTTAGGCTGGCACGGAGTTTCCAAAATGTGTCGGACATGATGTTTGGCTCTTTAAGGGGCTTACAAGTATTTACTATTTATTAAGACGGATTGTCACTCGGTCAAATCCGACTTTTCGATGATCGTGGCGTAAAAACCGTCCATGCCACCGCGTTTTGCCCAGAAGTCGGGGCGTAGGCGCAGGCCTCCGTCTTCGGCTATCCATTCGGAGGGAAGGTCCGGCAGGTTGGTGTTGGCGGGCAGTTGTTTGGCGTTGTCGTGGTTTTGCAGGAACTTGGTGATTTGCTCTTCGCCCTCAGAGGGCAAAAGCGAACAGGTGCAATAGACGATTTTACCGCCCGGTTTTAACCAGTCAAAAGCGCGGGACAGCAGTTTTTGCTGAAGGCGCAGGATAGGCTTCAGGTCACCGGATTTGCCAAATGGCAAGTCGGGATGGCGACGAATGGTGCCCGTGGCCGAACAGGGTGCATCCAGCAGGATCATGTCGACAGGTTTATCAGGCGCCCAACGCACGATGTCCGAGGCAATGACTTTGGCTGTCAGTTTCGTGCGTTTCAGGTTTTCCGACACCCGCACGAGGCGGTCTTTGGAGATATCAACGGCGATGACTTCAGCTCCGCCAGCCGCTAATTGCATGGTCTTACCGCCCGGCGCGGCGCATAGGTCCAGCACGCGCTTGCCTTTGACATCGCCCAACAGCTGTGCGGGCATTGCAGCGGCGGCATCTTGCACCCACCAGAGGCCATCATCGTATCCGGCCATCGTGGAAACCTGCCCCGGTTTTTGCAGGCGCAGGCTGCCGGTCGGCAAAATTTCAGCGTCGAGTTCCTTGGCCAGCTTTTCTGCATCCGCAGCTTTGCGAAGGGTTAAATCCAGCGGCGCACCTTTGGCATGCGCGGCCTCGATCCCGTGCAGGGCCTCTTCGCCGTAAGCGCGTTCAATCGGTTTGCCCATCCATGCAGGTAATTCCTGGGGGTCCATATCCGCCCAGATTTCCGGCCCGTGTTCGGCAACGCGGCGTGCAACTGCGTTGGTCAGGCCAGATAGATGTTGCAACTTGCGGCTTTCGCGCACCAGACGCACGGCGGCATCAACGGCAGCGTGGGGGGCGACACCATCCACGAGCATCTCGTTTGCGGCCAGACGTAGGGCGTTGCGAACTTTCAGCGGTGGAGATTTGTTCAGGAACTGATCCAGAACGATATCCAGCGGCGCAAGATTGCGAAGTGTTGAAAGGGCCAAAGATTGTGCCCGTGCGCGTGCGCTGGGGGGCAAGTCCTTAAGGGGGCCGTCTTTGGCGTCGATTAATTCGGAAATCATCGAGCCGTCGTGCAACACGCCATGCAAAAGTTGCGCGGCGGCGCTGCGGGCTGGCATCCCGGGGGCGCTCATGAACTAGTCAATTTGTTTTGCATTTCGGTTTCCCTTGCGGTCGGATATCTGGATTGGTTAAACAGCGTATATGACAGACAAGCACACAGAGAAAGAGGCGCGTATCGCCCAAGCCGCGAAAAGAGCCTTAAAAGAGGCCTCCGAGCGTCATGCTGCCGCTAGCCCCGTTGAATTTCCCGAAGAATTGGGCGGGCGCGACGGTCCCGAGCCCGTGCGCTTCGGGGATTGGGAAAAAAAGGGTATCGCGAGCGACTTCTAACCATTTATTAGGGAATTGCTGTCATTCTGTTCGAATCATCAAGGGGGATTGGACAGATGAGTATAGCTAGCAGGGCCCATTCGGCACAACACAACGGAATCGAGCGGCGCGGGCTGATGGACGCCTTGGATGCTTCGCAATCGCTGGTTTGGTTCGACGGGGCCGGGATGATCGTGGACGCCAACGCCAATGCGCTGCGGTTATTTGCCTATGGCGAAGGTGATATCCTGAAACAGGATTATTTTGCGCTGTGCGGTGCCGGGTCAAAGCATATATTGGCCGATAAACGCGAGTGGGCGCGGATTGCATCGGGTGATATGTGCCATACGGAACGAAATTATAGCGGCCAAGATGGTCGCGAGGTTTGGAGTTCGGTTAATTTCGCAGCTTTGAAAAATGACGACGGAAGTACGCGCCGTGTGTTAGCGATGTTCATCGATATGGGGCGGTTCGCATGGAAGCCCAACGATTCACGCTGGGCAGGGTTTTAGGCAAAATCTATCGCGTGGCTAAGTGGCATACTGCGAATACGCTTGCCCGTGGACGCGTATATCGCATTTGCAAGGGCTGGGGTCGAGGGCGGCGTTCCGGGTTCACCGGCTCCACCCATCCGGTGGGAATTTTCCAGAAGTTCCACCACGATTTCCGGGCATTGATGCATGCGCATGGCATCGAAGTCGTAGAAGTTATACTGTTCGACTTCGTGGTCACTGAAAGTAATTTCTTGCCCCAAGGCCTGACTTAACCCGTAAACAATCCCTGACATCATCTGGGCTTTGACGTTATCCGGATCTAGTACGAGCCCCAGATCGGCCGCGCACCAGACTTTTTCAATTTTCACGACGTCATCGGTGACATCAACCTGAACGACTTGTGCCACCCATGTGCCAAACGACAACGCGTGTGCGATCCCTTGGCCTTTGCCCGCCGGCAGGGAACCGCCCCAATTAGCCATTTTCGCGACTTTTTTCAAAACTTCGCGGGCGGGGCGGTGTTCTTCATCATTCATCATCGATAGGCGAAATTCCAACGGGTCTTTGCCGGAAACATGCGCAACCTCATCTATGAAACTTTCCTGAAAAAAGCCGTTGAACGAATTTCCGACCGAGCGCCAGAAACCGATAGGGACAGGCAAATCGGCGATATGCGCCTGATACCGACGGTTCGGGATGGTTGATGGCTGATCAAACGCGCCTTCCAGCACGATCTTTTCGGTTCCTCCAGCGGGAATCGACGGGAAAGTCCGCCCTAGCAAACTGGTCAGGATTGAAGGCGATGCAATGTCTACATCCAACCCGGTTATATCTCCGTCGTCTGTCAGGCTGGCTCTAAATTGTGCCGTTGCTATTGGACGATAGGTGTCATGGCGCATATCTTCTTCGCGAGACCATGTCACCTTGATCGGGCGGCCACCGGTTTTTGCAGCCATTGCAGCGGCGTAAAGCGGAACGTCGACCTCTCCACGGCGCCCGAAACCACCACCCATGCGGGTCGTGTTAACGGTTACATCCTCGGTTTTGATGCCCAGCAGTGCGGCGCAGGTGCTTTGGGCCAATCCTGGTCCTTGCGTTCCTATCCACATTTCTAGCTTGCCATCTTTGAAATGTGCGGTAGCGTTCATCGGCTCCATCGTTGTGTGGGCGAGGTAGGGGGCATCGTAAACAGCGCCGAAGAAATTTTCGGGATCGGTGTTATTGAATTCTTTTTCAACATTGCCGACCTTGCCCAAAGTGAAGTCGGAATTTGTGGCCATGGCTATGTCGAGCATGGATTTCATTCCATCCGTATTTGCCGGATAGTCCGGCGTGGCCCATTTCACTTCCAATGCATCAGCCCCTTGGAACGCGGCCCATGTGTTTTCAGCGATAATTCCGAAGCCGGACCCGGTTGTGGTTTCGATGTCGATAATGTCCAGCACACCCGCCACTTTGAGGGCTGCATTCTTGTCAACAGATACGGCCCCCACCCCGAAACGCGGTGATATTTTTACGGTGCCGTAAAGCATGTCCGGCAATTGCACGTCGATTCCGAAAATTCGACCCCCTGTAACTTTGTCTAAACCTTCGACACGGGGCTGCGATTTTCCGAGGGTTTTCCATTCTGAACGTGGACGAAGGGGCAGTTTAGAGGGTGGCTCAAGCTGTGCAGCCGCTTCCGAAATTTCGCCATACGTCAAGGTTTCGTTGTTGACGTGGTTGGTTATCACGCCACCAGACGTGCGCAAAGTTCCAGCATCAACACCCCAGTGTTCTGCCGCAGCCGCCACCAAAACCAACCGCGCAGCACAGCCGGCCTCGCGCATTTTCACGAAAGCATCGATGGTTGCGGAAGACCCGCCAGTCATCTGTAGGGCCAAAAACTTTGATACGACTTTCATCGAGCCGCGTGTCGCCTCGGCCATAAAGGTTTCATCGAAAAACGGGAACGGCCCCCCCTCAACCATCATGGCTTCGTTATAATAGGCTTTGCCCGGAAGACCGTGTTCAACGTTAACTTGGTCTAGTGAAACGTCCAACTCCTCTGCCACGAGCGCTGCGAGGGTCGTGTGAACCCCTTGCCCCATTTCGGCCCGTGGCGCGATAATGGTGATGGTATTATCCGCTGCGATTTTCACATAAGGGTTAAAAACAGCGTCGCCTTCAGCCGCCATCGCAGTCAGTGGATTCGGGAAAGGTTTGGTGTAAAAATAATACCCAACCGCCAGCCCGCCAGTGGCCGCAACCCCGAGGCCCATGAAAGAGCGGCGGGTGATTGTTCCAAGGCGGCTCATCGGTTTACCTCCAGCATGGCGGCTGCGTCTTTGATCGCGGCTTTGATTTTGGGATAGGTCCCGCAGCGGCAAAGGTTGGTCATGGCGTCGTCAATGTCTGTATCCGTCGGATTCGATATGGTGTTTAGCAGCGCAACGGCGGCCATGATTTGACCGGACTGACAATACCCACATTGCGGAACTTGGTGTTTTAACCACGCCTGTTGAACTGCGTGTAATTTGCCGTTGATTGGCAGGCCTTCTATAGTGGTGACTTCGCCCTCTACGTCGCTGACGTTATAGGTGCAAGACCGGACTGGTTCCCCGTTGATTAACACGGTACAGGCCCCACATGCAGAGACACCACAACCGAACTTAGGTCCTTTGATGTCAAGAATATCGCGCAGAGCCCAGAGCAGAGGCATATTTGCAGCGGCTTCGAATTCGTGAGTTGTGCCGTTTATAGTTAACTTCATAGCGGGCCTCTGAAATTGTGTGCCGTGTCTTTATGTATTTATTTGATGTCTTACGTGCACGAACATTGATTTTAATAGTGGCGAATTTATCCAGTATGACGGAGCGCACGCCACTACTCTTTTCCGATTTAGAGGCAAAACACAGCCTTGAAAAACTAAATATACAACTCAATGCAGGTAAAAACCACCTATCCACTAAACAAATCATTGGCGGTTGTAATATTTAGAAGAATTTTCATTCTTCATAATGTGCCCCTTAGCGGCGCTATGTTGCGACAAGTTCTGGCAGACCATGCGCCCCTTCACGGGCATCTATTAAAGTTGCGTCAACCACTTCCCGAAGGCGCCTTGCAAATGCCAACCTCCAGTCAAAATCGTCTTCCGACAGAAGTTCTGCGATGGCGATGTCCTGGCTCCACGCATCGCAAGAGGTCAAATAAACCGCTTCGCCATCGTGTGTGTTTTTGGCTGAAATCACTTTTTGAGGCTGTGAGGTGGTCATGTCGGGTCTCCGTCTTTTGGGGGGTATATCGTTGCTGTTGCCTGTAATATAGAATACTGTCCCGATATGGGGCTAGTATGGTGTGTTAATAAGAACTTTATCCCCTTTTCTTGGGCGTTATCGCGACAAGCTTCCAAAATGGAGAGAAAACAAAAATGACAGTCAGAATTGACGCGCTGGATCGGAACATCCTCAATCAGTTGCAAGATGATGCCTCGCTCTCTTTGGATGAAATTGCCCGGAAAGTGGGGTCATCCAAGACGCCGGTATGGAACCGGATTCGCAAACTAAAGGCTGCCGGCGTTATTAAACGCCAAACTGTTTTGCTCGACCCCGAAGCGCTTGGCCTCGACGCGTGCTTCTTTGTGTTGGTAAGGACTTCGCAACATGACGCGGACTGGCAGGCACGGTTTCTTAAAACGTTGCAGGAACGCCCGGAAGTGATGGAAGCGCATCGACTGGCCGGAGACATCGACTATATTTTAAAAGTCCGCGTGGAAAACGCCAAAGCTTACGACGTGTTTTATCAGTCGTTGATTTCCAAGGTAAAGATTTTCAATGTGACTGCACTGCTGTCTATGGAGGAAATCAAGTCAAGCACGATAATACCGCTTTGAGCGGTATCATCGACCTTCGGCTATGGGCAGCCATGGTGAGAGGTGGTCCATATCCAGAGGTTATGTTGTCATTCCTTGAACTCCGCGCGAATTTGTGCGGTATGTTCACCCGATATGGGAACCGGACCTTGCTTTATTTCATCCCGCAAGGGCGAAGCGGTGACATTGGCCTTGCCACCCGGAGTGTCAATTTCGATCCGGCGAAGGGCCGGGTGGGATGATAGGTCTGGTACTGTCGAAACATTTGCCCATGGCAATTTATTAGCGTCTAGCTTTTCGATCAGCTGTTCGCGCGTCATGGTTTTACATATATCCGCAATGATTTCGGAGAGTTCCGCATTATTGGCGACCCGATCGGCATTGGTGATAAAGCGCGGGTCCTTAATCAGTTCAGGTTGCTGCAAGATACCCTCGGAAAACCGCAACCATTCCGCGTGCTGCTGACAAACGATGACGACATCGCCGTCACTACAGCTATACTTGCCGTAAGGCGCAATAATGGAGTGTGCGAGGCCCATGCGCGGTGTTTCACGTTCGCCGTAGTCATAGTGAAGTAATGGCACACACATCATATCCGCCATCGTGTCGAACATCGAAATCTGTATAGCCTTGCCTTTGCCGGTGATGCCTCGTTCGATCAGGGCTTCAAGGATTGCGGTATGGGCTGTCGCCCCCGAGGTGACGTCTGCCATCGAGACACCAACCTTGACTGCGTCTTCAGGTGTTCCGGTGACGGCGCAAATACCGCTTTCTGCCTGAATGAGCATGTCATAAGCTAGCCTGCTCGCATAGCTGGAGCCAGGATCATAGCCTGCAATATCGACACAAATCAGCCGAGGATATTTTTCACACAGCTCTTTTGCATCCAGCCCCAGACGCCCTGTCGCCCCTGGTGCGATGTTGCGAACAAAAACGTCGGCTTTGGCCACCATGCGTTCCAGCAGGGCGCGATCCTCGGATTCTTTGATGTTCAGTTCGGTGCTTTCTTTGCCGCGGTTCAGCCATGCAAAATAGGCGCTCGTGCCTTTTACAACACTGTCGTAGTGGCGCGCAGTTTCGCCACCCGCCCGTTCCACTTTGATAACCCGCGCGCCCGCGTCAGCAAGGCGCTGGGTGCAAATAGGGCCAGCAACAGCTTGTTCTAGCGCAATGACCAATAGGCCGTCCAATGGTAGCATAGAAGGAATTCCTTAATAAGAGCGGGCCATGCCCAAAACATGTTCACCAACATACCCGAGGATAAAGATGGTGGAAATAGCAGCCACTTGATTGAGTCGTGTTTGGCAAAATTTGTGTTCGCCAGAGTGTAACAAAATCCCTTTCCCTTTTTGCACGCAGCTTGCCGTGCATGTCAGCAGGTTTTATTTGACAGGTTTGGTTTCTGTAATTACGAATGTCCGGACAATATGTCTAGCCAAATCTTGGAGCTATTATGCGAACTATTGCCAAAAGCCGGTATCGCGCAGAAATTGGCCTTTATTATGAGGATTTCGTTAAGGGTGATGTGTATGAGCATCGCCCAGGTCGAACCATCACAGATGCGGACAATATTCAGTTCTCGTTACTGACGATGAATTTGCACCCCATGCACTGCGATGCAAATTTTGCCGCTACGAGCGAATTTGGCAAACCGTTGGTGAATAGCGGTCTGACGTTGGCTATTGTTTTGGGGATGACCGTACCTGAGGTTAGCGGTCAGGCTGTGGCTAATTTGGGGTGGAAGGACATTGACCTGACCGCCCCCGTTTTTCCTGGTGACACCATATATGCTGAATCTGAAATTCTGGAAAAGCGGGAATCAAAGTCGCGGCCCGGGCAGGGAATTGTGACCGTTCGCACGACTGGTACAAAACAGGATGGTACGGTGTTTATGACGTTTGTGCGTAGCGCATTGGTGCATTCGCGCGCTTCGGCTTTAGCGCAAGATCGAAACTATTGACGCTAATGCCGAAATTCTGACCCCGAGATGAAGAACCGGTAGGGATGTCGGGCGCATATCCCTGCTTTTTGAATAAGCCTGAAAGGATACGTAATGTCGATGGAAAATGGAAATGGGTCCACAGAGACCCTGATCGCCCCGCAGCTAGCGGATTTTGTGGCGAATCTTGGCCATGATGATATCCCCGAGGATATACGAACGCGTGCCACATATTTAATTCTCGATGCAGTTGGTATCGCGCTGGCGTCAACGCAGTATGACTTTGCACACCGAACCTTGACGGCTCTTTCAGGCTTTGGTTCGGGCGACAGTCATGTAATTGGCTTTGGCGCACGGTTGCCCTTGCGTGATGCGGTAATGTTGAATGCGTTATTGGTACACGGGCTCGATTACGATGACACACATGTGGCTGGCGTAATACATGCCACAGCCGCGGCCTTTCCTGCGGCGTTGGGGGTTGCAGCTGATCGCCGTTTACCCGGTCGGGATTTGTTAACCACCTATATTGCGGGGATGGAAGCCTCCACCCGTCTTGGCGCGGTAGCGAAAGGGGGCTTTCATCAGGTTGGGTTCCATCCTACTGGTATAGTCGGCGTGTTTGCATGTGCATTAATGGCTGGGCGGATGAATGGACTAACTTCGTCGCAAATGGCTATGGCACAAGGGATAGCGCTGTCCATGGCCTCGGGCAGCATGGAATTCTTGCAAGATGGCGCGTGGACCAAGCGGATGCACCCCGGTTGGGCCGGGGTCAGTGGAATCACCGCCGCAGCGCTTGCAAAGGCGGGCTTTACCGGGCCGAATGCTGTCTATGAAGGGCGCTTCGGGCTTTTCCCGCTGTACCTTGATAAAGAAGAGTTCGCGCAAGTGGATATGAGCCTTGCTACAGCAGGGTTGGGAGAGAAGTGGGAGATTACTAACGTTGCTATCAAGCCTATTCCGGCGTGTCATTTCACCCACGCCAGTGCCGACGCGGCAAGCGCTTTGCGCAAAACGCATGGTTTAAAACCCGAAGATATCGAAAGCGTTCGCGCACGGGTGCCTGCCGGAGTAATGAAAACAGTATGTGAGCCGATCGAGCATAAGCAATCACCGCAAAACAGCTATGACGCACAATTCTCGGTCCCTTATGCGGTGGCTTTGGGTCTGCTTTATGGTCGGTTTGGCCTGTCTGATTTAACGCAAGAAGCGCTAAATGATCCCGCACTGCAAGATATGGCAAAAAAGGTTTCGTGCGAAGAATATCCCGATGCGCCATTCCCTAAATACTATTCGGGTGAGGTGATCGTGACACTGAAAGACGGGCGCGTTTTGAGCCACCGTGAAGAGATTAACCGTGGAAACCCCGACCGACCGCTTACTAACGAGGAGATCGCAGAAAAATTCTGGGAAACGGCAACCACAGCGGTTGCTGCGGATACTGCTACAAAAATTAAAAACGCGATTCTGGATATCGATAGTTTAGCCGATTCTCGTAGCCTGTCAGCCTTGTTGGCTGGAAATAATGAATAATCAATGGAAAAGACAATGAGCGACACAAACGAACAAGAAAGCATTATTCTGGATGCGTTAGAGCGGTTTTTGGTTACCGAGGTCGAGCCCTTTGTCCATGATCTGGAGGCTAAGGACGAATACCCCCACGCTATTGTCGAAAAGATGAAAGAGATGGGGCTTTTTGGCTGTATTATCAGCGAAGAATATGGGGGACTAGGGCTTTCAACTACGACTTATGCAAAAATCGTTGCGCGTATTACACATAGTTGGATGTCGCTATCGGGAATTATGAATTCACATCTGATCATGGCGTCGGCCGTCCAGCGTCACGGCACTGATGCGCAAAAGGAAAAATACCTTCCAAGGTTTGCCACAGGCGAGCTGCGCGGCGGTGTCGGCCTGACTGAACCCGACTGCGGTACCGATTTACAAGCAATACGGACCACCGCCAAGCTTGAAGGGGGCCACTATGTGGTGAATGGCTCGAAAACCTGGATTACCAATTCTCTGCATGGAAATTGTCTGGCTCTACTCGTCAAAACCGACCCAAATGCAGATCCGCAACATCGTGGTATGAGCTTGTTTATTGCTGAAAAAGACGAAGGATTTATCGTTACCCGCAAGCTGGAAAAACTTGGTTATCGTGGCATAGATACTTGCGAGTTGTTGTTTCAGGATTACAAAGTTTCAGCAGACTGCCTGGTTGGTGGGGTCGAGGGGCGAGGACTGCAACAAATTCTTTCAGGCCTTGAGCTTGGTCGGATCAATGTTGCTGCACGTGGTGTTGGCGTTGCAAAAGCGGCACTGGATTTGGCTGTAGCGTATTCACAGGTTCGCAAGACTTTTGGGAAGCCTATTTGTGACCATCAAGCTGTGCAGCTGATGTTGGCCGAGATGGCGGTCCGCGCTGAATCCGGCCGGTTGCTAACCGAGGCGGCGGCTGCCGCTTATGATCGAGGTGAGCGGTGCGATATGGAGGCCGGTATGGCTAAATATGCCTCTACCGAAGCTGCAGCGAGCAACGCAATTGACTGTATGCGTGTTCATGGTGCTTATGGGTATTCTAAAGAGTATGATGTCGAGCGTCTGTACCGTGATGCCCCATTGCTAATTATCGGTGAAGGTACGAATGAATTGCAGCGTATTATTATCGCCAAGCAATTGGTTGAAAGGAATCCTGCATGAGCTTGCCTCGCTATGGCTTGCGAAATTCGCCATCCCGAGTTTGGGGGAATCTGTCTTTTGTTTAAGTAATCCAATTCGGGCCTGATTTTAGGGAAAACAGAAAGTGGAAGCGTTTAATGGGTAGAACAGGTAACACGCCACCTCGTATTGCAAGCAGCCCGCGATATGCAGTGGTGGCACAGGCCCTGATAGATGAAATTCTATCGGGGCGTTACCCGATTGACACCAACTTGCCGACTGAACATGCGTTGTGCAGACAGTTTAACATCAGTCGCCATACTGCGCGCGAAGCACTGCGACAGTTGCAGGATTTAGGGATGGTCTCGCGCCGTGCCGGCGTCGGCACTATAGTCAAGTCAAACCGCATCGCGCAGCGATATATGCAGGTCGGCGACACGGTTAGTGACCTTTATCAATACGCACAGGACATAATTCTGCGTGTAAAAGAAACGAGGGACATTGAAGCGAGTGCCTCTACCGCCGAACTATTGGGATGTCCGCAAGGGCAGTCATGGTTGATGTTGCATGGATTGCGTGTGCGGGGGGAGGACTCTTTGCCAATATCGTTGACTGACGTCTACATCGCGCGCACCTATCGTGGAATTTTGGCGGATTACGAAGATAGTAACATGCCGATCTATTCGCTCATTCAGAAACGTCATGGCGTTGACCCTGCCGAGGTTCGCCAACAGATCACAGCAACTATTCTGGAAAAGGACGAGGCTGAAAAGTTGCACAGTACTGCGGGCTCGCCGGCCCTGAAAATCACGCGCCATTACTTTTCCGGGACGGGTGAGTTGTACGAGGTTGCTATCAACCTCTATCCTGCTGAACGGTTCACCTATTCAAACACCTTGCGTATCGAAAACGGTAGCACGGCACCATAAAGGAAATGGCGGTGAATTCATTCACATCACGAATGCATGTGTTTGATATGTGCAAAATCTAGAATTATTAACCCCGCAGTTTGGCATTGGTGAAATCACGCGTGCTATGAAACTGAAAATGGTCGCGTAATTCTATCAGCGGACCACATCAAAAATGGGGGGCTTGTTCGAAGATCAGTCTTGCAGGCAGGCCAGACTCTGGGCCGGAATGTCGTTCAGGCAAACACCAGTAGCAGAACGGAAAGAACAGCGGCAAGACTCAGGCTATATGCGAGGTTCCATTTTAACCCTATCCGGGCCGGATCGCACATGATGGCCTGCCCGGTAACGCGCACTGGTGTCGCGAAAGGGGCAATATTGATTGAAACCGACCATGCGGCGACAGCCATCATAGCAATGGCCAGTGGTGCGATTTCCAGCCCGGGCAGTCTGGGCAGGATTTCGATAATCACCAGCACGGATATAAGTGGACTGACCCCAATGATCGCAAACAAGACGATTATCCACAAGCTGGAGGTCAGCACTTGCCCGCTTGACATGCTGGTATGCGCGATCAAATCGCCAAGCCGTTCCACATCAAGCAGCGGCACAAGCAATATGCCCAAGGATGCAGAGCCCGCAAAAATTGAAAGTTCCGTTCGCATCTGTGGCATAGCGGGCAGGATGTTGGTTCTTAGGTGTTGCCACATCGCCCTCAAGCGCAACCAAAGGCCGTCGCCTTGCTGCTGGATCGTGATCCATCCCACCGACATGAACGGTAAGGACAGAAGCAGCGCCTTGAGCAGGGTGACGCCCAAGACCAGTGACAGAGCCCAGCCAATGACCGGAAGCAGGATGACCAGAAGCACCAGCGGTAGCAGCCCGGACAGCGGCGCACCACCCGTAGCGGGGGCTTGTCCTTTGCGAGACGGGTCAAAACGGTCCATCAACCAACCGATACCCAGATAGACTATCGCCAATGTTGCGCCGTAGGGGAAAACCTGCGCCCATGACACGTTGGGTAGCGACGACAGCACAACCGCCATAGTTATAGTGATAGGTGACCACATGGGAATGGTGCCAAAGCTGCGTAACAAGGCCAGTGTCATGCGGCGCAAACGGATATCTCTGGCTTTTACGTTGCTACTGTTTTCAACGCCTTGCCGGATCATCGTTCCCAGCAATGTCAAAGCGCCCAAGCTCATCAATAGGCCGAAAACTATACCCCCGAATGTCAGGGCCAAATAACGGCGCCCTGGTGGCTGGTTGACCAGAACCTCACCGGAACGGCGCACCAATGCTGACGTGGCCGAGGCGCTTTGCAGAAAGAATAACGAAATCAGAAAAAGCGATAGAAACGCCGCGCGCTCGATGACCTTTTCCAGAAGTTCCCTGTCAAGCGAGCCGTGGAAATAATGTATCCCGACCAAAATCAGGCTGACCACGAGCAATATCACCCCGAACGGCGAAATTTTGCGCAGTTCAATTGCAAAAAAGACCAGAAGTGCCACGCCTGCGATGATAGCTGCGGCGCTACCGCCCCCAAGAGTCGACCAAGCCGTCGCGCCCCAAACCAAAAAGAGCAAAATAGGAGATGGTGTCATTGTACTCGTCTCATTATGTTAGCCCCTGCGTGGACATCGCCCGAATGCCATCATCCGCGCGATCAGGGCCAGATTTGCGAAACTCAATTGCCTGCGATTGACGGAAACCGCGCAGAAAGCTCCCGTTCTTGCGGGCTCGCTTTGATTGCGTCGATTGTGACATGGAATTCCTTTTTTCGGCTTGCGCCCGATCACTTCGACCAGTCGAGAATCATATGGGTCTGTGTTGTGACAGCAGCAATTTTTCCGTCGCCGCGTGTCATGGTGATTTGGAGAACGATCAAGGTACGACCAAGATGCAGCGGCTCGCAACGCGCGGTCACCGTGTCTCCGACGCTCACGCTGCACAGGAAGTTCGTCTTGCTCTCGATTGTGGTGTTGGTTTTATCCGCTGGAATGTTGATGAAGGCAGAGGTCCCTGCCGCATTATCGGCCAGCGTCATAATCGCCCCGCCATGCAGCGCACCATTACGGTTGGTCAGGGAATCGGTCACTTTCATGCTGCAAACAACGCAATCGGGGGCGACGGACACGATATCGATTCCTGTCAGCTTGGCATAGTTCGACCGCGACGGCATCTGGTCCAGCCTTCGCGTAGCATCGTTCGTTTTTGTCATGTTGTCCGCTCGGCCATAGTAGTGCATCGCTGGGTTGTATGCGTTTAACACAGCATTATCTATATTGAAACCCATTCACAATAGTGTACCAGCATGGAAGAGGGGCACTGTTAAAAACAGTTCCGATGGCGCTCGGACCACCGCATGACGGCGGGGTGAACGCCGAGCCAGAACATCCGCAATGCCCTGAGGCATGGTGCGCCCATATTCTCAGCCTTAAGGTGGTGTTTCCAGCAATTCGGGCGATGCCGCAGTCTTACTAGGCCACGCGGATCGTCGCGATCAGGTTGACGGTGCAGATAGCCCTTACATGGACCGCGTTTTAACCCATTTCACCAGTTCGCTTGACCGCATAACCCCTGCGTGACGGGCGATTTCTTTGCCATTTTTAAACATCAGAAGTGCTGGAATGCCACGGATGTTGTACCGTTGGCTGGCGTTTGGGTGTTTGTCGGTGTTGATCTTGGCAAACCGAGCGACGGTTTTTAGGTCTTTCGCGGCCTTGTCAAATTCGGGTGCCATTTGACGACAAGGGGCGCACCATGGGGCCCACATGTCGACGACCACAGGCAATTCGTCATTGGCGGCGCATTTCAGCACGGTTGCCAGATCGGTGTCGTGGACTTGCCCTGCCGCCAACGGTTTGCCGCATTTGCCGCATTTTGGACCCGCGCCGAGCTTATCCTCGGGGATCTTGTTAACGGTTTTGCAAGACATACAGGTCAGATTTTTGGTGTAAGCCATTGGATACTCCATAAATTCGGGTTATTGAATATAAAGGTGCCCGAAGGGGCGTTATCAAGAGGATAGACTATTTATTCGTTTCGGCAAAGCTGGCGTGGAATTGTTTTGGCAGGAATACCGTATCGCCTGCGATCATGGCGGCGAGGGTTTCGCCGCATTTGTGGGCGATGCCGAAGCCGATTTTGAAGCCGCCTGTGGCCATATAAAGCCCCGCCGGGCCGTCGATAGGGCCGAGCATAGGGTCAGGTTTGCGGGCGCGCGGGCGTAGGTTGGCCCATGTGTGTTTGACTTTTGAGGCGCGGAGGGCGGGGCAGATTTTTAACGCACGCTCGATCACGATGTCTAGTTGTTCATCTATAGAATACGGTTCGTCATAGGTGTTCTCGCTGGTGGAACCCACGGCGATGTCACCGTTTTCGTGAGGGATAATATAGGTGTGATCGCCAAAAATCATCGGAACATCGTCGGCGTTTACCCCGCCTAACACCGCAGATTGCCCTTTGACGCCCATACCAGCGTTTCTACCCCAGAGGGTTTCGAGGTAGGGAAAACAGGCGACTCCGGCGGCCATGACGATTGCGTTGGCACGGATTGTGCCGGATGGGCCTGTGATTTCGTGATCGTTAATGGCGGTCATTTCCCATCCCTCCAGCACCTCGCAGCCCTTGGACTTCAGGGCTTTGGCCAGCGACAGGCAGGCGAGGTAGGGGTTGATGCGGGCGGATAGGTTCTCGTGTATTACGCCGAAGGGGGCGGCCTCGGGCGCGATCCAGCCGTTGAATCTGGCGGGGTCTTCCACGCGCCACCATGCTTCGCCGTCCCAAAGGGATTTGGCGTCTTCGGTCCGGATTTGGGCGTGTTCCAGCCCACGTGCGTTGGTGATGGGGATGATGCGACCAAGGCGGCCATAGCCGGAAGAAAGGTCTGAAGAAGCGTCGATTTCGGCCCAGTGAGCTTGCGCGGTTAGGAGCGCGTCGAGTTGGAATTGTTTCTTGGGGCTCCAGTTTTCCGGTACGTTGGGGGATAGTGTCCCCACTACGCCGCCGCTTGCGCCTGCGCCGATGGTGGCTTTTTCGACGATGGTGACGGATAGGCCGCGTTTGATGCAGGACCATGCGACGGACAGGCCGAAGATGCCTGCGCCGATTACCACTACGTCTTTGTCAAATCCCGTTGCCATGTTCATGCCTTTTGCCCATTGTCGAATTCAGAACGGGGTAAAGCATGAATTCAGGCAAAGCGCAAAAGGCAGATTTGGAATGGCGGGACGGCGCGCCGGTTTCCGTGCGCTTTGATGACCCGTATTTTTCGCTGTGCGACGGTTTAGCCGAGACGCGGCACGTGTTTTTAGGCGGTAACGACTTGCCCGCGCGGTTTGCCAAGGGGTTTCATATTGCAGAGCTTGGGTTCGGGTCTGGCCTGAACCTGCTGGCGGCGTGGAAACTGTGGGAGGAGGGAGGGATGACCTCGGTCCTGCGGTTTACGAGCTTTGAGGCGTTTCCGATGGATAAAGGCGAAATGGCCAAGGCGTTGGCTGTTTGGCCCGAATTGGCGGAGTATGCGGAACGGTTGCTGGCAGGCGGAATGCAGATGCGGACGGATACGTTAGAATTGGACGTGATCGTGGGCGACGCGCGGGAAACTTTGCCGCAGTGGAAAGGCCGCGCCGATGCGTGGTTTCTCGACGGGTTCAGCCCAGCAAAGAACCCCGAATTATGGTCGCCAGAGATTATGAAGGCCGTCGGCCAACACACCGCGCCGAGCGGAACTTTTGCCACATATACCGCCGCTGGTCATGTTCGCCGCGCGTTGATAGACGCAGGGTTTAAGGTCACACGGCCCAGGGGTCACGGCAATAAACGTCATATGAGCGCCGGAGTATTAGGATGAATCACGCACGCCTTGGTATTTGGTTAATGATCGCGACGACATTCGTGTTTGCGGTGCAGGACGGGCTGTCGCGGTATTTGGCCTCGGAATATAACACGGTGCTGGTGGTGATGATCCGCTATTGGTTTTTTGCGGCGTTCGTTGTGGCGCTTTCGGCCTCGCGCAAGGGAGGGGTCCGGCGGGTGGCGGCGACCTCGCAACCGGTATTGCAGATCACGCGGGGCGTGCTGCTGGTGGCCGAGATTTGCGTGATGGTCATCGCTTTTGTCAAACTGGGGCTGGTGGAGAGCCATGCGGTATTTACCAGTTATCCGTTGCTGATCGCGGCGCTTTCGGGGCCAATTTTGGGGGAAAAGGTTGGCCCGCGTCGCTGGGCGGCGATTGGCGTTGGGTTTGTAGGGGTGCTGATAATTTTGCGCCCGGGTTTCTCGGTTTTCGCGCCTGAGGCGTTGATCCCATTGCTTTCGGCCCTGATGTTCGCCGTTTACGGTTTGTTAACGCGGTATGTAGCGCGCAAGGATAGTGCAGAGACCAGCTTTTTCTGGACGGGTATTGCAGGGGCGGTAGCCATCACGTTGATCGGGCCGTTTTTCTGGGAGCCGATTATCGGTAACGACTGGTGGGTCATGGGGATTTTGTGCCTGACGGGGGCTGGCGGACATTTCCTTTTGATCAAGGCTTACGAGGTGGCGGAAGCCTCGACCGTGCAACCGTTCGCGTATTTCCAGCTGGTTTTTGCGGCCTCGATCGGGTTGACGGTATTTGGCGAAACCGTGGATATGTGGATCGTTCTGGGTGCAGGGCTGATCATCGGGTCCGGTTTGTTTACACTTTGGCGGGAGCGTCAGAAACTACAGGAAGCATAAGATGGACATTGAACATTTGGTATTCGGCGCAGGGCCGGAACGCGTAGGGCCTTTCAGCCATGCGGTTAAGGCGGGTGATTATCTTTTCGTGACGGGGCAGATGCCGACGTTGCCGGACGATCCGACGAAACTGGTTGGCAGTGGAATCGAGGAGCAAACGCATCAGGTTATGAAAAACCTTGCCGATGTGCTGCGCGAGGCGGGGTCTTCGTTTTCCAAGGTGGCGTTTGCGCGGGTGTATTTGGTGAATTTCGGAGATTTCGACAAGATGAACGCGATATACACCAGCTACTTCGAGGAAGGTAAGCTGCCTTCAAGGACTTGCATCGGGGTGACAGGGTTGGCTGTTGGGGCCTCGGTTGAAATTGATCTGGTTGCGACGTTTGATTGAGTCACCTTGCCCCCTAGTGCCCCACGCTGTAAGACGGGCGCGAAATTGACGGGAATACCTAAAATGCCTTTGCTGGTTATGAAATTTGGCGGCACCTCGGTTGCTGATGTGGATAAAATCCGCAACGTGGCGCGTAAGGTGCAGCGCGAGGTCGATAACGGCTATCAAGTAATCGTTGTTCTGTCTGCCATGTCGGGCAAAACCAACGAGCTGGTTGGCTGGGTTCGCGATGCGGCTGGTGGGACGGAAGCGGCGACGCCGGGGTTTTATGATGCGCGTGAATACGATGCGATTGTGTCTTCGGGCGAGCAGGTGACATCGGGCATCCTGTCAATCGTATTGCAGGAAATGGGCATTCAGGCGCGAAGCTGGCAAGGGTGGCAAGTGCCGGTCAAGACGACCTCGGCTCATGGTGCCGCGCGGATCGAAGATATTCCGTCTGATAACCTGAATGCGAAGTTTGACGAGGGTATGCAAGTTGCCGTGGTCGCTGGCTTTCAGGGTGTTAGTGAAGAGAACCGGATTACGACGCTTGGGCGTGGCGGGTCTGACACGACTGCTGTGGCATTTGCAGCGGCGTTCGAGGCGGAGCGGTGCGATATTTATACGGATGTGGACGGAATTTATACGACCGACCCACGCATCACGCAAAAGGCGCGTAAGCTGCAAAAAATCGCTTACGAGGAAATGTTGGAGCTGGCGTCGCTGGGCGCCAAGGTTTTGCAGACACGATCTGTGGAGCTGGCAATGCGGAACAAAGTGCGCCTTCAGGTGCTTAGCAGTTTTGCGGACGAGCCCGGAACGCTTGTCTGTGACGAGGAGGAAATTATGGAACAGAACGCAGTAGCAGGTGTCGCCTCGGTGCGCGATGAAGCGAAGATGACGCTTATTTCAGTGGCTGACAGGCCCGGGATTGCGGCGGCGATCTTTGGGCCGTTGGCGGATGCGGGTGTGAATGTTGATATGATTATTCAGAACATCTCCGAGGACGGGCGCACGGATATGACGTTCTCTTGCCCTGTGGAACAAGTGCCTTTGGCGACCCAAGCGATTGAAGCGGCCAAAAATTCAGGCGAGATTAATTTCCATGCATTGGATGCGGATACGGCTGTGGCCAAGGTTTCCATCGTTGGAATCGGAATGCGTAGCCATGCCGGTGTGGCGCAAAAAATGTTTAAGGCGCTGTCGGATGACGGGATCAATATCAAGGTTATTACGACATCCGAGATAAAAGTTTCTGTTCTGGTTGACCGGAAATATATGGAACTCGCCGTGCAATCCCTGCATGATGCCTTTGATTTGGACAAAGCATCGTAAAAAGGGGGCACTATGCCCGCACGCAAAGGGGTTGAATCCCACGTCTTGCTGAAACGCTTGCGCGACATCCTTGCCGAAGAAGGCGAGGGTCAGGAGCGTTTGAACAAAGTCACACATGTTATTGCGTCTTCTATGGAAGCAGACGTGTGTTCGATTTACCTGCGGCGGGATGAAAAAACACTGGAGCTTTGTTCGACCGAAGGGTTGAATCCTGAATCTGTTCACCGGACGCGGTTGCGCGTTGGGCAGGGGCTGGTCGGACGGATCGCCGATGCGGCAAGCCCGTTCAAGACGGATGATGCGCCATCTGCCAAGGGCTTTCGGTTTATGCCTGAAACAGGGGAAGAGGTGTATGCTTCCTTTCTCGGGGTGCCGATCCAGCGTGTCGGGGATGTGCTGGGTGTTCTGGTTGTGCAGAACAAGGCGGCGCGGGCTTACACGGATGACGAGGTTTACGGCCTGGAGGTCGTGGCGATGGTTATCGCCGAGATGGCCGAACTGGGTGCGTTCACTGCCGAGGGCGAGGACGCGATGGCCATGCCACACCAGCGGCCGTTTTTCGCCAAGGGCGTGATCGCGCAGGAGGGTGTGACCGAAGGTCATGTCGTTTTACACGAGGCGCATATCGTTATTGCCAATCCGGTGGCCGAGGATCCCGACGTCGAGATGTATCGACTGGCAACCGGATTTATCGAGCTTCAGGCAGATATTGACGACATGCTGTCGAACCGAAGCCTGGCGATTAGTGGCGAGGGCCGCGAAGTTCTGGACGCTTACCGGATGTTTGCTCACGACAAAGGTTGGCGCGCGCGGATGGAGGCCTCTATCCTTAGCGGGTTGGCGGCGGAAGTAGCTGTGGAGAAGGAACAATCCAGCACGCGGTCGCGAATGGCGCGTGTAACGGATGCATATTTGCGCGAGCGTCTGCATGACTTGGATGACCTGTCGAACCGATTGTTGCGGGTTTTGACGGGGCGTGAGGTGAATGGTGGCGAGATGCCGGAAGACGCGATTTTGGTCGCGCGTAACATTGGCCCGGCCGAGCTGCTGGATTACGGCAAAAAGCTGAAGGGCGTGGTGCTGGAGGAAGGCTCCGTCGGGTCGCACGCGGTGATCGTGGCGCGGGCTTTGGCGATTCCGCTGGTTATTCAGGCTGCGCGTATTACACGAGCGGCCTTAAGTGGTGACGAGATATTGCTGGATGGTGACGCGGGCGTGGCACATTTACGACCCGAGGAAAGCGTGCGGCTGGCGTTCCATGAAAAAATTGCGATGCGTGAGGAAGCGCAGGAGGAATACGCAGCCTTACGCGACCTTCCGGCTGAATCGAAAGACGGAACGCGGGTGCGGTTGGAGATGAATGCGGGGTTGATGAGCAATCTACCCTCGCTGGAGAGTTCCGGTGCCGAAGGTGTCGGGCTGTTCAGGACCGAGTTGCAGTTCCTGCTACGCTCTACTTTTCCGAAGCGTTCGTCGTTGGCAGATACCTATTCGACGGTGTTGGATGCAGCACAGGGGCGACCGATTACGTTTCGGACGCTCGATATAGGGTCGGACAAGGTACTGCCCTATATGAAGCGGGTGGAGGAACCCAATCCGGCGATGGGCTGGCGTGGTATTCGGCTGGGGCTGGACCGGCCTGGCTTGATGCGGATGCAGTTTCAGACGTTGATACGTGGGGCCAAAGGGCGGCCGTTGAAGATTATGTTCCCGATGGTCGCACAGTTCGATGAGTTCAGCGAAGCGCGGCAGAGTTTGTTTGATGAAGTCGAACGCGAAAAGAAACAGCGGCATCTGGTACCTAGCAAGATCGAGATCGGCGTGATGTTGGAGACCCCAAGCCTGGCCTTTGCACCTGCGCAGTTTTTCGATTTAGCGGATTTCATTTCGATTGGCGGCAACGACCTGAAACAGTTCTTCTTTGCGGCAGATCGCGAGAACGAACGGGTGCGGCGCAGGTATGATACGCTGAACGTCAGCTTTCTGAACTTCATCGAGCAGATTGCGCAGAAGTGCGACGCGTCTGGCACGCCTGTGTCATTTTGTGGCGAGGATGCAGGGCGGTCGTTAGAGGCGTTGGCGTTTTCCGCTATGGGATTGCGAACATTATCAATGCGGCCTGCGTCCATCGGGCCGATCAAGCGGTTGATGCGGTTTGTGAACTTGTCGGAAGTTAAACACGTGATCGACGAGGCCCGCGCGTCTGGCTTGCAATCGGTGCGGCCTGCGCTGGAAAATTATCTGGATTCGATTGGAGCGCCGCATCGTTAGACCACGTTTGGTTATTATGGTTAAGGAACCGCAGGCGGGTCGGGTCAAGACACGGCTGGGGCGAGACATCGGCATGACCAACGCGGCGTGGTGGTTTAGACATCAAACCAAGCGGCTGATACGGGAGGTTGGCACGGACCCGCGATGGCAGCTCCGGCTGTCGGTTTCGCCTGCGCCACAAGCGTTGCACAGCCGCGCTTGGCCTGTGGGGATCCCGCGGGATTCACAAATCAGGGGCGATTTGGGCGCGCGAATGCGACATGTATTCGAAACCACGCCATGGGGGCCGGTTGTGCTGATCGGTGGGGATATTCCGGGGGTTACACCTGCGATAATCCATGACGCATTTCAAAAACTGAACGACCATGACTGCGTTCTCGGGCCTGCCGAGGATGGCGGCTTCTGGTTGGTCGGGATGCGGCGTATCGGGCCGTTGCCGACTGATTTGTTCAAGGGTGTGCGGTGGTCTTGCGTTGATACGTTGAAGGATACGTTGGGGACGCTGGGTAATGCCTCGGTTGCCTTTACCGCGACGCTTCGGGACGTGGACACAGCCGCAGACTTGCCGTAACACGGCCCTGAACCACAGGAGATTCCCATGATTGGACGCTTGAACCATGTTGCCATTGCTGTGCCTGACCTTGATGCAGGCATTGCACTTTATCGTGACACGCTGGGCGCGAAGGTTAACGCACCGCAGGACGAACCGGACCACGGCGTAACCGTGGTGTTTATCGAGCTGCCAAACACCAAGATCGAGTTACTGCATCCGCTGGGCGAGAACAGCCCGATTGCCGCGTTTCTGGAAAAGAACCCTACTGGCGGTATTCACCACATCTGTTACGAGGTGGACGATATTCTGGCCGCACGTGACAAGCTGCAAGCCTCGGGTGCGCGGGTTCTGGGTGGCGGAGAGCCAAAGATCGGGGCGCATGGCAAGCCTGTGTTATTCCTGCACCCGAAAGATTTCACAGGCACCCTCATCGAGTTGGAGCAAGTTTAATGGCCATCACCTCTGCAATCGTTCTGTTCGCCGTCATCTGGTTCATGCTGCTGCTTATGGCGCTGCCGATGCGGATGAAAAGTCAGGAAGAGGATGGAGAGGTCGTGCCCGGTACACCTGCTTCGGCCCCAGTTAACCCGATGATCGGCAAGAAAATAATCTGGGTTACGGTTATTACAGTTGTGCTGTGGATCCCCTTGGTGGCGTTTATTGTGTCAGGTGTTGTTTCGATACACGACATTGATTTCTATAATCGTATGAGTCCTAAGCCTTAAGGGATTTCGCCAAAACTTCCAGTTCTTTACGGGCTTTTTGTAGGCGGTCTAAATCCGTGCCACGTACCACAATGTTGCTGCCAAATATACCGTTCTGGATGAACGGGTAAGAGCCGAAAGACAGGCTCGGGGTGATTTTTGCCAGTTCGCCAAGGCGGGCGGCGATCTCGCCTTCGGGGACTTCGATGCGTACGGTGATGGATAACAGCGGCTCGCCGCCTGCCAGGGTTGGCAACACGCTTTCGACCATGGCGTGGAATACAGTCGGGACGCCTGCCATCACGTGTACATTTTCCAATCGAAAACCCGGAGCCTTTGATACAGGGTTGTCGATCAAATCTGCACCGTCGGGGATGCGGGCCATGCGGAGGCGGGCTTCGTTCAATTCCTGATCCGGGTTCTTATAGTTGGTTGCCAGGATGGCGCGGGCGTCGGCGCGCACAGATATGCCAACACCGAACGCTTCGGCGATGCAGTCAGCGGTTATGTCATCGTGGGTCGGGCCGATGCCACCGCTGGTGAATACGTAATCGAAACGCGCGCGCAGGGCGTTTACGGCGGTGACTATTTCGGATGCTTCGTCGCCCACCACGCGGACCTCATGCAGATCGATGCCTACCGCCGTTAGCTTAACGGCGAGGTGGTTGGTATTGGTGTCTTGGGTGCGGCCGGACAGGATCTCGTCACCGATAACCAGCATTGCGGCGGTTGGGTTTGGCATCTAAGGTTCCTTATCTTTCACCGAAGGGTCGGCATGGATTTTCACACACCACTTATATGCGCAACTTTGCTTAGACGATACAAGCGCTTCCTTGCAGACGTAAAGCTTGAAGATGGGCGCGAGGTGACGGCGCATGTAGCGAACCCCGGTTCCATGCTTGGGATGAAGGACGAAGGGATGGCGGTTTGGTTGGAGCCGAACGACGACCCCAAGCGCAAGTTGAACTATAGTTGGAAGCTGGTCGAGGTTGGCGAAGCGACGGTTGTCGTAGATACGGCTGCGGCAAATAAAGTGGTTGGCGAGGCATTGCGGGCTGGGGCGATAGGGCCTTTGGCGGCGTACTCGGATGTGCGGGCAGAAATCAAGTACGGTGAAAACAGCCGCATTGATTTTCTGTTGCAAGGCGAGGGGTTGCCGGATTGTTATGTCGAGGTGAAAAGCGTAACGCTTAGTCGGCAGGCTGGGCTGGCGGAGTTTCCGGATTCTGTCACCAAGCGTGGTACAAAGCATTTGCGGGAATTATCGGTGATGGTGGCCGAGGGGCATCGTGCGGTGATGCTGTATCTGGTGCAGCGGGATGATTGCACGCGGTTTGCATTAGCGGCGGATATTGATGCCGAATATGCGCGTGCGATGGTAGCCGCGCGTCAAACCGGGGTCGAAGCCTTATGTTTCGCGACAAAACCGACGCCACTCGGCGTTAACCTTGTGGAAGAACTTCCAATTTATATATGAGCATCCTATATGGATGGTAATTCTTTTCAGTAGGAGGTCTGACCCATGAAAGGTCAAACTCAAGGGCGTCTGACCAAAGACGGCATCACACTTCACGATCCTTCGGATTTCGAGGGTATGCGTGCGTCTTGTCAGTTGGCGGCACGAACGTTGGATATGATTGGCGAACACGTGAAGGTCGGTGTTTCAACGCTGGAGCTGGATACGCTTATTCACGAGTATATCGAAGCAAACGGGGCGACTTCGGCCACTATCGGGTATCGAGGATATCAGCATGCCTCGTGTATTTCGCTGAATCACGTGGTCTGTCACGGGATACCGTCAGATAAGCGGATCAAAGATGGTGATATTTTAAATATTGATGTGACTTGCATTCTGGACGGTTGGTTCGGAGATACCAGCCGGATGTATAAAGCCGGTAAGCTGGCGCGGCGATCTGAACGGCTTATCGATGTGACGCACGAATCGCTATTCAAAGGAATTGAACAGGTAAAACCGGGAAATACCTTTGGGGATATTGGCGCGGCTATCCAGCAGTATGTTGAAAAACAGCGGATGTCGGTTGTTCGGGATTTTTGCGGGCATGGGTTGGGACGTGTGTTCCACTCGGCACCTAATGTACTGCATTATGGTCGCTGGGGAACGGGGCCGGTGTTGGAACCGGGGATGTTCTTTACCATTGAACCGATGGTCAATCTGGGGCGGCCTGACACGAAGGTTCTGGCGGACGACTGGACAGCGGTGACGCGGGATCGGTCTTTATCGGCACAATTCGAGCATTCGATTGGTGTGACAGAGGATGGTTACGAGATATTTACGCTATCGCCTGCAGATAAATTTTATCCAACATGGACAGATTAACCTAGCATTAACCACTTTAATGCCATTAAGTTTGCATGAGTAACAAGTTCGACAATTGTTTTGCAGAAGCACCGGTTTCGGGATTGTTACCTAATTTCGAAACTGCGGCCGCAAGTCCCCTTCCAGGAAAACCGCATTTCGTCAATCACCGCCAACGCTTGCGGGACAGGTTTATGAAAGCCGGGTCTACAGCGTTGGCGGACTATGAACTACTCGAACTACTATTATTTCGTGCCATTGCACGTCGCGATGTGAAGCCTTTAGCAAAAACTTTGCTGGCGGAATTCGGTGACTTTAACCGTGTGATTTCTGCACCTGCCTCGCGGTTATGTCGAATCGACGGTGTGGGCGAGGCAGTTATTCAAGAACTAAAAATCGTTGAAGCTGCCGCACATCGCTTAGGGCAAGCACGGGTTATGGGGAAAAATGCGCTGACGTCTTGGTCCAGCCTGTTGGAGTATTGCAAAATTTCTATGGCGCACCGAGAAACAGAACAGTTTCGGATTTTGTTTCTTGACCGTAAAAACATCCTGATCGCGGACGAAGAACAAGCACGTGGCACGGTTGACCATGTACCGGTTTACCCTCGCGAAGTGGCGAAGCGAGCGTTGGAATTGAACGCGTCTGCGTTGATATTGGTGCATAATCACCCATCAGGTGATCCAACCCCGTCGGAGGCGGATATAGCCATGACTGAGCGGGTTAATGTGGCGTTGAACGTGCTGGGCATAGTTTTGCACGACCACGTAATTATCGGGCAAGAAACTGACGCAAGTTTTCGCAGTATGGGGCTGTTGTAATAACGTTAATTGCTGGCAAAGCCGATGTTTTCAACGAAGTTTTCGAGGATCAACCCGCCCGACGCAACACCACATTGTGGTAGACGCAGGTTAAACTCGCGCTTTGTGACTTCACCGGCGCTTTCGGAGCGAACGGTCCGTAGCGCCATTGTTTGTGCGCAATATGCGTCGATATCATTGATCCGCAAATCAAGGCTGACGGAGGTGTCACGACGTATACGGCTGGTTGGCAGGCTGTATACTTCGGCCATGCTGCCGCCTTCGATCGAGGCGTCGCCGAAGGTCTCGTGGAAGCCACCACCACCGATAAGCGTATCGCGGTAGGTGCGCTGATTATCAATCCAGACATGGCCTTCGGAGTTTTCGCCCGCACCATCTTCGAACGCATGAAGATCAAGGTTTACAGGGGCAGTCCAGACAATTGCCAGACGCTCCAGATCCGAAGCGTCGCGAAGTGATATCTGAGCGGAGGTTGTTGCGCCATCCTCGAAGAGTACCTCCACAGTTGAAAGGCTTGCGAACGCCGGAATTGTTGTTGAAATCACACCGCGTTCATCCGCGCGTAACGAGAATGACAAATCTGAATGTGTCAGAGTCGCGACCTGACCTGCGCGACAAATAGATGACACGAAGACAGCGATGGCTGCACCCGGACGGGCGGACGCGCTCATGCGTACGCCACATTCCGAGGGCGCTACATCCAGATTTGTGTTTGGTGTGACTACTGGTGCGATGGACGCCACCTCGACAGGGTCTGTCGATGGAGGGGCGGATTCTTCAAGATCGGCGGAAAACAACCTGTCGCTTAACAAGGCTTCGGTTTCCGGCGTTGGCTGGATAAAACGCGTCAGGGAATTGTTAAGTTGCGGAGAAGGCAGCAATATCTGCGCGGCCATTTCCACAACAATATCAGAGCTGTTCGCCGGATCAGCCGCATTAATGCTTATCGCGCCAAGGCTGGCTGACTGGATTTCAGGCATCGCAATCGTATCAGGAGAAGTTTCTGGCACCAACGCTTCACCAGCAGAATTGACTGCAGCGAGATACTCATCCCCCCCGGAAACCGAGGCTACAAGATTGTCGATGATGTTCTCTTCAAACGCGATGACGTTTGGTGCGGCAGACACAACTTCGGGGCCTACTTCTATTAGGAGGGTGTTTGCTGACGCTTCCAAAACCGGGCTTTCACCAACTTCCGGTGCGCCACTCGTCCCGATATTCATATTCGTGGAGGCTGTCGACAATACAGCACTATCATTGTTTCCGACAGCGGCAAAACCGGACGCCATCAGGATGTTGCCGATTGGTGCGGTTGTCGTGTTTGCACTAACCGGATCAACGCCAGAGGAAGGTACAGCTATCGCTGTTGCGGTCTGTGTTGATGTGCCATTGCTTGCGTCTGGCGCGCGCTGAAATGCGCCTGAAGAATTAGCAGGTGTGGGGCTAGCTGGTGCAAGCCCCGATGGCCGCATTAACTGCGGCTGGCTTGGTGTGAAAAACGCAACGGAAGGCGAAGCCTCGGTGCCAAGCGGAACGGCATCTTGCCGGGTATTGGCAGCGGTTGCAACCTGCGTGGGTCTGGCACTGGTTTGTGTCTGAATGTTTTGGTCCTGATCGATACGCGACGGAGCGACCCCTGCAACGGAGCGACGAAGCGTTGCCACGGTTTCTTGTGGCTGGATCAGTTCTTCCATGTCAGGCGCGAATAGGGACGGACCTCTATTTGCGCCAAAGCCGGATACGATCACATCATTTTCGTCGTCGCTTACCAGAATTTGACCGGCAACCAGGCGATCGCCTTGTGTACGCACGTTCGGTTCGGAATTAGGGGGCGGCGGCGGAGTGGTTTTTGCTGGCTCTACTGCCGCTGATGCTACCTGTGTTTCTGTCGCCGGGATTGAATCCCCGACGTTTATCACGTTAAGCGTAACTTCAAATGCTTCACAATCCCCTTCTGACGGGACGCAATACGCGAAGCTTACGTTGCCAGAACAGCTGCCGGAATTGATGAACTCTAGTGTATCGCCTGTTCCTGCGCGAACTGTACCACAAGCAGGTTGGTCGATGATCGAGATGCTGCCGGTTTGGGAATCGTTTGCGAGAACATCCAGCACCTGTTCTTTACCCGCGCGGATTGTGAACTGGTCGTCATGACCGATAGAGATATCTTCGCCGGTAAAAAACGCCATCAAGGACTTGCTATTCTGCGCCATAGTGCCGACAGCAATTGCCAGCACCAGCCCAGTAGCCATTGTCATGAAGCGATCATTAGAAAACAAGACGCACCTATACCTATACAAATCTTATGAAAGGATACTGTGATACGAATTACTACTACTACTTAACAATACTAGACCATCATAACTTAATACATCGCAAATTGCACTTAATTATGGCACGATGGCAAAAGATTGAGATAATAGTGCAACACACCCCAATATTTGCGAGTTTTCGAGCCGTGAATCGCCATATGTAGGGTCTGCTTCGAGTTGCAAGCACAACCTTGGCGTGTATTTCTTGTGCTTCAAGGTAACTATCTTAACACTTCCACATAACCACATGAAATTTAAACGCGAATCGCACGAATCAATCTGCCCTTGTTTATGCCTTGCCGTGACAGTGCTTATATTTCTTGCCGGATCCGCATGGGCATTGTTCGTTTCGGCCGAGAGCTTTCCATGTTTCCGGGTCGTTCGGGTCGATCCCACGTGCCAGGCTGGCTGGGTTGGGTGTTGTCGGTTGAGGGGTGTTGCCGCTTGGGGCTGTCGGCGGAGTTTCGCCAGTTGCAGCTTGTTGTTGAGCTGCCGCAGCCTGCATCTGTGCGATCATCGCCTGCTGTTCTTCCTGCGACATAATCTGCACGTGCGCCAACTGGTTTGTCACGGTTGAACGTAGGTCGTTTAGAAGGTGCTCGAACAGAGTGAAAGCCTCGGTCTTGTATTCGTTCAACGGGTCGCGCTGGGCGTAACCGCGAAGACCGACGACCGAACGCAAGTGCTCCATCGTCAATAGATGCTCGCGCCAGCTTTTATCGATGCTTTGCAACAGAATTTGCTTTTCGACTTGGCGCATTGTGTCGACGCCGTACTTGGCGACCTTTTGTGCCATGGCCTTATCAACCTCGGCATAAAGACGATCTGTCACGATTTCTTCGTCCACGCCTTCTTCGGCGGCCCATGCTGCGACAGGCAGATCTAGGGCGAAGTTTTTGCGAACATCTTCCTGCAAGCCTTCGGTATCCCATTGATCAGGATAAGCTTTTGGCGGAATGTGGCTTCCAACCAGATCGTCAATTACATCGTGCCGCATCTCGCGTGTTGTTTCGGATTCGTCTGTTGATTCCATAATGTCACGGCGCTGCGAGAAGATCATCTTCCGCTGCTGGTTCATCACATCGTCGTATTTCAATACGTTTTTACGCATGTCGAAATTTCGGGCCTCGACCTTGGTCTGGGCGCGTTCCAATGCCTTGTTCACCCACGGGTGGACGATGGCTTCGTCGTCTTCCATGCCGAGTTTCGCCAGCATTTTGTCTAGACGGTCGGACCCGAAAATTCGCATCAGATCATCTTCGAGCGATAGGAAAAACACTGTACGGCCCGGATCACCCTGACGACCAGAACGACCGCGCAGCTGATTATCGATGCGGCGGCTTTCGTGGCGTTCAGTCGCCAATACGAACAGACCACCAGCGTCGAGTGCCTTGGTTTTGTCTTCGGCGACTTCTGCAGAAAGGCGCTCGCGGATGGCAGCGACGTCGGCATCTTCGCCAGCCTTTTCGATCTCGTCGGCGATTCGCATATCGAGATTGCCGCCAAGTTGAATATCGGTTCCGCGACCAGCCATGTTCGTGGCGATGGTCACTGCGCCCGGCACACCGGCCATGGCGATGATCTCGGCTTCTTTTTCGTGATAACGGGCGTTTAGCACGTTGTGCGGCACGCCTGCGGCCTTCAATAATGTCGAAATCAATTCGGACTTCTCAATAGAGGTTGTGCCAACCAGTATAGGCTGACCCGCTTCGTTAGTCTCTTTGATAACTTTGACGATCGCGTTCAATTTATCTTTGGTTGTACGGTAAACACGGTCGTCTTGGTCGTCGCGTGCGATTGGCATGTTGGTCGGAACCTCGACCACACCAAGGCCGTAGATATCCATGAACTCTTCTTCTTCGGTTTGGGCGGTTCCGGTCATGCCGGACAGCTTTTCGTAAAGCCGGAAATAGTTCTGGAAGGTCACCGATGCCAGCGTTACATTTTCGGGCTGAATGGCAACGCCTTCTTTGGCTTCAAGCGCTTGGTGCAAGCCGTTAGACAGGCGACGACCTGTCATCATACGGCCTGTGAATTCGTCGATCAGCATAACGTCCTGACCTTTGACGATGTAGTCTTTATCCTTAACAAACAGCTTGTTAGCTAGCAGCGCCTGATTGACATGATGCACCAGTGTAACGCTTTCAGGGTCGTACATAGATTGGCCTTCCGGCAACAAACCGGCAGCCTGCAATTTGCCTTCAATTTCGTCGATACCTTCGTCCGTCAGGGTTGCTTGACGGGTTTTCTCGTCAAGTTCGTAGTGTTCTTCGGTCAGCGAAGGGACCAGTTCATTAATGGTGACATAGAGATCGGATTTATCCTCGGTCGGGCCAGAGATAATCAGCGGAGTCCGCGCTTCGTCGATCAGGATGGAGTCGACTTCGTCCACAATGGCGAAATAGTGGTCGCGTTGCAGGATCTGTTTCAGATCGGAACGCATGTTGTCGCGCAAGTAATCAAAACCCAGTTCGTTATTCGTGGCGTAGGTTACGTCCGCGTCATAGGCCAGCTTCTTTTCAGGCTCCTGCATTCCCGGGATGGCAACACCGTAGCTCAGGCCGAGGAAGTTATAAACGTTTCCCATCCAGTCTGCGTCGCGTTTGGCCAGATAGTCGTTGACGGTAACCACATGCACACCGCGCCCCGTCAGGGCGTTCAGGTAAACAGGCAGGGTCGCCATCAGGGTTTTACCCTCGCCGGTTTTCATTTCCGAGATGTTGCCTTGGTGCAGGAATATCCCGCCCATTAACTGCACATCGAAAGGACGCAGGCCCAAGGTCCGCACGGCGGCTTCGCGGGCATTGGCGAAGGCTTCGGGTAGTAGGTCGTCAAGGGTTTCCCCGGCCGCTAGACGGTCTTTGAATTCTTGTGTTTTGGCTTTGATGCCATCATCCGACAGGGCTTGGAATTCGGGTTCCAGTGCGTTGATTTTGTCAACAAGCGGCTGCGTTGCTTTAATTTTGCGATCATTCGGAGTGCCAAAAACTTTTTTGGCAATTGCGCTTATACCCAGCATTAAATACCCGTCTTTCTTCCTGTCATGTCCGCACGATTCCGCCGAACTGTTCAATTCCTTTGGTTTGCCACCGTATCCGGTGACGCAAGTGCTTGTTTAGCTGTCTGTGAACGCGTAAATGGACTCGTATGACAGCCTGCACCCAAAGGGTCGGAATTGATGTAAGCGGCGCGTTCGGCAGTGTCAACGGCACCTCGCAAATGGGTGGGGTAACAAATTGGTAATAAAGCGCGATTTTCGCGCACTAACGGGAGAATATATATGCGTAATCTACTGGCTGCGGGCGCTATTGCCTGCTTTGCTGCGACACCGCTATTGGCACAGGATGCAGAAGTTAATGCTGAAACGGTCGTTGCCGTTGTGAACGGGACCGAGATTACGATGGGTCATGTGATCCTGTTGCGTACGCAATTGCCGGAACAATACCTAAGCGCACCGGACGATATTTTGTTTCAAGGTATTCTTGAGCAGCTGATTGATCAGACGCTGTTGGGTGAAACGATTGAGGACGATACACTTGAGTTGCGTTTGACATTGGAAAATGAATCTCGTGCCTTGCGGGCTGCGATTGCAATTGACGGTGTTATCAGTCTGCCGTTATCGGAAGAAGCCATCGCGGTAGCCTATGACGAGACTTACGGCAACCTGCCCGCCGAGCCTGAATTCAACGCCAGCCACATTTTGGTCGAAACTGTGGAAGAGGCAGAAGTCTTGATCGTGGCGCTTAACGACGGTGCAGATTTCGCCGAACTGGCCAAGGAAAAATCAACCGGCCCATCCGGACCCAACGGTGGCGAGCTGGGCTGGTTTGGCCTTGGTATGATGGTCGCCCCTTTTGAAGAGGCGGTTGTGGGTCTGGAAGTTGGCCAGATTTCAGGCACTGTGCAAACGCAGTTCGGGTGGCATGTTCTAATTTTGAACGACAAACGTGATGTTCCGCCGCCAGCGCTGGAAACGGTTATTGGTGAAATCACGCAGTCACTTCAGCAGGTTGCACTTGATGCGAGAGTTAATGAATTGCGCGGCGGTTCAAGTGTTGAAACTATGGTCGAGGGAATTGATCCCGCTGTGATGAAGAACCTCGAATTGCTCGATCAGTAAAGGATTGCCGTTATGTCTGATATTTCGCCCTTAGCCCCCAAAGGCGGGTTTCCGAAGCTACCTGTAATTGATGGCGTGCGTTTCGCCGCTGTCGAGGCTGGGGTGAAATATCAAGGCAGGCTGGACGTTATGTTAGCCGAAATTGCCGAGGGAAGCGCGATTGCGGGGACGTTCACGCGTTCCAAAACCCGTGCGGCACCGGTGCTTTGGTGTCAGGAAAATCTGGCAATGGGTGCGCAGGCTGGTGGGTCTGCTATACTGGTGAACTCGGGCAACGCAAATGCGTTTAC
>Ga0209121_10000345_pt1 | contig 49113 bp, 46 predicted proteins | sample Cruoilmetagenom3_FD_187292 | JGI IMG/M metagenome (GOLD analysis project Ga0209121, IMG submission 187292) | Oil polluted marine microbial communities from Coal Oil Point, Santa Barbara, California, USA - Sample 3 (SPAdes) (version 2) | ecosystem: Environmental > Aquatic > Marine > Oil seeps ... | reverse complement strand
GTACTTATGATCAAAGTTGTTGGAAATGCGATTAGAATTAATAAAATAACATACTGTGCAATTTTCGGAAGTTTTTGTATTCGCCTTCTAGTATATTTTTCTAAGATTTTTGTTAAAGACAAGGAGGAGATTTTTAATCCATAGTGAAGGAAAGCTAGTAAACTGAGCGCTACAGCAGCTATTGAATAAAAGTCTATTTCGATAAAAGTAAACCACAATATTCCTACAATTGGAGTTAATAATATGATTAATTTACTCAAAACTTTAAGCCATCTTTTTCTTTTAATTTCTGCAATATTTTTAAGATAATATCCACTTATAATGAGCGAATAGATAGATATGAATACAGAAACTGGAAAAAATAACATACCAAATAAGAAAATCAGGAGTTGTTTAATACCAAAGTAGGTTTTCTCTCTGGTAGAAAAATTTTGCGCAGTTTCTTTTGTTTCGCTGGATTTGTTCTTTAAATAAGTGAAAAAGTAGGTAAAGATGTAGAAACCTCGACAAAACGACAGCAATATAAGACTCTTTGTAAAAATTTGCTCTAATGTTAAAATTCCAAGGGTATTTAAAAAGTAGAAAAATGCAATAATCCAATTAATCATAAATAATCAATGTGATTTTTTTGTTAATAAATGTTGACTAAAATAATGGATATTGTAATGCTAATAATAGATATTTTAATTTATTAGTAGTAGGTTCACTAAACTTACCTATTTTTAATAAAATATTTATGGTTTAAAACTTTATACTCCACATAACTATTTTCTTAGTTTTGTTAAATGACGATTTTAAAGTACCAGATATTCGGGAAGAATTCTATAGGGGTTTACTTAGCAGTTAATAATTCGTTTGGTTTATATCCATCTACTTTGCTTAAACCAGCTATGATGAAAATTGAGAGCGCGTTTAAAGTTCCATTTTTTCCCATTTCAGTTAATAATTCTAATTTAATCGGCGTATATACGGCAAGTAATAAATATGGAATAATAGTTCCCCATATAATTAGGGAAGATGAGCTTCAAAAGTTAAAGATATGTTCAGATGAGCTGAATAACAATTTTAAGATAGGAATTCTCAAGTCTTTAGATAACGCTTTTGGAAATTTGATTTTATGTAATGATAAAGGGGCAATAATTTCTTCTTTTTTAAAGGATTATAAAAAGCAGATTGAAGATACCTTAAATGTCGAGACAATAGTTTACGAATTTGTCAATAACAATCTCCCTGGATCGATATCTTTAACGAATAACCATGGATGTTTAGTACACCCTCTTGCAACTGATGAAGAGATTGAAATTATCTCTACAATTTTAAAAGTAGATGAAGCGGACGTCTCTACTGTTAACCGAGGGATTCCTTATCTCTCCTCAGGAGCGATTGTTAACGACCAGAGTGGTATTTTTGGGATGGCGTCTACTGGACCTGAACTAATGAGACTTACATCCGTTCTAAAACTCTAAATTCTTCAGTGTTAACCAATACATAATAAAAATTGATCAAGGAAACATCATCAGTGCTTTTAAAACTCATAAGATCATCAAGCGATTGGAATCTGCTCCTTAACCAGGTTTAAACCCCTATATGGAAAATGAGTGATAGCGTTAGAAATACCCTAAATTAAGTATGCGCTCGTTGCAATAAAATAATGGGCATGGAATATTGCCATCGACAAAAATTATTGTATATAACATGCTTAATGAAATCCAGGCGTGGTCTTGGGTTGGTAGATGGTCATTCCCATGAAGGAGCGCGTTCCTCCAGTAAGCATCGCTCCCACGTAGACCAATATGATCCCATATGCCAGTAGTTTAATTGAGAACTTTCCGAATAAGACTCCTGCACCCGTGATGAACAAGCAATATATCCCCACTGTTATGAAGATGTCCCCAAGATAGTCCATTATTAACCGAAAACTCGTCCCTACGGTATATCGGATCATAGTACCATAGAATGGCAATAAAACCAGCACGACAACGAGGATCAACAAGAGACCAGGACAAAATCTCTTTCGTTTTTTCACATACAGCTGTTCTTGGTAATCTGCTTCTTGTCCGTAAAATCTATTTCTTTTCATGAGCACGTTTCACCTTATTTTCTCTTCATTGAAGATGAGCCTATTTAAAGAAAAAAGATCTCTTTTTTATTAGTAATTACTCTAAATAAGTGATCTAAATGGTAGTTGAGGAAAAATATGATCAGTATATCATCTTTAAAGATAGGAGAAATAAGTCAACCGCCTGGATTATCAATCAACAAGAATATATGCGCATAAAAGATGAAGTAATTTATATTTTTTTCCAATTTTTCTAAATGAATTAAAAAAGAATTTTTTATTTTGTGAATATTCTTTCTTTTTCTTTATGTTCTCTTTCTGATCGTTAATCTAATAAAAAAGAGAGAGAATAGAAAAATAATAAAGTAGAAAAAAATCTAGTTTTTCTCTTTTTCCTTAATGTTATTAGCTATCCAATTTATGGAATTGGGACAATTAAGTATTAATCAACTTTCTATATATCAGAGTAATTTCTTTCGAATATTTCTGCTTATTATTACAAAATGGTGTAATATAAAAATCCGAGTCCCCGTGGTGTTGTTTTCCACCCGCTTTCGGTATTCATAAGAAAAAATAATTGTTCGAGCATCGATAAATGATAGTTCAATTGCTCCTCCTCTAATTGGAACTTATCATTTATTTCATCAAAAGATCTAGAATAAATATCAATAAATTTTAGAAGATTTCGCCTTGTTTCATTAGTCATTACTGAATAAAGATGATCGTGTTCCTCCTTAGGATCAATATGCTCTGTTTTCTTTAGGTATTCGTTCATCTCTTCTTTTTTTAATATGCACTTGTCTAAAATATCCTGGCTTCCAATAAAAGTTGAATGATAAATATCATCATCCTCTTTCATATTGAATGATAAGATAAGGTTATTTTTAATTCTTACATAACATCAAAGAAGAGAAATAGTAAATATTATTATCATTATTTATTTATTTATTTATTTATTTATTTTCCTCTCATTCATGGCAAAAATATTCAAAGAAAAAAGGGTTTTCATAATTTTTTCTTTTTATAATTCGATTTATTCAAGTAGGGTATGGGAATAAAATTACAGGAATTAATCCATAGAGTTCCAATTAATGCAATGAGATTGGCTTAATATACCAATCAATCCCAGCGTCTATAGAATTCGATTATTGAAATTTATGATTTATTAATGAATCCTATTTATATTGTTGACCTTTATATTAAATTAAATATTAATATACATTAGATTAAATTTCGAGTTTTTATCATGAGTAATAGAATTGAAGGCATAGAACAGTTTACCGAATTATGGCCTAATATTTACAATACTGAAGGTAAGCCAGATTGGTCACATATACGCCCATATTATGATGATAATATTTTCTTCCGTGACTCAATTTAAGAAGCTTCTTGGTATGAAGAATTTAAAATTGAAGTTGAAAATCGGATTTTGGAGGCTCTAACAAAAACAATTTACCCGAGAATCAAAGAAAAAATTCTAATCCGTTTTTCCTCAACACCCATAAACATTTTAACCGAGATAGGAAGCTCTGAAGGAGCGATTACGGGTGGGTCATTTGAAGAGTCAGTTCCTGTAGTAAACAATCTTCTAAAAGTTGCTGATTCTGTAAAAACACCAATTCCAAAAGTATTGCAGGCAGGTCAATGGGTTTATAGTCCTGCTGGAATACCCATTGCAATTCTTACAGGCTTACTTGCTGCCCAAAAAATAATGAAAAATAAAATATAACTCCATCTTTATTGTAAAATCTTCACTAAAGCGAAAATCATTACATCTCGAAAGAAATTATTAATTATTCATAAAAATAATAATGATCTATCACTTTTCAAGTGAATTACATGTATTTTTTTAAAAAATCTTTTTGGGGGTTTTGTTCAAATTAGGAACCTAAATTTACTTGGTCGAAGTGATTCATGGTTTTGGAATTATATTAAGCGGAGATGGAGTTTTACCCACATACAAGGAGCAAAATATCTCTTCGCAACCAGATACCTTGGGCATCACGAGGTTGACGATTATTTAGATTAATTTATTTTCTTATTAAAATAAACTTTTTAAAAATTACATTTATCACAATATCTTAACATTTTATTTTTTTTCCCTGTCCTTACCGATAAGTGTATTTTCTTAGAAAAGCAAAATTTAATATTTTTAAAATAATTAAAATTAATGTTTAATTTCGTTGAATTATTATTTTAATAGGAGATGAATAGAAATAGCAGAAGAAATAACTGTGAAAATTTATCGGATTATTGGTACTTACAAGAAAAAACATAAAAAATATTTATTTCGAAAGGAAGTTCGAGCCTTAAGCGAAGAAAATGCTATTGAAAAAGCACTTAGTCAAGTCACATCGATCGGCATTTTGAGAAGACAAATAAATATTCAAGAAATAAAAGAGATTTCTCCAGAAGAGTGTCAGAATTATCTTATTCGCGAATTATCGCAATAAAAACTTTCTCACATATAGTTGATGCGTATGGAAAACAATCAAAATTTTGAAAAACAATTACAGCAATTCAGGTATCTTAAAGAACAACGAGACATGTTCCAAGGGCAATTTGAAATAGTCAATGCTTCTCTTGGAAATTTATACACTACAAAAAAGACTCTTGATAATTTAAAAGATGGAGTAGATGAAAGCGACGAGGTTCTAATCCCAATTGGGGGTCTAGTGAGCATAAAAGGATCAATTAAAGATACAGAAAAAGTTCTTGTGTCTGTTAACCAAGACATCGTAATTGAAAAAACAACTGAAGAATCTATTGAATTTATCGATAAGCTTATGAAACAACATAATGAACAACTCAAGTTTTTAAAAGAGAGAATTCAAACCTTGGATTATAACCTTCAAGGATTAAACCAAATGTTTCAAGGTAAAATGGGCTAAAATAATTTGAGTTTGTCACTTATTTTAAAATAGTATTAATCTTTAATTCATATGGTTAAGTCAATGAAAAAATTAAGTAATATTTTCTCTATTTTCGTTAAAAAGACTTTATCTGACAAAAGTTTAGATGACACTTTAAACGATCTGAATTTATTATTAATTGGAAATGATGTAGCTACTGAAACCGCAGATGTCCTCTGCGATAAAATCAAAGAGTCGCTTAAAGGCTCACAGATAAGTGTATTGTCGTCAAAAAGTAAATTTTTATTTGGTGTTTTAAAAGAAGTAATTACCGCCATTTTAACGCCTGAAAAAGATATAAATTTATTGGATGAGATAAATATTAAAAATTCTCAAAACAAACCGTTTATTATAGTTTTTTTAGGTGTAAACGGGACTGGAAAAACTACTACAATTGCAAAAATAGCTCATTATTTAAAAAACAATAATTTATCTTCTGTAGCTGCGGCTGCGGACACATTTAGAGCGGCGGCAATAGAACAACTCTCTTACCATATGGAAAATGTTGGAATTAGAGTTATCAAGCATGAATATAGATCAGATCCTGCAAGTGTTGCTTTTGATGCAATAGAACACGCAACAGCAAAAGGAATTAATGTTGTACTAGTTGATACTGCGGGGAGACAAGTTAGTAATAAAAATTTAATGAGAGAAATGCAAAAAATCGTTAAAGTTGCCGAACCGGATTTAGTTTTATTTGTTGGAGATAGCCTTGCTGGAAATGATGCGTTAACACAGGCCAAAGAGTTTAATAACAGCGTAGGAATTGATGCAAACATTCTAACCAAATTAGATGCCGACGCTAAGGGAGGTGCTGCGTTATCAATCTCTTACGAAACTAAAAAACCTATTTTATTTGTAGGAACGGGACAAGGATACGACGATTTAGAACCATTTAATCGTGAAATGTTCATTTCGAACATTCTTGATATTAACGAAGAATGAAGATCAAAAGTTTAATCAATAATTAAATTTTTTAAATATTTAGTTTTAATTTAAATATACTAAAAAAACGAAGAAAAACGAAAAATGTCAGATTATCCCGGTTATGAAAAATACTCTAAATACGATAAGGGTAAAAAATTAAGTATCTACGAAAGGATTGGTGTCTTCTTTCAAAATACTAAAAGAATAATAAAAATTGCCAATAAACCAAATAGGAAAGAATACCTTTTAATTTTTAAGATATGTGGGATTGGAATGTTAGTATTAGGAGTCCTATCTTTTGTGATCCAACTTATTTGGACCGTAATTAATGATGTCTTACAAATAGGTTAGCAATTATGAATTTTTCCTATTTTTATTAAAAAATAAGATAAAATCTATTTTTGAGTTGTTTTGTCATGAAAGTATCGTTAAATTATACCGAAAATCTCCATTTTAAAGCTTCTGCGAGACAATTTAATGACTTTAGCGTAGACGAACCTACACCATTTCACGGTATGGACCTAGGTCCAAGTTCCGTCGAGTACGTATTAATTGGAATAGGTGGATGTTTAGGAACATCCTTCATATACTGCCTACAAAAAAGGAATATAAAGATGAAAAGCGTTGAAATCGTGGTAGATGGAAAATTATCTCATGTAGGACCTAAAATGCTTTTAAGGTTAACTAAAGTGGATGCTGAAATTAAATTTAAACCTGAAGAAAACGCTTCTTCTGAAGATATTTTTGAATGTATTAAAAACTTCAGAGAATATTGCATAGTTTCAAATTCAATTGTGGATGGTTTGCCTATTAACGTCAATTGTAATAAAATCTGAAATTTATCTCAAGAATTCAATGTTTAAAAAAAATTAGAAATATTAGAAGAAGAAAACAATTATTTGTTCGGGTATTCTTAAATCTTCTTCCTTGTTTTTACAAGCGATAAATTTGATTTTCAATTTTAATAAAAGTGAAAGCAGGCGTTTCGTTAGGATGCCATCGATGATTAGAAATTGTGTACCTTTGAAATCTTTAATTTTTTCAAAGATTTCTCCAACCTTGATTTCAAATAGTTTCTCTAAGTTTTTATTAAAACCTATACTGTATCCTGGCTTTATTATCTTAAAGCTTTCTTCTATTATTGAGTAATTCTTGACTTTAAATTTCTTCAACAATTTTTGTAAATGCGATTCCTTTCCCATATGTTCTTTTCTCTCGATAACCTTAGTTCCACGTGTGGCTCTTGCGGGCTTTTTATTTTGGAGTGATTTTATCATTTGTTTACGAGTTAGTTCTTCTACTTCGTAACCTTCTGGTGCTCGCGCTACATAATCAAGTTTTGCAACTTGTAGAAGTTCATTTAAAATAATAGTCCCTCCACGATCCCCGTCCAAGAAAGCTATGACATTTTCTTTTTTCTTGGTTAAACTAATAACCGACTTAGGAACTTGAGTACCTTGTACGGCAACTGTATTTTTAACTCCTATCCTCAATAAGTTTAATACATCTGCTCGACCTTCAACGATTATTAGTTCTGAATTAGCGTCAAGGTTAGGGCCCGCGGGTAAACTTTCTGGACCCCAAGAGATGATTTCTCCTAATTTAATATCCATATCGATTTGTTCTTCTATTTCGCTTGGTTCTAAAGATTTTTCATCCCATTCTTTTAATAGCTCAGCTGCCCGTTCAATTATTTGCTTACGTTTAGCTTCTCTCACATCTCTTATTTCTATTAATTGAATTTCAGCTTCACAAGGTCCGACACGCGAAACAGTTTCCACAGTTGCCGCTAATAGAGCAGTTTCTTTACGAGTAAGGCTAGAGGGTATTTTTATGATTCCTTCGGAAATTCCTTCCTTTGATTCATTTTCAACCTCAATCCGTCCTATGCGCCCTGACTTTTGAAGGTCTCGCAAGTCGAGATCTAATAGAAGCCCTTCAGTTTGGCCAAAGATCGCTCCGACGATGTCTGATTTCTCGACAACGCCTTTAATCTTAAACCTCGTTTCGATAATATATTTTGTAGTAAAATCTACATTATTATTTGTAATCTTAATCACTTCCTTTTTTAATTTATTATTTTCTTATTTAATTTTATCAATCAATCTAAAATTATTTATAAACTTATAAAAAGAAGTAAAATTCAACTAATGGATAAGATCTAACGTTAATTTGATTATTTCTAACTAAGATCTTGATTACTTTATCTTTTGAGATTTTTTTTTTTATCTTTATTAAGCTTGAATTATGAATACTTCCTATATATTGTTATAAGTTTGGATAATAATTTTAATTTAATACTTTGATTGATAATTTTTGTTTTTTTTTGTTTTGATTTATTTTATGATTTATTGATGATTTATTTGATAATTTTACTTATTCGTTTAAAATTTTAATGTGTTAATATGAATTGAAAATTTAATTAGAAACTCGATAAATAATCAACATTTTTATGATGATTATTTAATTAGAATAATTCTTTCAATTTATCTTTTGTTAATTTAAAGGTTCAATTAAGCCTCCGCCCTTATAGTTATGTTATCTCCATAAAATGCTATTTTTTTAAGATTAGTTTTGATTATTCATCTATGAGTATTTACTGGAATAATAAATTATTAAAAAAAATGTCAGATAATACCAAAAGAAAGGTAAAGTACAAACTTAACACGGACATCGGCAGATTTTATTTCTATATTGAAAGAAACAAGGATTGTGAGACTCCAACTCTTTCCGGGAAGTTAGTCTTTTTTCCCAAAAAAATCCAATAAATAAATGTAGAATTATTAAAATTCTTGAATTTATTTATATATTATATCGTTATTTGATATTAATTTATTTCTTATTTTAAAGCGTCTAAGCGTTTGACATGATTGAAAGAATAATAGTGTTAGGGGGAAAAGGTGGGGTTGGAAAAAGTTCTATAAGTGCAGCTACCGCTGTGCTTCTTTCAAAACTTCTTCCAAATAAAAAGATACTGCTCATTTCCTTTGATATGGCCCATAATTTATCAGATCTCCTATCTCAGAAAATTGGAAACATGATTACGCCAATAACAAGTAATCTATGGGCAATTGAGCCCGACCCAAATATTTATGCTGAAAAATATACTAAAGAGTTAGTTAATAAGATGAAAGAACTCATGAAACAGATGCCTTTAGTGGGGATGCTCCCCCAAATTGAAAAGTTTTTTGATACTACCTTTACTTCCGATTCAATTCCGTTGGCTTTAAAAAACGCTATGTTTTTTCAAAAGATCTTAGATGCTGAGAATGTAACTTCTCAAGATATTCAATTTGATATCATTGTAGCTGATTTCCCTCCTACTGCTAACATGATTACTCTCTTTGAAATCCCCCAAGACCAAGTAAAAGTCGTCTTAAAATACTCTTTAAATTTTTATAATTCAATAAAAGGAACAATTCGGAATTTTTCTAAAATGTTTCGTCAAATTCTTAAACCATTTAACGATCAGGAAAAGAGGAAGGAATTAGGAAAAGAAATATTTAATATGATAGTCGATCTTGAAAAGCGTGGCGAGAGAATTACTGAACTAATCCATAATGTAGGATCCTTAAGGTTAGTTTCAATAGCTGAAAAACCTAGCTTTGAAGAAGTGAAACGCGCAAGAGATTTAACGAAAAAATACATTAACCTCGATGCGGTCCACATTAATATGTTGACTCCTGATCCTAAACACTGTAATTTCTGCAAACAAATGCGTCAAATACAACTAAAATTTTCTGAGGAAATTAAAAAAGAATTTAAAAATTTAAAAATTTGGGAGTCAGATAAGCTCCTTGAAGAACCAATTGGAATAGATGGTCTCAGAAAACTGGCTTATGAAATCTATGGAGATATTACTGCTGATGAAATCTTAAATCCTAAAGCCTGAACAATAAAAAAATAAAAGAAATAAGAAAAATTAAAAAGTTTTTTGAAAAGTATTAAAATTTAGAGAGAATTTAAGTTCCTTCTTAGAAGGAAAATTTTATTATTTACAAATGCTAGATAATTGGAATAACATCACCTTACCCGCATTTTAACATATTACAAGGCAACAAGTATTGAAGATGTGTTAGACAACGTTCATTAAGGATGTTAGAAATTTTTAACCCACTTTATTATTATATGAATCTTTCATGTTAAGGTATTATTTAAAAAAAAAAATAATGCTTCTAATAATGCCAAAAAATAAATTTGGAATTTATATTGCTAATTATGGTATAACCAATGATCCTCAAGATTATATTGATTTAGCAATTTTAAGTGAGAATAATGGCTGGGATGGGTTCTTCTTATGGGATCATGTCTTTTTATCCTCAGATAAAACGCAACCATTTTTAGATCCATGGATAATTTTATCAGCAGTTGCAGTAAAAACAAAAAGAATTAAATTAGGAACAACAGTCACTCCTTTGGCAAGAAGAAGACCATGGATAATTGCAAAAGAAGTATCTACTCTTGATCGCTTATCAAAAGGAAGAATCATTTTAGGAGTTGGTTTAGGAATTGATTCAGATTTTAGTAATTTTGGAGAAAATACTGATCTATTAATCAGGAGAAAAAAATTGGATGAATCTTTGCATATTTTAAAGGGATTATGGGCTAATGAGCCCTTTAAATTTAAAGGAAAGTATTTTAATATTAAAGAAGTAGAATTCTTTCCAAAACCTTTTCAAAAGAAAATTCCGATTTGGGTTGGTGGAAATTGGCCCAATAAGAAACCATTTCAGAGGGCAGCCCAATATGATGGTGTATTTCCACTTAAAGCGGGTTCTGAAGATGGTTTATCCCCAAATGATTATAGAGAAATTATAAAATACATAAAACAATATAGGAGTTCCTTTGATTCTTACGATATTATTAAATCTATTTACTCAACAGGTATAAAAGAAGAAGATGAATGGATTAATGATTATCTTGATATTGGGATAACTTGGTTTGTTGAAGCAATATGGCCTGGACATGATGATTCATTAGATAATATTAAAAAAATTATCTCTCGAGGACCCCCCTCTAATTAATGATGTTTAATTATTATTTTTTTATCCTTAACTTTTTAAATATAAATATTTGTACTAAATATAGAGGCATAATAAAAAAGGAATTATTCGAATTGGAAAGAGAAAAATTTACAATTCATTGTACTGATTTAGAAAATCTGATTAAAGATATTAATCGTGAAGTTGATCATCTATCTAGATATACAGAAGAGACAGGGAAGATGATTGTACTCGTTGCTGAGAGATTTTATTTTAGAATTGAATCCAATCTCGCAGTAACTATCATTATAGATCGTATTAATGAGAATCAATATCAGGTTGTAGTTATTGTCGCTGGTGGAAAACACGGATTGTTCGAAATCACATGGGGAGCCGAAAGATCTATGCTAAAGAAAATAAAAAAAATATTTGTAAATCATATTGAGGTTTTTTAATCAAATATACCAAAAAAAGATTTAGATTTTAAGTGCCTTCTTCGTAGCCGTGGATGTAGTTATACTGCTCCTCGGTTAACGTGTCGATCTCAACGCCCATTGCTTGAAGTTTTAGGGAGCCCACTCTATCGTCAATATCCACTGGAACATCGATCATTCCTGGTTTTAGTGATTCTTTGTTTTTGACGATGTATTCAGACATGAGCGATTGTAGACCAAAGGACATGTCCATTACTTCAGCAGGATGTCCTTCAGAAAGCACCAAATTGGCTAATCTTCCTTTAGCAAGTAGATATATCCTTTTGCCATCAGGAAATACTAATTCTTCTACATCTTGCCTTAGCGGTTTGATTTCCTTGGCATATTCGTAAAGTTCCTTGGTTGGGACCTCAATGTCAAAATGGCCTAAATTACCGAGAATAACACCATCCTTTAGTTTATTGAACATTTCTTTTGATGGCGAAATTACATGCTTACAACCAGTTGCTGTAAGGATTATATCGGCGATGGGAAGAGTTTTTTCAATAGGCATAACATCATATCCCGCGAATTTGGCTTGCAAAGCTTTTATTGCATCAACTTCGGTAACAATTACATTAGCCCCTAAACCTCTAGCTCTTAATGCCATTCCTGAGCTGCAATGCCCGAACCCCGCAATCACAACTTTCTTTCCTGCGAAGAGAACGTGCATGCCATAGATCGCAGCTACAATTCCTTGTCCTGTCCCTAATTCATTATCAAACTGGTTTTTACATCGCGCATCATTTACAGGGAAGAGTGGGACTTTTAATATTCCTTGTTTATCCATCGCTTTAAATCTCTTAACCCCAGTTGTAGTTTCTTCTTGACATGCGATTATCGTGCCATTCTCTATTAGTTCAGGAAATTCCTTATGAGTGGTAACAATCATATCTCCTCCATCATCAATTAAAACATTTGGCTTTCCCTTTAAACATTCTCGAATACACCAATAAAATTCTTCGTCTGTATTCCCATGCCACGCAAAAACGTTTATTTCTTCTTGAACTAAGGCAGCAGCAACATCATCTTGAGTAGATAATGGATTACTTCCACATAAATAGACTTCAGCGCCCCCTGCTTTCAAAGTACGGGCGAGATTTCCAGTTTCTTTAGTAATGTGTAAACATCCTGCAATTGTTATGCCTTTCAAGGGTTTTTCTTTGGAAAATCTCTTACGAATAATATCTGCTGTAACTGGCATTTTAGATTCAGCTACATATAGTGCTTCTTTGCCTTTTTCAGCAAGGTTTTCATCAGCAACTTTATAATTAACCATATTCAATTCATCTTTTCATTTTAATGATTTTAAATCATAATAATTTTGATTAATTATTAAAGATTTTTCTGGTTAAATATACATATATTTTTATTGCTATTTAACAAATGATTAATTATTAGGTTAAAAAGAAATAAATTGTAATAAAATGGAGAATTATAAAGATATAGTCTTTGCTCAACGATTTATAAAAAGGTTTAGTGGTAAATCTAAGTTTTACATTTCAAAAAACTTTCAAGCTTTAGGGCTCTCAAGACAAACAATTCAGAATAAAATTGAAAATTTAAGAGAAAAAAAAGTAATTCATAATATTACAATCAACATTCATCCTTACAGCAAACCAAATAATTTAAAATTTGTATTTTTAGAAGTAAAAACTAATCCAACAGAACCTCAATTAGTAGATGAACTCTTAAGAATCCCCCATCTAAAAATGTTAGACGGGATTTTTGGAGAATTTTCTCTCATCGCTCTCTTTGTATTTAATACACCTAAAGAATATTATCAAGTGTTGGAGAAAATAGATAGCGTAATGGCTAATTCTTATTTTAAAAAATATCATATCATTGAAACAATAAGAGTATTTAAGACAAATGGCATCAAAATAGATGAGGCTCGTACAGATACAGAAATTACTTTAGATAATAACGATCATTTGATTTTAAAGATATTACAAGAGGAACAGGACATAAAACCAATATCAACATATAATATTAGAGATAAAATGAAAGATCAATACTGTATCGAATTGTCTCAATCAACAATCCATAATAGAATTAAAAGACTTGAAAGAAAAGGTATAATTCTCAATTATGCAATCAACTTCTCTCCTAAAAAGATTGGATTTGAGGGCAAATTTATTCTTAGAATGAAGCCGAAAGATACTTCAAAATATAATGGAATTGCCTTAAAGTTAGAAAAAAGTCAGTTTATAACCGATCTTTTCAGAATAGGGGAAGAGAATGGATTATTTGCTATAGTTCGAGTAAAAAAAGTTGAAGATTACGCTAAGTTTATCAAAAATTTGTACGAATCAGAAGATATTGAAGATACACGCACTAATTTTGTGCTTGATGAATTGAAACCTTATACGAACTTTAAAACATTTTGATTTTAATTTGATACTTCTTATTGAAATGTATAAGCGGGGTGAATACTTGGTTGAACTCCGTTAAAACTTTAGAAACGCTCTAATTTTTTGATTGAATTTTAAAAAAGTAGAAAAAAATTAATTTAAATACCTTTGAATGATATCTTTAATTGAAAAACATGAATTATTTTTTTGAATTAATAACTAAAGGAATAGGATTTTCTAGAGTAGGAAGAATAATTTGTTCAAAGGAATCTAAAAGGTTTATATCGACACCTAATATCCTCGTTCCGATGAAGAAAAGTTTAATGAACCATATAAGTTTTCTTGAGGAATTTGAAGACCACGAGGTATTTTTGATCTTAAAAGAATTTTATTTGAAAATTGGATTTTTACGAGAAAAATTTAAACACACCGGCTTTATATATAAGCACAATGGTTCAATGGAAAAATTTAAAGAAATTTTAGCTAATAATATTGATATATTTTCAGAGGATAATATTATACCTTTAATTCCGTTTAATATCCCTACTACTACCATAAATAAGGAATTCGCTAAAAACGAAATTATTAATTTTATAAGCGATGCCAATCAAATCTTAAATCAGTATCAGAATTTAGATTTTGGTTTATCTATTAAGATTTTTGAGCATCCCGAATTATTTGATCTGTATCTTCCTTTAATTAAAGACAATAGTAACGTTAGAATAATAAATTTAGTCGATCTATTTGACGTATTTAGTAAATATAGAAATATTTTAAAAGTAGTTTTTCAAATTAAGCAGGAGCTTGACAACAATTTAGTCTTAATGGCTTCCGGTAGAATTATTCCGAAATTATATCCAATTTTAGTTTATTTAGGAATAGATTTAATTGATTGTTCCTATCTATTATATTTATCTTCCGAGAATTTTTACGATACTATAGAACATTTACTTCCCATTTATAAATTAAAATATTTACCCTGTCCGTGTCCTATTTGCAAAAGGAAATTAAAATATATCCGAGAGGACAAATATTCTTCTGATAAAATAGAACAATTAACTCTTCATAATATTATATCTGCATATACATACATGAATAAAATAAAGTTATATTTGCGAATGGAGGATTTTCGAGGTTTTGTCGAAAAATCCTCATTTGACGACATGAACATAATATCTATGTTAAAAGTCTTAGACAAACAGTACTTTAACGCGATGAAACTTGAAACTCCGATAACTCAAGCGAACAGACTTATTAATTGTTTCGGTCCATCTTCATATTATCGACCAGATTTCCAAGAATTTCGGGAGAGATTGTTGAAAAGTTTTACACCTGAATCATGGACAAAACTGATTATCATACTTCCTTGCTCGGCAAAGAAGCCATACTCCGAGTCGAAATCACATAGAAAATTTCATAGTATTATTCGTAAATTTCGCGATTTTCCTGATTTTCAAGAAATTATTTTAACATCTCCTTTAGGAAGCATTCCCAGACAACTTGAAAATATATACCCCGTAAATTCATATGACATCTCTGTAACTGGGGATTGGGATAATGAAGAGATAACAATAGCTTCAAATATGCTAATTAAGCTATTGGAGAAATATGATAAGGATATACCTATTATATGTCATTTAAAAGAACCGGGATACTTAAAAATTATCGATAACGCTCGATTGAAACTAAAGAATAAATTTCACTTCACAGAAGTTAAAAGCAATCTAACTACCATTGAATCCTTAAAATCATTAGAAAACAGTATTAGGGACCTAAAAGATTCGTTTAAACCCTTAGAACCTTTACCAAAAATTAAAAATTTCTCAAAGAGTTGGACTCGGAAAATTAATAAAATATTGGATTATCAATTTGGAACGAGGGCTGGAGAAAAAATATGTTCTAATGGAATTAGGACCAGAAAAAACGACAGGAGGCACCAAATAGAAATAATTGACTTAACAAATAATGAGAATCTTGGAAAATTCTATTTTAATACGGGACAAATTGAATTAAATCTCTCAGGAGCGAATAGATTATTACCTTTAAATGAAAATACGAATTATATGGTTTTTGATGGTCAATTAATTAAGGGAAACACCTTATTTCGTCCTGGGATAATAAATTATAGTCCAAATCTCTTTCCAAAAGATTTTACGCTTATTTTCGACAAAGATAAAAAGAATTTAATTGGATTAGGGAAACTAGAAGTTGGTTCAAATTATATAAAAAATTCAAAAACAGGTAAAATTGCCAATGTCTATGAAAAAATTAAATGAAAATAATTTCCTCGTTGAAAAAATCAAAGCACTTAGATCTAAAGCTATTAAAAAAAAACCACAATTCGAAGACGAACAATTAGATAAACCAGTAAGTTTTTGGATAAAAGAAGATCGCTTGCTCAAAGAAAAAGGAAAGGAATTCACGGTTATATTAAGAACAAAGGGATGTAGTTGGGCATTAGGCGAAACTGGAGGGTGTTCCATGTGTGGATATATTCAAGATTCCACCATTGAAGAAATTGACCATATTCATATTATCAATCAATTTAATTATGCCTTAGAAAAAAAAATCAAGGAAATTTCTGCCGATAAAGATGATTTTGTCCTCAAGATTTTTAATTCTGGAAGCTTTTTCGATGACGATGAAATTTCTGCAGATGTTCGTGAACATATATATAATAGAATCGCTGAAGTCCCTAAAATAAAAGAAATCGTTGTAGAATCTCGAGTTGATTATATAACTCGTGAGAAGCTTAAAATAATGAAAAATATTTTAAAAAATAAGTACATCGAAGTAGCAATAGGTTTGGAAACAACAAATGATTACATTAGAAATACATACATAAATAAAGGCCTAAAATTCGAAGATTTTCTAAACGCAGTCCAAATTTCTAAGGATAATAATATCGGTGTAAGAGTGTATTTATTGTTTAAACCACCCTTCCTAAACGAACAAACAGCAATAGATGATTGTGCTAGTTCTATTCAAAAATTAGCTGAATTAAAGGTTAATACTATTTCAATCAACCCTCTCAACATTCAAAAAAATTCGCTAGTTGAATATTTATGGTATCAGAACAGATATCGGCCACCTTGGTTTTATTCTTTATTTAAATGCATAATTAAAGCTTGTAAAGACAATTCTATCTTGGATTCTGTTAGAATTATATCGTCGCCCTCTGGAGCTGGCACGAAAAGAGGTATTCACAATTGTTTAAAAAGAGATTGCAACGAATTTATGATAAACTCTCTCAAAGAATTTGTAATAACCCAAAATATTACCTGTTTAATAAAAAAAGACGATAGCTACTCGTGTGATTGCTTGATAAAATACCAGTTGCAGAAAAATTTCATTTAATAAATATAATTAAGATGGCATTTAGAAGAAACTCTTCAACTCATTTTTGAAAGAAATCAAAAACTGACAGAATTTTTGTATTTTTGTCGAAAATCAATAATTTATTTATCTATCCCACCCATTTCCCGCTTATTAAGATTTTTAAAATAAGGTACATGTGTATTAAATTAATCATTTTTGTAAGCCCTTTTTAAATAAAGGTTATATTTAAATATTACTTATCAATTTTTTATTCTATATTTTAAATAATAGTTAGGGTCGTCGTTTGCAAAAATATATTAAGCTAAATCTATCCTATCTCGGGAAGTCTAAGAAACATCACATCTTTAGGGCTAAAAGGTGGGATAAAAACCTAGAGGCCATCTTTCATAAACCTGTTTTTACGGAAAAATACGAAGAAATTGGTTATATTAAAGAAATTTTTGGTCCTATAAATTTGCCATTTATTTCTATAAATACATTACCTAACAAAAAATTTAATCCAAATGATACTCTCTATGCTAAGTTACATTAGTATTTTATATTTGTTTTAAAAAAAAGAAATATCTAAAAAGGTGTAAATTATTTCAAGTTGGAACCAAAGCAACGCATTTGAAGAAAATGATTTGGATAGAAGTAATGTTAGTTGCAGTGAATGTGGTAAAAATATTTTATTTGACGAAAATAGAGGTTTATTAGTTTGTCAAGAATGTGGTTTAGTACACTCAGAAAAACATATAGATCATGGTCCTGAGTGGCGTGCTTTTGATGCAGATCAAAAAAAGAAAAGAACTAGGACAGGAGCACCTATGACATATATGATCCACGACAAGGGTTTAAGCACAATGATAGACTGGAAAAATAAGGACATCTTTGGCAAAGAGATTTCTGCTAAGATTAGAGGTCAAATATATCGCTTGAGAAAGTGGCAAAGTAGGATTAGGGTATCAGATGCAACTGAAAGAAACTTGACTTTTGCCTTAAGTGAGTTAGACCGCATGGCTTCAAATCTTGATCTTCAAAAAAATCTTCGAGAATGTTCTGCAAAAATCTATAGAGACGCTGTTGGAGCTCATCTTATTCGAGGAAGAAGCATTGAAGGCGTTGCTGCTGCAAGTCTATATGCCGCTTGTAGAAGGTATAAAGTGCCACGCACATTAAACGAGATAGCAGAAGTTGCTCGTGTTGATAAAAAAGAAATAGGTCGTTCCTTTAGATTTATCTCAAGAGAATTAGAACTAAATTTAAACCCAACTAAACCATTAGATTTTCTTACTCGATTTATATCTGAATTAGAACTGTCTACAGAATGCCAAAAAGTGGCAAAGAAAATTATTAAAATAGCTGAATTAAGGGGGTTAACCTCTGGTCGTGGACCAACGGGACTATGCGCCGCTGCAATTTATACAGCTTCAATACTTACTAAAGAACGAAGAACTCAAAGAAAAATAGCCAGAGTCAGTCAAGTCACAGAGGTGACCGTTCGAAATCGCTTCTCCGAACTTATAGAAAATTTAGATCTTGGAATTAGTATAAAGAAAAAATAATTTTTCATTTTGTACAAACTCTCTTTTTTGTAATACCTTCATAATATATTGCTTTAAGACTTTTTTTATCCAATTTTATTCTATCAATTATATGATTTTAAAAGGCCAGGTATAAAATGAAACAGGAGAATACTAGATTAATAAATCAAATTGAAGTAAATTATTTCTTACACAGGATTAAGAAAAATTTCCCCAATTTTGTAGCAGGCGTAATAACCGATAAAAATGGATTCGCAATAGGCTCGGATATCTCAAAAAGACTTTGGATTCACGAGAATAAACTAGCTTTATGGGCAATATCCAAAAATAAGGAGAATAAGGACATCTTAAACGATCCTAATTTAGTACAACTAAAGTTTGATATTGATAAAGCGAAGAAATTTAAACTATTTTTATTGTTAGAAAAATCGAGAAATAATAAAAACAGAGTAAAACCCTTAAAAACTTTGATTAGATCGCAAGAGTTATTTTAATCCGTTGCGCAACATAAAACTATTTAGAGTGAATTAAATTTTTATAGATAGAATCTTATTTTTTTACTATAAACTAAATAAAGAATGATTAGAGTTTACTTTAAATAAATTCTTTAGTATAATAAAACGCGTTGGATAATATTTATATTGCTTAAAAAATAAAAGGTAGAACTAATTGAGTTATTCTCAGGACGAACGCACTTTAAAAAAAATATTGAACGAAATTATTAATAGTACGCCAGGCTTAAAATACGCTATAATCATAGACGACACTGGAATAACTATTGTGAGCGAGTCTAAATTTATTTTAAAGTCTTCTAAAGACGACATCTCCGTCGAAAAAATTGGAGCAATTGGTGGCGCTGTGTTCACCGCTGGCGAAGAACAAGGGTACATCCTCGGTTATGGAAATATTCACCTACAAATCACTGAATATTTTAAAGGGATGATTTTTTCGATAAAAGCAGGTAAAGGAGTGTTATGCGTTGCTTCAGATAAAAATATTCAAATAGGACTTGTAAAAGCGATAATGAACAAGTATTCGCCAAAGATTGCAGTAATTTTGAACCGATACCTTCAAGTAGAGGAAGGAGAAATCAATAAGGAGTTGAAAGAACTCTTTAATTCGGACACGATTAGCCTTTTATGATTAATATTCTTTTCTCCTTTTGAAGTAAGAATGTATTGCTTTTAAAATCAGCATATATTGTAGCCTAAGACACTAACACAAATTTATCATTTAATGGTTATTCCATAAAATCAAATAAGTTCTCTCGTGCTAGGCGGTAATTTCTATGCCTTTTTGGGGCATAATCATATCTGCACGCTGGGTACTGACTCGAATCTCATCGCAAGGTTTTACCTTAGCTTGATTAAGAGCCCATTTTTGATGCAGTAAATTGTTGATTAATAAACTCAGGATGTTTGCATAAGTTTGCACGCGTAATCACGGGTTATCATACGTGTCCTCGAATATGCCAATGTTCCATCATCATTTTCCCATGTAATAGAATAAAAGCCGAGTTAAAAAATTTATTCTATTTAAGTGGGAAATTTAATTACTGTTGGTTAAGAAGATTTAAAATATCTTCGTAAGATCCTAAGAGCTTTTTGATTTTGGAGTTGTTTAATCCTTCTTCTATGTTACCTTCGAATACCGCCTTTCCATCGTTTAACACAAGCACTTTATCCGCCCAATGTTCTATAAAAAATAGGTTGTGCGTAGTGAACAAGATTGTCATCTTCTCTTCTTTTCTTAGGGTTTCTAAAATTTTTAGGTGGTTATAGATCGATCTAAAATCGAGATTTGCGAACGGTTCGTCTAAAATTAACAATTTAGGTTTCATAACCAACAATCCAGCCAAAGCAGCTCGTTTCTTTTGGCCCCAAGATAAATCATATGGAGAAAATTTTCTATATTCTGTTAAGTTAACTGTTTCGAGCGCCCATTCAACTCTCCTTTTCACTTCGTCTTCTTCAAGACCAAGATTTCTCGCTCCAAAACCTACATCTTCTTCAATTGTTGGTGCAAATAATTGGTCGTCAGGGTTTTGAAATAAAAAACCAATTCTTTGTCTAAGCTTCCACAATTGATTTTTATCTCTGGTTAAAATTTCGTCAAATACTTTAATGGTTCCAGATTTAGGTTTCAGCAAACCAACCAACAATCTTAGCAGCGTAGTTTTACCGGACCCATTGTTCCCCGTTAAAGCATAGATTGAATTTTCTTCTATGGTTAACGATAAATCGTTTACGGAAAAATTAGAATTATACTCAAAGTTCACATGTTTAACTTCTACGAGAGGAATAATTTGAAAACCTCTATATATATTTGTTCTAAATTAATAAAATAGATGAAATAAATTCCATGCAGTAGTAATAGCTCCTTGTTGAGATTTTCTTAGGAAAGGAAAATTAAAAAAAAAAGTTTAATTATTTCTAAATTATTTATTCCCTGACTTCTTAAATAGCAGAATGCCAATAATTACAATTGCTATGCTTACTATTGAGATAAAAGTAAAACCAGTCAGTACCAAAGGATCAGTTAAATTTCCACTGAAAATCGCAGTTAAAGCCTGGGTTGCATGATAGCTTGGCAGGAACATTGCTATAACCTCAGTTGTTGCGGTGACCGGTATAAAAGTGCCTAGAAACATTTGGGGTAATATAAAGATAAATGAAAGTCCCGTGGCGGTTCCAGAAGATTTAGATACTGTAGCTGTTATAAGTCCTAACCCAACTGAACTTAACGAAAATACTATCATTAAAAGGAAAGCTAAAACCATTCCAACAGCGCTAGTATTTGGAGTAAACCCAAATGGAATAGCCAAAATATATATGATTATTACTTGCAGAACAACAATAATCATATTTGATAATATTTCACTAGCAATAAAATCTGCTGATGTCATTGGAGTTGTGTTTAATCTTCTAAGAAGCCCTTGATCTCGCATTTCAGTAAATGATTGAGCTACTGTCATTATTATAAATATGCAGGCATACGCAAATAATCCTGGAGCTATTGTGTTCATCGACATTCCTAATTCAGAATCTCCAAAAACTAATCCAAACATTATTGTAAGAAGTGCGGGAAATAATAGCATCAAGAAAAAGAAAGCTGGTTCTCGAATTGCTTTTAGCAGTTCCATCTTTAACAAAGCTAAAATTCTTTTAAAATTCATTTACATTCCCTCCATTATTCTTCTTCCTGTAATTTTCATAAAAACATCCTCTAAGTTATTAACCATATATTTTTTGATCAATTCATTCGGGTTTCCAATTTCGATAATTCTTCCATAATCTATAATAGCAACTCTGTCGCAAAGTTTTTCAGCTTCTTCAATGTAATGCGTAGTCAAGAATATCGTTTTATTTTTTTTTTTAAGTGAGCGTATGAATTCCCAAGTTGCTCTACGGATTCTAGGATCCATGCCTACTGTAGGTTCATCTAAAAATGCTATTTTGGGGTCATGTATTAAAGAAATTATCATATTTAACTGCCTTAACATTCCACCACTATATCCTTTGGTTTTTCGTTTAATCGCATTGGATAAATTTAGAATTTTTAAAAGTTTATCCGCATTCTCCTCTATTTCAACTTTTTTCATGGAGTGAAGTGCACCAAAAAGTTTGATGTTTTCTTTCCCTGTTAGAAGTTTAAAAATCGAAGGTTCTTGCGGACAGACTCCAATCAATTGTTTAATATGATAGAGCCCATCTTTTACATCGTAACCATTAATAATTGCAGTACCACTTGTTGATTTTAATAAGCCAATCAGTATGTTTATTGTGGTTGTTTTTCCCGCTCCATTTGGGCCTAGAAAGCCAAATAATTCTCCAGATTTTACTTTAAAGGAAATATCATCAACAGCGACTACATCGTCAAACCCTTTTTTCGCTCTAAAAACCTTTCTAAGGTTATTTACCTCAATAGAGAATTTATTATTAGGATTTATAATATTCTCAGGTTTTTCATATTCTTTCGTTTTAGATTCTGACATTTTATTCACTTATATTGTTTTACTTAATTTAACAACTAATTCAATATAAAACATTTTTAGTCCATTATTTGATATTGAAATATTAAAAAGCGTTTTTAAATTTGATGATAACCTGTTATATAATAAATAGGTAAAAAGTAATGGAAAAAGGGGCGTTTTTTAACCCAATTGGGTTAAGGATGATAACATCACTCGAGTTAATATTTATTATAGTCTTCCCATCCTTCAATTCTTAAGTAAAATTAAGTTGAAAAATATTAATTCCTATGTATGACTTAATCGGGTTAGAAAACAGTTAAATTTGAATCAAAAAGGTTTCATCTTAAATTTTGTTTAATATTACTAATTTTATCTTCTAATTGTTTGTCAATCCATGTAGGGTACATTTTCCCTTCTATAAGTATAGTAACTTCTACCGATTCGTATCTTATTTCGGATAAAAATGAAGTTTCAATGTTTTGTAATTCTTTCATCGTTTTTGTCCAAACGCTAACAAGTTTAATATTAGGTAAATTACTGAAAGACCATGTAAATAGGATTTTTGAATCATATTGGTTCCTAAGATTCTTGATAAATTCATTATCATCCACAATCAAATCAGACTTTAATTTTAAGATAATAATTGAAGTAACTTGACCAGAATTATCGGGATACCAATCAATTTGAAATTGGACTAAAAAATTATTGATTAGATTATCTAACCTCCTACTTACAGTTTTAGTTGATATATTAAGTTCATTAGAGATGTCTGATCTATTTTTTCTTGAATTATCTTTTAAAGAATCTATAATTAGGTAATCCATATCTGAAAGCTTTTTCTTTTCTCCTAAAGAAAAAAATGGCATATTCCTATCAATACCTACAGTTAATTCTCTAACATCTCCTGCTTCGCGAATAAATGAAATTAAATAATCCAGCTCACTTGTGTTCCGTATATATGCATAAATATAGAATAAATTGCCACTTGCCCTCTTTATGTTGTAAATATTCTCATTACGACCTAATTTATCCATTAAATCTTTTCTATCCTTCACATTCGGTATTCCAAACATAATAATATTTGAAACATTAGGAAAATTCGCGAAGCCAAGTCGAGCGTTAAAACTTTGAATTATTTTGTTATCAACTAATGATTTTATTCTCTTATGAATGGAATTGACACTTATATGGAATAGTTCAGCGAACTCTTTGTAAGGTGTCCTTGAATTGGCCATTAATAGCATACAAATTGTAAAATCAATTTCATCCATAACCGAAAATCTCTATAATGTAGGATATCTATTTTATTATTATATGATATACAATATATACTATAACTGATCAATTATAATCTCTCTCTAAAACCCTATGAAAACGATATTTTTTATAAAATCCAGCACTGTAAATCTTGAAAATTATAATATAAAAGATATTCAAGGGACTTCTGGGAGATTAGATGTAATTTCGCGATGTGTTTTATCAGCACTTACAATTGAAAATAAACTCGAAAAAAACATTCAAATTTGGGCTTTTCTAGATAAGTACGGAACTTTTGTTTTTGATTCCAATACATTTAATAAAGAGACTTTTCCTAAAAACGAAATACTATTGACGGATTATTTTGTAGATTTCATAAAGAAAGGGAATAAGAAATATACGGTAAATCCATTAGATTCAATAAAGAATTCAAATTTAGATATTTTTGAAGCAATTAGAAAATTTATTAAGAAAAAATATCAAATATTTGTGCTAAATGAAAGTGGAGTAGCTTTTAGCAAAATATTTATGGATATAAGTCCAAAAAGGAATTTGTTATTTGTAGTTGGAGACCAAAGCGGTGAATTAATAAATTCAAAAGAATTAAAGGAGTTAAAACTTACAAATTTGAGCCTTGGAAATCGATCTTACTTAGCAAGCAGCACGATTCGATTAATCAAATTGAACTTGAGCTTATTAATATGAAAACTTTTTTATTTTAAAGTACATTTAAAACAAAATATCTCAAAAACTCATTTGAACATACTAATGATAGAACATACTAATGATAAAAGAAGTAACCAAAGAAGAATTATTGGCAAGGTTATTGATCTTCCTGTTAATTTTTTAATCAAACATAAGTTCTCGCCAACTATTTTATCCTATATAGGGTTTTTATGTTCTGCAAGTGTTGCTTTTTTACTTTCAATTGGGGGATTGCACTTTCCGGTTTATATAGCTTGGATGGTCCCATTTATATTGTTTTGGGCAGGTGCATTTGATATATTCGACGGAGAAGTAGCCAGAAGAACGAATTCAAATTCTAAAGCTGGAGCTTTCTTAGATTCTAATTTAGATAGGCTTTCAGATTCCGTGTTAATAATAGGGTTGATTCTGGGAAATTTCCTGCATTACATTTTAGGGTATATCGTTTTATTTTTAGTAATTATGATTTCCTACATTCGCGCCAGAGCTGAAAACGAGGGTATTGACATGAAAGGAGTAGGACTTATGGAAAGAGCTGAGCGATTAATTATTTTATGGTTTGCTTTTATGGCTGAATGGTGGATTTATACTTTATCAAAACTAATACTTGGGACGCCCTTCACTTGGTTTTTTCCAATATTTGTATTATTTTTTACAGGTCTACTAATTTTAACCATCATCCAAAGATTAATATTTTCTTTTAAAGCTCTAAATAAGTTAGACGCACAAAATAAGAAGTAAGAATTTCTTTTTAAAAGGAAATCTTAACAGAGCGTAAGTTTGGCTTCTTTCTAAGGGAAAGAATAAAATATTTAAAGTTTGACTTATTCAAATACAAAGAAATAAGAGTTTAATTTCGAAATAGAAAAAAAAGCTGAAAAAAAAAATGCCAAAAAAAAGACGAAGCGGTGGAAAAACGGGATCAAGAAAAGGACACTACAGTCAAGTCCAGTGCACCAAGTGCGGGAGAATGGTACCGAGAAGTAAAGCCAAAGCGGTGACTCAAAGAGTCTCTTTAGTTGATGGAAGAATGTACGCAGAACTAAAAAAAACAGGAACGATTATTCAAACTCCTAGCAAAAAAAAGTACTATTGTATCTCCTGTGCGGTCCACAGCCATCAAATTAATCAAAGAGATAAAAATTTAAGGAAAAAATAATTCACAAATTTAACGTTTTAAAGAAAGACGGCAACGAATAGATAATTTCGCACTCATTTTTAGATACAACTTCAATAATAGCCCGGATTAAATAAGTGTCCCTCAATTCAGCGCTAGGGTTATATATTTTCACTTTAGATGTCGGTTTTAATTTTAACGTGTAATTTTCAGCTATACCAATCACAGTATCATCAGTTTTTACAACAATACCAAATAATCCTAGATCGTAATGGGATACTATGAAAAGATATCGGTCTACTCCTCCTTTCTTATTTTTAAATTTTTCAAAATGTACGACTTCTAAATAATCTTCTTGCAGTTCTTTAGGAAGTTTAACATAAGAAATTATTTTTTTCTTCCCTGAGATGTAAGGGAATGGAGTGTAAAACAATATGTTAAAGCTTGAAATTTTTTTGATTTGCTCGTTATATTTCTCTACATCTTTAACCGAATACGCTTTGTCAAGTAATACATCTAAGCGATCAACCATAATATCTTCGGTGGAATACCCGTTGAGAACAGTGGCGATATACGCTCGTTTTAATTTTTCTATTAGTATATCGCTTCTAATTTTTAGTTTATAATCAATACTAACCTCTAATGCCTCGTTGTAAAGATTAGCTGCCAGTTGAGAATGTCCTAAAGCTAAAAAGTAATCTCCAAGCTCACTAAAAACAATAATTGCATCTAAAAAGTTTTCTTCCATATTAATGCCTGAAATCTCTTCCATAATAGCCACTGCTGTAGCGATGTCTTCACCTTGAATGTAAAGCGCTATAGATTTACCAATCGCACATTTTAGCTTAAGTTTTTCGTCGTTATAGACTTCTGCGAGCTCTTCCGTAAAGTTATAAGCCATTATAGCGTTTTTATAGAGGCCATGAAACAATAGAATTAATGCTTTAACATAATTTAACGTTAAGCAAGTTTGATGATTATGAATTATCGTTGCAAATAATGCCGCTCTTTCTAAGGAATCAATAGCCGTATTTACTCTTCCCAAAGAAACCAGAAGAAATGCTCTTAGAAATTCCATCTTTGAAATTTCGCTACAGATTAGCTTTTCAACAATTTCGTAATTCTTTGAATTAGTCAACTGACCGGAAGCAATTTGTAATAATGAAATTAGGAAACCGTTGCCTTTCTTTAAAAATTTTACAGCATCTTTCGAATCGTGCTTCACGATGGCTTGTCTTGCTTGCTTAACGTATTCGCGAGATATTTTTAAATTTTCAAGGAAATTAATTATTCCAGATACAAGTTCTTCTTCGCTATTAGCTAATTTCTGGTTTTCAATATATTTTTCACAGATATTAATTTCTTTTTCATATTTATTCGCTCCTATCTCAAATTTAACAGGTTCCTTTTGAACTATAGATTCTTGTGTTACGCTTATCGCCTTTTCAATTAACCATGTTATTTTTTCCTCTGCGGGATAAATTTTAGAGCGCTCAATCATATACGAAAGAGTATAATTCAATGATTTTTTCCAAATATTTTTGAAATAGTATCGCAACTGCTTATTGGAGATTGTTCTGTGTATTTTTAGCAAAAAGCTTGAAAGAGATAAAATATTGATTTTCCCGCGAAAATATAAATTTGCGTTTTTTACGAGTTTAAAGTCGTCAGAAACTAAGCTAATAGAAATTTCATCGTTACGATCTAATAATTTCTGCGACAAGGATAACAAAGACAAATCTGGGTCTTGAGCAGGAAAACGAATACCTTGTTTACTTAAATCATTTTTTATATTTTCAATTTCCAAATTCTCAATTTCTTCGATATTTATAAATTCTCGAAATTTTTCCTTAAAAGTGTTAGACGATTTAATTTCGTTAAAAACAACTAAGCTAATGTAATAGTTAAAACCCAAATCTGAACCCACTCGACTTAGATTTTTAAGAAGATCTTTGGCTCTGATAGAGTTCATGCAAATAAAGAAATTAGCATCGAACACTATTATTTCGTTTTTCTTACTCATAATTACATAAAACTTCTTCTTCAGTTAAATAAAGTAATGTTAATTACTTTAATGTTAATTAATGTTAATTATATTAAATCTTGAGTATTTTTATATATTTAAGAATCTGTGATTCTAAATGATAATTATTAGCGTTATTGGGTATTCTGGAAGTGGAAAAACTCATTTCATACAAAAAGCGATAAGGAAATTAAAGACCGAACTAAATTTTGAAGTGGTGGTAATAAAAAATATTCATCAGCATCAAATCGACGAAGAAGGAAAAGATTCGTATATATTTACCGAAGCTGGAGCGGTATTATCTATAATAAAAAACAAACTTAACGAAAACGCGATATTTCTTAAAAAGAAAATCGATATTGAAGAGCTAATAAGATGGGTTATAAAAGGTCCATTTAAATTTGAAATAATATTTACGGAAGGGTTCAGGAATTTGTCTTATCCGACGATTTTGTGCGTAAAAAAAATAAGCGAGATTAAAACCCAGTTAAACGAAAACGTTAAAGTAATCTCTGGTCTAATTACAACAAGTAAACCTAGTCAAAAAAGCGAAGTTAAGTTGCCAATCGTCGATACAGAAGAAAACTTCGAGAGCTTTTTAAAAATTTTTGAAATCAAATAATTAAACTTAAGGTAATAACTTTTTACTTGGATTTTTCCCAAAAAACTGCGAGTTGCTGGCATACAAATTCAATATCTTGAATGATTTCATCATCTTTTTTACCTTTAACAAAAAATTCTTTTAGTTTTTCGTAAATCTCAGTTTTATTAGTAAGATCTTTTATTGACCTGTGAATAATTAAAATGAATTTGTTTATCGGAATAATAATCTCGTTGATTAACCACTCTTCGAAAATGATTTGATCCTTTGATGATTGAAAATTATATGTAACAACAAACCTAACTATGTCTTCATACCGATAAAAGAATTTTTCCGGGATAACTACTTTAGAATCTTCTAAATCATTTAATAGAGCATCCTTATTCATGCTAATAATGTAATCTGGCCAAACATCATCTGATACATTCAGATCGCCAAAGATAAATAATTCTAATACTCTCAAAGCAATGTTTCTGCCCACATATCTGCTTCTCGGGTCTATAAAATTTTTGGATGCTTGGTCAGGAATTTTTCTAATAAAGATTTTATCGATTAACGTGTAGAGCATCCGACATATGTGGTCAACAACTATTTTAAAAGTTAAAAGCTCGTTATTTGGGTTATCAGATAAAACTTTGTTCTCTCGGGCGATTAAACGAGTAATACTTATATTCAAGCTGCGCAAAAATGTTCTTAAAAAGTTGTAATTAATCTGTGAAATATTTTTTTTAAATATTTTTTCAAAAAATACATTTGGATGTTCTACATTTGTCAAAATTGAAAAAATATCCATAAATTCTTGGGTGTCTTTAATAGTTTTAGCACTAATTGGGTCATCCAATGTCTTATTAAGTTTATTTAATCTGTTCCTAAACTCTCCTGGTAAGAATAATAAATCGCTTACTTCCAAAGCTTCCAAACTACCACTACCAAAGTAGTATTTCATATACAATAAAAATAAATTAATCTGAGACTTTTGAGTCGGCAAATTATTTGCTTGGAATGTTGAGTACAATGTGGCTTTCTTGTCAATGTAATCGAAAATTTTAATAAATGTGTTCTTTTTCTCATTTGTATAGTCAAAATTCTGGAGGAACTCTTTTTTTATTATATCTAGTTTAGGAAAAATTGAGTCTTCTACTCTAGAATTGACGAAATTTAAAAAATCTAATACAGGCGAGAAGTTCTGAAGCATATTACATTTCTTATAGAAATAATATAATAAATCTACGAGTTTTTCTTTAGCAAAAGGGTATTCCTCTAAAGCAATTTCATATACCCTATCCCTACCTTTTAATAGTTTGTCTGAATATGCTTCTGGAACATTTTCAAAGTATTTCAGAAAGTAGTAAAGATACATAGAATAGTAATTATCAAACAACTCATCATTGCTATTTTTAATAACTATCAACGAATTTAGAGTATTGCTATTATCGCCATTTTTTATAACAGCCGCGTCTAAAACAATATAAAACTTTTCTCCAGTTAGCTTTCTCAGAATTACTCCTAATATTGAGACCACTAAATATAAATAACCGAACGGGGAGGTAACTCCATCTGAAGAAGAAGTGTCTTTAAAACTTTCAGCAAATTTGTTAAACGATTCCATCTCTTCGGGGGATAAGTAATAAGAATACTCTAAAAATAAGTTATCGTCAGAAATCTTCTCCTTAGCAATTAATTTTAAGGAATTTGCATCAAATCCGCAAAAGTTTTCTAAGTAAAATTGTAAATAGTTGTGAAAATATTGAAAAAAAAACGTACTATAAGTTTTTTGAATTACTCTTTTTTGATTTTTTAATTTGAACTGTTCCCAATCTTTTCTAATCCTTTCTTTAAAATCGCTAAATAAAGCTCCTTTGCTTTTTAAAATATCAAAAAAGACATGGGAATTTATCTTAAGAGTTAATTCCTTCCCTTTCGCTTTTTCTCCTATGGATTTCAGAATGGAACTTAATTCTTTATTTGTAATTCTTTAACCACTTTAATCCAAATATTAATTTAATAATATAATTTTAGTAAATTTATTTAAATTTAGTAAACAACCCTTAATTATAAAATTATAATGAAAATTCAAAAATAAAAGTCTTAGCTTATCCAATAGTAGCGAATTTATTTTAAAAATAAAATTTTAAAAATTAAGCAATTTTGTGATTTCATCTGTTTCTGTATAAAACATTCGCGTCTTTTTATTATTATCATCTATTACCAAATAGTTATCCTTTTTCGAAGTAATATTACCAATCAATTCAGAATTTATGCCGTTTTCCGTCAATATATTAATTAAATCTGCAGTGAATTCTTCTTCAATTGAAATTAAAAGAGAACCGGAAGAGATTGTGTTATATGGATTTAAACTAAAAACTTTACTTAATTCGATTGGTTCTGGTAAAACATTTATTTTGGTTTTTTCGATTAAAACCCCTAAATTCGAGGCAATTGCCATTTCCGCAATACCGCAAAATAAACCGCCTTCTGTAGGGTCGTGCATAGAATTAATTTTAAAATTATCGTTAGCTAACAAGGCTTCTTTGAAGACGCTGATGCCAGGATTATATAGGTAATCTTTACATTTTTCAATAAATTCAACGCTGTACCCTTTATCCTTTAATATATTCTCTTTTTCTCGTGCTATAATGGATGTGCCTTCGATAAAAATTCCCTTGGTTAATATTATTGAGTCTCCTGTTTTTGCTCCAGATGTCAAAACCAATTTATCTTTCTCAACTTCGCCAAGGAGAGAACCAACAATAATTGGTCTGGTAAGGTCTGAAGTAATTTCAGTATGACCACCTATTACAGAAATCCCTAAAGATTTACAGGTATCATGGATGTTTTTGAAAATGGTTTCAATTAGATCCTCATCTGTAAGTTTCTTAGGTAGTAAAATTGTTGATTGAAACCATTTAGGAGTGGCTCCAGCGCACACAACGTCGTTTACATTGACATTTACGGCGTAGTATCCTATAGCGTCTGTAGCAAAAGTAATGGGGTCGGTTTTAGCAACTAAGTAATTATCGCCCATATCTATAACGGCAGCATCCTCTCCAATACTAGAGCCCATAATGACTCTGTCGTCTTTTAATTGAGTGTCAGAAACAAAATTCTTTAACATCCTTAAGAGAAACTTATGCTTAAGCTTACCAATCGGAAATTTATTTTGATTCTCTCTCATAACTTCTCTCTCTTTGTCTTTATAAGTATTAATATGTTATTGAAATTTATTGATTGAAAGCCTTTGTCCAGATTATTTTTTACGTTTAAAAACTTAAATGTTTTAAGTTAAATAAATTTAAATAGCTATTACAATCTATTTTATACATAAGAGAAGTAAATTAATTAAGTTATATAATTTGAAAAAAAGAGTCTGACAAATATGGGATTAGGTAAAGCTCTAGGTTTTAGTTTGCTTGCGTTAATAGGTCTAAATTTTCTGTTTGTAATAATAGCGGAAACTATTAGTGGTAATTTAAACATTCTTTTTAGTGATATTAGTAGCGATCCATTAATCATATTGCTGATTTTTTTCGGACCTCTAGTTAGTATGCCGGGGTCTGTTTTCAGTTCAATCTATGCTCAAATTTCTTTGGGAATTTTTGGTTCTATGCTAATTCAAAGTATTGGATTCATAGTTTCTCCCTTTGTTGCATCAATAATCGCAGGACGAATGGGAGAGAATAAAGGGGGTAGTTTTGGGGGGTGGATGATTACAGCTATGATAAGTGCTGTAGCTTTAGGAATATTAGCCTTCATAAGCTCAACAACCTTAATGTATTATGGCATCCCTGTAGCAGATCCAATCTTAATATTAATCTCCTTTTTGATAAGTGGAGCTGTAAACGGCGTATTCTACGGTTGCTTCAGTTTGCTATTTACTAAAGAAGAGATGTATTAGATAAATTTTCTTTTTCTTTTTAATATAAAATACTAAAACCTAAAATTCGTATTTTTATTTAAAGATTTTACAAAAAAATTAGCTATATTATTAATGTATTCTTTTACTTGCCTTTTCCGTACTTGTGAGCGAAAATTGAGTGAATTCCGAATATTAGGTTAAAAAACATAAATATTATAAATAACCACGTAGCTTGGAAGATTTGTATGTCTGCAGAAATAGTGAATGCGAAGGTTTTTGAAACCTGAGCATAGCTTTTCATTGTTATTAGAAATAAAGCAATTGTATCGACTTTAAGTAGTTTTAATTTAGCCCGTATATAATCGACTCTATCATAAACGACCCCCAAGATGTATAAAAATAATAGAATATCAATAATAAACGATGTAACAACGTAAATTGGGCCTCCCGATCCAGCACTAAAAAATATTCCAAACAATAAATCAAAAAGGATATATAAAGTGTAGAAGAGAGTTAGCAGAAAAAATAAAGTAATGGACGCTGATAACTTTTTCGTTATAATCAATCGAAATAACACGACTACCATTAAAACTATGTTTACCCAAAACATTATTTGTAAAATTCGGATTACATAAGTGAACAACTCAGATGGAGTATTACTGAAAAAGATTATCGTGATTCTAAAAAACCACCAAACTAAAAAACCAAAAACGCAAAATTCTACAATCCGAATTACTATTCTAGATCTTTTATTTTTATACAAATAATCATCGACTTTAGTAGCAGAATCCATACATAATTTAAAGGCAAAGAAAGAAGTAAAAAACAGATTAGCATTAAGGAGAATTAGTATATAAAAATCAGATGTTGGGTTAAAAATTGTATTAGAGAAAAATACATTTAGAACTATCGCAATTATAAAGCAGATGATGAAAAACCATTTGTTCAAATCATCAAGCTTCTTAAAAAAGGACACGCAAAATAAAATTACGTTAAAGAATAAAAAGCCTCCCCCGAAAATAATTATAAACGATCTAAGTAACTCGCTTTTCAAGTAAGAATTAATTAATATCAATACCCAAATAAGAATAAAGGAGAATATAATAAATATGTAAATACGCTTTTTAAACACTCCTTTCAATCCAGAAATAAAACCCATAATAATTCAGATAATTTATTTAATTTATTTTAAATATTGCTTCCAGAATTATATTAGGTTTTAGCCCCCTCATTATTAACCCCTTAACATATAATTTGCTCCAAATTTAATATACGAAAAACAATAGTATATACAAAATTGAGATTATAGCATTAACTACCCTCAAAAATAGACAATTTAGTAGGTATTACCGCAGATTACCGACAAAATTAGAAACAACACTACAGTTTCAAAAAACTTGAGGTTTAGATACATAAATTAATAATATTAGTGTGATAAAAATTGAGTTCAGGAAAAGCTAATATCAATTATTCTATAGGAATTTTTGATAGTATTAAATCAAACAATTTATATGATCTGCCCGTTTTTGAGGAAAAAGACTTTATTCACTTAAAACAACAAGAAATCTTCAATAAATTGAATAAAGTTTACGGAAAAATTATAGATGTCCACTTTTTCTTGTTAAACAATAAAGAAGTAAATTCGTTAACGAATAATCAAAAATTAGATTATTGTAGTATTCAAAGACATTTTATGAAACAATATTTAAAAGAAATTATAAAAAAGGGTTAATGCCTTCTTTACTTTTCATGTGAAATGTCGTAGTTGTGCGATTTTAAAAATTCAATATAATCGCAATAAGAAGATATACTTCTCGCGGCTTCTCTTAACGAGAAAAAATACAGAACTCTCTCCTTGTGTAGAATTTTTTTGACTGAAGAAAATCGTTGCGCAAGTTCAGAAGAGTCAGCTATACTGGGCATACAAAAAACGAATGGTTTAGAAGTAGATTTCTGGATTTTTATCATACGCTTGAATACATGGTTGTATATAAAATGCGGCCATAATGGAATTATTATAATGTCAATGTTAGGATCAGCGGCTACAATTTCTATACATTCAGCAAATACTTCCACAACAAACCCTAAGGTTCCTAAATCTACGGGATTTCTAATGTTTACATTTTCATATGGTAAAATCTCACTGATTTTCTTCTGAGATTCTAATGTTAATTCTGGGATTTTTAAATTAAAAAAGTTGAATAGATCTGTTGTGTTTACGCTAGAGCCCCCACCAGGTGTTATTATTCCTGCATTTCTTCCATCTGGTATATATTTTGGGAATAACAATTCGAAGGTTTTCATTGCGTTCCAAAATTCCTCGTTGTCTTTAACGATTATCGCGCCCGTTTGCTTAGCCATTGATCGCCATAATCTTAGATCGCTTACTATAGCACCTGTGTGCGAAAAAGCTGCTCGAGAACCATCCTTCGTGTATCCACCCTTCCAAATAATAACGGGTTTAATTTTTGTTACTTTTTTGAGCTCTAAAAAGAAATCGTTACCCGTTGCTGAGCCAAACGATTCTAAGTAAGCTGAAATTACGTGGGTGGTCGAATCTCTACGGAAATGTTTCAAAAAATCAACACAATTCAAATCTAACTGGTTTCCAAACGATACTCCATACCTGAACCTGAGATCGCGCTTATATCCTACATTTAATAATTGGCTCATGTGTCCTCCAGATTGAGATATAAACGAAATAGAACCAGGAGTATTGCTTTTAGCGCTAAACGTAAACGCCATTCCTTCAGTGGCGTTATATGGGCCTAGACAATTAGGACCTATTATTCTTGTGTTCGTACCTTTGATTATTTGTTTTAATTCTTGCTCTAATATTAATCCAGATGAGTCTCCCGTTTCAGAAAATCCGGAAGCAAATATTACGACCCAAGGGATTTCTTTCTGTACGCACTCTTTTAGAACAGCACGAATATGTTTTGTTTTCACTGAGATATATGCCGTATCTACAGGATAAGGAATATCAAGTACTGAAGAATAACACTTCCAATCAAGCACTTTTTCGTACTTTGGATTAACCGGGTAAAATGTATCTGCCCATTTTGAGTTTTTAAAGGCAGGTAAGTAAAGCATCGCACCAAATGTCGATTTTTCGCTCGCCCCTACAAACGAAATGTGTTGCGGGTGAAATAAAGTGTCGAACTTATCAAAGTTAAAATCTTCGGGTGCCATTTGTATAGGAAAAAATTTGAACTGTTTTATTTTTTTTGAAATTCAAAGCATTTAGTCCAAGAATAATACATACAAAAATGTCGTTTTACTGTGAATTTTGATATATAATAAGAAAAAACCGAATATTGACTATAAATCGTATTTATCCTTTCCGTAAAATAAATCAGGATAAACCGGTTCAAAATTCTCGTTAAATAATTTATGGTTCCGCCATTTTTTATCTTTATCGTTCCAAATTAGGTTGGTTAAAGGGTTGTAAGTCTCTAAGAATTTCAACTCTTTAAATGTTGATTTAATTAAGTTTTCTCCGTCGACTAAATCGTTTAAAACAAGGTAATGATCGATCTCCAAATATTCAAAAATTAGGTCGAAAAGCTTCTCAAATTCGTCGAGTTGACAATCTGGTAAGCGTAATTTTATCATCAAGCCGTTCTCAAACTTAATCACTTCGTCAAACCCGTGAATAAAATACTCCCCTTCTATTTCGTAAATGAAACCAACATTAAAAAAGCTGAAGATTTTAATTATTGTCTCATTTAGCTCTGGTTTAACATTGGGTAAAATAATAGTTATTTCTTCGATTAAGTCTAAATTTTTAACGGAGATATATGGAAAAATCAATCCTTTCTTCATTAGTTCAGTTGTATGATTGATAAGAGTGAAATATCGCCTTGTTAAATACGATTTAATATCTAAAGATTGCCTATTGTAAATTTGAGATAACGCCTTAAATTCGAGGGAATCGGGACCAAAATAATCTGAAACTTTTAAATCTCCAATCTTAAATTCTTTCATATCCGGAATTTGAACTTTATAATCGGGGTTAAATAATATGTTTTGAAAGTAAATTTTAAAGCGATTTGGGTCGAGATCCCAACCATCTGAACTTAGATTGTAATTGAAATGTAGTATCTGATAAGTCTTTTTAATGAAAAATAGACAATATTCTCTAATGATTTTCTTTGATTTAGTTAACCAATTTAAATACGAAGATATACCCGGATTGCGATATGGAAAAAGATATTGGAATAAAAAAGAATTAGAGTTATCAATCTGAGCTGGATAACTAATAGATTGGAAGGAATTATTCATTAAAAGCTTAAAATCAATTTGATTGATATCTGTGGGATAGAAATACAATAAATACTGACTCATTCCGAAATTCTGAAACGATGGTATAAAATCGATTGATTTAATGTAGTTTTTGAAGAAAAACTTTTCTTGGGATTCTTTAAACTCGCTAAGATTTAACAAATTTTCTTCTAATTTATTATGGAATTCGACGAGGTCATTTAACTTATTAACGCTTAAATCTACACGCTCTCCTCTAACACGAGCCTCGACAGATTTAATCAAATGAGAAATGTCTTCTTCTTTTGACCAAAATATGTTATGCTGTATATTTTGGACTTCTGAGAGTGGTTTTTGTACTTCACCAAGAATGCTTCTCACATTTAGGAAAAATTGCTTAAAAAGATCTTTTGTATAAAAAAATTCTTTTTGTTCTAAATCGTAAAAATCCTTCCTTGAAAACGCCTGTTGAAGATAGCTCCACAAATATCTTTTAACACTAATCAGATTTTCTTTAAAAAGATTAATCAACAATGAAATAAATGTCCCCTTTTCACTGCTACTTAAGTATGGAATTAGTAATACTACATTTAGTATTCTTCCAGAACCGATCCCCATTCTTTTTGATATAAATGATATTTTTTTAAGATTTTCTAAAGTTTCCTCGTTATTTTTTAATAAGACAATAAAAACTTGAATATTTGAAACTACTATATTTTCGATTAAATTTGGTTTAATTACAGGTGGAATGTTGTTCAAGAAATTATATAACTTGTCTTCAATCAACTGATAAGTTATATCGGATAATGCATAACTTTCATATGAACTGCTTAATTTCTTTTCTTTTGATTTAAAAATTGTGTTTAGCATAGATTTATTTTGTACAATCCTTCGAATAGATAGTAAGTTAAAAATTTTCAAGTCAAAACAAGAACTAAAGATTTTAAAGAAATTATTAAATTTCTTTATTTCTTTTTCAAAACTCTCTTTTGATTTAAAATATAATGGGAGGAATTCTTTAAATATTGACTTTCTAATCAGCGAAGTATTAAAAGTAATATTACTTTCAATTGAATATGAGACACCATGTCTTTTAATATATTCAAGAAATTCGAAGACACTATTGATAGAAGGGTTTTTTGTTAGGATTTCTTTAATTAAATCAAATATAATGATATATTTAGAGAGCATATTTTTTACGTAAAAAAATCCAAACGATTCGTTTGTTTTTAAGAATTCTAAAAATGAATCTCTGAGTTTTGATGACGAGTGAATAATTAACAAATTAGATTTTAAGTCAATGATAAATTTCCTTTGGCTTATAACCTCGAGAATAAGATCTGACTTCAACGATTTAAGAGTTCCTGCTCTTCTTTCGAAATTAAATCCTGTTTGGGAAAAATAACGAATTCTGTCAACTATTAACCAATCGAGAAGCGTTAACTTTGATTTATATTCTTCTTGTCCATAAACCAGAGAATTATCTAATTCATACTTTTTTTCGTATAATTTATTCTCTTTATTAACTATGGTTTTTTTGTTATGATATTCTCGAAAATAATTTAAGTTAACGAAAGAATCAGTTTTTTCAAGAGTAGTCAATTTAATTTGAAGGGTATATCCATTATCTCTAAACTTCTCGAGATAAATTTTTAAGTCATCAATATAAATTTGGGGTAATACAAAATATCCATCAATTTCGAATCCGAAACTATTTCTGGATTCCTTAAGAAGAACAAAAAAAGGCAACTCATTAATGAATTTTAGTATTTCGATTCTCTTAATTATGGGGTTGAATTTAATGAAGCAATTGATTGAGAGTATATTTAATGACGGCCAGTTTACTTTATAACTCGGAGATATGGAACTAAAATTTTTAATCCATTGCATGTTTTCAGTAAACTTGTTTAAACTTAGATCAGTATCAATCACTCCATTTTCTTTAAATAAAGTAAAATAATCTTGATAGTCTAACAATGCAGAATAATATTTTACCTGGTTGAAGATTTTATTAAGAACTCTTATTGTTTCTATTATTTCATCGTTGAATAATGATTTTGAGGAAACTAATAAAAATTCCTTAAAAAATTTCTCGTAAAAATTTTGTTCTTTTTCAATGATTTGGATATTTTTTCTAATAAAATGAAAGAAAAAAATAAAGGGAGAATCAATGTTCCCCGTACTTTCACGTTTCAAAAAATTCTCTAAACGATCTAACTCCCCCGAAATGAGCTCATAATTAACTATTTTATCCCGTATGAGCAGGTTCCATTCGTTGCTAGATTTTAATTTTTTAAGATCGATTAGTACTTTTTGATTTATGAAAATGTCAATGATTTTCATTTGAGAGGATTGTAAAGGAATAAAACATTTATACGCTTCCCGAAGCAGTATAAATTGGATGTATTGAAAAAAATCTGAAAATACATTAATACTAAAAATATCATTATTATAGGATCTATCAACTCCTATTGAAAAAATGTTATCTGACGCACCTGAAACGCTTGATTCTTCGTTTTTTAAAATAATGTTTATTTTAGGGTAAATTACTTCTATATTGAGATAGGATTCAATTTCTTGAAGAAGTTCATGAAAAAAGTAGTCAATCCTTTCGAGGATATTTTTGATTGGAGTTTTTATTAAAAAATCGATATTTAATTTTGTCATATAGTCAATTTTATAGATAAATACGCGTTAGAATTATGAATTTATTTAGCATAACTACTTAAATACTTTTTTATACCATAAATTTTTAGATTTAATGATTAATCGGGGTTTTTTAGTATAAAAAGTCCAAGCTTATCTTTTACTTTTTCTCTAAGTTTTTATATCTATTTATGAATAAATATTGTTAGATAGAATAATGCTATTGGAACTCGTTAGTTGAAGATAGCGGGGTTTATATAAAATAATTAATTTAAATTTCATCAAAATAAATTGAGGTAAGGCTAAAATGCCTGGAACTGCTGGTGTTACTCCTTAAATATTTTTCCCGTTAGGGTGTTTATATTACCCTATATGTGGGAAAACCATATTTTCTTCCTTTTTTTTGCAAACATGGCGAAATAAACTTACCATAGAAAGAATTTTTATTACTCTTCTAACCTAAATGTTTGTTAGAATCTCAATATACATCAGAATTATATTAATTGTGTAGTTTAAAAAACCCGTTTTATATTTATAAGAGAATAAAACAAAATTAAAAATCTAACCGACATAATGAAGTGTTTAAAAACCAGCTCGAATATTTTAGTGTTGGACTTAAAAGAAATAGCAAGAGTAAAAAAACGGAATTACATCGGCTTTTTTATAATTTATTTCACGCTAAGCATAATACAGATTTATTTAGCGGTTTACCTACCCTTGTATTTGCTAAACATATGTTCAGTGGTAAGGAGTGAACTGGCGTTCATACAAATTCTTGCTTTTTCAGTATTATTCTTAGACCCCGTTTTAGGATTTTCATTTGACAAATATGTGAAAAACAAAAAGATTATAATCTCATTCTCTATACTATTTTTTCTAATTAGCTTTTTTGTATCAATCTTTTCAAGCAACTACTTACCTATTTTTGGATTATTTTTAGCTTTAAATCTACTAAGTCAAGGAATTATAAAGGTAGGAATCAGTAAAATGATAATCGATCTTTCTGCAAATGAAATTATCAAGGATAATAATTTAGTAATTATTAATATATCTTCAAATATCGGCTCGTTTATACCTTCTATTGTCTTTCTTTTTGTATTAAGCGATCTTTTTGATTTAAATCACTGGAATATGTTTTTTTTAATTGGAGTTTTATTATCTCTACCCATGCTTGTATCGATCATTTTCCTAAAAGATTTCGGTAATAGTTTCCAAAAAAAAAAAGAATTTCAAAATGAAGTTATGAATTCGCCGAAAATGTTGCCGAATGTGTCCCCTTTTAATTTCATCTTTCTATTCTTATCATATTTATTAATCTGGAGCGATAAACTGTACCAATTTCCGTTCTCTTCTTGGATTTTGAATAAATTTGGGCAACAGAGTTTTAACTTATATTCCATATCTTATATCGTATTTGTATTACTAAATATTTCAGGATGGATTATTGGGCAAAAAATTTCCAAGAAAACCTCCGCTCTTGATAGCACATTTAAAATAAAAAAAAGAAAGGAGATTATCATTATTACAGTAGGAATTTACATTTTTTTAACTTTCGTAATGGCTTTCTCTGATTTCTTCCTAATGATGATCGTCTTTGGATTAATTCAGATTATCTCAGGCGTCATGATGTTGAATTATATTTCTTTAATGATGACAATAGCGAACAACGGAAAGCATAAAACTTTTTTGTTCCAGTGTTTAAAACTAGCATACGCGTTTTCTTGTGTAATTTTCATTCCATTAGGAACATATTTCTCTGATTTTATTCCGATTGAGACCTTAATTTTAATCGCCGGAGTGCTATCAACCTTGGCATTAGCTCCCTTGATATTAATAAAAGTTAAACCCAAAAAGAAGTCATTTTGAATAAGATCCTAATTTTTTTTTTCGTATGTACTATTTTATAAATAAATTATAATATCGAATTTCAAAAAACCCAATTTTTTAATTGGGTTAAAGACTACACTAAATATTATATTTTAAAATTAAATAATTTTAAAGAGATCAAATTATAAATTTGGAGAAAGTAAAATGGCAAGGCCGAGTCCATTAGAGATTTATGCGTTATTAGATAAAAGTAATTGTAAAGAATGCGGTAGAGATACGTGCATGGCGTTTGGAACAGATCTACTTGAGAGGAAGGTGACAGTTCAAGATTGCACTCACATTATGCAGGATCCTAAACAGGCAAAAAAACGAGCTAAATTAATAGAAATTTTGACTCCTCCACAGAAACCCGTGATAATTGGAGTAGGGGACCGTAAATGTATAGTTGGAGGTGAGGAAGTTCTTCATCGTCATCAATTAACATATTACAACGAAACAGCTATTTTCATGGAATTTGAAGACGACGACCCTGACATACAAGAGGTTTCTAAATATTTAACCGATCTTATAATCGAAAGGTTGGGAGATGTTCTTAGGATTAATGGTATTACTTTAAGGTGCGTCTCTAATGACGCTGAGCAATTTAAGCTAGCTGCAAAGAAGATAACCGAAGTATCAAATCTCCCTATAATGTTAGCGTGCCTGAATCTAGATATTTTACTACCTGCTGCTGAAGAAATTAAAGATAAAAGACCGTTACTTTACGCTGCTACCAAAGAGAATTGGGAACAGATTGGGAAGTTTGCGATAGAGAATCGATTGCCTGTTGTGGCTGTTTCAAGCGATTTAGATGAATTAATGTCGTTAAGTGCCACCTTACAGAAATTAGGTGTACCAGACATAGTATTAGACGCTACAACTCGTTTTGGTCCAGGAAATCTAACATTAACTTACGATAATATAATACGATTGAGAATTGCAGCAATTAATAAAGAAGATGTGAACGCAGGGTTTCCTATTCTTGGTAACCCATCTGCTTATTGGAGCCAAATAAAAACGGACGGAGATATGGAACTCTGGCAACACCAATACCAAGAACTTATTATGGCAGCAATGATGGAGGCAATTGATACAAATCTTATTGTCTTGCATAGCGGTAAGAAAAAGGAAGAGATTTGGGCCCTTCTCGCATTAATGACTTTAAGACAGAGCATATTCAGCGATCCACGCATTTATCCCACTGCAGACCCTGGAGTATATGTTATTGGAGAACCAAAGGATGATTCTCCTATCTTTGTTACTTCAAATTATCGTCTAACAAAAATCGCAGTTGAGATAGATATAAAGGGCGCGAATTTAGACGCATTATTATTGGTTGTTGATTCGGAAGGAATTGGCATCGAATCGGCAGTAGCTGGAGGTCAGTTCAGTGCAGGAAGCATTGCTGAAGCGACAAAGGAATTTAAAGTGTTTGACAAAGTGAACCATCGAATCTTAATTATTCCAGGTATGTCCGCACGATTAAGCGGTTCTCTTGAAGACGAAGCAGATGCCTTTGTATTAGTTGGACCAAGAGATAGCTCAGCAATTGGTAAATACATAAAGGAGTTTTGGAAACCCGTAGAATATATGGAACAATACGAAGATTTGAAGGAATAACTTAATTCTTTTTTTTACTTTTTTTATTATTCTTAATTATTTGTTATTTTATAATAAGGAATAAATCATATTAGGCTTTATCTCCTTAACGCTACTAAAAATCTGAGTTTTTATAGTGCTATTTTGTTGTAATTCTGCAGCTGAATGGTTTCCGGTTAAAACACCAATGAAGGGTGCGTTTAAATTTTCGGCAAGAGCTTTATCTTTAGGATGGTCGCCAATAATCACGATAAAAAAGCCTTTATATTTTTTCAATAAAAAAGATTTCAGATTAGGGTCTAATTTACTCTTGATATTTTCGCTTTCGCCCAAGATGTATTTGAAATAGCTATAAATTCCTAAGTACTTTATAATTCTAACTGCCATCTCTTGTTTCTTTGAAGTAATCACGCCCAATGTAAAGGATTTTTGTTTTAATTCTTCTAATTTGTCTTTAACACCAGGTAATAAGTTTGCTTGGTAAATCCCTTTTTTTCCGTAATATTCGCGGAAAGCTGTAGACAATTTTTTTGGATTAATATTAGAAATCTCTTCAAACATGTCATCTAAAGGCGTACCAATCATTTTTTCAATTCTGTTTCTTTCGAGGGTCGGGAGATTATATTTTTCCAAGGCGTAATTGAAGGAATTAACGATCCCTTCTCTATTATCGATTAGTGTATTATCTAAATCAAAACTTAAAATTATATTCTTTTTTTTTCCCATTAATTAAAATACATGAAGAGAGATAAAAAAAGTTTTAAGGCGCTATAGAAAAAAAAAGTTTGAAAAAAAATAAATAAAATCTTACTAATTTAAAGCTGAAATTATGTCATGTATATCGTAAGAAGAGGATCTCCCAATATTGTCATTCCATAATATAATAATTCCTTATTCCACTTAACAATTTCAGGATTATGGAACCATGTTACAAAAGCTTCACCTATTATTGCTCCTTGGTTTAAACTGTCATAGAAGGGTTGATATAAATCCATACCGCCATCTCTTGAACTCCCAATTACTGTTAAAGTATTATCTGAAAACAGATAATATGTTCCAGTATTGTTAACTTGGGTATAATTACATGAAAAACATGCGAATAAATTAAAAAATAACGGTAAAGTACTGTTTCCATATATGTTTTTATATGTTAAAATCCCCTCAGAGCCAAGAGCATAAGGAGGTCCAAAAAGATGCTGAGTTGGCCATGAATGAACAAGCAAATGGACAAATTCGTAATTAACTGTAGATATATTATTCATATAGTTTGCAGCTGTTGTAGTTGGATTATTCCAATAACAATCGATCTCGCTACCGGTATAAGCTGTAAAATTGCTTATCCATTCATCCTTATAACTTGACCAATCGTCATCTATGTATAGTAATGCTTTGTGAGGCCTATTAGTAAAACCATGCCTCAGCTTATAATTACGGTCAAAATAATTTTTATAAGCTGCTGTGTAATTGAATCCCGTTGCTCCGATAGAACTAGGGCTGATTCGTGCAATCCATATCTCTGGAGTCCAATCTCCAGTTCCATTTGTGTGTTCGTTTTGATCTATATCAAATATCCCATTAGGGGAAGTTGTATCAGACCAATTCCCATCTAAATCCATAAGATATAAATCACAAGGATAATTCCAATGTTTACCCAACAAAGAATCCCAATGTCTTGCCATAGCATAAGGTAAGTCGCCGATTAGAACCGCACCTATTAATCCTTGAGAGGAGGCATTAATTAAATGCTGTTTAATCTCCGATACATTGTTAGATGACCAAGAGATTAGTTCTGCTGAATATCCTTGATCAATTACATCTTGCTTGTATTGAGTAATTTCTGAAAATAGTGTATCGTGTATAGATGAATCAACATAAACATAAACTAATCCCTTAGAAGTAGGGGTCTGTGGTGATTGCTTAAAATATGGTAATATAATTGATAGAGAAACGGCTGCAGCTATTAGTATTGATCCAATAATTAATATTGCTTTTAATTGCTTTTTCATGTTTTAAACCTTTCAAAATTTTTGTTTGCAAATATAAAAAATTCTGTAGAATAATACCTTGTAAATCAAAATCAACTAATACCTAAAATAGTTGAATAGGTGTTAAAATGATCTTATAATTAAAATAAACTATGACCTATTTATTTATATTGTTTCTATTTTTATAGAAAAGTGTAAAAATTAGTCAATTTAAGACTGGAATTTGTATCCTTTAAATAGTTTCAGAAGGTACTTTATTTCTTCAGACCCTTGAACTATGCGTTGGAGATCGTATGGGAAATTTGTTAATTCCACTTCTTTTCCCTCCGATACCCACTCTATGATCAATTTAACTAATTCTTTGTATTTATTTACCGTATTTCCCTCAAATTCGACTTCAGAAATGATTTCTAAGGCTTTGCTATTTTTACCGTTAAGAATCGAAGAAATGGCTGCCATAACATAAGATTGGACTATGTGAGAATGACCTATTTTTTTTAAGTTAGCGGCTCTATAGTAATACCTGTAGACGCTCTTCACCATTTCGTTAACAAGAAAATCTTTAGCGGTATCAAGTTGTTGATAGAATTTAATACTTTCTAAAATCAGAGTAGCTGCAGTATAGAATTGTTTATTTTTCAATCCTTCTTTAGCTATTATGTTTAGGCCTCTAATAATTTGATTGAAAATGCCAAACCTATTGTATTCCAAGTCTCCTTCAACTGCTATATCGTAGGCGTTTAAATAACTCTCCGTTGAGTCGTTTACATTCTCAGTTTTCCAGTAATTATCTCCTGCTTTTACATAGTGCTTATAGGTCATCTCTAAATTGTTTAATTCTTTAAAAGTCACTGCAGCATTAAAGAAATTTGTAGCAGCTTCGTTATAATCCTTAACTTTTTCAGAGTAGTTTCCAGCTAAAACAAAGCAAGAAGCCGATTCTATTAAATTGTTGTTGATTTCTTGATAACATAACGCCGCACCACGATAATAAGTTGCTATTTTAAGATAATTTCCCTCGTTTTTCTCTAGTCTTAATCTTTCTGCTAAATTGATATATGCTCCAGCTTCTTTTTTTGAATAACTAGTGAATTGTTCTTCTTCATTTATAAGTTGATAGAGCGATTTTAATACTTGTGAAATTTGAGAAATTGCTAGATTATCGTTTTTTTTTTCAAAAGTCTGAAAAAGGTGTGAAAAAAAATCGATTCCATCGTAAATTATATCATTTGATTTATTTATCTCGTCTAGTTCCTGGTAGCACGATGCAATTTGCTTATAGGAATAAGAGAGCAAATCAAAATAATGATAATCCTTTGCTATATTTATAACATTTAAGTAATATTTTTTTGCATTTTTAATATCTTGGGTTTTTAAATACAACTCAGCGATGTTTTCGTAATTTTGAGCGAGCTTCCTAATATCATCGAAATCCTTTAATATTTTACTTTCCTGCTTTAAAAAATTGATGCTATTTAAAAGATTTTTTTTATACAATTTAGAATTTTTAAGTTTTTCGTAGAGTTCAGCAATTCTTAAGAATGTTTCAGCGACTTCATGCAATTTTCCTTGAAGCTTAAAGGAACTTATCTGTTTTTCCCAGAATTTAATAATTAATTTATTCAACTTGATTGACTGAAAAGAAACTATGCTTTCTAATAATTCCGTTACGGAAAAAAGAAGTTCACCCGCTTCAAAAAACTCTCCTGATTCAGCGGTTTCGTTCGCAATTATAATAGAATCATTTTGAATTTTTTGAATTATGTAGTTTTTTTTCTTATCGTCCTTAAGATTTCCAAGTTCCAATAAAGACTCTCTTATTTTTTCGAGGTAATCGCCGGAATCGCTAAATGTATCCTCTTGAAGAATCTAAAATCAACCCTATAAATAATATTTAGATTTATAAATAATACTTAGATTTATGCAATAAAATTATTTGATACATAAAATTTTTATGAAAAATAGAAAAGTTTTTTGTTTTGCAATTATAAAATCTGTTTTATCGGACACAAACCCAGATCTCCGTTATAGCCATTAAGTTAAAAGCCTATAGTCTTAAATCATTATACTTTTTAATTTCTTGAATTAATTATAAATAGTTGAAAGGTTTTATTTATCATAGTTAAAATCAATAAATTAAAATCAGATGTGATTCTAAATTGAAACAGATTGCTGATCTTTTAGAAACAGGTATTATTGAGAATTATACCCCGAAGAGGAAGATGTTAGTTAAAGACCTCCTTAAAGAGTTAAACCTTGAAGGTAAATACTTTGGGATCCTCGTTGATGGTAAGAAAGCTAGCGAGGATACGGTTTTAGATGAGAAATCAGACATTGTTATTCTCCCTCACATCGCTGGAGGAAAATAAATTTCTTTTTGGTTACTTATTTTATCTATCAATTCCTACTGTAAAGAGATTCTCATTAAGTCCTTTGCTAAAATAGTATTGGGGAATATCAGTTCTGCTTCTTGCAGCAATTGGTTAGCGTCCTCTTGATACCTCGACGAAATATGAGTTAAAATTAATTGTTTAGCGTTCATTTTTTTAGCGTCGTTAGCTGCGTCAACAGAAGTGGAATGTTTCTTTTCAAATGCGATATCAGACAACTCTTTCGAAAAAGTTGCTTCGTGAATTAAAAGGTCAGAATCTCTTCCTAATTCAATCAAACTTTCGCAAGGGATTGTGTCACCCGAGCATGTCACTTTTCGACCGGCCCTCTTTGGACCCACTATCCCTTCTTTTAAAGGATCAATTGTCTTTCCTTCATATTCAATAATATCTCCTTCTTGAAGTTTTTTCCAAAGATTACTTTTAGGAATTCCAAGTTCTTCAGCCCTATAGGGGTTAAATTTTCCATTGCGAGGTTTTTCTATAAACGCATAGGCGTAAGTTAAAACTGAATGATCCACTAAAGCATATTTGAGAACGTACCTTTTTCCATCAAAAATGACGTTATCTTCGCAATTCAGTTCTCTATTTGGGATTTCAGACTCTAATCCTTCGAATTCTATTAGTTTTTTGTTATCGTGATCAATTTCAACGATTTTAATCGGATAGTTTGCTTTTAGTCCGAGAATTTTTCTATGGACAAATAAATAAAGAAACAAATTTCGAGGTCCAAATATAGTAACGGGAGCCGTTCTTTCAATTAAACCAAACCTAAATAAAAGTCCCGGAAGTCCTATTATGTGATCAGCGTGATAGTGAGAAAGTAATATCTTTAAAGGTTTATTTAACTTCAGACCTGCCTCAATAAAGTTTCTTTGAAGGTCTTCTCCACAATCGAATAAAATGAGCTCATTTTTATATTTAAGAGCAGTTGAAGGAAGGTTCCTCTCAGCTGTAGGTATTGCAGCTGACGATCCCAGGACTATAACTTCCATAAAGCTTCATTTGGAATGTAAACTTTTTTTTTCTTAATTGAGAGATTTTTAATCTCGCGTTAGAACTGTGAATTTATGATTCAATGATTGATCGGGTTTGTAAGTATAAAAACCTTTCTTTAATCACACATCTCATTTCAACAAGAAACCAACACAAGTAAATGACACCTCATAAAACTTTAAATGCTTAAAGACTAAAACTTTAAGCACGTAAAACCATTTATGGATAGAGTTTTCTCCAATCTGGTTCGTAAGGATGTGGATTTTTCTTATAATAGTCTTGATTAAATGCATAGCAGCTCTCGCAGTACCATTCGCTGCCATACGGATTAAAAACTAAATCGAGATCCTGGCGCCCGCATATGCAGCACCCAATGGGCGCGTGAAATCGTGCTCTATCGAGCTCTCCGATCTGTTTTCGAATAATATCTTTCTCCTTAATCTTAGTGCCAATATCTAAGGCTTCGTCATTTCTTATTAAGACGATCTGATCGTATAATCTACCCCTTTCAGAACTGTGCATTTCCTTGAGCAACTCCCTCATAGAGGTGCGAAACCTTCGCAGTTGCGGGTCCTTGACTCTAATAACCCGCTTTTTCTTATTTTTCGGCGACATCATCTTAGGTTTATTGAGTTCTTATTGACATAAAAAAAATGAGAGTATATAAATTTATTAGTTTTTAAAACGAATCGAGGAGTATGGTCAATTTGTAGAGAAGTTTAGTATAATATAAGTGTCGCAAGTTTCCGAAAGTTAAAAGGTTCGCGTAATTCGGGTCTTTCGGTTTTAAAAGCGATGCTATTTTCATGAAGTTTGCGAACTCGCCCGCGTCGTTGTAAAAGCGCGTTAAAGCAACTTGATACCTAAACGACAAGACTGCCATGTACGCTTGCTTCTGATTACCCGTTTGCTGGAACATATCCCTAAATACCTCAATTTTATCATTAAAATCCTTCAGTTTGTCTTTAAAATTGACATCGGTAAAGTGATAATCCCATAACCCAGGACGTTCTCGATAGCGATCTCGACGCGCTTAAAGAACCTAAACCTAAACTTAAAGACATTAAAATCCATTAAGTTAAAAACCTATAGTATTGAATCTTCATTTAATATTAATTATTTACTTTTTCTTAACTGCGAAATTTCAAGCCGTTGTTCAATGTTTTGTTTGCTCAAATCGTCAACCAAACTTTCGAGTTCTTTAAACCTTAAATTAACATCTGGGTTTATTGTTTGTGTTGTATTTGCCTGAGTCTGAATCTGAATT
>Ga0209121_10000344_pt1 | contig 49189 bp, 49 predicted proteins | sample Cruoilmetagenom3_FD_187292 | JGI IMG/M metagenome (GOLD analysis project Ga0209121, IMG submission 187292) | Oil polluted marine microbial communities from Coal Oil Point, Santa Barbara, California, USA - Sample 3 (SPAdes) (version 2) | ecosystem: Environmental > Aquatic > Marine > Oil seeps ... | reverse complement strand
GTGGTTAATTCAGAAATTGAGGCTTTGCTGCTGGAAGCGAAACTAATTAGAGAACACCAGCCTCAATTTAATATTCAGCACAAAGACGGCAAAAGATATTTATACATTGCGGTTCTTCTCTCCCCTTTCCCCCACCTCAATATTGTGCGACGTATCGATTTACACGATAAAATAGACGCTTGGTACGGCCCTTTTCCTTCAGGAGCTTCTGCCAAACAAGTTTTAAAAATAATTCGCCGGATCTTTCCCTTCTGCTCTTGTAAAACCACGCCCAAAAAACAGTGCTTTTATGCTCACTTGGGTTTATGCCCAGGGATAGAAAACCTCAATAGCACTGAATATTTAAAAAACATAACGAGAATAAAAAAGTTTTTGAACGGTCAAACTAAAACCTTAATCAAAAACCTAGGGATAGAGATGAGGAAAAAAGCCAAAGCCTTAAAATATGAAGAAGCAAGAGTTTTAAAAGATAAAATCCAGGCGATAAAATACGTGACTCAAAGTTGGAAAAGAGCAACCCTCGGCCACCAAAGCACCAGTCAAACCTTAAAGGATTTAAGAAAACTAATCGTTAAACACCAAAGAATTGATCCAATCTCTTTAACCAAAATCGAAGGTTATGATGTTTCCAATTTAGGCAAAGAGATTATTGTCGGTTCAATGGTAGTTTTTATCAATGGACTACCGGAAAAATCCCTTTATCGCAAATTTAACATTAAAATATTCCAAAAAACCCAAAATGACACGGCCGCAATTATGCAAATAATTGAGAGAAGATTGAAGCACCAAGAATGGCTTTACCCTCAGTTAATTCTAGTTGACGGCGGCAAGCCTCAAGTGGCTGCCGCCTATTCAGTCGTTAAAGAAAAAAACTTAGCTGGTCACATTGCTATTCTAGGATTAGCTAAAAAACAAGAATTAATAATCTCTCCCAAAATCCAAAACCAGAAAATCACCGGTTGGCGTTCATTAAAACTATCTCCTCGCTCCCCTGTTCTTCAACTCCTCCAACAAATTCGCGACGAATCCCACCGGTTTGCCCAAAAATACTACAAGGCACTTCACCGAAAAAAAACCTTTCTTTATTCAAAATTGACCTAGTTTCTGCTAAAATATCTTTGCTCATTAACTTTTCACTTTTAACTTTTAACTTTTAATTTTTTTTGGCCCCATCGTCCCGCGTACCAGAGCGTAGCACGGTACACGGCCATGTACCGTATTCATAACTGGTACATGGTAGTGGCCCTAAGGACAGGTCGACTCTTCGACCAAACCCGGGTTCAATTAATAACGGAAAGAAGAATTAATAAACACAAAAGAGGCAAGAGTAAATCAACCAGGTGGAAACTGCCTATTAAATTAATTTATAAAAAGGAATTCGGTACACTAAGAGAGGCGAGACAATTCGAGTTAGCCGCTATCGTCTAGAGGTTTAGGACAGTGCCCTCTCACGGCACAAACAGGGGTTCGATTCCCCTTAGCGGCACAGGACAGGTCGACACTTCGACCAAACACCGGTTCAAATCCAGTTGGGGTCACAATTTAAGAAAGTGCGCCCGTTCGTGGCGCCTCGCTGATTAATGCACTTACAGAGGCAAAGTTTTAAGCTCGTTCACTTTTTTTCTTACTGAGGCTAAAACATGCCAACTCCCTAATTTAGAAATCGCTTCGGCTTTTTTTCTGGCATTCTCTTCTAAAGTTGCTTGATCTTCAACCACATTAATCTCTAAATCAAAATCTCTTAAAAAAAGAATTTTCAGATTAGGAATACCAGTCAAAAATTGAGCCATTTCCGTCGCTTTATAGGCATTTTTAGTTCCAATTAGAATATCCATTGCCTTAATATATCACGAAGCGCGGAGGCTTTTTGTGATATAATCACAATATAGGATATTTAAATGAAAGAAGCTTTGTCCCTAGAACCCTCTAGGAGAAAATTTTTACAAGCAATTGCCGCCGGCTTTACTCTCTCTTTACTCAAAAGGCCATTAGCCGCCCTGGGATTAACTAATATTCATATGGTTAAAAGTGGTGAAACCCTAACCAGCATTGGTAACCTCCATGGAGTTTCTGTGCTTGATCTAACGAGAGCCAACCAAGAAAAAATTACTGATCCGAATCTTATTTGGGCTGGCGATTCACTCCAAATTCCTGATAAAGATTCATCGGAAACAATTATTCTTTACCAAAAAGGGTTTCAAGAGCCTCTCCCTATCACTTTTCAGGGAGATTTCGGTGTTCAAGAAAAACGCCTGGCAGTAGAAACAATCCGTAAAACAAGGGCAGTTCTCCAAAAATTAGGATTTGAAGTAGAAAACTTTCCTATCGGTCAAGAGGTAAGAATCCGCCGTTCCCAAACAAATCTATCCTCTTCCCCGAAGGCCGACAGCCTTGCCCTCATCGACTTGGATAGTCGTGGCGTTGCTCACGAATACGCTACCAACTTTGCCCCTGCCAACTCCCAGGCAATAGTCGAAGGGGTGGCAGAAATGGTAGCCGTTAAAGTTCTCGGCTTTTACGTTCTCCCTCTAGACTACTCCCAATACCAAAACCATAACTGGAAAAATGAACTCTGGTGGGACCAAAGCGGCTCCTATGATAATCCTCACAAAACAATTTGGGGTAAAATTACCTTAGCGGCTCAAGCTGTCGCAATAATAGAAAACCAAAAACCTGGTATTTGGGCTCATCTTGGCACTAAATATAGGGGAGCTTGTCAAGAAATAGAAAACCCAAGAATGAAAGAACTGCAAGAGTGGGTAGAAGGATTTTGGCCCAGAGGCTGGAATGAATTTGAAAAACATCCGATCCTCTCCCTCAGCAATTAGTAAAAAATCGCGCAAAAAATTCCTAAAAGCGGAGCGCGAAAGCGTGAAGTTAAGTTACAAGAGAGTGAAGTGTATTCTGGCTTTCTCTAAATTTTTCACGAGTTGTAAAAATTAGGCACTATTTCTTCAGGCTTTATAAATTGCTACTATCCCTTTTGCTCATAATAAAAGGCCTAGCTTTGTCCAAAAAAGGGATGGCCTTTACTAAATCTGCCACTACAGGATAAGCGGCCATGCCTGCCACCGCTGACCTTATTGGCGTCAAAAAACCCGGAGAGTTATCCTTTGACTTTCTAATATACTCGAAAAATAACCTCATTAGCCCTCTTCTTTTCTTCATGTTGGGTCTGGCATTCTGAGATACTAACTCTTGGGGAGAGCAAAACATGGTATAAAAACTTGGTCTATTATGGGCAAGGTCACCCTTTCTTCCAATATAATCATCAACTACTTGAGAAGCCATTACTAAATTAAAAAACGGGTCAAACCAATTGGGTTTATCTTTTCCTAAAAAACTGGCAAGGGGTTCATCAAAAGCTACCGAACAACAAAAGGCTAAAGACAAGCGATTAACAGCTTCCCTGTATTCTATTACTGCTTTTCTCTCGTCTTCTTGTCCTTGAGCCAAAGCTTGAGGATTTGGTCTATTTTTTTCTAATCTAGAAATCCTTCTTCTATATTCCTTAAAGTCCTCATATCTTCCTAGGTTATCTTTTCTCATGCCCCTTAGTAACTTCATATAATTTCTCGGAGAAAGGGTTCCCATATCATAGTAATCATTAATTTTTACCCCCAACGATAAAGCAGCCATCGTTAGTTCTTTTGATTCAGAAGTTAATCTTCTTCCCCTGGTAACTGATGATAAGTAGTCTAGTGAAGCAAAAGCAAACTTGCCAAATTTACCACTCCCGCAACCATTTTTTAGGGCATCGCCTAGTGCTACTGTAGCCAAACGATATTTGTTTAAGATTGAATTGTGTTCCCTTTCTTCAACCACTCTGAATTATAACAAGAGCAGTTTTATAAATAAATTATCTGCGTAGGATTAAAATAAAATCGCGCAGAACAAAGCTGCTCGAAGGGCAAAAAGGCGGAGCGCGAAGCAGGGATGTTTTTAATTTTTTACTTACACCCTAGACTCTCCAGACACTGTTCTTTTCCTTCTCCTTCGGGCAAACTATCACAAACATCGCATTGAGCTTCCCCAATTTCCTCCATTTTCTGATTAAGGTCAAGAAATTCTATTTCCGCCGGAGGAGTAAAGAATGAAGCATCTTCCCTCCAAGCTTTACAAGAATAATCAATGTTCATCTCCTCAAAAGACATCGGGTCATACTCTTCTGTTAAGCCTTCGCCCTCTGCTTCATCTACACCCGCATCAGCAAGCTTCATCTTTGTCCCCTGAGGTTGCTTAGACGACCAAATGTAAACATATTCTCCATCCTGAATCATGGCGCTCTTAATTGGTTGCCCATCTTCTTGGGTAGTTTCAAAATTGCCCCGCACTTTTTTACCAGACAGATAAAGAGTCCCGCTAGTAGTTAGACCTTCAACCGCGTGAGCATAAGTACACTCCATAGGAGTGCCTCGGACAAGCAAATCTTTTAAGGTCCCGCTAATCTTTCCCAGGCCTGAAGCTTCTTCTTGGGGCTGAGATACTTCGGTTAAAGCCTTTTGCAAAGATGGTTTTTGCGAACTATTAACTAGAAAGGCGGCAATTCCAATAAGAATTACCGCTCCGATTCCGATCAGTAGATTTTTATTCATATATTTAAATTTAAACTAATAACAGTTTTCATTATACCAAAAAAACTTCACATAAAAAACCTACCCTTCAATAATCTCCACTGATTCGACAATCACTGGTTCCAGAGGAACTGAATTTTCTCCGGAAAAACTGACTGCCATTAGTGTTGGGGCCGTTTTTTCAATTCTTAACCCCCGGCCTAAAAATAAAACCAGGCTCAAAAGAACAGCAATAACTGCTCCCCAAACAATCAAGTCTTTTTTATTCACCAGCTTCATTCTACCAAATTGATTTCTATTTTTTTAATAGAATTGGTAAAATTACTAACTTATGGAAAATATTGGACCTTCCCCTTTTGAGTTAACTCGTCACCGATACCTTCGCGATCAAGCCTATCAATCCTTGGCCTCTGGGAAACCCCATGATTTCTTTCGGCAACTTAATAGAGCGCAAGGTTTAGGCCATCAAACTAATATTGCTAAACTTAGACAAGTCCTGGGAGAGCAAGGCTCTTTAAGGGAATTTACAACAAGCCAAATAATTAAGCACGAAGAGGCTCACCTAGACTATTGTTTAACAAGACAACCCTTTTGGCAAACCGAACTGCGACACATTGGCAAACACGCTATATGGGTGGCAGTTCTAAATTTGCCACTCATTTTTGAAAGAAAAATGGGAAGTAATCTTGAAAAATTAAAAAAAGCGTGGGCTGGATTTTTATTAGCGCCCACTTTCTACTTTGGCGTCCGTGATCATGAAAAAGAAAGGAGCTGGGGCTTTAAATTACTAGGGGAAAGAGCATCAATGTTTGAACTCTGGAATATTTTTGATTATGAATCAGAGCAAGTTTAAACTAAAAACAAATAAACTCCTGGATTTTTTTAACTTGGAACCTTTTTCCCCGAAGTTGATAAAAATCTCTAATTCTGCTTTCTTTTCTTATTTCCATTATTTTTTTGGCTGAGGCAGGCCCAATGCCCGGCACTTTAAGCAACTGCCAATAACCAGCCTTGTTTAAATTAACCGGATAAGCCTCGGGGTGTTTTCTCGCCCAGGCCATCTTCGGATCCTCTGCTTCCAATAAAAAACCATCTTCGTCTAAGGCAATATCTTCCGGCAAAAACTTATAAAACCGCATTAACCAATCGGCCTGATATAGCCGATGATGGCGAACTAACGAAGCGGCTGGCCTGTTTTCCAAGGGTGTTTCTTTAATCGGCCGAAAAGCAGAGTAAAAAACCCGCTTTAAATTATAGCTTTTGTAGAGCAGGTGGGTAATTCTTAAAATCTCGCTGTCTTTTTCCTTCCCCGCCCCCGCCACAAACTGGGTGGTCACACTTGGCGTTCTTTTTCCCTGAAATTTTAATCTTTTTAGCTCATTTTTAATAATATTTAAGGTTTTGAAAAAACCTGATCTTAAACTTTTTTCCGGGGATAAAAGCTTTAAATCTTCTTCAGTCGGCGACTCAATATTAAGTGAAATCCGGTTACTAACTCGAAAAGCCTCTTGCAAACAACCGAGCGGAGTTTCGGGCATTAACTTTAAATGAACATAGCCTTGATAGTTGTATTTATCCCTTAATAAATTGACCGTGTCCAGCATTTCGGTCATTGTTTTACTGGAATTACCAACCACCCCGGAAGATAGAAAAAGACCGTCAACCAGCCGACGGGAATAGACGGAATCAAAGGCTTTAGCCATTTCTGCCGGGCTAGTTCTGGCTCGAACACAATTCCGGTCGCGACGAAAAGCGCAATAAGTACAATTATTAACACAATGGTTATTCTGTAAGACCTTAAACAGCCGACAAATTCCACCATTAACCTTGGCATGATAAACGCCGGGAATATTTGTAGTTTGGCCAAAGTCTTTAGGCCCGCAAGTATCATATTGGGCGCTGGGACCTAAAACCGAAATTTTTTGATACAAGTCCATTAACCAACTATACCCGAACAAAACCCGAACTGTCAAGAAACAAAACAGCAAAGACCCCCCAAGGAGCCAAAGCTCGCCTCGGGGGGGAGCTGTGTCATCCCGACCCCGCCCTGTCATCCCGACCCCGCCCTGTCATCCCGACCGAAGCCAGGTACAGTACTGTACCTGGCGAAGTGGAGGGATCCCTCTCCTTTCGTAATTAAGGGATTTCTCCACGCGTTCGCAGACTCGCTTGGTCGAAATGACAAGGTGGGAAATTTGATTTGCGGTTGTTATAATTAAACCCTAAATGAAGAAGTTTAAAATTCTCTCTAGGCCCGCCCTGGTTAAAATTCTTCTTTTAATATTAACCTTTTTCTTGGGCGCTTTTACTTTTCGCTTTTACCAGAAGAAAAAAAGCCCCCTCCTTTCCCCACTTATTAAAGATAAACACCTAGCCTTTGTTTTTGAAGTTTATGACCTTGTTCAAGAAAACTACTGGGAGAAAATTGAAGATGAGCAGTTGGTGAATATCTACCTGCTGGCACTTGAAAAACTAACTACCCAGCCTCAAACTCTTAAAAAAAATGACCCTGAACATCTAAAAAAACTATTAAGTTTAATCCTGGCTCAAATCGGGGCTGAGGATAAGAAAAAAGAATTTGTCGCCCAATTGAGTGATCTGGTTTTGGCCAATCTCAAACCCTTTGGCCGCAGCCGACTTTACACGACCAAAGAAGAAAAGGAATTAAGTAAAAATGTTAAAAACATTACTGATGTTAATCACTACCAAGCTTTGGGTATTGATAAAGGCGCTTCGGAACAAGAAATCGAAAAAGCGCACGAAAAAACAATTGAAAAATATCAATCGCCTGAAGACGCCCAAAAACTAGCCCAAGCTAACCAGGCCTACGAAATCTTAAAAGAGCCGAAAAGCAAAAAAGCTTATGATAAAAGCGGAATAGAACCAACCATAAGTTCTAAACTCTTATATCCTGAAATCTTTTATTTGAAAATTAAAAAGTTTTCCCCCACCACTCTTGAAGAATTGGCGCGAGTTACCCAAGAAGTTGACCAAGGTGACCTCCTTAATACCTTAATTCTTGATTTGCGAGATAACATTGGCGGCGCTATTGATGGTTTGCCCTATTTTCTTGGTCCTTTTATCGGCAACAACCAATATGCTTATCAATTTTCCCACCAAGGCGAAAGCGCTGACTTCAAAACCAAAACAGGCTGGCTGCCAAGCTTAATCAGATATAAAAAAGTAGTCGTTTTAATTAATGAAAACACCCAATCTTCGGCCGAAGTGATGGCGGCTACCTTAAAAAGATACAATGTGGGGGTTGTAATAGGTACTGCCAGCAAGGGCTGGGGAACAGTCGAAAGAGTTTTCCAACTCAAAAATCAGCTTGACGAAAACGAAAAATATTCAGTTTTTTTGGTTCACAGCCTCACTCTAAGAGACGATAACCAACCAATCGAGGATCGGGGAATTGACCCTTTAATCAATATCAACGATGCTGACTGGGAAAAACAACTTTACGACTACTTTCATTACGACAAACTCACCGAAACTATTAAAGAAATTCTTTAGGATACGTTTCTCCTCGGGGGTGTTTTTTGGTCCTCAAACAATGGCTGTTTTAAAAACATCTCCCAAATTATCAACAAAAACAAACTCCAAATCCTTTTTTACCTTAGCTGGTATTTCTTTTAAGTCTTTTTTGTTGCTTTTAGGCAAAATTACGGTTTTTAGCTCCGCCCGGTGAGCGGCTAAAATCTTTTCCTTGACCCCCCCAATTTCCAACACCTTACCTCGCAAGGTAATCTCGCCAGTCATACAGGTTTGCGAGCTAACCTTTTTGTCAACTAATGCTGAAAGTAGAGCGCTGGCAATTGCCGCTCCCGCCGATGGGCCGTCTTTAGGTACCGCCCCTTCAGGAACATGGATGTGAATATCTGTTTTTTGAGCAAAATCTTTAGCCACCCCCAAAACTTTCCAATGGCTGCGAATATAAGAAACCGCCGCCTGGCAAGATTCTTTCATAACTGAACCTAGCCTGCCGGTAAGATAAATCTTGCCCCGACCCGGCATTAGGGCCACCTCAATAAAAAGAATGTCGCCTCCGGCCCGAGTCCAAGCCAAGCCAGTTGCTAATCCTTTTTCATTCTTCCTCTCCCGACTCCGATCAAGATAACGCTGGATACCTAAAAACCGCTTAACTTCAGCTGAACCAATTTTATCAGATACTTTTTTCTTCCCCGCCACTCTTTTAGCAACTTTCCGACAAACATTGGCAACCATTCGCTCTAGCTCCCTGACCCCTGCTTCCCGAGTATAGTGACGAATAATCTCCATTAGCCCCTTGCTGCTCAAATTAACCTCTTTTTTAGTTAACCCATTTTGTCTGATTTGCTTGGGCAGTAAATATTTTTGAGCAATTTTCAGTTTTTCGTCGTGAGTGTAACCGGAAAAACGGATTATCTCCAACCTATCCCTTAGGGCCGGCGGAATAGTCCCCAGGACATTACCCGTCACAATAAAAAATACCTCTGACAAGTCAAAAGGCACTTCTAAATAATGATCGGAAAAATTTTTGTTTTGTTCTGGATCTAAAGCTTCCAATAGGGCCGCCGAAGGGTCACCCCGAAAATCAGTCCCTACCTTGTCAATTTCGTCAAGCATAAAAACCGGATTTTTAGTGCCAGCACTTTTAATTCCCTGAATAATTCTACCGGGCAGAGAGCCAACATAGGTCCGGCGATGACCTCGAATCTCCGCCTCGTCTCTAATTCCACCTAAAGACATTCCCACAAACTTCCGGCCCAAGGCCCGAGCCACTGATTTGCCAATTGAGGTTTTACCAACTCCCGGCGGACCGATAAAACAAAGAATGTTGGATACTTGTTCGTTGTTTTTTTGCCTTTTTTTCAATTTCATCACCGCCAAATACTCCAATACCCGTTCTTTGGCTTCTTTTAAACCATAATGGTCCTCATTTAAAATTCGGCTGGCTCTGCTTAAAGAAACATTATTAGGCGTTTTTTTGCTCCAAGGCATCTCTACTAACCAATCAAGATAGGTTCGAATATAGCTGGCTTCAGGCGCAAAAGAGTGCATTTTAGAAAGCCTTTTTAATTCATGAAGGGCCTTTTTCTTGGCTTCTTTGCTCATTCCGGCAGCCTTAATCTTTTTTCTCAATTCCCCAGTTTCACTTTTCTCTTTTTTTACTCCCAGGTCCTCTAATTCTTTCTCAATTGTCTTTCTTTTTTCTACCAGAATTGACCGTCTCATTCCCTTTTCAAACTTACCCCGAGTTTTGTTTTCAATTTTTCGCTCCAATTCCAAAACTTTAATTTCTCGCGAAATCAGCTGGGTTACCAACTCCAACTTTTTTTTAGTTGAAGGCGTGGCCAAAATCTTTTGTTTTTCCAACATCGGCGCTTCAGCAATGTAAGCGACCTGATCAGCCATTTGAGAGGGGGTCATGCCGGCAGTCAGGCGCATTAAAACAATCGGATCGATAATTTTGCCTAAAGAATAGGCCTTCTTAAGCTCTTTAGCTAAATAATCGGCAATCAAACGAAGCTCATCGCTACTCTCTACTAACTCCGGTAATTCATTAATCTTGGCAACATAAAAAGGCTCTTTTTGAACAACACTTTCAATCCTCACTCTTTTTAAACCGGTAACTAAAGCGTGAATAACTTTATCGACTTTAAGTAATTGCTCAACTCTGCCAACCACGCCCACATCATAAATATCCTTTCTTTCCGGCGCTTCCATTTTAGGATCTTTTTGGGCTACTAAAAGCAATAGTTTGTCGCCCTCAAAAGCCTTATTTAAAGCCCCAATCGACTTATTACGGCCAAAAACCGCATGCACATCTACTCCGGGAAAAGGAACTAGATTACGCAAAGGCACTAGCGGAAAAAGTCGAGATGAAAAGGGAAATATTTTTGGTAATGACACCATTTATATTGGCAGTCTAGCAAACATTCTGCTAATTGTCAATGCCTTCTAAACAGGCTATAATTAATTTGTGAATCAAACTTTTCTGCTCCATTATGACGAAATTGCGCTCAAAGGCAAAAACCGGCCTATTTTTGAAAAAAAACTTCTGAGCAACATTAGCTTAGCCGCTGATAAAAGCAATGTCAAGCTTTTCAAGCTTAAGCGGCTTTGGGGGAGAATTATCCTCCAAGTTGATTTTTCCAGCAACCTGAAGCTTAAAAAAATCCTTGCCCAGGCCTTTGGCTTAGCCTGGTTTGCCCCTGCTCTTCCCGCTATTCCCTCATTAACTAGTTTTAAAAAAGCAATTAGCCGATTAGCCAAAAATAATTCTTTTGCAACCTTTGCCATTCGAGCTAAAGTAGCTGACAAATCTCTTCCTTTTTCATCTAAGGGGTTGGAAATTAAGCTTGGCCAGTGGGTGGTTGACAGTTATCAAAAAAAAGTTGATTTAAATAATCCGGATTTGACTTTTTGGATCGAGATTATTAGCAAAAAATGCTCATTTATTTTTAGTCAAAAGCACCAAGCTTTAGGCGGTTTGCCCCCCGGAGTTAACGGCCAAGCCTTAAGCTTGCTTTCAGGCGGCATTGACTCACCTGTTGCCAGCTTTAAAATGATGGGCAGAGGACTTGAAGTAAATTTTATTCACTTCCACAGCTATCCCCAAACCAAAAAAGCCTCAATCGAAAAAGCAATCAAACTCGCTAAAATTCTCGACCAATACCAGCCCAACACTAAGCTTTTTTTACTCCCCTTTTTGCCCATTCAAAAAGAACTGCTTGCCCATTGCGACAATCGATATTTAGTTATTCTTTACCGCCGCAGCATGTTAAGAATTGCCCAAATAGTTGCCCGAAAACAAGGGGCCAAGGCTTTAATTACCGGTGATGCTTTAGGCCAAGTAGCTAGCCAGACGGTTGAAAACCTTGCTCTTCAAAATAAAGTAGTTAATCTACCTATTCTGCGTCCTTTAATCGGTTTTCAAAAAAAGGATATTATTAGTTTAAGCAGAAAAATAAAAACTTATTCCGTCTCAATTGAGCCCCACCAAGATTGCTGTTCCCTTTTTGTTCCTAAAAATCCAACCACTAAAGCTGACTTGGAAAAAATTAAACAAGAAGAGGCAAAGATTAATCTTCAAAAATTAATTGCTCAATCTCTAAAACAAATGGAGGTAAAAAACTTAAATGAAAGCCGGTAATGTTATTTTAGTCGGTCGACCCAACGCCGGTAAGTCAACTTTAGTCAATGCTTTGGTAAATCAAAAAATCTCAATAGTCACCAATAAGCCTCAAACAACCAGAAAAACAATTCGCGGCTATTGGTGGGATGATAACCACCAAATTGTTTTCTGGGACACGCCCGGAATTTTAAAAAAAGCCAAGGGAGTCATTACCTCTAAAGTTAATTTACTACCCAAACTATCTTTGCAAAACGCGGATGTAATTGTTTACCTAATTGACAAAACCAGATCGCGCGGCGACGAAGAAAATCGAAGTTTGGGAATGGTGCGAAAAATCAACAAGCCTAAAATATTGGCTCTAAACAAGATTGATTCCCCGAAAACCGACTATACTCATGAATATACTTTTTTAAAAGAGGAGTTTGACGACTGGGTAGAAATCTCCGCCCTGAAAAAAACCAATCTCAATTTACTTTTAGAAAAAATCATCAATCATTTGCCTGAAGGCCCACCTCTTTTTGACCCCACCGAAGTAACCGCTTTTCCCGGCAACCTAACTCCCCGGGAATTTATTGCGGAAATTATTAGAGAAAAGGCTTTTAAAGTCTTGCGGCAAGAGTTGCCCTATACCTTAACCGTGGTTGTTGACAAAATTCAAGAAAAGAAAGATCTTTTTCATATCAAGGGAAGAATCATTACTACTGATAAGCATTATCAAAAAATGATTATCGGCAAAAAAGGACAAACCATCAAGCAAATTGGCACTCTGAGTAGAAAGGAAATTGAGCTAATTACCGATACCAAAGTTTTTCTTTATCTGGTGGTTGAAACTAACCCTCACTGGCCAGAATTTTTTTAAGGTCAACTGCTTTTTTTAGAGAATAAGGGCCGATTTGAGTTCTCACCAAACCAGCCAAAACCGCGCCTACCCCAAGCTTCACTCCCAAATCGAAAGCTAAAGAACGAACATAAAACCCCTTACTAACGGTCATTATTAGCTCAATTTGAGGAAAAACTGTCGGGGTAAAAGACAACAATTTTATCTTCTTAATTTTAACTCTCCGGCTGGGCAACTTATCAATCTTTCTTCCTTGTCTAGCCAACCGATATAAAGGCACTCCTTTTGCTTTAACCGCGCAAAAGGCAGGCACTGTTTGCAAATACCCTTTCCCAAAGCCACTTATTGCTTTTTCAATCTTGAGTTCACTTAACAAAGCTAACTTTTCAAACAATTCCGGGCCATTCCCAATTTTTAGGCTCCCTCCCAAATCATAACTGTCAGAAGTTAGTCCAAAAACAATTTTGGCTTGATATTCTTTATCTAGTCCCATAAATTCGGCCTGCCGCTTACAAGCTTTTCCCAGTAAAACAATAAGGAGCCCAGAAGCCAAAGGGTCCAAAGTACCCGCATGCCCAATTTTTTCTTTCGGATAAACTTTTTTAAAAGCCCTAATTACGTCATAAGAGGTTGGACCTGAGGGTTTATTTATCAAAAAAATGCCCGGCTGCGACCTATCTTCACAATCTGTTTCCGGATCACTATTGTCGGCGCTAGCGCGTTTCACTTCTCTGTTCGAAATGGGAAGAGGTGGTTCCACACCGCTCTGGCAACCGGGCAGACCTATTATAGCCACTTTAAGTCAGAGAAATCAAATCTTCAATAACGGAAACTACCCAATTTGGAAAATCAGTTTTAATAATCTTTTTTTCAAACCAATAGCCAGAAGACTCAATTAGGCCTTTGGGCCCTAAAACATCTAAAGGATGAATCTTTAAGCTTAAACGCCCTTTCCAACCCTTTTCTAATAAACAAGCATAGCCCATACCAGGGCGCAAAACCGCTCTTTGGCCAAAAACTAAAGAAGATAAATCTCCTTTTTCATCAATTAACAGCTGGTTTGTTAGCAAAGACAAATCGCTTTGAGAAAAGAAAGTATTATAATCCTTGGCCAGCTTCATCAATCCCATTACCAAGCGGTGCTTAATCTCCCCCAATTCCCTTTCCTCCCCTACCACAACTAGCTGTTTTAAACTTCTTTTAACCCGGGAAATATCTTTAACTTTAGCTAATTTATCGATTTTTTTAATAAATTTATCAGCATCTTTGTAAAAGGAAGAAACCAATAATGACTGGACGCGATAAAGCAGTTCATCAATCTTTACTACTGACTGCCAAAGGCTTTGTAAAGAATCAATCCGGTCAGGAAAAGGGGCAATTTTCACTCCCCGGACAGTTTTGTAAACTTTTTTAGAACCATCAATTCCTAATTGCCCTAAAATCTTCCTGTTTTTGAAAATCATCCTTAGTAATTGATGAGAAAAGCCAGTGGGATGAATTAAAAAAAGCTCATTTTTGGGAACAGTAATTTTTTTGGGTTTAGGAATTAGCAAACAGTGGAGATGAAAAGCCCGCACTGACTGACCACCCGCATAATACCGGCCCAGATTGTCTTTGATAAAAGAAAATGGGGTGGAATTAAACCCAAAAGCAACTTTGCCTAGTTTTTTATTATCTTTAGAATATTTTTCAAACAAAGACAAAAACAAATCCATTATTAGACCCAAAACTTTAGTTTCCGACTCACTCATAAACTTGGGCGAAGGCGCATAGTCCTGACCCAATAACCAAAACTGAAGATGGGGATATTCGGGCGGCAAATAAGTTCTTTTCGGAAAAACTAAAACCCATTTATCCTTTACTTGCTTTGGGTCAACAGAACCTTCTTTGATTTTAAAATAAGGGGCAAACTTCAAACCACCCGCAGTACAGCTAAAAATCCCCAATACTTCCGGAGCGATTTTCTGGCGCAAATATGAGGGCTTTAGCGAAGACCAGGGATTTAAAAATCCTTTAGAGCGCCGGCCAAAATCATAAATAGTTCGCGGAAACCCCAAAACCGCTCTTTTCATCTTTTCCCATTTTAACACAGCAACTCCCCAGCGAAAATGCTAAAATATACTCACTGCCGGGTCTGCTAACGGTAGGCGTGGCGGCTCTGAACCGCCCAATCTAGGTTCGAATCCTAGCCCGGCAGCAAAAATTGAAACATTTTGTAGCTTCCTCAACTTTTCTACCCAGATCATCCCCAAAGCGAGTTGGTATTCGAGGTGAATAAGTAGTAAAATTAAAAAAATATGAAAACCAAAAAATTTACTATTCTTCATTCCAATGATATGCATGGTGATTTTTTGGCCGAAGTTAAAAAAGGCGGCGGCAAACTTATTGGCGGGCTGGCTCTTCTTTCCGGCTATATCAACAAGGTCAGAAAAGAGGAAAAAAACGTTCTGTATGTCATTTCCGGCGATATGGTTCAAGGCTCATTGATTGACAGTGAATATAAAGGCATTTCGACGATTGAAATTACCAATTATTTAGCTCCAGATGTAGTTACCTTGGGTAATCATGAATTTGATTACGGCTTGCCTCATCTCCTCTTTTTGGAGAAAATGGCTAATTTCCCCATTGTTAATGCTAATCTTTATATCAAAAAATACCATAAAAGATTGATGCGGCCGTATTTAATTATTAATAAAGCCGGTTTTGACATTCTCTTTACCGGTATTATTACCGAGAAAGTGATGGATTCAATTAAACAAGATAAATTAGTTGGTAGCTTTATTACTCTTGAGGAGGCCAGTGATGAAGTAGGTAGAATCACCAATGCCTATAAAAACGATGATATTGACCTAACCATTCTTTTAACCCACATTGGTTTTGAATCAGATATCAAATTGGCCAAATTATTAAAACCGGAGTGGGGAGTGGATATGATTATCGGCGGCCATTCTCACACCGTCTTAGAAAAGCCAGCTAAAGTTAACAATATTCTTATTGCTCAAGCCGGAGTGGGCAGTGATCAGATTGGCCGTTTCGACATTGTCGTTGATGATGATACCAACAGCATTGTTGATTATCAATGGCAATTAATTCCCATTGATAATAAATTGGCCAAACCAGATAAAAATGTTAAAAAATTTATTGACTCTTTTAAAAACACTGTTGATCGTAAATATAAGACGATGATTTGTAAGTTTTCGGAGACTTTAACCCATCCGAAAAGAGAAATAGAAACTTCGCTGGGAAATTTAATTGCCGATGCTTTTGCTGAAGCGGCCGAATGCGATATCATGCTGGTTGGCAGCGGCTCAATCAGGGTTAAAAAAATGGGTCCGTTAGTGACGTTAAAGGATTTATTAACCTGTTTTCCTTATGACGATTCCCTTAACCGCTATACGGTTTATGGTTCAATCTTAAAAAAGATTTTTGCTTATATTCTAAGAACTGAGAACCGCAATAGTGAAGGAGAGTGTTATCAGGTCAATAGCAAGGTGAAAGCAGTTTATAGTAATAAAAAAAATAAGTTGATTTCACTTGAGATTGAAGGGATGCCAATCGTTGACAGTAAAGTATACACTATTTGCATGCAGGGTTACCATTTTAAAAACTGTGACAATTATTTAGGCGTCACTCAGGCAGAACTTCTAAAATCCGGTCAACCAAAAGTGGTCACTACTTCAGCTCAGCAAGTATTGGAAGAATATCTTCGAAATAATCAGAACGTTAGCAGAAAAGTTGAAGGAAGATTAACCTACAAATATTGAATTAATCGTCATCTCTGTCAACAGACTTTTGAGAAAAACTGAAACCAAAATTAAGATTGCGGTCGGCCGTATTTTTCCAAGAAAGTTTTTGCACTTGTGACCAAACCTTTTTAATTTCGGGTAAAAACTCTTCAACTAAAGGCTGAATCTTTTCCAGCCGCCAGCGTTTTTCGATTTTCTTCCGGCCTAGAAAACGCTTAATTTCCACCTCCTCGGTAAACCCCGCCGCTTCCAATTCCTGCTTTACCAAGTATAAAATTCTGTTTTCGGGAAACTGATATCTTCCGCCGATTAAATCTTTAGTAAGCTGGATGAGATCCTTCTCTTTTTCCAGTTTGTCTAAAATTAAAGATGAAAAACCAATTGCTTCTTTGCTTAAACGGTTAAAGGTTAATATCGGCAGATTGCCACCGACTAAAGTCTTTTTTTCTGACTGTTTCATCGAGATTTTCTTCTCTTCAAGCAGCTGATTAAGAGTAGCGGTTATTAAAAATCGAGCCAAATTGCGGGCGTTAACTTTTTCGCCAGTAGGAGTTTGATAAAAAGAAAGTCCGCTGGTTAGTCCGGGGAGTTTGCCAGCCTCAAATTTTCACCGTCAATATACAAAATTATTCTGTTCATAATATAATTATGCCATAAAAAACCTCGCCGGTCCCGTCAAGACGGGATTGGACGAGGCGTTGATGCTTATATTTTACTACAACTTATCACCACGCGTCAACACAATCGGCATATTGACATAAAGATTAGCACGCCAGATAAATATTTTTAGTACAATATATGTCCAGCTATTAAAAAAACAAAACTTGTGACAAATAAATGTTCTCAGTGTGGGCTTTGCTGCCGTTTATTCTTCGTGAATTTAAACGAAAAAGAATACCGGTCAGGCAAATACAAAACTCAGTTTGAGGAGTTTGGCTTGATTGACAATTTTCGCAAGGCAGCCGCGCGTGGAGCAAACATTCTTCAAACAAAAGAAGATGGTAGTTGCATTTATCTTGAAGGAAACAATTGCTCTATCCATAAAATCAGGCCCCAGGCTTGCAGAGAGTTTTTTTGCACCTCGAAGTTGAAAAAGTTCAAGAACATGATCAAGCAGATTGGAAAAAAGCGGGTCGATTATCCTATGTCATATTTTGTTTATATCCTTCGCACCTCTTCAAACACCCTATATATTGGGCAAACAAATAATTTGGAAAAAAGACTTAAAGAGCACAAAAGCAAATCTTCAAAATCAGCCAAGTATATTCGCTACTTTTCCGGCTTTAAACTGGCTTACTCAGAAAAATATCCAACCAGAAAAAAGGCAATGCAAAGAGAAGCTCGACTTAAAAAATGGCCGAAGGCCAAGAAAGAAGCGCTGATCGCCAGCCCCCAATAGGCCCGTTCAGCGCCCCTACCCTTTTCTTTCTTTTTCTGGTATCTTTAATCCAGGGGGGATTGATATAGATATCAGCACAGGCGTGTTTACAACTAGTGTTTCTTTTAAAAATATACTGAAAATAAAATGAGAAAGAAGTGGAGTGTTTGGAAAGTATTGGGGGTCAAAAGGGCAAGATTATTTAAAAAATTAATTGAGAAATTGTGGGGTGGTCGAGCACTTACCCCTACTGAGAGGAAGGAGATATTGAAAGATGTCTCTCTCTTGACTCTCGCCAAACCCTTAAATAATCCGATTATTGAGCCAAAAAAAGAAAACGGCTGGGAAGCCTGGCAAACTTTTAATCCAGGAGTAATTTTACTTGAAGATAAAGTCCATTTTCTTTATCGAGCTGTCGGCGAAGACAGCCTTTCTCGGCTAGGCTATGCTGTTTCAGCTAATGGCTTTACTATTGATAGGCGCTTGGCTTATCCAGTTTATGAGCACCAAACAGTGGACCAATCTTTTAACTTTAACTTCTTTGCTTCTGGAGGTAGCTGGGGGGGCTGTGAAGACCCCCGTTTAGTTCGGGTCAACCAAGAAGATACGATTTACATGACTTATACAGCCTGTAATCAGGGTTTAAGAGTGGCCATTACTTCTATTAAAATCAAGGATTTTTTAGCCAAAAAATGGCGCTGGCAAGCTCCAGTTTTAATTTCTCCCCCAGGCGAGATTCATAAAAACTGGGTTATTTTTCCTGAAAAGATTAAAGGTAAATATGCGATTTTGCATGGCATTACTCCCAATATTCTTATAGAATATTTTGACGATTTAAAGCCTAATAGCAAGATTTATATCAGTAAGAGCATTGATCCTAAAGTTGTACCGCCACAAAATGGCTGTTGGGATAGTTGGCTAAGAGGAGCTGGGCCCCCACCAATAAAAACAGAAAAGGGCTGGCTTTTGTTCTATCACGCCATGGACCAAAATGATCCAGGCAAATATAAAGTGGGGGTAATGCTGCTAGATCCTGATGAGCCTACTAAAGTGCTTCATCGGGCCCAAGAGCCAATTTTAGAACCAAATGAGTATTATGAAAATAGTGGTTTTAAAGCGGGAGTGGTTTACGCTTCAGGGGCAGTAGTTAAAGATGGCAATCTCTTGGTTTATTATGGAGGGGCAGATAGTTATGTTTGTGTTGCCCATGCTAATTTTAAGGAGTTTTTGGCTACTTTAAGTAAAGACTTAAAACCGAAATTAAAACCCAAGCTAGTCAAGAAAAAACTTAGTTATGATTAAGGCCAAGCGTTACCAAGAAAATCCGATACTTACTCCTAATGAAGAAAGGCGTTGGGAGGCAGTGGCGGTTTTTAATGGCTCGGTTGTAAAAGAAGGAGAGAAATATCACTTGGTTTATCGAGCGATTTCTTTTCCTCAGCGTTATTTTGCCAAAAATAATATTGAACTTTCCTCGATTGGTTACGCCAAAAGCAGTGACGGGATAACTTTTGAAGACAGAAAGCTTTTTATTGCTCCTGAATATAAGTGGGAGCAGTTTGGCTGTGAAGACCCAAGAATGACAAAGCTGGGTGATAAATATTTTATTTTTTACACCGCTCTTTCGGATTTCCCTCACACTTCTTCGGGCATTAAAATCGGAGTAGCAATCACCAAAGATTTTTCTAAAACGGAAGAAAAGCATCAAGTAACTCACTTTAACTCAAAAGCAATGGCTCTTTTTCCAGAGAAGATTGGCGGCAGAATTGGAGCAATTTTAACCGTGGGAACAGATAGGCCGCCAGCGAGAATAGCCTTGGCTTTTTTTGATAAAGAAGAGGAAATTTGGTCAAAAGATTACTGGAGAAATTGGCTTTCTTCTCTGGAAAAATACACCCTTCCTCTACAGAAAAAAAAGGAAGACCATCTTGAAGTGGGTGCTCCGCCAATCAAGACTGAAGCTGGCTGGCTGCTTATCTATTGCCATATTAAAAATTATTTTTCCCCTCCTCCTGTTTTTGAAATTAAGGCAGTTTTACTTGATCCAGAAAACCCATTAAAGATAATAGGGAAAACAACCCAGCCACTACTTATTCCCAAGGAAGAATATGAACGTTTCGGCAAAGTTCCTAATGTCATTTTTCCCTCAGGCGCTTTAATAGAAAAGGGAGTGTTGTCCATCTATTATGGAGCGGCAGATACCGTTCTTTGCCTGGCTCAATTGGAAATAGAGGGCCTTTTGCAAGAAATCAGTCCAATGAGACGAAAGAAGTCTACTAGTGGGGGCTTAAAAAAAGTAACTCTAGAAAGACCATCAGAAAACCCAATTCTCAAACCAATATCAGAGCATGGTTGGGAGTCTAAGTATGTTTTTAACCCGGCAGCAGTTTACGAAAACGGCAAAGTTCATATTATTTACCGAGCGATGGGGGAAGATCAAACTTCGGTTTTAGGCTATGCTTCAAGCAAAAATGGTGTAAAGATAACAGAGCGTCTGCCTGAACCAATTTATATACCCAGAGAAGATTTTGAGAAAAAGCGCAAGCTTGGATATTCTGGTTGTGAGGATCCAAGAATTACAAGAATCGGCAATAAGTTTTATATCTGCTACACCGCCCATGACGGCGACGACCCAACTAAAATTGCCTTAAGCTCAATTAATGTTTCTGATTTTTCGGAAAAAAAGTGGAATTGGTCAAAGCCAAAAATAATTTCCTGCCCTGAGCGAAATGACAAAAACGCTTGCGTGATGAGTGAGAAGATTAATGGCCAGTATGTATTTTTTCATCGAATAGGCGGTTGTATCTGGATTGATTTTGTTAACGACTTAAGCTTTGAAAAAGGAAATTGGCTGGGAGGTAAACTGCTAATGTGTCCCAACCCAAAAGGATGGGACAGCGAGAAGATTGGAATTGCCAGTCCTCCGATTAAAACCGAGGAAGGCTGGCTTTTAATTTATCACGCGCTTTCTAGACAAGACAGAAAATATAGACTGGGGGCAGTTTTGCTTGATTTGAAAAACCCGGACAAAATTATAAGCAAGCTGGATTACCCTATTCTTGAACCCGAAGCAGAGTATGAAAAAAGGGGGTTAAGACCCAACACTGTTTTTTCTTGCGGTTCAGTGGTGATTAAAAACAAACTTTTTGTTTATTACGGAGCTGCTGACCAAGTGGCCTGCGTAGCCTCCACCGATCTAGACAAACTGATAAAGGCGTTTTTCCAGGTCCCGTCCTAAACCGCTCTGCTCAATAAGACTGGAATTAATAAAACGCCAAGTGACGGAATAAATTACGCGCGCAAAATATGCCTGCTTTTCTAGCGACGGCCTCCCCTTTTATTGTCAAACTTTGGCCTTTCTTCTCTTGGTTTTGCAACATTAACAGTGATCTTTCTTCCTTCTATTTCAGTATCATTTAACTTCTCAATGGCTTCATCTGCTTTTTTGTCGTCTTCCATTTCAACAAAACCAAACCCTTTACTTTGACCACTATATCTGTCAGTGATTACATCACAGGAAACAAGTTTTCCAAATTTAGAGAATATTTCTTCCAGTTGGGAGCTAGTTAAAGTATAAGGAAGCCCTCCAACGAATAATTTTTTGGACATTTATTTTTTCACCACCTTTCTATTTTAAAATACTGTCTCCGTAGACCCCCTTGCCTAACTAGAAAAAACAGCTGTTGATATTATAACACACTTTTTTTTTCAACTGCACTGGGACTCGTACACTTTCTTGACATCAAATCATCAAGATGTTATATTGTCATCATGTTACAAAGAACAACAATTTCTTTAGACCGGAATTACTTAGACTATTTAAAAATTCTGGCTGTCCAAAAACAGAGAAAGCTCTCCGAATTAGTTAATGAAGCGGTTAGGATTTATTTGTCTTCAGTTAAAACTAAAAAGAGCGGGAAGGAGTTTTTTGAAAATCTAAGTAATTTAAAAAGCAGGCTAAAATTAGATAAAACCCAGCTGGAGAGCTATATTTCAAAGGGCAGACTTTAAATGGAACAGGCTATCTTTGATGCTAGTTTCTTTCTGTCATTTTTACTCCCAGACGAAAAAACTGATCGAGAAATAATTCAGAAATTTATTGAAGGAAAATTATTTTTGATTGAACCATTCATTTTTAGTTTGGAGGCAGTTAATGCTTTAAGATACGCTTTTGCCTCAAAAAGAATACAAAAACCCAAATTAATTAGTTTAATTAAATCCTTTCAAAAACTGGACAACATCGACTATGTTTATGACTTTAATCTACAAGACCTTGCAAGAATTTCTTTGAAATTCGATATTTCTATTTATGATGCCTGCTACTTATATTTATCTCAAAAAACTGGTATTAGGCTTTACACTTTGGACAAGAAACTAATGCGTCTTTTGAGAGATAACTAAAAACCCAAAACTAAGAAAGCGCAAGGAAAATTATTTCTCTGGCCACATTTACCCCGGTTACTTTTACAAAGGCGCTGAATTGAGGAGAAAGGTTCGCTTCCAAAAAATAGTATTCGCCATCCCCTGCTTGAATCACGTCTACCCCAACAAAATCAGCTTTCGTTGCTTCTGTTATTCTTATGGCGTCTTTTTTTATTTCCTCAGGGAGATTATTAACTGTCCTGTTGACTTTTACCCCCACTCCGCCCCTTTTCTTTAAGTAAATACGCTTTCCCGCCACTCCGAGAATTTTGTGTTTTAAAAGCAAAATTCGGTACTCGTTTTCTGCCTTATGATATTTTTGAACAAGGTAATTAAGAGGATCTTTTTCCATAAAAAAACTTACCAGCTTTTCAGGATCTTTAAACCTGCGTACTCCCCGACCCCGTGATCCGATTCTAGGTTTTGCTATCACCGGGAATTCCAACAACCCAATAATACTTCTACCCCAAAAAGTTTCCGGAGTGGTAATGCCGAGTTTAATAAAAAAATCAGCTTGAAACAATTTGTCTTGGCAAAAAGGAAACTTAGAGTAACGCTCTCTATCAAGCAAGATATTTTCGTAATATTTCTCTAATATTTTTCTTGTAAAAAAGCCATAGTTACCTTTAGCGCTATATGGATCTCTTAAAATTATCTTATCATTCTGATCTATAGAAAGCGGATTAAGATTTGCGTTGAAAATCTTCCCGTTTTTACAAACAAGCTCCTCACAAAAATAGGTTTGGCAAGACAAAGACATTTTTACTGCCTCCTCTTCTATCGCCTGCCCTCCTTTATCAGTCTTGGTAGTAAACAATACAAGCCCCACGTTGTTAGCTCAATGATATCAATTTTACACAAGCAAATTCTATACCACTCGGGTGAAAATCCATGATATGATTTATTACTAATGAAAATCATTTCATTTAATGTTAATGGCTTGAGGGCTGCTTATAAATACGGCTTTTTTGATTGGTTAAAAAATGAGAAGCCAGACATTGTTTGTCTTCAGGAAATAAAACTGCAAAAAGAGCAATTGCCAGACCAATTACTTAACCCCCTGGGTTATTACACCTATTTAAGCGCGGCGGTTAAAAAAGGCTATAGCGGCACCTTGGTTTATTCAAAAACAAAGTCTCAATCAGTAAGCAAAACCCTGGGTTTTAAAAAATTTGATCAAGAGGGCCGAATTTTAAAACTAGACTTTAAAAACTTTACTCTTATAAATTTATACCTGCCTCACGGCTCCCGAAACAAAAGCAAACTCCCTTACAAGCTAGAATGCTATCAACGCCTTTTTAAACTTCTGCCAAGATTAAAAAATAAAAAAATAATTTTAACTGGCGATTTTAATATTGCTCACCTTGAGCTTGATTTAGCCCGACCCAAAGAAAATAAAAACAATATTATGTTTACTCCAAAAGAGCGGGAACAAATAAATCAGCTCCTCAAACTTGGTTATATTGACTCTTTTCGGCTTTTTAATAAAAAGAAGGGTCAATACAGCTGGTGGCCCTACTTTCGCAACGCCCGGGAAAGAAACTTGGGCTGGCGATTGGATTATATTTTTGTCTCCAAAAAACTAAAGTCCCAACTAAAAAAGGCCTTTATCTTGCCTCAGGTAAAAATGTCAGACCACTGCCCGGTGGGGATAGAATTAGAAAAATTATCATGATATAATAACCACATGAAAAAAAACAAGCTTGTTTCTCGAAAACTTAAAATGATCAAAATCACCTTTAAAAAACTCAAAACAAAACTCTGTAAAGGAAAAAGAGGCAAAAGACGTTTTCACTTTAAAAAACTTTTGTTTTCAGTCGTTATTTTGGGAGGGTTATATTTAATTCGCAATCAGTTTATTGTTGCTACTGTCAACCGACGACCAATCACCCGTTGGCAACTGCTAAAAACCCTGGAAAAACAATCAGGCAATCAGACCTTGGACAATCTTATTACTGAAATTTTAATTTCCCAGGAAGCCCGTAAAGAGGAAATTGTCATTACTCCTAAAGAAATTGAAGAAGAGATTAAAAAGATAAAAGAAAACTTTACCGCTCAAGGCCAAGATTTTGAAGTTCTATTGGAAATGCAGGGAATTAACGCTGAAGAGTTAAGTAAGCAGATCAGAATTCAAAAAATTCTTGAAAAAATGGTTGGCCAAGATATTGAAATCACCCCGGAAGAAGTAGACGAGTACCTGGAAACCAACAAGGAATTTTTGCCCGAAGACCAGAGCCCGGAGGAGCTGGAAAAACAAGCCACCGAAAACCTTAAGCAGCAAAAAATGGGCCTCGCGGTTCAAGCCTGGCTGGCTGATTTAAAAGAAAAGGCAAAAATAAACTATCTGCTTGAACTTTAAAAAATCATTCTAATAAACACAGATCAAATTTGCCCCATTGTCATTTCGACCAAGTGAGTCCGCGAACGCATGGAGAAATCTCTTAATTACGAAAAGAAAGGGATCCCTCGACTGCGCTCGGGATGACAGGGCGGGATTCAGAATGACTTTTAAAACCAATTTAACTTAACTTTTTAATCGCTAAATCAATCCTTTTTAGAGTTCCTTTTTGACCAATTAAAGGCAGAGATTCCAAAATCGGCGGGGTAATCGGCTTGGCGCAAACCGCCACTCGCAAAACCATAAAAAACTTACCCGTTTTCCAATTCTTTTTTTTAATTAAACTCATTAATTTTTCTTGTAAAACCCTTGTTTTTTTTATCCCCACTTTTTCAATAACCTCTTTTGCTTTAAAAAGCATTTCTTTGGCAGTTTTTTGATCTATCTTTTTAAGCAAAAGGTCTTTACCATATTTCGGACAACGCCAGACAAACTCCAGCAATTCTTTGGCCTCGGAAAATTTTTTAATTCTTTCTTTAATCAAAGGCACGGCCAACTGAATTTGACTTTCACTCATCTGAGGCAAAAACGGCTTTATCAATTTAACTAACTCCCCATCCTTTTTACTCCTGATATACACCCCATTCATCCACTCCAGCTTAATTAAATCAAAAGCGGGTGAAGCGGGAGAAACATCTTTTAAATCAAAATATTTTAGATACTCTTTCAACGAAAAAATATCTTTTCCCTTTGGATGAGACCAACCCATAAGGCCCAAATAGTTTAAGATCGCCTCTGGTAAAAAACCCTGCTCCTGATACCAAGCCAGGGCAGTATTGCTTTTGCGCTTGCTAAGTTTTCCTCCCTCGGGGTCAAGAATGACCGGAGTGTGAATCATTTTAGGAATTTTCCAGCCAAAATAGCGATAAAGCAAAACATGCTTCGGGAAAGAGGGCAGCCATTCATGACCCCTGACCACATGAGTAACCTCCATTAAATGATCATCAACTACCACCGCCAAATGATAGGTCGGAAAACCATCAGACTTTAAAATTACTTGATCATCAAGGTGTTTGCTTTCAAATTTTATTTCCCCTCTAATTAAATCCACCGCCCTAATTACTTCATTATCAGGAATCTTCATTCGAACAACTGCTTTTTCTCCTTTCTTCACTCTTTCTTCTGCCTCTTTTTTGCTCATCTTCCGACAGCACCGGTCATACATCGGCGGGCGCTTTTCAGCCCGGCACTTTTTTCTCACTTTTTCCAGCCTTTCCGGCGAGCAAAAACAATAGTAGGCGTCACCTTGATCAATCAACTGTCTGGCGTATTTTTGATAAATATCTAGCCGCTCTGATTGGCGATAGGGGTTGTGAGGCCCGCCCTTTTTTGGCCCCTCATCAGGAATTATTCCCAACCAGTTCATTCCTTTATAAAGGTGCTCCTCTGCTTCTTTGACAAACCTTTTTTGGTCTGTGTCTTCAACTCTTAAAATAAACTGGCCACCTCTTCCTTTAGCATAAGCATAATCAAGCAAAAAGCCATAAACACTGCCAATATGAATAAAGCCGGTTGGGCTGGGCGCAAATCTGGTCCTGATTATTTTTTTAACCATCATTGAATTCTATCATAAGGACTCCCCCAAGATGGGCTTTGACTCCTTGGGGGTGGCTGAATGCAATCTGCTCACCTCGGAGGAGTCAAATGTTTCGGCCGAAATTTCGGCCTTCACTTTGCCACCGTCCGAGGAGATCATGATTGAACTTTAACACAACTGACTGATATACTGAGAAAACAATGGCCAACTTAACCAGAACGGCCTACATCACCAGAGAAGCGGTAAAATACACCACTCTAAGCGTGGTTGTCCTGTTAATTTTGCGCTCTGGCCTGGGCATGTTTAGAGCCTATTGGCGATCTCGTCATCCCCTGCCGCCACCTGCTCCTGACGTGGCTTTTGGGCAACTACCGGCTTTAGAATTTAGTAAAATAAAGCCTAAGCCTAAAAAAGAATTTGTTTTACAAACCATCAGCGGAACTCTTCCCAAATTTCCTTCTCAGCTAAAAGTATATTTTGTTGTTGCCCAGAAAAGCCGGTTTTTGGCCCTGGAAAAGACCAATGAAGTTGCCAAAAACCTTGGCTTTTCTTCCCCGCCGGAAAAGGTTAGTGACGACCTGTATCGTTACCACAACAAAACAATTAACATTACTTTAACCATTAATCCCTTAACCAAGACTTTTCTTTACACCTACCCCTACCTTAATGATCAAACCTTAATCACCCTGCCCTTACCCTCGCAAGAAAGAATTATGACCGATAGTTTAAAATTCTTAAACAAAACTGGCCAAAGACAACCAGACTTAACTTTCAACAGCGCCGAAATTAAATTCTGGAGAATTGAAAACAAACAACTAAAATCCGCCCCTTCTTTGTCTGAAGCCCACCTGGCTCAAATTAATTTTTTTCGCGACCCAATTGAAAACCAATATCCAATTTACCCTCAAGACTTGGACCAAGCTAATGTCTCCCTAATTCTTTCCGGGGATACAGGACAGCGCCAAATTGTTGAGGGCCGCTACACTTATTTTTTTGTTGATCTCGAAAAATCTGCTACCTACCCCTTAAAACCCATTACCCAAGCTTGGGAAGAGGTTCAGGGTGGGCAATATCATCTGGCTAAAGTCAACAAAACCATTGATAGCCAAACAATCACCATTCACGAAATTTATCTTGCTTATTTTGACCCTCATTACCCAACAAACTTTTTACAGCCTATTTATGTTTTTGAAGGTGATCACAATTTCTTTGCTTTTGTCCCCGCAATTTCGATTGAGTGGGTGGCCGAATGATCTTCCCAGGCTACATTATTTTTCACCCAATCCAAAATCTTTAGAGTTTCTTCAAATCGATTCTGGCTGCCTAAAACAACCGTCACCACCTGACGAGCAGAGTGCGATTTTTGTTTATCTTTCGGAAAGATTTCAAACAAACCAACAAAACATTCCCCTGCCTGCTGGGTCCAACCAGTTTTTAAACCCCTGGCCTCAGGGGCAATTTTAAGCAGCTCATTAGTGGTTTGCAAGCGGTGCTCCCTAAAACCGTCAACGCTGTAAACTACTTTTTCCTCCAATTCAACCAATTGTCGAAAAATGGGAGTTTGCCAAAAAATTCTTGCCAGCTGGGCTAAATCATAAGCCGTAGAATAATGATTACTATCTTTCTCGCCACTGAAATTAACAAAATGAGTCCTTTCAAGACCCTGTTTTCCCACCCAATTATTCATCTGCAAAACAAAAGCCTTTTGACCACCAGGATAATTTTCAGCCAAGGCATAAGCGGCATCATTAGCGGAGTGGATCAACAAGCCGGCCAACAAATCAATCACCTTAACTTTTTCACCAACCACCAATCCCATATGACGTCCTACCCAATATGGTTTATCAATAACTAAAACCTCATCCAGATCAAAATGGCCATAGGCAACCAAAGCAGTGACGATTTTAGTTAATGAAGCAAATGGAAAAGCAATATTTGGGTTTTTCCCGACCAACAAACTCCCGCTAGCCAAATCAACCACGACCCAAGAGTGAGCAGTTAGCTGGTCAACAGACAAATCTCCAACCAGGGGCTCATCTACTGGAGAAAACTTAAGCCAATTCTTTTCTTTTTGGAAAAAGGATAACTGAGTCGTTAAACTAACTAACAAAGCAAAAACAAAGACCAGCAAAAACCATTTTTTCACTTTTTCCTTTTGAAAGGAATGACTTTAATACCCAGTTCTTTTAACTGAGAAGCGGCCACCGACGCTGGCGCCTCCATCACAGCTGTTCGACCCCGAGCTGTCATGGGAAAAGCAATCACTTCCCGAATGCTACTTTCTTCACAACTTAGCGCTACTAAACGATCAAGGCCCAGGGCAATTCCGCCATGAGGCGGAACACCATAACTAAAAGCCTCAAGCAAGTGGCCAAATTTATCCTTAAGCTCCTTTTTACTATGGCCTAAAATTCCAAAGATTTTTTCCTGAATTACCGGATCGGTAATCCGAATACTGCCTCCACCCACCTCCATCCCATTACAAACTAAATCATACTGAAGTGACCTTGCCCTTAGCGGGTTTTTGTCCAACAAAGAAGTGTCTTTGGGGTTGGGGGCCGTAAATGGATGATGCATGGGGCTGATTTCTCTGGTAGCAGTTTTTTCAAATAAGGGAAAGTCAATTACCCAGGCAAAAGCAAAACCAGTTTCCCTTTTCTTTTTTCTTAAATCAGGCGAATCACTTCCATATTTTTCCATCGCCTCCTGATAACTAATCCGAGGAAATGGTTTTTGAACAATTTTTTTACCTAAAGCCTCAAACACCCGAGTTACTACTTCTTCTATTAACTCAAGCACTTCATCCCGAGTCATAAATGACATTTCAATGTCCACTTGAGTAAATTCAAACTGGCGATCAGCTCGCAAATCCTCATCCCGAAAACAAGTCGCCAACTGAAAGTATCTTTCAACTCCGGCCACCATCAGGAGCTGTTTGTATTGCTGGGGCGACTGAGGCAGAGCATAAAAACAGCCAGGCTGCAACCTAGAAGGAACTAAAAAGTCCCGCGCTCCTTCTGGGGTGGATCGCCCTAAACTAGGAGTTTCCACTTCCCAAAAACCTCTTTCCCCTAAAAGCTGACGAAAAAGAGCACCTATTTGATGGCGAATCTGCAGGTTTCGCCGCAACCTTTTTCTTCTTAAATCCAGATACCGGTATTTAATCCTGACTTCTTCACTAAGCTCCTTGCCATTGGTTTGAATATCAAAGGGCAAAGCCTTGGCTTTGGCTAATAACTTAATTTTTTCAACCTTGATTTCAATCTTGCCAGTTTCCAGCCGAGGATTAATAAATCCAGGTTTTCTTTCAACCGCTTTCCCTTTAACTTCAACCACATCTTCAAGCCCCAACTTTTTTAACTCCTCTCCTCCGACCAATTGAACAATCCCGCTTCGGTCTCTCAAATCCGCAAAAACTACCTTCCCGTGGTCACGAATTGAATCAATCCAACCAAACAACTTAACTTCCTTACTCGTCTTTTCAGCCGTTTCCCTAATCCATATTTTACTCATCTTCTTATTTTACCACCTTGCCCCTTAGCCTTAAATCCTTGACTTGAAGCACCACGCTTGTTTTACCTTTCCAATGATTTTCAGTTAAGTTAGCGGCCAAATCTACCAGGTCGCCCATTGAAAGTTTGTCCCCCCAACTGCCTAAGTTAAATCCAATTGCTTCCGCCACTGCTCTTTCCTCCAAAGGCGTATCCGGATCGTCAAGAATTAGTTTCAGGTGATTGCCATTACTACCCGCCTTCCTTAACTCCACTATCCGTAAATTTTTAAGTAAAAAAATCGGCTGACGGTTTCCCAATCCAAAAGGAGATAGCTTGGCAATAGCTTGGTAATAATCAGGACTACTAGCCTGTGACAAGTTTAGGCAGCCGTCAATTCCCAATCTAGGCTGTAATTTTTTCCCTTTTAACTTTTGCTTTACCAGACTCAAAAGCTTTTTTTTCAAAACCGGAATGTTTTTAGTTTTAATTTTAAAACCAGCAGCCTGGGGATGGCCCCCTAATTCTACAAACAGCCCCTTAAAGGAGCGCAAAGCTTGAATAATGTTTAGTTCTTTAATTGAGCGGACCGAGCCCCGAGAAATGCCTTTTTCCTTTTTAATCACTATTGCCGGCCGATAAAATTCATCCATTAACCTCCCTGCAATTAAACCCACAATTCCTTGGTGGAAAGAGGAAGAAGCCACAAATAGTAGTTCCGGCAGCTTGCCCTTACCTACTTTTTCCCTGGCTTCTTGCAAGCTATCTTTTGTCATCTTTTGCCGCTGAGTATTAACTTTTTGGGCTAGTTTAGCCAATCTTTCACCCTTAATCAGGCGGCGGGAACAAAGCAATCTTAAACCATCCATTGGGTCAGCAATCCGACCCAGGGCATTAAGTCGAGGAGCAATAATAAAACCAATTTTAAAAGTGTCAATTGGTTGGCCCCTAATTCCTGCCAAAGAAAAAAGACTGCGCAAACCTACTCGACGGGTAGTTTCCAGATAAGGAGTTCCGTGCTTAATCAGGCTCCGACTCACTCCCTTAACCGGCAGCATGTCTGCCACTGTCCCCAAAGCGGCCAAACCTAAATCAGGCAGGGGCGCGCCCAAATCTGCCAGCTGGCAAACCAAAAACCAAACTACTCCGCTGCCAGCCAGCTTAGTAGTATGAATAATACTTAATGCTTTTGGCAAAGTTTTACTTGGCAGATGATGATCAACTATAATCGTGTCAATCCCTTGTTTTTTTAACTCCTTAACCGCCTCGTTGGCTACAATTCCATTGTCAACCGTAATTACCAAGCCTAAACCAGGAATTTCGGCTTTAAGCTTTTTAACCGTGTCCGCGTTAAGACCATACCCATCTTTCTCCCGATTAGGAATATAAGGAAAAGCGTTAAAATTAGCAAAATACAACGCCTCCCAAAGCAAAGCGGTTGAACAAAAACCATCTACATCATAATCCCCATAAACCAAAATTCTTTCCTTTTTTATTTGGGCTTGCTTTAAGCGCAAACAGGCTTTTTTCACCTGTTTGGGATCAATTCCGGCCTGGGCAAGACTAATTTCGGCCGGCAAAGGCGGAAAGAGAAACTGTTTAGTTGCTTTTTTTCCTTTAATGCCCCTATTCCAAAGCAAAGCTAAAGTTAGTTTTTCCGGAGTTAGTTTTTTTTTCCAAAAGGGATTGTTTCTCTTAAATACCCAGCGACTACTCATTATAGTATTGTATAATAACACTTAATGAGCAGTAAAATCCCCATTCCGGTTTTAAAACTAATTAAAAAATTTCAAGAGAATAAGTTGGAAATTTACGCCGTGGGCGGCGCTGTCCGGGGATTTATCTTGGGTAAAAAGATTCAAGATTGGGATTTTACCACCAAGGCTACACCCGAAAAAATCCAAAAACTATTTCCCAAAAACAGTTTTTACCACAACAAATTCGGCACGGTAACTATCACCCAAAAACCTTATCTTTTCGAAATCACCACTTTTAGAAAAGAGTTTAATTATACTGATAAGCGCCACCCGGATAAAATCATTTGGGGCAAAACCTTAAGCCAAGATCTTTCCAGAAGAGAATTTACCGTTAGCGCCATTGTTTTAAAAATTACCAATATCAATCTTAAAGAAAATGCCTTTAAAACTGAAGTTATCGATCCTTACGGCGGTCAAAAAGACTTAAAAAACAAAGTTTTAAGAACAGTTGGCAATCCCGATGAAAGAATTGCCGAGGATGCCCTTAGAATGATGCGGGCAGTTAGAATTGCCTCTCAACTGGGGTTGGTTATTGAAAATAAAACCTTTGCGGCAATTAAAAAAAATGCTAAACAAATTAAAAAAATTGCCTGGGAAAGAATTAAGCAAGAACTTTTTAAAATCCTAGCCTCGCCTCATCCAGCCGAAGGTATTCTTGTCCTTTATAACGCTGGCCTTTTAAAATATATCCTGCCTGAATTAATTACCGGCCGAGGAGTAGCTCAAGCTAAACACCATGTAGACGATGTTTGGAACCATTCCTTAAAGTCTTTACAATACTGCTCATCAAAAGATCCCGTAGTTAGGCTGGCAACCCTGCTTCATGATGTGGGCAAGCCCCTTGTTGCCCAAGGTGAGGGCGAAGAGAGAACTTTTTACAATCACGAAGTTATTGGGGCCAGAGTAGCCAAAAAAATCGGGCGGCGCCTAAGACTTTCCAATAAAGAACTGGACAAGCTCTACCGACTGGTACGCCATCATCAGTTCACGCTTAACGAAAAACAAACCGATAAGGCTTTTAGAAGATTTATTAAGCGCGTTACCAAACCATATATTAAAGATATGCTGGATTTGAGAATCGGCGATAGGTTGGGAGGAGGAGCTCGGGAAACCTCCTGGAGACTGGAACTCTTCAAAAAAAGATTAGTCGAAGTCCAAAAACAACCCTTTTCTCTCAAAGACTTAAAGGTCAACGGCCAAGACGTGATGAAGGTTTTAAAAATAAAACCCGGTCCCAAGGTCGGCCAGGTTCTCAACGGGCTCTTCGCATTAGTCGAGGAAGATAAAGATAAAAATACTAGAAAATATCTCCTCTCCCAAATCCCAAAAATTGCCAAAAAAACTACTACTTCCTAAAAACTTTTTCCCAAAGCGAAAGCAGGGGCACGGCGACGAAGGTAGAGGAATAAGTGCCCAAAACAGTGCCAATCAATAGGGCTAGAGAAAAATATCTAGTTGTTTCCCCGCCTAGTAAAAATAAAGCCAAAAGCACAAAGATAATTGTCATCGAATTATTAATTGAACGCACTAAGGTTTGAGTGATAGCCAGATCAGCTACTTGCTCAAAAGAAGCTTTAGGATAAGCCCTGGTTAGTTTACGAATGCCATCATAAACCACCACCGTATCATGCACTGAAAAAGCGAGAATCGTTAAAACAGCGGTTACAAATAAGCTGCCCACTTCAACTCCTGAAAAATGGCCCAAAAGACTAAAACTGCCTAGTAAAATCAGGCTGTCGTGGAGCATCGCCAAAATCGCGCATACCCCAAAGCTTTTGTTGGCAAACCGGAACGAAACATAAATTAAAATCCCCAAAATCGCTAAAACAATGCTCACTAAGGTTTTAATTAACAACTCTTTGCCTAAAGAAGGCGATAATGATTCAAACCGCAGCTCTTTAAAAACTCCAAAGCCCTCCTCAATCTCCTTTTCCCAACTATTTTTAGTTTCCAGGTCAGTATGGGACGATTTGATTAGCCAATTACCGGTTCCAATTTTTTGAGTTTCTGTTACTTCGGGCTTTTCTTTAATAAAACCCATCCATTTTTCCTGATCAAGGGGTTGTTCAAAAGAAATTTCCCATAAGTTTCCTCCCCGAAAATCAACCGATGGTTCCAAGCCCCACTTAACCAGCGAGAAAACACTAACTGCCAATAAAATCCCTGAAACCAGAAGATACAACCAGTTATATTTCAAAAACTTCACTTTTTTATTTCTCCTTTTGGTTTATAAAAACTTCTCATAATCGCCCTAACCACTACTATTCCGGTAAACATTTCTAAAATTACTCCCAGCCCCAAAGTAAAAGCAAAGCCCCTAATCAGACCCGAAGTATTTAAAAAACTCCAATTAAAAGGATTAAAAAGAACAAAGCAGATAATCAAAGTGCAAACATTGGCATCCCTGATCGAATCCCAAGCTCGGCCAAAGCCTAACTCCATCGCTATTAATTTAGGTTTTCCCGCCCTGACTTCCTCCTTCATCCGCTCAAAAATTAAAATATTAGAATCAACCGCCATCCCCAGTGAAAGCAAGAAGCCAGCAACTCCTGACATAGTTAAAGTTACCGGAATCAGCTTATAAAGAGCGAGACTTAATAGAGTATAAATAATTAACCCCAAAACCGCTAAAAAGCCTAAAAGGCGGTAAAAAATAATCATGAAAAGGGCAACCAAGATAACCCCAATCAAACCAGCCTTAACTCCTTTATTAATAGAATCAGCCCCCAGTGAAGGATCAACTCTTTCCTGACGAATCAGTTCAATCTCAACCGGTAAAGCCCCAGCGTTAAGTTGAGAAACCATTTGCTTAGCCTGATTCAACTGAAACTCACCACTAATTACCGCCTGGCCATCTTTAATCGGCTCCTTAACTACCGGAGCTGATAATAAAAAGTTGTCCAAAAATATGGCCATTCGCTTATTCACATTATTTTCAGTTAACTGGCCAAATAACTCCTTGCCTTTGTCATCAAAAACCAACCCCACCTGAGGCTTGCTTGTATTCGGATCAAACCTTACCTCCGCTTTTTGCAAATTAGCCCCAGTCAAATCAGTTTCAATCGAAAAAAGATCATAAACAGTGGCGCTCATCGTCGCTTCCGGCGGTAGTTCGGCCTCTAAGCGAAAATTTAACTGAGCGGTTTGGCCTAAAAGGGCAACCGCCTGATCAGGATCAATCTCGCCCGGAATTTCCACAATTAAATGATGTTCATTTAAAGCTTTGCTTACCCAAACCACCGACTCGCTCACCCCAAAAAGGTTAACTCGGCGAGCAATATTTTCTCGCAAAGAAGCCAGGGCCACTTCCCGACCCTCCTCCGGCAATTCCTTCATTTGGGCCAAGAATACCAAGTGAACCCCACCCGCCAAATCTAAACCTTTATGCAAAAACAACTTTTTTCTAATTTTAAAAGGCCCCAAATTAAAATTAAAATCTGGCCGAGTAAAAGAAATTTTTCTCACCTTCCCCCTAAAAACGATCTCTTTTTCAAACCCTTTTGGCAAAGCAATAAAAAAAGAAACCAAGCTTAGTAAAAAAATTAACCACAAAATCGAAGAGGTCTTTTTCCTCATTTAAAAAGAGCAATCTGCTTAGCTTTTTTAGTGAATTTTACAATCAACTTGCTTTTGCCAACCCTAACTTTATATTCCGCCTCGTCTCCAGCTTTAATTCCAACCTCTCTAGCAAACCAGTAGGGAATAGTAATCGCCAAACTATTACCAGTCCTAATTACTTTTCTTTTCATTTAAATCTTGCCCAACCCACGCCTATCACCTAAAATTATTACTGGATTTCTCGTCAAAATCTCAAGTAAAAAAGGGTCGCGGTTGCGTTTCCTTAAACTAAACTCCTTTAAGTCCATGACTGCATAGTTAATTTCCCGGCCTCGACGCTTCTCCTCCTTTACAACCAGCTTGCCAATTTCTGGCAAAACTACCCGCCCAACAATCAAAAAATCTACCTGCGACCCAGTATCATCCCAATCCAAAAACGAGGTAGAAAAAACTACAAACCTTAAGCCCCCCAGGCGAGACCGATTTTTAATAATCTCACCCCCTAAACCAACCGCCTTGCCCATAATCGAAAGCAGTTCATAATAATAAGGATAGTCGCGGTTAAAAAAGTAAAACAGACGATTGCCCCGATGTTCCTTTTGCAATAACCCCGCTTCCACCAAATTATTCATTTCTCTTCTAATTGAGTTAATCTCTTCACCGGTTAAGCGAACTGCTTCCCGAATGTAAAACGCTTCCTGCGGCTGATTAAAGAAGAGCTTAAACAAACTAATTCTGGCGCGTGATACAAAGATTTTTTTTAAGGCATTAGTCGCCATAATCAACTTTGCTTCCTAAGGGCAGAATTTCTATCCAGATTTGACCACGATTAAACTCAACTTCCCGACCCTTGCTGTTGCTAAATATTGTACGCGACAACCGATCTTCTTTCTGCCACTTACCCTCAATCACTCCCCCATCCTGAAAAATCAAAGCCTTACCCTGGCCGGTAGTTGCATAAAGCAAGTGTTTGTGATCATCAACCGGCCCGATTTCTTTGGTAAATTGAATTATAACTACCTTTCCTTCCAATTCGGCATCGGTCAGAAAATCTTTTTGTTTCTGGCCTCCGTTTTCTCGAAAGTAAACATTTTCTTTAGCATTATACTTCCAAACAACGCTATAATCTTGATAGCCTTTCCAAAAGTCAAGACTAATTTCAGCTATTCCGTCTTCTTCACTGACTATTTCATCATCCTTAAACTTCCAAGAACGGAAATCCCCCGGCCACTTTGACAAACCCCGTTTTTCTGCCTCGGCCCATAACGCCTGAGTGTCACAATACATAGTATGCTCAGTCGCCTTAACCTGCCCAGTTCTCTCCGGTTCTCGGCGGCAAACTTTGTAAGATAGAGCAAACTGATCCAAGTCACTCCAGCTCTCTTTATCTTTCCAACCATATTTTTCAATTTGGCACAAAGCCTTGGCACGAATATCAACAGTTGGATCAGAACATAGGCCAGCCCCCCCCACATGAACATATAGGGGGTTGTCTCCATATTCTGAAGCCCAGTCTAAAAAGTAAGTCCGGGCAGATCTAACCGGCCCCAAATCATATTTTTTTGCCGCTGGCGCGGCCGCCCCGCAGTAGTATACCCCCAGAAGCCGGGTAATCCCGCCTTCAGCCACTGCCTCGTAAATAACATCCGCCCGGGGCAGTCCTGATTGGGGTCGGGAATCACTATGATTTTCAATCATCACTAAAAGCGGTCTTCTTTTTTCCCACAACTCTTTTTCTTTTTTGGTAAACATCATTCCGTTAATAGGACACTCTTGATCTTTCGGACCAGTAAAAATTACTGACCCGTCCAATCCCTGCTCTTCTTCCACCACCGGCGAAATCAACTCTCCCCCCTCTCCCTGCCAAAAGGAAAAAGCGGTAAAACTGACTCCCCCCGCAAAAAGATAAACACCAAAAAGTAATAACCAACTGCGCTTATTTAAATAAGCAAGCCTATTTCCAACAAAGCCAAAAAACCTCATTATTTAACCCCTTTCCCAACTGATTGTTTAATTGCTAATTCTTCCTCCTTAGACAGTTTACCATCAACTGGCTTGCCTTGCCTAATCCTTTTAACATACAACCGGGTCAAAGACCGACCGTGCAAGCTAGTAATCAAAAAGCCTGACTGCTCACCATTCAAGAGCGCAAAAGAAAAACTTTGATTACCGCCCATCTCCGCGAAAGGATTAAATCTAACTAATCCCATCTTTTGAAAGTGAGCTTGCCCTGATTTATTCAGGACAGTTAACAATTCCTCCACCTCTTGAGTTTTTTTCTGACTCTTGGTTAACTGGTTTAAAACATTCTCTAAAACCTTTTCCAAATTGCCACTTTTTACCCCCTTAACCAGTCGTCGACAGTGGCGTAAAATTCCCCAAAAAATACCAGTCAAAACCAGATTCCAAACAACTAAAACCACCAGAGTAATATTCTCCGAAGAATTTAGGATCTCGCTTAACATTGTGGTAAATTTTAACTCTTTACCCTAGGGGGTGTCAACATGTTATAATCCAACCGTGGGCAGGAAAAGAAAAACCAAAAAAGAGAAAATTATTCTCTCACTAAAAAGACAGCTAAAACAGCAGCAAATTCCCCAAGTTGAAAAACCAGTTGTCAAAACCATTGTTAGTTCTCCTATTGATTCTCCTGTTGATTCTCCCCAGGCTATTTTACTTTCTGCCCCGATTAGTGAAATCAAAAAAGACCTAATCAAAAGTTTATTCCTCTCCGGAGTTGCAATTGCCTGCCTGTTTCTGGTATATTCTAGGTAGCAGTCAAACTTGACAATTATTCTTAGTAATTAGACTACGAAAGGGGGTGAGCTAAAAAATGACTTTTTACTGTGTAAAGTGTCGCGCTAAAAAGGAAGTTAGCGACTTTGAGAGGGTGACTCTTAAAAACGGACGCCCCGCTTGTAAAGCCAAATGCCCAGACTGTGGTACCGGCATGTTCAAGATTGTTGCCGCTTAAGCCTACAGTTTGCTTAAAAATTAGGTAAAAAGAAACCCGCTCTGTCGGGTGGGTTTCTTTTTTTGAATCTCTTTCAAAATCCTGATATAATATTCTTGCCCTTGAAGGTTGAGTGGTGGGTCCGACGTTATGTCGAACAGGAAAGTCCAGACTGCTAAAGGCATGGTGTTTTGAGAAATCAGAATGTCCCCCGAAATTTCGGGGGTCCAAGATAGGGCCACAGAGACGAGTTCTCCGACGTAACTGTCGGAGAGGTGAAACGGGCAACCCTCCCAGCAGCAATCTCAAACTGGTATGAGCGCCTTTCTCGCTAAATACCAGGTGGAGAGCATTAGACAGATCACCACAAAAAACAGAATCTGGCTTACGGACTTTCGAGGGCGCTTACTTCTTAGCTACAAACTCCGACAAAATAGTTCTGATGGTTAAGTAGGCAGGAATGGCCAATAAACCCCCTCCTATTCCCGCCAGTTTGAGACCAATAATAACGCTTAATAAAGAAACAACCGGATTGACTCCTGCCACTTCTTTCATTACCCGAGGCACCAAAATACTATTTTCAACCTGTTGAATTAAAAAACACCAAGCAGCTACAGCCAAAGCCATTACGGGCGAGGCGAATAAACCGATTAAAACCGCTGGAATTCCCGCAATAACCGGTCCTACGTTAGGAATAATTTCCAACAATCCAGCTAGCAGGGCCAAGGGTAGGGCGAACTTTAAACCTAAAAGTAAAAAGCCTAAATAAGAAAACAGGCCGATAAAAAACATTAAAAGCAGTTGCGCCTTGACCCAGCTCCCCAAAGTTTTTTCCAGTTTTTTGATAATTAAGTGACTTTTTTCTTGACCTTCCTTACCAAAAAGGTCCAGTAAATATTTGTCCAAATTATTGTGTTCTAAAAGAAGATAAAAACTAACTACTAAAATAACAATAATTGAAAAGGTATTGGCAAAAATCGAAACCGTAAATTGAATAAGTCCAGAGGACAAACTACCCAGTCCCGCTATTTGCGAAGACAGCAGGCTTGGAGATAATGGTAAAAATTCCAGGCTACTGGCAAAAGTTGGAAAAACTCTAATCAGTTCAGTTGTTTGAACCACTACGGCTGGAATTAAAACAGCTAAAGAACCACCCAACAAAAGCAATAAAACAATATAAAGAGATAGGCCAGCCAACCAGCGCGGAATGCCTTTGGTTTCAAGGCGGGAAACAGTCGGATTAAAGGCTCCTACTAAAATCAGGGAAATAAACAAGCCAAAAAGAATATCCTGAATCTGGTAAATCAGCCACAAGGAAAGCAGAAGAACTAAAGTAAAAACAATTGTTTTGTGGGATATTTCAACTGAGATCTTTTTCACTTTCGTCTCCATCATACCATTTTTTCACTTTAAGAAAGAGTTTGTCAAGTTGACTTTTTTCTTTAACAAACCACAGCTTTTGGCGGCGAGCATAATCAACCTCATCCTTTAACCATTCCTCTTTAACTTCCTTTAAGCTCTTTTTTTTCTCAAAATAACCTTTAAACTCCTTGTAGGCCAAACAGTTTAAGCCAGGATCATTCCAAGAATACTTTTTGAGTAAAATCTTAATTTCTTTAAGCAAACCCGCTTTCAACCGCATCTCAATCCTTTTTTTAATTCTCTTTTTAATAAATTCTAAGGGGGCCTCCAAGTAAATCCCAAAAACATCTACTCCCTTTAAAAATTTATTTTTCCTGCTCTTTTTCCTCTCCGCTAAACCAACCTCAACCGCCCGCATCAGCCGTCGGGGATTATTTTGATCAGACCGATTAAGCTGGGCCCATCTGGCAGGATTAATTTTTTTTACTTTTCCTTGCAATTCTAATAAAGGTAATCTTTCCAAATCTTTCCTTAAGAACCAATCCGGCTCAATTCCAGAAGCATCCAAGCCGCTCAATAAAGTTTTAATATAAAAGGCGCTGCCGCCAACTAAAATCGGCAGTTTTTCTCTTTCCCAAATGTCCTTGCTTACTTTTTCAGATAATTTTGCCCATTGATAGGCGCTAAAACGCTGATCAGGGGTAACAACATCCAGCAGCCAAATTTTTATACCATCAAATAAATAATATCCTATCTGATGATTTTTATTACTTCCTGATTTAGAATTTAGAATTTGGAATTTAGAATTTCCAGGAAGATCTTTCCCGGTTCCAATATCCATTCCCTTATAAGCCTGGCGGGAATCAGCGGAAATAATTTCCCCTCCCAATTGGCGGGCCAATTTTATTCCCAGCGAAGTTTTGCCAATAGCGGTCGGCCCATAAATAACCAAAAGTTTTCTACTAGGCATAGTCTTTGCCCGTGAATAGTTCGCGAATAATATCTTCGATCGGAGGCTCCGTAATATTAACGTCTTCAACCGGCAGTTTTTGCAACATTTCTGCGGCCGCAAAAGAAGCGGCCTTCCTTTTTACTAAAATATTGGCTTTCAACGGATCAAAAGATTTAATTTTTCCCAGTCCTTTTAAATCTTTTTTCGCTACTTCTTTACTGAAAACAGCCGAAATTAGCTTGTGGTCGGCAAACTTCTTTATTATTTCCTCTAACTGTCCATCGAAAATAATTTTTCCTTTATTAATAATAACCACTCTTTTAGCCAACTCCTTAACATCACCCATGTAGTGGGAGGTTAAAATAATAGTTGCCTGGTGGCGCTGATTATACTCTTTGATAAAATCCCTAATTTTTTTCTGCATTACTACGTCCAGCCCGATAGTGGGCTCATCCAGAAATAAAACCTTGGGCTGGTGCAATAGAGCCGCAATTAGCTCACATTTCATCCGTTGCCCCAAAGATAATTTTCGCACCTGAATCCCAAGCAACTCTTTAACCTTCAAAAGTCGAACTAGTTCTTTTAGGGTTTTGTCATACTTTTCTTTGGGAATTTCGTAAATCTCTTTGTTTAAATTGAAAGTTTCAATCGCCGGCAAATCCCACCAAAGCTGGTTTTTTTGCCCCATGACAAAAGAAATTTGTTTCAGATATCTTCCTTTCCTCTCCCAAGGAGTAAAACCCAAAACCGAAATCTCTCCCCCATCGGGATATAAAAGTCCAGAAAGACATTTCAAAGTGGTAGTTTTTCCCGCCCCATTAGGCCCAATAAAACCAATCAATTCCCCCCTTTTAATCTCAAAACTGATATCATCAACCGCTTTAACCGCCTCGTATTTACGCTTAAACAAAGATTTAATTGAACCGCTCAAGCCTGGAGATTTGTGAAAAACCCGATAATGCTTTTTAAGTTTGTTAACTTTGACAACGCTATCCATTACCAAATATCTTACCAGAAGCATAAAAAAAGAGAAAGAGCTACTCCGCTAAAACTACCTAACCGCTCTTTTCAAAGAAGTACCCGGAGTAAACCGGGGCATCCGGCGGGGAGGAATTCTCTTTTTCTTGTCTTTACCGATCGGCAGCACCTGCTTAGACTTAAACAGCCTGGTCCAAAAAACTCCAAAACCAGAAAGCTTAACTCTCTCCCCCCGAGCTAGCGACTTGCCTATCTCATCCAAAAAAGCGTCCACTATTTCCTTGGTGGTCTTTTTGGTTAACTTTAACCGGGCCGATAAATTCTCAACCAGCTGACTTTTCTTCATCTGTTTGATTCTACAACATTAACCCCTAAATTGTCAATCACGATCTTCTGGCTGTAACCGTAGCACTGGCCCGCACTTCCCGAATACCAGTTATCTTAATTTGCCCAGCCCACTTCGCTTCTTCATCAAGTTGACGACTAATTTTATTAATTAACACCGCTAACTGGTCATCAGAAACCTCTTTTGGCTCAACAATCACTCTAATCTCCCGACCAGCTTGATAAGCGGCCACATCTTTAACCCCGGCAAAAGAACGCACAATCTCTTCAACTTGAGTCATTCTTTTTAAATACTCTTCATGGGCTTGGTACCGAGCTCCCGGCCTAGAACCGGAAGCCGCGTCCGCAATCCAAACAATGGCTGATTCCACACAAGAAAAGGGTTTGTCCTCGTGATGTTGCTCAACGCAAGCCAGAACTTTGGGTGGAAACCGAAACCTTTTTAAAAAATTAACGCCAACTTCCACATGACTTCCATCCTCATCCGCAATTACCTTGCCAATATCATGAAGCAAACAGCCCAAGCGAACTATTTTTACGTCCGCCCTTAACTCCCGGGCAATAGCAATCCCGATTTTAGTTTCTTCAATAGTATGAATAGCTAAATTCTGCCCATAAGAAAAGCGATACTTAAACTTACCCACCATTTTAATTATTTCCACTGGCAAATGGTAAACCCCAACCGCCTGACAAATCCTTTTACCCTCTTCCAGTAAAATTTTGTCCATTTGGGCTTTGGTTTGGGCAACTACCTCTTCAATTCGACTAGGTTGAATCCGGCCATCCTTGACCAGTTTTTGCAAAGCAATTTTAGCTACTTCCCGCCGAACAGAATCAAAAGAAGAAAGTCTGACTTCATTGCTCTCATCCAATTCCAGCTCTACCCCGGTTGCTTTTTCAAAAGCTCTAATATTTCTGCCCTCTCGACCGATAATTTTACCCTTAATATTCTCGTTTGTTAATTGAATCGAAGAAACAGTATATTCTGCCACAAAATCAGTCACTCCATGGCGCAAAGACTCAGCTAAAATTTCCCGGCCTAACTCTTCGCTATTAGCCTTAATGGCTTCCTTGGCTTCTTCAATCTTTTTCGCTTGCCAAACCGCCAAATCTTTTTCTACTGTTTTAATTAATTTGCTTCGAGCTTCATCCCGAGAAAGAACGGCAATTTTCTCCAAAGTTGTTAATTGTTTTTTCCGCAAAACCTCAATTTCGCTTCGCTTGCTTTGCAACTCTCTTTCCCGAGCGCTAACTCCCCGCTCCCGCTCCCTTAAATATCTTTCTTTCTCATTTAAAGCGCTGCTTTTGCCTTCAATCTCTTTTTCCCGCTGATTAACTTCGCCCAGTAGCTTAACTAACTTCAGCTCTTTCTCCCTAAGGAATTGATTAACAACTGGTTTTTTAACAACCCCCTTTTTTTTAGCTGGCCTTGCTTTTTTGACCGGAACTGTCTTTCTAACCACCACTCTCTTTTTAACCGGCCTAACTAGCGGTTTTTTACCAAACCGAGAAACAAAAATTTTTATTCCTTTAAACATCTCTCCTCCCTTAAAAATTTCTAAAAATAATATAAAAAGCGTTGGCGGGAAAAGAAGGCTGAAAAACAAAAGAAACCTTAAAGATTAAAAAAGTTAATGTTTTTGCTCTCGCTTAACCATTTTCAATAATTAATACTTTCAGCAATCAAATTTCCACCGATACTTAATGCTTTTATTCTACGCTAAACTTCTCTTTTCGTCAATTAAAGATTTAACTAATTTATAGGAAAAACCTTTTCTTGTCAGGTAGGCAATCAGTCGCTTTTCTTTTCCTTCCCCTTTTAAACCAGACAGCTTTTTTTCCACCAATTTTTTAGCCATTTTTTCTTCGTCATAGCCACTTTTTAATAAAGCCTCATCAATGATTTCTTTGCTAATCCCCTTGCCCCCTAGCTCCATTCTAAGCTGAAGTAAAGACCGAGGCCGAAAACGAGCTCTTTGCTCACACCACCAAGCCGCAAACTCACAATCATCAATCAATTTTCTTTTTTTTAAGATGCCAATCACTTTTTTAATCACCTGATTGGTTTTAATTTGTAAAAAATAAGGCGCTTTTTTCAAAGTTGGCTCACTTTTTTTCAAATACATTTTTAATCGCTGTTCCATTTCTTTCTCGCTTCGAGGCCGGTAGGATAATAAAAAAAGAGCCTTGTTGGTAGTTCGCTCTTCAATCTCTTCTTTCCAAAAAGCAACTAGTTTTTTCTCGCTTAACTTATCTCCAGCCGTCAAGCCATGTTTTGTCAATAGAAAAAGGGAAATACCTAAAACAAAATCAGAGAAATACACATTGACCCGATCGCGCTTCTTTTTTTGAGGAGCAATCTCAACAATTAGCCAATCCCTCATCTAAAAAACTCAACCCCCTTTCAAAGCCAAACTCATTGTTTGCTTGGAAATCTTTTCCATGAAAGTTGGATTTTCCTCCAAGTGCGCCTTGACCGCTTCCCGCCCTTGGCCCAAGGTTTCTTTTTTGTATTTGAAAAAAGAACCTGATTTTAAAATCAAGCCGTATTTAACCGCCAAGTCTAAAATTGAACCGCTCTTGGAAATCCCGCCAACATTCATAATCTCAAATTCTGCTTCCCTAAAAGGAGGGGCAACTTTATTTTTCTTTACCCGAGCCCGATGAGTCGAACCAACAACCGTCCCATCAGCTTTCTTAATAACTCCTGTTTTGCGCAAATCAATCCTGATAGAAGCGTAGAATTTTAAAGCCAATCCCCCGGGAGTGGTTTCCGGATTACCAAAGAAAACTCCAATTTTGTGGCGAATTTGATTGGTAAATACTAGTGACGTTCTAGATTTAGAAATCGCTCCTGACAGCTTACGCAAAGCTTGGGACATTAATCTGGCTTGAACACCCATCGTCGCGTCCCCCATCTCCCCCTCAATCTCGGACCGAGGCACCAGGGCGGCTACTGAATCAACCACAATTACATCCACGCCACCTGATCTAACCAAGGTTTCCACAATTTCCAGAGCCTGCTCACCCGTATCTGGTTGGGAAATAAGCAGCTCTTCCAGCTTAATTCCAATTTCCTTGCCTCGCTGAGGGTCTAAAGCATGCTCAACATCAATAAAAGCGGCTACTCCGCCCTTTTTTTGCGCTTCAGCAATAATATGAAGACAAACCGTGGTCTTTCCCGAGGCTTCGGGGCCATAAATCTCCGTTATTCTTCCCCTGGGAATTCCCCCCACCCCTAAAGCCAAATCCAGCATCAAACAACCGGTGGGAATAGCCGGCACATTGGCTACCTTTCTATCTCCCATCTTCATAATCGCCCCCTTGCCATACTGCTTTTCAATCTGCTCCATGGCCACCCTAACTGCCTGGAGCTTTTGTTTTCGCGGATTTGAAGCTGAGCTCATTCTTCCTCCTTTTTTTCATTTAACAATTAATTATCATTTTACTATAACCAATCCATAATAACCATCCCAAAGTCTCTCCTCGAAGGTGAGCCCTGGCTCCTCCGAGGTGGAATGCCAACGAGGCTGCTCTCCTCGGATGGTGGCAAAGTGAAGGCCGAAGTTTCGGCCGAAACATTTGACTCCTCCGAGGTGAGCGGCCCCAACCTCGCTATCTCCTCCATCTCCATTTCGGGTTTTCTTCGGGTATAACTTCTTCTATCTTAACGAAGGGTATGATAAAATACAAGGAGTAAAACGGGGTGTGGCGCAGATGAATAGCGCGTTCGCATGGGGTGCGAAAGGTCGCGGGTTTAAGTCCCGCCACCCCGACCAAGAAGCATTTCTTTTTGCCGCTATTTTTCGATAAGAAAAATTAGGCTCTTGTTAGTCTCTGCCCAAATATCTCTTCAACTCCAAAAGATTATCAACCTTTAACCAACAAATCTTTATTAATCTCTTGTCATCGCCTTTATATAAAACTCCGCGCTGAGTTAACTTAAAAGCTTGGTAATCATTAATTGAGTCACCAATATAAACTGTTTTTGTTGGTCTTATGCTTAATTCTTGACAAATTTCTTTAATGTGTAAAACTTTTGCCTGTGGGTCGTCGGTTAAATATTTCATTTTTACAAAATCCCCTTTTTTGTCAAAAATAAAAGAATAATTAGCTCGCCATAAACTTATTCCCAATTTTTGAGCCACTTTTTTAACATAAAAGTCAATTCCGCTGGAAATAATCGCCGTCTTAACTCCTTTCTGATGTAGAAAATCAACTAACTCCTTTGCTTCTGGGTTAAGAGAAAAATTATTCAAACATCTTTCAAATTGACGCTTTTTTAATTTATTTTTCCGATAATACTTTTCTATTCGTTCATTCCACTCTTTGAAACTCAATCGTCCCTGATAATAATCTTCATACCACTCTTTATCCTGTTTGGCTGAAATCCCAAGAGTTTGATTTAAATCCGACCAAAGCAGGTCAAAAATCAACACTCCATCGCAATCAAAAAAAACTAGGGGAAAGTTCATAAAATAATTCCTTAAGAATGTAACCCTTGGTAGATTCATTGCTCCATGCACCAAAATTCTTAAAAGTCTTTCCTAAATTGTTTATAGTAATAATACTTTGGCATTATATATTCTATCTTTAATCCTAAGATCATTTGGTCAAATTCAAAAATTCCCAAGACGCCAAGGAAAAGACACCCTGGAGACGTGCTCATCTATCTCCTCCGGCGTGAGGCTGTGGGGTTTATAAACCCCACACATGGTTTATTTTATATATTCATAAACCATGTGTGAACTCTTCTTATCCTACCTCTGGTAAATGACTTCTAAAGTAACTTTCCGTGTCTTTGTCCATAAAGTAAACATATACTCCCTTATGGGCTCTGGACATCAAAATGCGATATACATTTTTAAGATGATGGACTAGATTAGGATTATTCCTCTTAACCTGGGTGTCGTATGAGGCTTCCGGAACAGCTTTCCATTCCTTATTCTCAGTACTGCGTACAAGATCTTTACCGAAAATGACTGCAATATAATCAAACTCCATGCCTTGTGACGTGTACACTGTTCCAACTTGTTCCATACCGGAATCGTCAGTCGCCCATTTCCAAAACTGTGTTTTTTTCTCCCAAGGCATTTCGAATTCACCTATTTTTACATCGTTTACTAGCGAGCCGTCTCGTTTCGGATTACTCCAGGGCCAACAAAATCCTGCCACTATTCTAGCACTGTTTTTCTTTTCTTGATTTCTTTTTCTTATTTCACTCATCATGATTGTTGGATTATCAAAAATACGAAATTCCATTCTTGTGTCAAATTCTCTAATATTTGTTTCTCTAATCTCCAAAATATGATCCAGCCACTGTAGATAAGCATCTGACCCAGAGCAACGAAATTGAGTTTGTAACTCAAATTCACTTATCTCGTATTCTTGCACGCCAAATTTTCGCGCTGCATTTTTAATTAGTTTTACACTCCCAACTTCTCTCGGGCGGACTATTTGATATTCATCAATGAAAAAGATACTTAACCTTGCCATTTTCATTAATTCGTCAACCTGTGGCAAACCGGTTCTTTGGTCTTTCGGCGTATATCTATTTACACTAGTTTCTCTAATCCTATGGGCTTCATCACAAATCAACACATCAAAAGAATTCTGTGTAGCAGTGATGAAACTGTTAAAAAATTTAAAAAGATTTTTTGCACGCATGCCTACTATTTTTCTTAGTGTGTTAGTAAAAGCCGATGACCCTGTAGCGTGTATCACTTTTTTGCCTTGTCTCAATAGCTCGCCCATAACTTCCAAGGCTATAACGGATTTACCAGTGCCCGGTCCACCCTTAACTATTACTACAGCTTTCTTTTTGGTTTTAGAAAGCTGTTTAGCTTTGTGCATTATTGCATTATAAGCTGCGATCTGTTCATCAATTAAATTAAAAATCTGTTGCTCGTTTATCATTTTGGATGTATAATCAAGCAGTTTCTTGGTAGGTCCGATTGAACTTCCACTGAACCGCTCAAAGAGTAACTGGCCACCGCCTCCACTAAGTCGATCTTTAAGGTAATTAGATAATTCAATAGAATCCTCTTTAGTAAATAACGGAAATTCTTTGGTGGCTTTTGAAAATTTCTTTGATAAAAGCAATGGGTTATTTTTTTTTGAATAATTATGAGCGTAAGTTGAACCACTTAGTTTCGGGGATTTTTTTTCACTAAAAATTTTAACGAAATCCTTTAAATGATAATAGTATCCTTGGACCTGTAAGGAGGGGTGTGCTTGTTCTTTCCTAAAAACACCATAATCGACAATGACATTCCCTTCTGAATCAGAATCTAAAACCTTATCGTTCGACCACTGTTTCAATTCTAAAATTACAACGTTATCCTGATTATTATCACTTTTTCCAAAAAGCAAAACATCTATCCTTTGTGAAGAATAGGGTAGTTCATATTCTATAAGTACATGGCTACCTTTAAGGTTGGCATAGTGAAATGAGTTATTCAGAATTGCCAGAGAAATTGCCCAGGATCGATATTCACGATCACCGGGCCTTCTTCCATAATGAGCCCTATACTTTTCTGCCGCACAATCAGCAATGCGGTTATGTATTACATCTTCATTAAATTTTTCAATTGCTTCCTCATATAAAATCATATTTATAATTTATTATACTTAGTGTGCCTGCCCTTGGCTTTTTTTACCGGATATTTTTTTTCATTTTTCTTTAACTTTTCTTTTAGTGCTTTCTTTATATCTATTTCTAAATCGTGGGATATTAACAATACCCAATATAAAACATCAGCAAGTTCTTCCCCTACGCCCTTTTTATTAGTTTTTAAATAATTTTTTATTTCTTCCTGATCTTTCCATTGAAAATGTTCAAGTACTTCAGAAGCCTCCAAAAGTAAAGATAAAGCAACATCTTTAGGGTTATGGAATTTCTTCCAATCACGTTCATTGCGGAAATTTATTACTTTTTTCTGTAATTTTTTAATATCAGACATTGTTAAAAATATTATATTAAGCCTTGTTCTCTCAAGCTAACATATTTTTGTTTGGCAACTATAATGTGATCAGCCAATTCAATCCCAATAATTCTTGCTGCATCTTGAAGGCGTCTGGTTATAGCAATATCTTCCGGCGAAGCCTCTGGATTATTTGATGGGTGATTGTGAGCAAGAATAATAGATGCCGCAGAAAATTTAAGAGCCTCTCTGAAAACCTCTCTAGGATGTACTAAGCTAGAATTAAGAGTTCCTATAGAAATATTACTGATTTTTAGCAGGTTATTGCGGGCATCAAGAGCTAATATTAAAAAATACTCTTTTTTTTCTCTGCCAATAAATTTTTGCAAATATTCTGCAACCATTCGTGGTTCATTAAAAACAATTCTTTTAGCTATTTGTTCTTTCGCATAACGCTCAGAAATAGCTTGAAAAAGTTTTAAGCCAAAAAGGTTACGGGGTCCAACTCCCTTGATTTCCTGTAATTCTTCAGGTGAGGCATCAAGTACTCCTCTTAACCCTTTAAATTTTTTTATAGCCTTTTTAGCCATCTGTTTACAATCTTTTCGAGGAGTTCCTAAAGTTAAAAGTAGCTCTACTACCTCGTAATCAAGAAAACCATCAAGGCCTGCCTCCAAAAATCTTGTCCTTAAGCGTTTTCTATGCCCTGCTCCTTTGGATTTTCCAACTTTTACTAAGCCTTTTTTATTAACCACCTTGCCCTTATTCTATCTTAATTTTCACCTCTCCTCAATTTCTGCTAGTACTATTTTAGTTCCAACCACCCCCCGAGGAGCCAGATGTTATGCTTCGCCAGGTAC
>Ga0209121_10000343_pt1 | contig 49283 bp, 55 predicted proteins | sample Cruoilmetagenom3_FD_187292 | JGI IMG/M metagenome (GOLD analysis project Ga0209121, IMG submission 187292) | Oil polluted marine microbial communities from Coal Oil Point, Santa Barbara, California, USA - Sample 3 (SPAdes) (version 2) | ecosystem: Environmental > Aquatic > Marine > Oil seeps ... | reverse complement strand
TCATTCCAATATCGGGACTACCGGTGGCTGTGGTTCGGGACTATCTTTTCTTTTATGGCAATCGGCATGCAGCAGATCACACGCGGATGGCTTGTCCTTCGTCTGACCAGCGACTCCCCTTTTGCCCTCTCCCTGGTCATGATGTCTTTCGCGCTGCCACTGACTTTTGTATCTGTACTCGGAGGCGTCTTTGCAGACCGTATTTCCCGAAGGCAGATAATCTTGATAACCCAAAGCGGTAATGCAATCTTAACTTTTCTTCTGGCAACGTTGGACATGACCGGTATCATCTGCTTCTGGCACCTCCTGGTAATCGGATTCTGCAACGGCACCCTGGCGGCCTTTAATATGCCCAGCCGGCAATCGATCATCTCAGATATTGTGCCGGTAGAAACTCTCATGAATGCCATTTCCCTCAGTAGTGCGGGCATGAACCTGACACGAATCATCGGACCGGCACTGGCAGGTGTGCTTATCGTCTACCTCGATACAGCCGGCGTCTTCTATCTGATTGCGTTCATTCATGCCTTTTCTGCTATATGTACAGGTATGATCAAGGCGGGCATGATACCTGCAACTAGCAATTCCCGCAAGGGAATGGCTACGGATATTCGTGAGGGATTTCTATATGCCGCAGGAAACCCCACCCTTCTGGGACTTATTATCATGGGCTTTGTGCCGGCCCTTTTCGGATTCCCCTATCTGAATCTCTTGCCGGCATGGGGCAGAGAAGTATTAAATATACAGTCTGACGGCCTGGGACTCTTGATGGCATTTGTGGGTATCGGTTCACTTATCGGCGCGCTGTTTCTTGCTTCCATCTGTTACCTGAAGAGGCGCGGGATCTTTCTCATGGCCAATGGCTTTGTGTGGGGAATTGTGCTGATCGCGTTCTCCCGGTGTAATTCTTATACAACGGCCTTGCCGGCCCTCCTGCTCATAGGATTTTTGAGCGCCATATTTATGTCGCTCAATATGACCCTCATGCAGTTTTACTCATCCCCTGAAATGCGGGGCCGTATCTTGAGCATGGCCATGATGACATTCGGGATTATGCCCTTGAGCGCCGTGCCCTTCGGGGCCCTTGCCGAGAGTATCGGAACCGCCGACTCCCTGAAATTCAGCGGTCTGCTGCTGTGTCTCTCTATAATCGTTTTCTTTTTTGCCTTTCGCAGATTTCGCAAGGTGGCCTGATATGGAAGGTAAGGGGTTCAGGAATAAAAGGGCAAACTTGGGAAGAACACCCCGGCTATTATCTGTTGTCAACAGGTAGAACTGCCCGCTTTGCACTGTTCATAAAAGCTGCGGAAGTCGTAGACTGAAAGCAGCTTTTCCGAGGAAGTGGCGAGCGGCGGGCCTACGCTGCCTTTTCTTTTTTGTTTTCTTTCAGTTTTCACTATGCATCATAATCAGCCAGTTTTCTGGGAAGCTGATCCTCATACTGCCGGGCAAGCGCCATCACTTCATCCACTGGAGCTCGACGTGATGATGCCTGTGTTAAACGCTTGTCCAGCAACCCTTCCACACCGCTTTCTTCGTAACGATCAATGTAACGCCGGAACGTTCGGGTACATACTCCCAGTATCCGCGCCGTTTCTTCCTAGTCCAATCGCCTCTCTGTCCATACACTGTAAGCCTCTTCAAATTGCATCTTCCGGATCTCCTGAAATATCCCTGTCCGTTTCATTGGCCATCTCCCGGGAACCCATTATAAACCGGACAGATTATGTGCTACAACTCCGGACAGATTACTTGCTTCTGACAAACATCAATCACTTCTTGACAGAAAATTCAATACGATATAAATTTAAAAGATTAATACTTTAGTAGGAAAGGGCAGCTCTTTGTCATTACATTAGACGATGAGAAACTCTGTTTAAACAATATGTTGGGGAATTTTGGTTTTTTCTCATTCGTTTGCTTTCTGAAGGGGAGGGGTGTGGTGAAATGAATGAGGGTACGAGGAAATCGGTTATTGCAGGAGCCTGGTATCCCGGGAATCCTGACAAACTAGAATCGGAAATAAAACGTTTCTTTTCAAATGTATCGATAGATAGAATTAGTGGTAAGATCATTGGACTTGTTTCACCTCATGCGGGATATATGTATTCCGGTCAGGTTGCTGCTTATTCATATAAGCTTGTAGTTGGCAAGGTATTTGATACAGTAATAATAATAGGTCCAAGCCATAGATTCTATTTTCATGGTGCTTCCATATATAGTAAGGGCGGATATGAAACCCCGTTGGGTATTGTTCCTGTTAATACTGATTTGGCTAATGAAATCATTGCTCAAGGGGATATGATATCATATGTTTCTGCTGCTCATTCACAAGAACATTCAGTTGAAATACAACTTCCTTTTTTACAAGTGGCTTTAGGTCCGTTTAATTTTGTTCCCGTTGTAATGGGTACACAGGATAAAAAGACCTGCGAGGATTTGGCCGGAGCTATCTTCAAAGTTATTAAGGGCAAAAGCATTTTAATAGTGGCTAGTTCTGATCTTTCTCACTTCCATGGGTATGATACAGCACTTTCGAAGGATTCAGTGGTTATAAAACATATAGAAGAAATGGATACAGAAGGACTTTTAGACGATCTGGAGAAGGGTAAGTGCGAGGCATGTGGTGGAGGACCGATCGTGGTAACAATGATGCTTGCCAAGAAGTTGGAAGCTGATGGTGTAAAGGTGCTCAATTATGCTAATTCAGGCGATGTTACAGGAGACAAAAGCGGAGTCGTTGGCTATACATCAGCGATTTTTTATAAAAATAATCAAGTAAGAAAGAAAAAGACAGGAAAATTAGGGCTTAGCGAAAAAGACAAAAAAATGCTTCTCCTGATTGCGAGGGAGAGTATAACATATAAACTTGCCAAAAAAGATATTCCTGAATTTAAGATAGATTCAGACGCGCTGCAGGAAAAAAGAGGTGCTTTTGTTACACTCAAAAAGCATGGCCAGTTACGTGGGTGTATAGGATCTTTCGAAGCTGGAGAACCTCTCTATGAAACAGTTGAGAACATGGCACAGTCCGCGGCCTTTGACGATCCAAGATTCTCCCGGGTAACTGAGGAGGAATTAAGCGATTTGAAAATCGAAATATCGGCGCTGACTCCTCTAAGAAGAATAAAGGATATTAATGAAATCGAAGTAGGTAAACATGGGATTTATATTGTAAAAGGTTTTCATCGAGGGGTTCTTCTCCCGCAGGTGGCTACGGATTATAAGTGGGATAAAATCACATTCCTGGAAGAAACATGTCAGAAGGCTGGTCTTTCGTTTAATGCATGGAAAGAGGTAGATGCGGAAATTTATATTTTTTCTGCCGATATCTTTGCTGAAAATGAATAAATGATTTCAATCGAAGAAGCTTCAAAAAAGTCTTGACAAAAAACTTTTTTTGAGATTAATTAGCTCGCTTAGTGTTTTATAGATATTTAGAGTCTTTATTCACGGCAACTGCAATTTAAAATTTTGCGGCTTTGCCGTATTAGGTTAATTAATCTTGGTTGAAAGTGCTGGCGTAGCTCAACAGGTAGAGCAGCTGATTTGTAATCAGCAGGTCGCGGGTTCGAATCCCATCGCCAGCTCCAGTTTGAATTGTAAATTCTGGAGGGGTTCCCGAGTGGTCAAAGGGAGCAGACTGTAAATCTGCCGGCGGAGCCTACGGAGGTTCAAATCCTCCCCCCTCCACCATTATGTGTGAGTGCAGTGGCGGGAGTAGCTCAGTGGCTAGAGCGTCAGCCTTCCAAGCTGAGGGTCGCGGGTTCGAATCCCGTTTCCCGCTCCATTTTACTTTGATAGATGGTCTTGTTGGAGCCTGATAGAGTAATGCGTTATTTGCGACTCAATCGGGATTCAAATGTTTGGCCCACGTAGCTCAGTCGGCAGAGCACATCCTTGGTAAGGATGAGGTCACCAGTTCAATTCTGGTCGTGGGCTCCACTTCGACGAGGATAGGAATAGAATGAGAAACATAATTACCCTTGCATGCACTGAATGTAATAGAAGAAATTATACAACAACTAAAAATAAAAGAACTATGCAAAATCGTTTTGAGTTAAAGAAATATTGTCGATTTTGCCGGTTGCATACGCTTCATAAAGAAATAAAGTAATCTTGTAACTACTCAGATTGCTGGATTCAAGGTTCACAGTTCATGGTGGGATGCATCCAAGAAGATATAGGGCACGTTCTGAACTTCCATGCAAGACCGCTTGGGATTTCGCAAGAACCGCATCAACTCTTCATTTGTCTCTGGGCAGAACCCTTGTTTCATCTGCTCAACCCTGAACCGCGGAACTTTGAACCGGAGTAGTTACGTAATCTTTTTCTTTCAAGCCGGATTTTGTGATAGGTATTGTGGCAAGACTAGAAAAACCCAGGCAGGCCGTGCATCCTTTCTTTGACAAGCCTTCGGCGTGAGCTTAGTCGAACGCTCAGTAGAGTCCTTAACCCGTGGTTGCGGTAAATTGCTGCTACAAGTTGAAGAGAATAGTTTTGTTAAGAACGGGCCAGTAGCTCTAATTGGCTAGAGCGCCGGACTCCAAATCCGGATGCTGGGGGTTCGAGTCCCTCCTGGCCTGCCATTTTATTTTTCTGGTATTACTGGGTGGAATTGTTAAATGAATAAAATAACGGTAACTGTATCTAGAATAGGTCAGTTTTTAAGAGAATCAAGGTTTGAGCTGAAAAAAGTGACGTGGCCAACACCAAAAGAAACATTTGCCTCTACATCGGTTGTTGTTGTCGTTGTTATCATTATGTCTGCTTTTTTAGGGGTTGTGGATCTGGGTTTAACGAAAGTAATAAAATTTATTTTAGGTTAGAAAAATGGCTTTCAAATGGTATGTTGTTCACACTTATTCAGGTTTCGAAAACAGAGTAAAACTTTCTCTGCAGGAAGCAATAGCAGTTGCCGGGATGGAGGAGTATTTTGATGATATCCTTATTCCGGAAGAGAATATAGTTGAACTTGTTGAGGGTACAAAAAAGACTTCAAAGAGAAAGTTTTTCCCCGGCTATATACTTGTAAGAATGGAAATGAATGATGATACCTGGCATATAGTAAAAGATACCCCCAAAGTTACCGGCTTTATTGGAAGTAAGGATAAACCATCTCCTATATCGGATATGGATGTTCAGTCATTGAGAACGAGAATAGACGAAGGGACTCTGAAGCCGAAGCCAAAATATAAGTTTGAAGAAGGAGACCACGTAAAAATTATTGACGGTCCTTTTACAGGCTTTGACGGTGTGGTGGATGAAATAAAGCCGGAAAAAGGCAAGTTGAGAGTTATTGTGAGTATCTTCGGCAGGTCAACGCCGGTTGAGTTGGATTTTATCCAGGTTATTCAAAATTGAAATAACAGGTTGCATATCTGAAGAGTAATTTTCGAATTGTATTTATTTTTGTTGCGAAAAAAGAAATCAGGGTGATTGTGATGGCAAAGAAGGTAATAGCAAGCATAAAGCTTCAAATACAGGCAGGTAAGGCGACGCCGTCGCCACCTATTGGTCCGGCCTTAGGTCAACACGGGGTCAATATTATGGAATTTTGTAAGGCTTATAATTCCTTAACGCAAAATCAAGAGGGTATGGTTATTCCTGCTGTTATAACAGTATATGCTGACAGATCTTTCACATTTATTACAAAGACTTCGCCAACCGCTGTTCTTCTCAAGCAGGCGGCCAAAATTGCAAAAGGTGCAGGTGATCCCAAAAGGGAAAAGGTGGGAGATGTCACTGCTGCCCAGGTCAAAGAGATCGCCGAGATAAAATATCAGGATCTCAATGCAATAAATATGGAAGGTGCTGTCAAAATTGTAGAGGGAACAGCAAGATCCATGGGGATAGAGATAGCCAAATAAATTTATAGTGGAGCTTATTATAATGTCCAAGAAGGGTAAAAGATTGTTAGATATTGAAAAGAAGGTTGAACCCGGGAAGCGCTATACCTTGAGAGAATCCTTGGAGCTTCTACTGTCAACAGTACGGGTAAAATTTGATGAGACTGTCGATGCAGCCATTCGACTAGGTGTCAATTCGAGGCATGCTGACCAAATGGTGAGAGGGAGTGTTGTTCTCCCGAATGGTTTGGGTAAAGCCATAAAAGTATTGGTTTTTGCAAAAGGAGACAAAGAAAAGGAAGCCATTGACGCAGGTGCAGATATTACCGGTTCCGATGAGTTGATTGAAAAGATTAAAGGTGGATGGTTTGATTTTGATCGAGTAATTGCTACGCCGGATATGATGGGTAGTGTTGGAAAGCTGGGTAAAATTTTAGGGCCACGGGGGTTAATGCCGAATCCCAAGGTTGGTACCGTAACTTTCAGTGTTGCCAATGCAGTAACAGAGATGAAAGCCGGTAAAGTTGCGTTCAGAGTGGAAAAGGCAGGCATAGTTCACAGCCCTGTGGGTAAAGTATCTTTTGGTGCAGACAAACTGTATGAAAATGTCCTGGCATTGCTGGGGACCATTATAAAATTAAAACCTGCATCCAGTAAAGGAACATACTTAAGGTCTATTTCTCTTTCCACTACAATGGGTCCCGGTGTCAAGGTTGAGCCTCTCGATGTGAGAAATCTATTAAAATAAAAAAGGGCATTAAAGATCAAAGACAGCAGGTACAGGAGGTTTAATCGAGCATACTCGGCCTGCCGAGACGATGAAGTGTTGGAGTTTCTTCCTGTATAACGGTTAAGTTTTTGAAATCAGTTAACAATTCTTTTTACATTTAGCATTGAAAGGAGGTCATTGGTTTGGACCGAAGCAAAAAGGAACAGATTGTTGCTGAGCTTCAAGGGAAACTCAAAGACGTGAAGCTGGCAATTCTTGCAGACTACAGCGGTTTAAATGTCGAGAAAATCACGGATTTGAGAAATGAGTTAAGAAAATCAGATGCAGAGTTCAGGGTAATAAAGAATACACTCTTTAAAATTGCTTCGAAGGATACCGATTTCCGTTTATTTGATGATTATTTGAAGGGTCCTTTGGCGCTGATCATGAATTTTGGGGATGTAGTTGAGTCTACAAAAACACTCGTCAATTTTGCCAGGAAAAATGAAGAACTGGAACTTAAAGCCGGAGTTCTTGATGATAGATTCCTGACAAACGAACAGATAAAAACCCTGTCCGAATTGCCGAGCAGGGAAGTTCTTTTGGGAAAACTTTTATCTATGATGGTGGTGGTGCAGACCTCGCTTGTCAGTGTATTAAGTGGTGTTCCCAGAAAATTTGTTCAAACTCTTGAAGCTTACCGTGTAAAAAAAGAAGAAGAAAATTAAAATATACAGGAAGGAATGAGAAAAATGGCAGGAAAAAAAATCAGTAAGGAAGACGTTGTAGCGTTTATTGAAGGAATGACAGTTCTTGAACTGTCAGAGCTGGTGAAGGAATTGGAAAAGAAGTTCGGTGTTTCTGCTTCTGCTCCAGTTGCCGTTGCAGCCGTAGCCGCAGGACCCGCCCAGGAAGATCAGGTGGAAGAGAAAACTGAATTTGATGTTATACTTACAGGGTTTGGAGAACAGAAAATTCAGGTTATCAAGGTCGTCAGAGCTCTAACTGCTTTGGGTTTAAAAGAGGCCAAGGATCTTGTTGAAGGTGTGCCAAAGGCGGTTAAAGAAGGTGTGCCAAAAGATGAAGCTGAAGAAATAAAGGCCAAATTAGAAGGAGTTGGGGCAAGCGTAGAAATTAAATAAAATACAATTTATCCCTCATGAGAAATTTTGTGGAGGGTATAGCCAAAGGGTTCTTATGATTAGTTATAGAAAAAGTTTTGGTCATATAAAAGAAGTTATGGCGATTCCCAATCTCATCGATATCCAGAAGAAGTCCTATGAGAAATTCCTGCAGAAAGATGTTAATCCATCAGAAAGGTCTGACTTTGGTCTTCAGGGAACTTTCAAGAGTGTATTTCCCATTATGGATTTCGGCGGTAAGAGTTCTTTGGAATTCGTGAGTTATAGCATTAGTGATAGCCGATATGATGAACAAGAGTGTATTCAAAAAGGAATGAGCTATGTGGCTCCTCTGAAGATCGTTGTTAGATTAGTTGTGTTTGACAATGATCGAATAAGCGGACAGAAGAGTGTCAGAGATATAAAGGAGCAGGAAGTTTATTTTGGTGAAATTCCTCTAATGACAAAAAGGGGTACTTTTATTGTCAATGGTACTGAAAGGGTTATTGTCAGTCAACTTCACAGATCTCCTGGCATATTCTTCGATCATGACAAAGGGAAAACTCATGCAAGTGGGAAGCTGATATATTCCGCAAGAATTATGCCCATCAGAGGTTCCTGGCTTGATATCGAATTTGATCCGAAGGACATTCTCTATGCCAGGATTGACAGAAGAAGAAAAATGCCGATTACGATTCTCTTAAAAGCCATGGGATATACACCTGAAGAACTTCTCAAATATTTCTGCGATATAGAGACAGTTTCCATTGATGGTGAAAAATTGTTTCTTTCAATTGATAAATACCTGTTGGGTGAGAAAGTGACAGTGGGTGTCGATGATCCCCGAACAGGCGAAATTATCATAAAACAGGGCAGGAAAATTTCCAGGACAACCTTGAAAAAAATGGAGGAGCTGGGGATAGACCGAGTGGAAATTAAAGAAGAAGATATCCAGGGAAAGGTTTTTGCCGGGAATGTAACAGATCCCGAGACTGGAGAAATATTGTTCAAGTGCAATGATGAATTAGGCATAGAAGGAATTCAGCAACTTTATCAAAAAGGTGTTAAGGAAATTCAATTTGTTCATCTGGCTGAGGATGGCTCAAATTCTTACATCAGAAATACTCTTCTTCTGGATAAAGTTGAAACAGAGGAAGATGCCATCATAGAGATATACAGAAGGTTAAGGCCCAGCAATCCTCCTACCCCTGAGACGGCAAGAAAGTTTTTCGATGGTCTCTTTTTTAATTCTGCCACTTATAACCTGTCTGACGTTGGAAGAGTCAAAATGAACTATAAACTCCATTTAGATGTTCCTCCGGGTCTGACTGTTTTGCGCAAGGGAGACATATTAGATGCTGTCAAGTATCTCATTAATCTCAAAAATGGTGTGGCTAACTACAGCCTTGATGACATTGATCATCTTGGCAACAGAAGGGTAAGATCGGTCGGCGAGCTTATTGAAAATCAATACAGAATCGGTTTGGTGAGGATGGAACGGGCCATGAAGGAAAAAATGAGCCTCCTGGATATCGAAACTATGATGCCTCATGATCTGGTAAATGCAAAGCCTGTCTCCGCAGTCATAAGGGAGTTTTTCGGAAGCAGCCAATTATCCCAGTTTATGGATCAGACAAACCCCCTGTCGGAGATAACTCATAAGAGGCGGTTATCTGCTCTCGGACCCGGAGGCCTTACCCGTGAAAGGGCGGGGTTCGAGGTAAGGGATGTGCACAACACACATTATGGGCGAATATGTCCTATAGAAACTCCGGAAGGCCCCAACATTGGTTTAATAGTCTCTCTCGCTGCTTATGCAAGGGTAAATGATTTTGGTTTTATAGAAACACCGTATAGAGTGGTAGAAAAAGGAAGAGTACTTGATGAATTCCGTTATCTTACTGCAACAGAGGAAGAAAATTGTATTATAGCACAGGCAAATACCCTGATCGATTCAGAAGGAAGAATTTCTGAGAAAATGGTCACAGTAAGAAAAGAGGGGAATTATATAATCCTTCCGGCGGATGAAGTGACCTTAATGGATATTTCTCCCAGTCAGCTTATTAGTGTTGCTACAGGGCTTATTCCCTTTTTAGAGCATGATGATGCAAACCGTGCTTTGATGGGTTCTAATATGCAGAGACAAGCAGTTCCTTTGCTGAAACCCGACGCCCCTTTGGTGGGAACAGGTATGGAGTCTGTTGTTGCCCGGGACTCCGGTGCTGTCGTTGTTGCAAAAAGATCTGGGATAGTAGAAGATGTAGATGCTTCAAGAATAGTCGTCAAAAGTGACAATGAAGAAAAAGATGAATTAGATACTGGTGTAGATATATATAACTTGATCAAGTATCAACGTTCCAATCAGGACACATGTTTTAACCATAAACCTATTGTAAGTGAAGGGGAGAGAGTGAATATCGGGGATTTAATAGCCGATGGTCCTGCCACGTCCAATGGGGAGCTGGCACTTGGCCGAAATATTATGGTCGCATTCATGTCCTGGGGTGGATACAATTATGAAGATTCCATCTTGATCAGTGAAAGAGTTGTCAAAGAAGATGTTTATACGTCTATACATATTGAAAAATTTGAAACAATGGCCAGAGATACGAAGCTTGGTAAAGAAGAAATTACAAGAGACATACCTAATGTGGGAGAAGAGGCACTCAGAAATCTGGATGAAAGTGGAATTGTCCGAATTGGTGTTTTTGTAAAACACGGAGATATCCTGGTTGGGAAAATTACCCCCAAAGGTGAAACACAATTATCGCCGGAAGAAAAACTGTTGCGGGCTATATTTGGTGAGAAGGCAGGAGATGTTAGAGATACATCATTGCACGTTCCGCCGGGAGTTGAGGGCGTTGTTATCAATGTACAAATCTTCAACCGCAAAGGTACGGAAAAAGATAGCAGATTTCTTGAAATAGAAGAAGCGGAAGCTCGGCGGCTTTTCAAAGACCAGAATGACGAAATCAGAATTATTACGGAAAGTCTCAGAAAAGAAGCTTTGAGTTTGTTGGCCGGTAAAACTTCTGCGTCGAAATTATCAGATCCTCACAAGAGAAAAATACTATTGAAAAAAAATGATGTCATATCTGAAGATAAGTTGAATGATATTCCGTTTTACCTCTGGAAAGACATTACTTTGGTAGAAGAAGAAGTTGAGGAGAGATTGAGATCTATATTTTCTAATCTATCCGGGAAAATAGAAATTATCAAATCCTTTTTTGCAGCAAAAATGGACAAAATGCAAATAGGAGATGAACTTCCTCCCGGTGTAATCAAATTGGTAAAGGTGAATATTGCCATAAAGAGGAAGCTTTCTGTTGGTGATAAAATGGCGGGTCGACACGGTAACAAAGGGGTTCTGTCCAAGATTTTACCGGAAGAAGATATGCCTTATTTCGAAGATGGTACTCCTGTTGATATCGTTTTGAATCCCCTGGGAGTTCCTTCTCGCATGAATGTCGGTCAGGTTCTGGAAACTCACTTAGGATGGGCGGCAAAAGGATTGGGAGAAAAGCTACAGTCTCTCATAGAGAAACATACAAATGTCAATTCGGTAAAAAAGGAGTTAAAAGATATCTATTCTTCGGTAGAATTGGATAGCTTTATAGATGGAGCTTCCGAAGAAGAAGTCAAAAAGCTTGTAGGCAGGCTAAAGGCAGGTGTACCTATGGCCACACCGGTGTTTGATGGTGCACAGGAATATGAGATAAAAAATATGTTTAAGATGGCCGGTTTGCCGAAAAGAAGGCAAGCCCAGCTTTTTGACGGGAGAACAGGCGAACCTTTTGATCAAAAAATAACAACTGGAATGGTTTATATGTTGAAACTTCATCATCTTGTCGACAATAAAATTCATGCGAGGTCAATTGGTCCTTATTCTCTTGTTACTCAACAACCTCTTGGAGGGAAAGCTCAATTTGGTGGTCAAAGGCTGGGTGAGATGGAAGTATGGGCAATTGAAGCCTATGGCGCTGCCAATTCATTACAGGAATTTCTTACAGTGAAATCTGATGATGTGGCCGGGAGAACAAGGATATACGAAGCTATTGTTAAAGGTGAACATACATTGGAGCCGGGATTGCCGGAATCTTTCAATGTACTGGTCAAAGAATTACAGGGTCTTTCTATTGATGTAGATTTAATCGAGAATACAGAGGACAAGATGTAGTTATCTTTGACCTGAAGCGGCAAAGGCGCAAGGGTAAAAGGATTAGGGATTAATGAATAATCCTGTAATCCGGGATATTAAACTTCGTTTTTTTAGCCTTTAGCCTTTCGTTGTTGATGCTGCTATCTGTGCGAAAAACGCAGTTGTTGGCAATAAAGACTATAATAACCTAGCGAACAAAGGGAGTTGATCCAGTGGAAGATATTTTTAGTTTTTTTGAAAAACCCAAGGATCCTGTAAGATTCGATGCAATAAAGGTATCTATTGCCTCGCCCGAAAAAATTCTTTCGTGGTCCCGTGGCGAGGTAAAAAAACCTGAGACAATAAATTACAGGACCTTTAAACCGGAAAGAGATGGCCTTTTTTGTGCTAGGATCTTTGGTCCCGTTAAAGATTATGAATGTCTGTGCGGAAGATACAAGAGAATGAAACACAGGGGGGTAGTCTGTGAGAAATGCGGGGTTGAAGTTACTCAGTCCAGGGTACGCAGAGAAAGAATGGGGCATATAACCTTAGCTTCACCCGTTGCCCATATCTGGTTTTTGAAGAGTTTACCCAGCAGAATCGGAAATGCCCTGGATTTGACGCTAAAGGAACTGGAAAAGGTGTTGTATTTTGAGTCTTGGATAGTACTGGATCCTAAGGATACTCCCCTGAAGAAAAAAGAAATACTGGCTGAGGAAGAGTATCACGAAGCAGAAGAAACATATGGCAAAGACAGTTTTGAGGCCGATATCGGTGCCGGGGCAATAAGAAAGCTTCTTGAGGAAATCCATCTGGAGAATCTTGATGAAGAACTAAGAGCCGGACTAAAGGTGGCTACCTCTGAAACGAAAAGAAAAAAACTGGCGAAAAGACTAAAGGTTATTGAAGCGTTAAGAAAGTCTGGTAACAAGCCGGAATGGATGATTTTAACCGTTATCCCCGTCATACCACCTGATTTAAGGCCGCTGGTTCCGCTGGATGGTGGTCGTTTTGCCACATCTGATTTGAATGATCTTTACCGGAGGGTGATTAACAGAAATAACCGTTTGAAGCGATTGCAGGAATTGAATGCACCTGAAATTATCATAAGAAACGAAAAAAGAATGCTCCAGGAAGCAGTTGATGTCTTGTTTGATAATGGAAGGCGTGGAAAGGCTATTACTGGTTCGAATTCAAGACCTTTACGGTCCCTGTCCGATATGCTGAAGGGAAAGCAGGGAAGGTTCAGGCAAAACCTTCTCGGCAAAAGGGTGGATTATTCCGGGAGATCCGTGATTACCGTGGGACCCGATCTAAGGCTCCATCAATGTGGTCTGCCTAAGAAGATGGCACTGGAACTCTTTAAGCCTTTTATCTATAATCGGCTCGAGGAAAAGGGCTATGTGACTACCGTAAAAAGTGCCAAGAAGATGGTTGAAAAAGAAGCTCCTGAAGTATGGGATGCCCTTGACGAGGTTGTTCGCGAGTATCCCGTTCTGCTCAATAGAGCTCCGACCCTGCATAGATTGGGCATACAAGCTTTTGAACCTGTACTTATAGAAGGTAAGGCTATTCAGCTTCATCCTCTTGTCTGTACAGCATTTAATGCTGATTTTGATGGTGATCAAATGGCCGTTCACGTGCCTTTGTCCCTCGAGGCTCAGATAGAAGCGAGGGTCTTAATGATGTCGACAAACAACATTCTCTCACCAGCTAATGGTAAACCGGTTATTGTGCCCAGTCAGGATATTGTTCTCGGTATATATTATTTGACAAGATCAAAGGATCATGTAAGGGGCGAAAAGATAGTTTTTGCCGACCCCGAAGAGGTTAGGAGTGCGTACGATGCCGGTAAAGTTGAACTTCACGCAATGATAAAAGTTCGCATTGACGGTGAGCTGGCAGATACAACTGTAGGCAGAATTTTACTTTATGAGATCATTCCTGGTGAAATTCCCTTCCATTTAGTTAATAAAGCTATCAATAAAAAGGAAATGGCTAATCTCATTGATTACTGCTATCGATCGTGCGGCGTTAAACCGACCGTTATATTAGCAGACAAACTAAAGGATCTCGGTTTTGAATATGCTTCCAAATCTGGGTTGTCCATTGCTATTGATGACATGATTATCCCTGCCAGTAAGGATAAAATTGTATCGAAGGCAAATCTTGATGTTATAAAAATTCAGAAACAATATATGGAGGGTTTGATCACCGACGGTGAGCGTTACAATAAAGTTATTGATATATGGGCTCAGGCGACTGAAAAAGTTGCTGATGAGATGCTAAAAGAACTTGGGACGGAAGAATCGAGGACTCCTGATAATCAGATAGTGAAAAGTGAAAGTTTTAATCCCATTTACATGATGGCTGATTCAGGTGCGAGGGGGAGTGCGGCACAGATAAGGCAACTTGCCGGCATGAGGGGATTAATGGCGAAACCGTCAGGGGAAATCATCGAAACGCCGATCACTGCCAATTTTAGAGAAGGGTTGTCGGTTCTTCAATACTTCATTTCTACCCATGGTGCCAGAAAGGGTCTTGCCGATACAGCGCTGAAAACAGCAAATTCAGGTTATCTTACCAGGAGACTTGTTGACGTGGCACAGGACTGTATCATTACCGAGGAGGATTGTGGCACCATTGATGGAATCTATGTTTCAGCTCTTGTTGAAGGTGGTGAAATCATAGAGACGGCTGGTGAGCGTGTTCTCGGAAGAGTTGCTCTTGAAGATATTAAGGATTCTTTTACCGGTGAAATCCTGGTAAGAGCAAACGAGGAAATTAATGAAACACTGGCAGACAAAATCGACAGGGCGGGATTGGAAAGAGTACTTATCCGATCCGCTTTGACCTGTAAATCAAAGTATGGTGTTTGCGCCAGGTGCTATGGAAGGGATCTGGCACATGGTCACCTGGTAAATATAGGTGAAGCCGCTGGTATCATTGCAGCTCAATCCATTGGTGAACCGGGGACCCAGTTGACGATGAGAACCTTTCATATTGGTGGTACCGCAAAGTTTGAAGAACATTCAACCCTCGAAGCACGGCATGAAGGTATATTGAAATTTGTCAATTTCAATGTGGCTAAAAGGCAGGGAAATGATCAAGTGGTGATGAGTAGAAACGGAGAGGTTCATGTTCTTGATGAGGAAGGGAGAAACCGTGGTAAATACCCTGTTCCCTACGGAGCGCATCTGAAAATTGAGGAGGGTCATGAGATAAGAAGAGGAGAGCAGATTGCAGAGTGGGATCCGTTTTCGATACCTGTTCTTGCCGAGGTTGACGGGACTGTAAAGTTTGGAGATGTTATCGAAGGGAAAACCATGCAGGAGCAGGTTGATGTGATTACTGGTCTTTCCAGAAAGGTTATCGTTGAGTGCTGGGATATAGATTTACGTCCCAGAGCTTCAATTAAAGATAAAGATGGAAAAACAGCCAAAGCGCCGGGCACCCATGCTAATGCGAGACACTTGCTGCCAGTGGGGGCTAATCTTATCGTGATGGAAGGAGATACGATTAAAGCGGGTGATATTATTGCCAAGATTCCCAGGGAAACGACAAAAACTAAGGATATCACAGGTGGTCTGCCCCGTGTAGCCGAACTTTTCGAGGCACGAAAACCAAAGGAACATGCTGTAATTGCGGAAATTGATGGAACAGTTTCCTACGGTAAGGATCTTAAGGGGAAGAGGAGGGTAGTGGTAACTCCCAGTGTGGGCGAATCGAAAGACTACCTTATCCCCAAAGGTAAACATATAACGGTTCAGGAAGGTGACAGAGTTATAGCAGGCGAGCCTCTAATGGATGGTGCAAATAACCCTCACGATATTCTTAATATTAAGGGGGAGAAAGAATTAGCAAAATACCTTGTCGACGAGGTACAGGAAGTTTACAGATTGCAGGGAGTCAAAATCAACGATAAACATATAGAAATTATTGTGCGCCAAATGTTGAAGAAAGTGAAGGTTATAGACCCAGGTGATACGAATTTCTTTGTAGACGAGCAAGCGGATAGATCTGAATTTGAAGAAGAAAATGAAAAAATAATTTCTGATGGAGGAACCCCTGCTACCGGGGAGCCGATACTTCTTGGAATTACAAAGGCATCCTTGAGCACCTCCAGCTTTATTTCGGCAGCATCGTTTCAGGAAACAACTCGTGTGCTGACAGAAGCTGCTTTATCCGGGAAAGTGGATCATCTAAGAGGGCTTAAAGAAAATGTCATTATGGGAAGATTGATTCCGGCGGGCACAGGTCTTTCAATGTATAAAGAATTAGGTGCTAAAGTTGAAGAAGAGAAAAAATTAGTTCAAGAAAGTGAGCAAATAAGTGAGAAATCTCTTGACAGGCCAGCCGTAAATTGATAGATATCTCGAGTTTTTTCTAATGTTAAGTATTGTTTAGCCAGGAGGAATAGTGCCCACGATAAATCAGTTAATTCGAAAGGGAAGAGCAAAGGTCCAGAAGAAGACTACAACGCCTGCTTTGTCTCGTTGTCCTCAGAGAAGAGGGGTATGTGTCAGGGTTTATACAACCACCCCCAAAAAGCCAAATTCCGCTTTAAGAAAAGTGGCGAGGGTTCGTCTTACCAGTGGTTATGAAGTAACGTCGTATATCCCCGGGATGGGGCATAATCTTCAAGAACATTCTGTTGTTCTTGTTCGGGGAGGTCGAGTGAAGGATCTTCCCGGGGTAAGATATCATATCGTAAGGGGTACGCTTGATACAATGGGCGTTCAGGATAGAAAGCAGAGCAGATCAAAGTATGGCACCAAGAGGCCAGCTTAATCAGGGACGATTTTATGCCAAGAAGAAGAGAAGTACCGAAAAGAGAAACTTTACCAGATCCAAAATATAATAATGAGCTTATAACTAAGTTTATCAATAATTTGTTAAAAAAGGGTAAGAAGAACGTAGCCAATTCTATACTATATGGTGCTTTTGATATTATAGAACAAAAAACGAAGGAATCATCTGTTGAGATTTTCGAACGAGCTGTTGGTAATGTAAAACCTGTTGTGGAAGTTAAATCAAGGCGGGTAGGTGGTTCTACTTATCAGGTGCCAACGGAAGTATCTTCTGCGAGACGAGTTGCCCTGGCGATTAGATGGTTGATAAGCGGTGCACATAAACGAGCCGAAAAGACGATGCGGGAAAAGTTGGCTGCCGAATTTCTGGATGCTGCTAACAATAGAGGTACCGCTGTTAAGAAGAAGGAAGATACACATAAAATGGCTGAGGCTAATAAGGCATTTGCGCATTACAGATTTTGATTTGTCTTTTGAGCTCTACTTTTTCCAAGTGATCTTCGCTTAGTGTGGATGGATTTTATAACCACAGAATCGTATCGAAGGATGTTATTGACAAAAACGCATTCGGGAGGATGCTAGTAAGATTAATAGAACAATTAATGAACGAACCAGTCAACCTAATTGAAGGAGGTAGATGAAAAATGGCTAAGGAAAAATTTGAAAGGACGAAGCCGCATCTTAACATCGGAACAATCGGACATGTGGATCACGGTAAGACGACGCTTACCTCTGCTATAACAAAACACTTAGCAAATAAAGGATTGGCCGAGTATATGGCCTTCGATGCAATCGATAATGCCCCGGAAGAAAAGGAAAGGGGCGTTACGATTAATATAGCCCACGTAGAATATGAAACTGAAAAGAGACATTATGCTCATGTCGATTGTCCCGGGCATGCTGACTACATCAAAAATATGATTTCGGGAGCCGCTCATATGGATGGAACAATTCTTGTGGTGGCTGCCTCAGATGGTCCGATGCCCCAAACGAGAGAACATATCCTCCTTGCGAGACAGGTTCAGGTTCCTTATGTTATCGTTTATTTAAACAAGGTTGATTTAGTTGATGATCCGGAATTGCTTGATCTCGTTGAACTTGAGGTAAGAGAATTATTAACGGAATATGATTATCCTGGCGATGATATTCCCATTATCCGGGGATCTGCCCTGAAGGCTCTGGAGAGCGATGATCCCGATTCAGAAGATGTCAAGAGCATCTGGGAGCTAATGGATGCAGTTGATAGCTATATTCCTGAGCCTGAGCGTGATCTGGATAAACCGTTCCTTATGCCGGTTGGCGATGTGTTCAGTATTTCCGGTCGTGGTACAGTTGTTACCGGCAGGGTAGACCGCGGCATCATAAAAACCGGAGAAGAGGTAGAAATAGTTGGCATCAAACCAACACTTAAGACGGTTTGCACAGGTGTGGAAATGTTCCGCAAAACCTTGGATGAAGGCAGAGCAGGTGATGATATTGGTGTACTTCTCAGGGGCACAAAACGTGATGAGGTTGAGAGAGGGCAGGTTGTGGCAAAACCCGGATCGATTACCCCTCACACAAAATTCAAGGCGCAGGTTTACGTTCTGACAAAAGAAGAAGGTGGAAGACATACCCCTTTCTTTTCAGGATACCGTCCCCAGTTTTACTTCCGGACGACGGATGTTACCGGTATTTCCACGTTGCCTGAGGGTGTAGAAATGGTTATGCCAGGTGATAATGTGGAGATAGAGGGCCAGTTGATCACACCTATAGCAATGGAAGTCCAACTGAGATTTGCTATTCGTGAAGGTGGAAGAACTGTTGGTGCCGGAGTAGTGAGTGAAATTTTAGAGTAGCGATTGTATAGGGAATATGGAAAATCAAAAGATTAGAATTCGGCTCAGGGCTTACGACTATAAGTTGTTAGATCGGTCAGCGCGGGATATAGTTGAAACAGCAGAGAGAACAGGTGCACGTGTTGCCGGGCCTATTCCTCTTCCTACCAGGATAAACAAGTATTGTGTAAATAGATCACCCCACGTTGATAAAAAATCGAGAGAACAGTTTGAGATCAGAACACATAAGAGAATTATAGATATTATTGAGCCAACACAGGCAACTGTGGATACCCTGATGAAATTGGATCTTTCCGCTGGTGTCGACGTTGAGATAAAGTTGTAGCTCCGGCATATGGTAGGGGGTGGTGTTTGGGAAATCCATCCCCTCTTTTTTATTCAAAATTGCAATCTATTATAAGAGATCATAAGTGTTATGGAAAAAGGGCTTATTGGTAAAAAGTTGGGTATGACCCAGATATTCTGGGAGGATGGTGCTGCTATCCCGGTAACCGTTATAGAGGCAGGTCCCTGCGTTGTTATCCAGAAAAAGACTAAAGAAACTGACAATTATGATGCCATACAGTTGGGTTTTAGCCGTCAGAAAGAAAAAAAAGTGACAAAACCTCTGAAGGGTCACTTTGAAAAAGCAGGTAAAGGATATTTTCGATTTCTCAGAGAGTTTCGTGTGGAATCTCCCGGTAATTATGAAGTTGGGCAGGAGTTAAAAGCGGATATCTTTGAAATTGGTGATCGTGTAGACGTGATCGGAATAACAAAGGGGAAAGGTTTTGCCGGAGTTATAAAAAGGCATGGGTTCCATGGTGGCGGGGCTACTCATGGTTCAATGTTTCACAGAGCCCCCGGATCTATAGGGGCCAGTGCATATCCTTCACGGGTATTTAAGGGCACAAAGCTGCCAGGGCAAATGGGCAACAAAAGGCAAACCATACAACATCTTATTGTAGTGGGAGTCAATGTCGGTAGGAACTTAATCCTGGTAAGGGGAGCTGTTCCAGGCAGTAAAAGCGGTATTATCATAATTAATAGTATAACATAGGGAAGTTGGTAAAAGTGTCGGTTTTAAATGTATATGATATTGAAAAAAGAAAAGTTTCCGAATTAGAACTTAGCGATTCTGTTTTTGGAGCGTCGATCAGAGAGCATTTAATATATGAAGTTGTAAAAATGCAGATGGCCTCGAAGAGAAAAGGTGCCGCGTCGACAAAAGGCCGAAGCGATGTTAGGGGAGGCGGTAGAAAGCCATGGCGTCAAAAAGGAACAGGAAGAGCCAGGGCTGGTACTATAAGGTCTCCTATCTGGAGGGGTGGTGGTATTGTGTTTGGCCCTACACCGCGAGATTATTCTTACAAGGTTCCCAAAAAGATAAGAAAAGCAGCTCTCAGGTCAGCCCTGAGTTTAAAGATTAGAGCAGATAAGATGTTGATCCTCAAGGATTTCCCGATGGAGGAAATAAAGACAAAGATATTTAAGGAAGTGCTCGATAAATTCGGGTTGAAGAGTGTTCTTTTTGTATTGGATAAGTCAGATCCAATACTTGAAAAGTCTTCTAGAAATATCAAAGATGTTAAGATGATGCGGTCAGAGGGTATTAATGTATATGATCTTTTAAAATATGATAATCTTGTTATGTTAGAACCTTCTGTAAAGATGATAGAAAGGGCTTTGTTGTCATAATGGATTTATATTCCGTCATTAAGAGACCACTTGTTACAGAAAAAACCACAATTGCAAGGGATGAGGAGAATAAATATGTTTTCGTAGTTAACCGCAAAGCTACGAAGATTGATATTCGCAATGCCGTTGAAAAAATCTTTAAAGTGAAAGTCATGGGAGTGCGGACGATTAATGTAACAGGTAAGAAAAAAAGATTGGGGCGAACCGTGGGTAAGGGAAAAGACTGGAAAAAAGTAATCATTACCCTTCCTCCTGGAAGTAGTGTGGACATCTTTGAGTAGAAAAAAGGCAAGAATCAATGGCAATTAAAGTATATAAACCAACATCGCCGAGTCGCCGGTCTCAAACTGGTCTGACATTTGATGAAATAACATCAACCGAACCGGAAAAGAGTCTTCTAAGGCCGCTGAAAAGAACGGGAGGACGGAATAACCGAGGACGAATAACAAGCAGACATATAGGCGGACGGCATAAAAGGAAATACCGTCTGATCGATTTCAAACGTGAAAAAATGGATATTCCTGCAAAAGTTGCGTCCATAGAATACGATCCAAATCGATCTGCCCGGATTGCTCTTCTTCATTACTCTGATGGTGAAAAGAGGTATATACTGTGGCCCCTTGGTCTTGAGGTAGGAAACACAGTAATTAGTAGTGACAGGGCGGATATAAAACCGGGCAACGCGATTCCTTTAAAAAATATACCGTTAGGTTCTCATATCCATAATGTTGAACTTAAAATTGGTAAAGGAGGACAATTAATAAGAAGCGCTGGTTCATATGCTCAACTTATGGCGAAGGAAGGAACGTATGCGCAGATCAGGCTTCCGTCAGGGGAGGTCAGAAAGATTCTTATGGAATGTAAGGCTACAATTGGACAGATAGGAAACATTGATCATGAAAATGTCAGTATCGGTAAGGCGGGCAGAACGCGGTGGTTGGGAAGGCGATCTAAAGTTCGTGGTGTAGTAATGAATCCCGTTGATCATCCTATGGGTGGAGGAGAGGGGAAATCATCCGGCGGAAGACATCCCTGTACTCCATGGGGTGTGCCCACAAAGGGTTATAAAACGAGAAAGAAAAAACACTCAGACAAGTACATTATAAAGAGAAGAGGTTAAAGGGTGGCACGTTCAGTAAAGAAAGGTCCGTATATTGATGAGAATTTGCTTCGCAAGGTAGAAAACGCCGAAGAAACGAGGAGCAGAACTGTAATAAAAACATGGTCCCGCCGTTCAACGGTTACCCCCGAGTTTGTAGGACATACATTTGCTGTGCATAATGGAAAAAAATTTATCCCGGTTTTTGTTACGGAAAACATGGTCGGGCATAAGCTTGGCGAATTTGCACCAACAAGAACTTTTTATAGCCATGCCGGGGACAGAAAATCACGAATAAAGAGGAAATAACGAGTATTAAAAATTGATGGCTTTGTAAAAAGTCCAACTCGTTTGTTGCACTCCACCATTGATTATTGTAGCGTACGGTAAGGGTCTGTCACGAAATAAGTGTTGCAATTAGGCACTCAGATTTAGGTCAGGCTCACTCGATACGAATGAGCAAAACCGTTCGACTGAGCTCACGCCGAAGCCGCAGGAATAGCAGGGCTCTTTTGAGGATTTTGCGATTGAGAACCGGCTAAAAATGGCCTGAAGATAAGATATATAAATGTGATACTTATTTCATGGCAGATCCTAAGTGCACCTCATTCCTCAGGTAAGTTTATAATGAGCTTGCTGAAGGACGCGCCTTGAATCTGAAGCTTTTGATTTTTTACGAGTGCATCAAAATTGGCTCTTGGAGTTTTTAAAGAGATATGGAAGCAAAAGCAATTGTCAAATATGTAAGAATCTCGCCACAGAAGGCAAGATTAGTGGTTGATATGATTCGGGGTAAAAGAGCTGGGGAAGCGGAGAGAATCCTAACCTTCACACAGAAGAAGGCTGCAGGTATTGTAAAAAAAGTTTTAAAATCTGCTATTGCAAATGCAACCCAGAATCCGAATATTGATGAAAACATACTCTATGTTAAGGAAATATTTGTTGGTCAGGGTCCTTCATTGAAAAGATGGAGAGCACGGGCACAGGGAAGGGCTGCGTCGATAAAAAAGCGAATGAGCCATATAACAGTAGTTCTTGATGAAAAGTGAGAAAACAGGAGGTCAAGCTTGGGACAAAAGGTAAATCCTGTCGGGTTTAGGCTAGGTTTCGTTAAAACTTGGGATTCCCAGTGGTTTGCGAAAAAAAATTATAGCAAATTACTTCATGAAGATATAAAAATTAAAAGATATCTGAAAAAGAAGTTTTATCACGCTGGTATATCGAAGATACAAATTGAAAGAGCTGCTGACAAGGCCAAGATTAATATGTGGTCGGCTCGTCCTGGAATCATTATAGGTAGAAAAGGGACCGAGATAGAAAAGCTGAAAAAAGACCTTGAGAAAATGATAACGGGTGAAGTTATTATCAATATTCTCGAAGTACGGAAACCAGAGGTGAACGCACAGCTCGTTGCTGAGAATATCGCTCTTCAGCTTGTGAGAAGGGTCGCGTTCAGAAGAGCAATGAAAAGAAGCGTAACCTCGGCACTTAAATTTGGCGCTCAGGGAATCAGGGTGTCCTGTGCCGGAAGACTGGGCGGAGCTGAAATGGCACGAAGGGAATGGTACAGAGAGGGAAGAGTACCCCTGCATACTTTGAGAGCTGATATAGATTATGGTTTCGCTGAAGCAATGACAACGTACGGAGTTATAGGTGTGAAGGTTCTCATTTTTCACGGAGAGATTTTGCATGACAAGGGAGAAAGTAGCAGTTAAGAATGATTAGGTGTCAGTAGTCGCGCCGGTTGTAGATAAATATGGGATGCAAGATCGGGATATGAATTATGCTAGCTCCAAAAAGAGTAAAATATAGAAAACTGCAAAAGGGTCGCATGGCCGGTAAATCCAAGGGAAATAATAAGATTGATTTTGGTTTGTACGGTATTCAGGCGGTGGTGTGTGGCCGTATAACTGCGAGGCAGATTGAAGCAGCCCGTATTGCCATGACCCGGTATGTGAGACGTGGCGGGAAAATCTGGATAAGAATATTTCCCCATAAGTCTATTACAAAGAAACCGGCGGAGACACGTATGGGCAAAGGAAAAGGTTCTCCTGAAGAGTGGGTAGCTGTGGTAAAGCCAGGTAGGGTTCTTTATGAAATAGAAGGTGTCTCAAAGGAAGTGGCTCAAGAAGCTTGCAGGTTGGCATCTCATAAATTACCAATAGCAACGAAGTTCCTTACCAGGGAGATATTTGATGAGAATTAAAGAAATTAGAGATCTTGATGTCATGGAGCTAAAGCAAAAAGAAAGAAATCTCGTTGAAGAACTTTTCAGGCTCCGGTTTAGACATGGTACTGGGCAGTTAGATTCCTCTTCTTCCTTGAAACAAGTCAGAAAAGATATTGCCCGTATAAAAACGATCCTCAGGGAAAAGGAGAATATTAATTAAGCTATGGCAGAAAGAGGTAATAAAAGAACCATGATGGGTGTTGTTGTCAGCGATAAAATGGCTAAAACGGTTGTTGTTTTGTCGGAAAGATTAATTAAACATCCCCAATTTCATAAATATTTGAGGAGGCATGTTAAATATAAGGTTCATGATGAGAAAGGTATATGCAATATAGGTGATAAGGTGCTGATTGTCGAATCGCCTCCGCTCAGTAAGGATAAGAGATGGAGGATAGGGAAGGTACTGAAAAAAGCTAAGTGATGAAGAATGCCTGCCGGCTGTTATATGGTGGATATGTTGCGGGGTGATTTATGATACAGATGCAGACAATGTTAAGTGTAGCAGATAATTCGGGTGCTAAAAAAGTTTCTTGTATAAAAGTCTTAGGTGGAACCAGAAGGCGATATGCTTCTGTGGGTGATGTTATAGTCGTATCTGTGAAAGAGGCAATTCCCAATTCCAAGGTTAAAAAAGGGGATGTTATGAAGGCAGTTGTTGTAAGGGCAAAAAAGGAAATTGGCCGATATGATGGTTCGTCTCTCAGGTTTGACGACAATTCCGCTGTGTTAATTAATGAGCAGTTAGAACCTATTGGAACAAGGATATTCGGACCTGTGGCTCGTGAGCTAAGAGCCAGGCAGTTTATGAAAATAGTATCCTTAGCCCCTGAGGTTGTATAGTGCTTAGTTTGTTTTAGAAAGATACAATGAGGATTTCAAAATGCACACAATGCATATAAAAAAAGGCGATACGGTTACGATCATATCCGGGAAGGAAAAAGGGAGAACCGGGAAGGTCCTTATTGTCATAAAAGATAAACATCGCGTCATAGTTGAGAAAATGAATATGGTAAAGAAGCATCAGAAACCTGATGCTATGGGTAAGGGTGGTATTGTTGAAAAGGAAGGGTCCATCCATGTGTCCAATGTGATGCTGGTATGTAATAAGTGTAATACGGGCGTCAAGATAGAGCATAAGGTGCTGGAAAATGGTAACAAAGTGCGTGTCTGCAAGAAATGCAAAGAAATATTGGATGAATAGGTCGGGGTGTTTATGTCAAGATTAAGGGAGTACTATCAGAAAGAAGTAGTTCCTGCTCTGATAGAGAAATTAAAGCATAAAAACAAGATGGAAGTGCCCGGAATCGAGAAAGTTGTCGTGAATATGGGTTTGGGTGAGGCGATCCAAAATATCAAGATATTGAACAGCGCTACTGACGAACTGTCCATGATTGTGGGACAAAAACCTGTTGTTACGAAGGCGAGGAAATCAATTGCTACTTTTAAACTTCGTAAAGGCATGTCAATAGGATGCATGGTAACCTTGCGTAAAGAGCGAATGTATGAGTTTCTAGACAGGCTCGTAAGCGTGGCCATCCCACGAATTAGAGATTTCAGGGGAATTCCGTCAAAGTCTTTTGACGGAAGGGGAAATTTCTCTATGGGGATTAAAGAACAGTTTATTTTTCCTGAAATCGAATATGACAAGATCGATCAAGTCAGGGGTATGAATATAACCATTGTTACATCTGCGAAAACTGATGATGAGGCAAGAGAACTCTTGAGACTTATGGGAGTTCCATTTCGAAATTAAGTGTAAGCGCCTGAAGGAGTGAATGTGGCAAAGAAATCCTTAATTGCAAAAGCGAAGAAGAAGAAGAAATTTCCTGTCAGGGAATATAATCGATGTCCTATCTGTGGGAGGCCCCGTGCATATTATCGGAAATTTGATATGTGTAGATTATGTTTACGGAAGTGTGCACTGAACGGGGAAATTCCCGGTGTGATAAAATCGAGCTGGTAAAGGAGAAACGTTATGGGAATGTCTGATCCTATTGCTGATATGCTGACAAGAATAAGAAATGCCAATCATCGAAAATTCAGAAATGTTGATGTCTTTCTTTCAAAAGTTAATATAAATATTGCAAAAGTAATGAAGAAAACAGGATATATCAGTGGATTTGAAGTCAAAAAGGATAGCGATAGTCCGAAAGGGATGTTGAGAATATATCTTAAGTATTCGGTTTCAAAAGAGCGAATTATAACCGGTATACAGAGGATCAGTAAGCCTGGGAGAAGGTGCTATGCTGGGAGTTCGGGAATTCCCAGGGTTCTGAATGGTTATGGTTTCGCTATTATTTCGACATCCAAAGGTATCGTAACCGACGAAGAAGCCAGGGGAATGAATGTGGGCGGCGAAATCCTCTGTAATATATGGTAGTATGACGTAAAAATCTGGAGATAGACTCATGTCAAGAATTGGCAAAAAGCCGATAGAAATTCCTAAAGGCGTAAAGATTAAACTAGATAGATCTGAAGTGGTGGTCGAAGGTCCTAAGGGGACTCTTACACGGGGGATTCCTAAAGAAGTGGAACTTTCAGTGGATAATGATAATATTCTTGTGAAAAGACTTTCTGATAACAAACGTGGAAGATCTTTCCATGGTCTTGTGAGGACATTAATTGCTAATATGGTAACCGGTGTTAGTGGCGGCTTTGATAAGTCTCTTGAGATAAGCGGTGTTGGATATCGTGCAGAAGTTCAAAATGATATCCTGAGATTATTTATCGGTTTTTCTGATCCTGTAGAATACAAAATCTCCAAAGATGTTTCTATAAAAGTTGTCAAGAATACAAACATAACTATCTCTGGCATAGACAAGGAGTTTGTTGGAAGAGTGGCAGCGGAGATAAGAGATTTTAAAAAACCTGAGCCATACAAGGGAAAAGGAATCATGTATGCGGGTGAAAAGATAAGAAGGAAAGTCGGCAAGGCTGCTGGTGTATAACAAAGAGTTTATACAGAGAGGTTTAACTTTGGGATCAACAAATAAACTGCAATTGATAAGACAGAAACGTAAGACCAGAGTTCGAAGCAAAATCTTTGGTACTGAAGAAAGGCCGCGCCTTTCAGTTTTTCGGAGTTCCAGACATATATATGCACAGGCTATTGCTGATGATACAGGTCAAACCTTGGCATTTGCATCAACCCTTAGTAAAGAGCTGAGGGGAAATCTTAACGGAATAAAGAAAAGTGATGCTGCCCGGGAGGTCGGTAAATTGTTGGCGAAGAAGTTGACATCTCACAGTATTAATGAAATTGTTTTTGACAGAGGTAGATTTCTTTACCATGGAAGAGTAAAAGCTCTTGCAGAAGGTGCCAGGGAATCGGGCTTAAAGTTTTAATTATATGGTAAGAGATTTGTAACTACTCAGGTTATCGGGTTTACGGTTCAGTAGTTAGAAAACGGTCAACCTTGAACCATTTCTTGGTTCAGGGTTGGGGGAATACTAATTGGATAAGGAAAATATGGAAGAGATAGAGATTCTTGATAAGGTTGTTGCGATTAGAAGGACGGCTAAGGTAGTCAAAGGTGGGAGAAGATTCAGGTTTAGTGCTGTTGTAGTTGTTGGTGATGGCAATGGTTCTGTTGGTATAGGATTGGGGAAGGCTCAAGAAGTGCCAGTGGCAATTAAAAAGGGCATGGAAGTGGCAAAGAAGAATATGGTTAGTGTAGCCATTATAAATAAAACTATACCCCATGAGGTTTTAGGTCATTATGGAGCAGGCAGGGTCTTGTTAAAACCCGCCTCTGAAGGGACAGGTCTCATAGCGGGAGGGGCTGTCAGGGCAGTTCTGGAGGTAGCTGGGGTTCATAATATCTTAACAAAATGTCTTGGATCTCATAATCCCCATAATCTTGTAAAAGCAACAATGGATGGTTTGATGAAATTGAAGAGTCGTAAGGATCTTAACACCCTTCCGGAGAGGAATACTGCCAAAGTATAGCAGTGATTTTGTATTGAGGTGTCTGGTTGTGAGAAATATGCTGAAGATAACATTGGTCAAGAGCATGATAGGAAGACCCGGAAAGCAGAGACAAGTCCTATATGGTTTAGGACTCAGGAAATTAAATAGAGCCGTTTACCTGAAGGATGTTGCTGAGATTCGAGGTATGATTAAGAAAGTCGCTCACCTGGTTTCCGTAGAAGAATATGAGGTGGAAGAGACATGAAATTAAATGATTTGAAACCTCCTGAAGATTCCAGGAAAAAGAGAAAGCGGGTGGGTCGTGGCGATGGTTCAGGACATGGGGGAACATCCTGCAGGGGTTCAAAAGGTCAAAATGCTCGTTCCGGTGGTGGTGTAAGGCCTGGATTTGAAGGTGGACAAATGCCGTTATCCAGGAGGTTGCCCAAAAGAGGATTTTTTAACAGATTTAAGAAAGATATTATTGCTGTGAATCTTGAGCAGTTAAGAAAGTTTCAAGAGGGTTCTATTATTGATGCCGATGCTCTTTTGAACAGTGGGCTTATCAAGAGAAAAGGCGATGGCGTAAAAATATTAGGCAAAGGGGATATAGATTATCCGCTCACACTTAAGGTAAATAATATCAGCCGCGGTGCGAGAGAGAAAATCGAAGCTTCGGGTGGTTCAGTAGAGGTTATCTGAGTTGTTAAGTGGTTTAAAAAATATTTCAAAGATACCGGAACTTCAGAAAAGGATATTGTATTCTTTTCTTCTTCTGGCCGTTTACAGAATTGGAGCCCACGTTCCAACGCCTGGTATAGATGCTCAGGCTTTAGCAGCTTTTTTTGAACAGGCAAAAGGTTCTCTGCTGGGGCTCTTTGACATGTTTGCAGGGGGAGCGTTGAGTAAGTTGTCAGTGTTTGCGCTTGGGATTATGCCCTATATCAGCGCATCCATTATACTGCAGTTGCTTACAGTAGTGATCCCTCATCTTGAAAAACTTTCTAAAGAAGGAGAGGCGGGAAGAAGGAAAATAACGCAATATACGAGGTATGGAACTGTTCTTTTAAGTCTCATCCAGGGACTTGGTATAGCGGTTGGCCTGGAGAATATGGCTGGACCTTCGGGGGTATCTATAGTTATTACCCCTGGCTGGGGTTTTCGATTAATGACAGTCATTACTTTAACAGCGGGTACCTCGTTTATCATGTGGTTAGGCGAAAGTATTACTGAAAAAGGGATTGGTAACGGTATATCTCTTATCATTTTTGCCGGCATTGTTTGCAGGGGGCCTGCAGCGGTTTTGAATACCTTCCGGTTATTATCCACGGGTGAAATGGGGATATTTTTTATCGTTATTATGATCGTGTTAATGATTGCCGTTGTTGCCGTAATTGTCTTTGTGGAAACTGGTCAAAGAAGAATACCCGTTCAGTATGCCAAGAGGGTTGTAGGAAGAAAGATGTATGGTGGGCAAACCACTCACTTACCTTTGAAGGTAAATACTGCGGGGGTCATACCACCAATCTTTGCTTCATCTATTATTATGTTCCCTGCGACAATAGCGAATTTTGTTCCCCACCCGTGGATGAAGGCGTTTGCGGCCTATTTAATGCCCGGGCGATTTGTTTATGAGTCGCTGTATGTCGCATTTATCATATTTTTCTGCTATTTTTACACAGCGGTTACTTTTAATCCTGTGGACGTAGCAGATAATATGAAAAAATATGGTGGGTATGTGCCTGGGATCAGACCAGGTAAAAAGACCGCAGCTTATATTGACAAGATTCTGACAAGGCTCACTTTCAGTGGGGCCCTTTATGTTTCTGCTGTGTGTGTATTGCCGAGCATTCTTATAAGCCAGTTTAACGTTCCTTTTTACTTTGGGGGAACAGCTCTTCTTATCATAGTAGGCGTTGCTCTCGACACTGCCGGTCAAATAGAAACACATATGCTGACGAGGCAATATGAAGGATTTATGAAAAAAGGGCGAGTAGCGAAAAGGCGATAGTGGTTTTCTTGAGCTTGAAATGGTAAATTTGCTATTACAGCAAGATTGTTGGACAGTTGTTACATCGGATGATAAGTTGTCCGCCCACCTTGAATATAGTATTGCTATTACGGAAAATGGTTTCCTATCATACTGAGCCTGACGCAGAAATTGGGCAAAAGGGGACGTTATGCAAAAGTCTCAAGGTATGAATTGGATGAAGTAGTCACTTGCTGGCTTGATTTATTGGAGATGTATTTTATGGCAAAAGAGGAATCTATAGTTGTAGAGGCTAAGGTAATAGAACCTCTGCCCAATGCTATGTTTCGTGTCGAGCTTGAAAATGGTCATCGGGTTCTTGCCCATATTTCAGGGAAAATGAGGATGCACTTTATAAAAATATTACCCGGAGATAAAGTAACCGTTGAGCTTTCTCCCTATGATCTAACGCGGGGACGAATTATCTATAGAACAAAATAGCAGAACAATCACTTAATAATAATTGAATTGTTTTGATAATGGGGGATAAAATGAAGGTAAGGTCTTCTGTGAGAAAAATATGTACCAAATGTAAAATTGTCAAAAGGCGTGGCGTGTTAAGAGTGATATGCGAAAATCCAAGGCATAAACAGCGACAAGGGTAATAAGCGGGAGGTTTTAAGGTGGCAAGGATTGCTGGAGTAGATTTACCGAAAAATAAAAGGATGGAAATAGCTCTTACATATATCCATGGTATAGGAAAATCCAAATCAAGACAGATACTTAAAGATGCAGGAATTGATTTTGATACAAGGACTGACAATCTTGTTGACGAACAGGTAACCGCTATAAGAGATATTATCGATAAGAAGCACAAAGTCGAAGGCGATTTAAAAAGAGCTATCGCCATGTCAATCAAACGTCTTATGGATATAGGAGCTTATAGAGGGTTAAGACACAGAAAGGGTCTTCCCGTGAGAGGTCAAAGAACAAGCACGAATGCAAGGACGAGAAAAGGTCCAAGAAGAGCAATTGGTGGAAAACGGAAATAATCTGAATCCGGAGGGAAAATGGCTAAACCGAAGAAAAAAAGTGGAAAGAAGAAGGACAAAAAGAACATATCTGAGGGAATTGCCCATATTCAATCAACTTTTAACAATACAATCATTACCATTTCAGATCTAAGTGGGGATGTTATCTCTTGGTCCTCCTGTGGTGTAAAAGGGTTTAAAGGATCAAGAAAAGGAACACCCTTTGCGGCACAACAGGCTGGGGAAGATGCGGTGAAGAAAGCGAGAGAACATGGGATTAGAAATGTGCAAGTGTATATAAAGGGACCTGGCTCTGGTCGTGAGTCTGCGCTGAGAGCTATGCAGGCAGCAGGCCTGAACATAACGCTCATCAGGGATGTTACCCCGATCCCGCATAATGGTTGTCGCCCTCCGAAGAGGCGAAGAGTTTAAAAGATTTTCATAATTAAATTATACAAAGAAATGGAGGAATACTTTGGCAAGATATAGAGAATCCGTATGCAGATTGTGCCGAAGTGAAGGTATGAAGCTGTTTCTGAAAGGAGACAGATGCTACAGCGATAAGTGTGCATTTGAAAGAAGAGGATACGTTCCTGGAGAGCATGGCCAATCCAGGAGAAAGCGAACAGACTATGGTGTTCAGCTAAGAGAGAAACAGAAGCTGAAGAGGATGTATGGTCTTTTAGAAAAACAATTTAGGGGATACTTTGGAAAGGCTGACATGCAGAAAGGTGTGACTGGTACAAATCTCCTGATTTTGCTGGAGAGAAGACTGGATAACATGGTTTATAGACTGGGGTTAGCCAATTCGAGAAGTGATGCGAGACAGCTGATCAAACATAATCATTTTCTTGTTAATGGCAAAAAGGTAAATATACCGTCGTATCTTTTAAGTGTTGGGGATCAGATTCAGGTTAAAGAAAAGAGTAAAAAGGTAAACAGAATACTTGAAGCCATGGAAACGGTGGTCAGACGAGGTATCCCGCAATGGTTGGAGTTAGATAAGGATAAATTTACCGGTATTGTTAGCAGATTTCCTGCCCGGGAAGAGTTAACTATGCCCATACAGGAACAATTTGTAGTCGAGCTTTACTCCAAGTAACAGAAAAAACCATTGTAATGGGGAAATTAAATTATGCAGAAAAACTGGCGAAGCTTAATAAAACCAAGGCGAATCGAAGTAGATGAAAAGACTCACACCTCATATTATGGGGAATTTGTGTGCCAGCCCTTAGAAAAGGGGTTTGGTACTACTTTGGGTAACTCTCTTAGAAGGGTGCTCCTGTCGTCTATTTATGGTGCTGCCATTATTTCAGTAAGGTTTGACGGTGTTCTCCATGAATTTTCAACGATCCCCGGGGTTAAGGAGGATGTAACCGATATCATCCTGAACCTGAAAGGGGTTCGTTTTAAACTTCATCAACAGGATGAACCGAGAATAGTTCGAATTGATACAGCGAAAGGGGGCGTTGTAACGGCGGGTGATATTATTACTGATGGAACAGTTGATGTACTAAATCCAGATCATCATATTGCAACTCTAACGAAGGGGCTCCCGCTAAAAGCAGATATGATAGTTCAGGTTGGAAGGGGGTATGTTCCGGCCAAAAGAGAGAAGGATCCCGATCAACCTGAGGGTACGATAAATATTGATGCTGTGTTCTCTCCGGTAAAAAGAGTAACATATACCGTTACGTATGCCAGAATTGGTCAGACGATTGATTACGATAAATTGGTGATCGAGGTATGGACGGACGGTAGTGTGCTCCCGGAGGATGCCGTTGCGTATGCTGCAAAAATCTTGAAAGAACAAGTGGACGTTTTTATCAACTTTGAAGAAGTAGAGGATGAAGAAGAGGAAATAGAGGAAGAAAAGGAACAGGTAAACGAAAATTTGTTTAGAAGTGTTGACGAGTTGGAGCTTTCGGTAAGGTCAGCCAACTGCCTGAAAAATGCGGGCATTCTTCGCATTGGAGAACTTGTTCAAAAAACAGAGGCAGAAATGTTAAAAACAAAGAATTTCGGAAGGAAGTCTTTGAATGAGATTAAGGAAATACTGACAGAGATGGGGCTGACTCTCGGTATGAATATAGACTTTTTACCAGTTGAGGGAGAAAATAAAGAAGAGGCTTCGGTGGGAGACAGGGAAGAATAATAGGGAAAGGAATGAGAATCAATGCGTCATAGAAATGCTGTTAAAAGACTGGGCAGAACCTCGAGTCACAGGAAGGCAATGCTTAGGAACTTAGTAACTTCCTTGTTAAAATATGAGAAGATTATTACAACCGATGCAAAAGCTAAAGAATTGAAAAGCATTGCAGAAAAAATGATTACGTTGGGCAAGAGAGGTAATCTTCATGCAAGGAGACAAGCCCTGTCATTTATCATGGATGATGAAGTTACTAGAAAAGTCTTTGATGAATTGTCCCCTCGTTACAGTGAAAGAACGGGTGGATATACACGTGTTATTAAATTAGGCTATCGAGTTGGTGATAATGCTCCTCTTTCTCAAGTTGAGTTAGTATGAGTGTCCGGGTAAAAGATTCTGCCTCAAGATAAGGGGGCAAAGAAATTTTCTAAAAAGCAAGGGCTAGCCCTTGCTTTTTTTGTTGGAAAAACTATAATTTATTTGTTATGTTACCACTGATGATTATGTGTGGAGATTCCATATTTGTTTGATTAGGCAGGTTTGTCCGGGTGAAAAATGTTATGGATTAAACTGTTCAATTTTGAAGGTTTCGAAAAAAGTCAAAATATGCGCAATGTTACGAATGCACCAAACTTTATTGGGTCAAAAAAAGGAGTGAGCTATGGCAGAAAAAAAGATTGGTGAAGTAGTAAAGTTTTTTGTGAAACCAGGTGTCGCGGCAGTCAAGGTAACTTCGGGGGAACTGAGTATCGGAGACACCGTCAGGTACACAGGTCATACTACCGATTTTGAAGAGAAGCTTGATTCAATGGAAATTGACAATGAGCAAATTGAAAAAGCGGTAGAGGGCGATTATATAGGTGTTAAGGTTTCTGACCGTGTTCGTCCAGGAGATGAGATGTTTAAAGTAACACCTGATTAACCTTAAAACGCTCCATTATGCCGAATGCCGACACGGAGTATAATGGAAACCAACTCTTACAACGCAGCTTTAAGGCTGATGGGGGCATCGGCCCCTGCATATAGTGGGATCCGTTCTCCGAACAGGCAAATGCTGTGTGTCTGGATAGTCTTCAGAAAAATCAGGGAGTTATATAAAATTCGGCCAAACAAGTTACTTCCTGATGGCTGCAAAGCCGCAAAGACTGAGAAACGAGTAATGAGGATTATAAAAAATAAAGGTCTTTTTCTTGATCCTTTGCCCTTATACCTTGTGCCTTTTCACTACCCATTGCCATAACCCTCCGGACGTAACTTTATTAACCCTCATAAAAAAAGTGGTCGAAGCGGGAAGAAGGTCCTCCGGCTTCAATCCTTATTAGTAATCTTCTGTTCAAGGTGCCCTTCGATGGGATTTGAAACAGCCTGTGTTTGTAAAACGTATCTCAATTCACACTCTGCGTCACAGTTATGCCACATATCTGTTGGAAGCAGGAGTAAACATTTGTCATATCCGGCAGCATCCAGGCTATCACAACCAGCCGAATCGTAAGGGAAAACAGCGAATACTGTGTGGTTGCCATTACCCGCAATGTCGAAGACGTGAAAGCGCTATTTGTTTCTGTTCCTTAGTGGTCGGTGACTATCTTTACCTCAAATCTGCAAAAATTCTTGAAAAGATATAATCTCACTTTGATTGTCGCAAAAATTTATGATAGAAAATAACTTCGATTATTTACAGAAATTGCCGGACATTACAACTCATGGCATTGGAGATATCTATGGAAAGAAAATACAACCCCATAATGATTGAAGAAAAATGGCAAAAACGCTGGGAAGAAGAAAAGACTTTTCATGTAACAGAAGACACCGATAAGGAAAAATACTATTTGCTGGAGATGTTTCCATACCCCTCAGGAAAAATCCATATGGGTCATGTAAGAAACTACACCATCGGCGATGTTGTTGCACGGTACAAGAAGATGAAGGGATATAATGTGCTCCATCCCATCGGTTGGGATTCATTTGGCATGCCGGCGGAAAATGCAGCCATAGATCATGGCGTTCCTCCGGCAAAATGGACAAATGAAAACATTGATGCCATGAAAAAACAGCTCAAGAGAATGGGATTCAGTTATGACTGGGACAGGGAAATCTCCACATGTGGGGTTGATTATTATAAATGGGAACAGCTCTTCTTCCTCTGGATGTATAAAAAGGGTTTGGCATACAAAAAAGGCGCAACCGTCAACTGGTGCCCCAAGTGCCAGACTGTTCTGGCAAATGAACAGGTTGAAGCAGGATTGTGCTGGAGATGCGGCACTGAGGTCGAAGAACAATATCTTGAACAATGGTTTTTCCGTATTACCGATTACGTGGAAGAACTTCTCGATTACTGTGATAAGCTCCCCGGCTGGCCTGAAAGAGTTCTTACGATGCAGAAGAACTGGATCGGGAAAAGCTACGGATGCGAGATCGTTTTTCCCATGGCAGATTCCAATGATGTCATCAAGGTTTTCACCACAAGACAGGACACCATATTCGGTGCTACATTCATGCTTATTGCTGCCGAACATCCCCTGGTTATGGAACTGGTAAGGGGAAAAGAAAGAGAACCGGAAGTCAGAGAATTTGTTGAGCGCATAAAAAAACAGGATAAAATGATGAGGACCGCCGATTATTATAAAAAGGAGGGTATATCCCTGGATGCATACTGTCTGAATCCTGTAACCGAAAAGAAGATGCCCATTTATGCCGCCAATTTTGTTCTGGCAGATTACGGAACCGGTTGTGTTATGGCCGTTCCGACTCATGACCAGCGTGACTTCGAATTTGCCAGAAAGTATGGTCTCGAGCTGATCGTTGTCATACAGAATCCTGATCATCCCCTGGATGTTGCAACAATGACCGAAGCCTATGTGGATGAAGGAATCCTAATCAATTCGGAGCAGTTCAACGGCATGGAAAATATGAAGGCCCTCGATGGTATAGCTGACTACTTGAGTTTCATTGGACGAGGGAAAAAGACCATTGAATATCGTTTGAGGGACTGGGGAATATCCAGGCAGAGATACTGGGGATCTCCCATTCCCATTATTCACTGTGAGAAATGCGGCGCCGTACCTGTTCCCGAAGAAGATCTTCCTGTTGTCCTTCCTGAGGATGTGGAATTAACGGGTGAGGGGGGATCTCCCCTTGTAAGTATCAAATCATTTGTTGAAACGACATGTCCCAACTGCAACGGTCCGGCAAAACGGGAAACCGACACCATGGATACATTTGTCGAATCATCCTGGTATTTTGACCGGTTTTGCTCACCCCACTTCGATGAAAAACCGGGGCTTGATAAAGAAGCTGTTAATTACTGGATGCCCGTTGATCAGTATATCGGTGGGATTGAGCATGCTATCCTTCACCTGCTTTACTCGAGATTCTATACAAAGGTACTGAGAGATTTCGGTGTCTTCAATTTCGACGAACCCTTCACCAATCTGCTTACCCAGGGAATGGTCTGCAAGGAAACCGAAAGATGCAAAGAACATGGATATCTTTATCCTGAGGAGGTAAAGGACGGGAAATGTGTGCACTGTGGACTCAATGTCAAGATCGGTAAAACAGAAAAGATGTCCAAGTCCCTGAAAAATGTCGTTGATCCGGACTATATAATTCGTGAATATGGTTCTGACACGGCCAGGATATTCTGCCTTTTTGCGGCGCCGCCTGAGAAGGATCTGGAATGGAGTGATCAGGGAGTCGAAGGGTCATTCCGGTTTCTCAACAGGGTGTGGCGCATTGTCATGGATTACCTGGATGATATTAGAGATATTGAAACTTTTGATGGTAAGGCAGACCTTGATGGGGAAATGAAAAACCTCAGGAAAAAAATCCATCAGACAATAAAAAAGGTGACTATTGATATAGATGAAAGGTTCCATTTCAATACAGCTATAAGTGCGGTTATGGAACTGGTAAACACCCTTTCCCATGTAAAACACCCGGATAAAGGGGATGCGAAGGGTCTCGCAGTGGTGAGGGAGGCCATAGAAAATATCATTATTTTATTAAATCCGATTATACCTCATATGACAGAAGAACTCTGGGAAATGATTGGTGAAAAAGGAAAACTATCCGGTATTTCATGGCCATCCTATGATGAATTGATCGCTACAGAAGAGGAGATCACAATCGCTATCCAGGTCAATGGAAAACTAAGGGGCAAGATTCAGGTCAGTGCCGATGAGTCAGGAGAAAATATCAAGAAACTTGCCCTGAACAATGATAGGATACAGAAATTCACAGGGGATAAAAAGGTGATCAAAGAGATATATGTTCCCGGAAAACTGGTTAATATTGTCGTTAAATAATGACAAGCAGTCAGTCCACAGTATTTGGATCTCAGCACAAAAAAGTGTTCTGTAGGGGCCGATGCCCCATCGGCCCGTTCGGGGAACGGGCCCTACAATGAGACGCTGAATCAAGGTAAATAGTTGTCAGACTTTTTTAAGTAACTAAAGTGTGATGGACTCGTAAAAAGTCGGAATGTACACAATTTTGTCATTCCCGTGAAAACGGGAATCCAGTGTTTTTAAGTAGTTATACACTTCTGGATTCCCGCCTACGCGGGAATGACAGACTTTTTACGAAAGCATCAAGTGTTATAACGTTTCTTTATCCGCCTTTTGGAAATGGAGGTTAATATGAATAGCAAGAAGTGGCCGATAATTATAGTGCTATTGCTTCCTGTAATTTGCTTTGGTTGCGGATACCATTTTTCCCCTGGAGGAGAAAATATTGACCAGAACATTAAAACGGTTTTTGTCGAAAATATTTCCAACCTTACAAGTGAGGCAACCCTTGAAAACTACATAAGAAATGCCTTTATCAATGAGTTTAGAAAAGGGAAGAGATTCGATCTGGCCAAAAGCAGGAAGACGGCAGACGCTTTGTTAACGGGGAGTATTAATAAATATAATATCACTCATCTCGCTTACAGTAAAACCGATATAGCCAAAAAGGACCGTGTAAACGTCAGTATTGAGGTTGCATTGAAAAACACCAGGAATGATGAAGTTATATGGATCAACAGAAATTTTACGTGGAGAGAAGATTTTACAGTAGATAATAATCCAAACAAAACCGAAATCAATAAAAAACATGCTATCAAAAAGCTTTCTACTAACATGGCTGAAAAGGTATATAGAAGTATAATATCTGGATTTTAATTTGGTACGATCTCTTGAGTTCCTAGGCTAAAGAATTAACCTTTTTTGTCAACCTGGATATTTTACGAGCAGCATTATTTTTATGTAATTTGCCTTTGGCGGCAGCCTTGGCTATCACTGATCTGGCCTTAACAAGGGCTTCCCCCGCCTTTTCCTGATCTTTTTCTTCAAAGGATTTAAGAACGGTTTTTATTCTTGTTTTCACAAGAGATTTTACAGAAATGTTGCTTATTCTTCTCTTCTCGTTTTGTCTCATTCTTTTTTCTGCGGATTTATGATTGGCCAAAAATAATTCCTCCCTGTTAATGGAATGATTCCGTGATTTCGAAGTTGGATTTTTATATCAGTTTTAACATTATGTCAAGCTCTAATCGCCTTGTGCCAAAAGAGAAAAACAAAGATTTGGCATTTTTTTGCCTTGTATGATAGATAAGCGCAGTAATTTAAAATTTAGCATCTTGCGGTTTTGCCGCATCAGGGGGCAAAAGACTTGAAAATTAAAAACGCCGGTTTCTTTCTTTTAATAATCACCGTGCTCTTCACTATTTTTATCCTCCCGGTAGAAGCTTATGAAAAATTCCCACAGTACAGGGGGTCTGTCAACGATTTTGCCGGTGTTATTTCACCCGAATATGAAAGATCCATGGACCTCCTGGCCCGTGAAGTACTCCAGAAAACCGGTGTTGCAGTAGTCGTGGCTACCGTTAAAGATATCGGAGACAACGATCCAGCCGATTACGCAAACAGGCTTTATCAGACATGGGGCATAGGGGGAAAGGGGGATGATAAAGGAGTCCTGATTTGTCTTGCTCTTAAGGAGAGAAGCATAAGAATTGAAACGGGTTATGGCGTTGAGGGAATACTCCCTGATGGTTTGGTTGGAGAAATCCTGGATAAATATGTTGTGCCCTACTTGAAAAAAGGGGATTACGGCAGGGGACTCGCTAACGCCATGGTTGCCGTATCGTCTGTTGTTGCTAAAGATGCAGAAGTTTCTCTAACGGGAAGCCCTGCTGTTCCGAAGACGAAAAGACCGCGAGAGAAGACGGGTGTCAACTTACTTTCTCTCATTCTTTTTATCATTGTTTTTTCGTTGCTCCTCGGCACTAGACGGGGAAGATCAATGCTCCCCTGGATACTTCTCATGCTTATGATGGGCGGCAGAGGAGGGGGTGGTGGCAGCTTCGGGGGCTTTGGAGGTGGTTTCGGAGGTTTTGGAGGCGGTATGAGTGGTGGCGGAGGCGCGGGCCGTGGATTCTGATAACGATCTCTGAAACTTAAAACTTGAAACTTGATACATTCGTAAAAAGTCCAAAAACTCCCTCCCCTTTATCCCCTCCCACGAGGGGAGGGGAAGTCTGACTTTTTACGAGATCATCAAACTTGAAATTTAAAGAGGGTGTCAGCAAAATGGCCAGAATAAAAAAACCGCAGGAAATATTCACTAAAATAACAGAAGATTTCAGCGAGGTCTTCAAAGATAACCTTATCTCCATTATACTCTACGGAAGTGGTGCAGGAGATGATTACAGGCCTGGCAAATCAGATCTGAATTTTCTAGTGACCATTACTGAAGAGGCTATAGATCACCTGGATCAAGCTATCGAGACCGTCTCCCGGTGGAGAAAAAAAAATGTGGCCACACCTTTATTCATGACAAAATCGTACATCGAATCTTCTCTTGATTCGTTCCCTATTGAATTTCTAAACATAAAGAACAAATATATCCTTGTTTATGGTGAAGATGTGCTCAGAGATATTATCTTCGATGCGAATCATGTAAGACTGCAGTGTGAACGGGAAATCAAGGGGAAGCTCATTCTCTTGAGAGAAGGATTTCTGGAGACGGGAGGAAACCAAAAGAGAATTCAAGAATTGATTAAGGCGTCCATAACGGCATTTATCTCTGTTTTTAATGGACTCTTATATCTTAAAGGCGTTGAAATTCCGGCAACCAGGCAGGAAGTTATTCGATCCATGGAGAAGGAGTTTCCCATAGATAAGAAGGTGTTTATGCAATGTCTGGACATAAAGGAAGGTAGGGGAGATTTTTCGCCATCTCTGGTGAAAGATATTTTCAAAAAATATCTCATAGAAGTCAGGAAGTTATGGGAGTTTGTTGATAAACTGGAAATATAAATGTCTCGTAACTGATCAGGTTCAAGGTTCAAGGTTGTTTTTGGTAGCAATTTACTTTTTGTCAGTCTGTATACTTTTCAGATCAACGAGGATGCCATTTGCTGGAAGCTCATAAAAAAGGAGGTTACAAATGACCAAAGGCCAGAGAAATTTGCTTATTGCCGTTGTAGTAATTGTTTTAATCTTTTTTTCCATGTTTTCGTTTTTCAAAGGCACATACAACACCTTTGTTAATCTCGATGAGTCTGTCAAAGCATCATGGGCACAGGTTGATAATCAGTTGCAGAGGAGATATGATCTTATTCCTAACCTTGTGGAAACGGTGAAGGGCTATGCTAAACAGGAAAGGGAAGTCTTTATTAAGGTAACTGAAGCAAGATCAAGGGTCGGCGGCGCAACGAAGATACCCGATAAGATCAAAGCGAATAATGAATTGACAGGGGCCTTAAGCAGACTTCTTGTTGTTATGGAGCGATACCCCGATCTGAAATCGAATCAAAACTTTATCAGGCTTCAGGATGAGCTGGCCGGAACGGAAAACAGAATAGCCGTTGAAAGAAGGCGTTACAACGAAGCTGTAAAGACATATAATGTAAAAATCAGGAGTTTCCCGGAAAACATGCTGGCCGGCACGTTTGGCTTTTCAAAAGCCACCTTCTTCGAGGTTCCGGAAGCCGCAAAGGCCGCACCAAAGGTCAAGTTTTAAGGAAGTTACCCCTGGACAAAGAATTGGAACCAGGAGGCTGTTGTCACTTTGCCAAAAAGCCTCCATCGTTTGCCAGGATATGGCCGGTCATATAGGCTGATGCGTCGGAAGCCAGAAATACGGCGACCCCTTTCATATCATCAATATCACCGAACCTGTGCATGGGTATTGAATTCAGCATGGTATCATAAATCTCTTTGGCATCAGGTTTTTCTATATAGGCCATCATGCCGGTGCGAAAATAGCCGGGTGCAATAGCATTCACCCTGATGTTATATGGCGCAAGTTTCACTGCAAGATTCATTGTCAAAGCGTTGATTGCCGCCTTGGTTGAGTTATAAGGAACTGTGGGGTTGGTCATCTCTCTCGATCCTCTGAACGCCATTATTGAGGAAATATTGATAATATTTCCACCACCCTGTCCCTTCATTATATTGGCAATCTTCTGTGTTAAAATCCAGACTCCTCTGATATTAACATTAAAAATGTGTTCCCATCTTTCCAGGGGAAATTCCAGGGTGGGCGCCCCCCAGGTTACTCCTGCATTGTTCACCAGAATGTCTATGCGCGGGAATCTGGCTGTTGCAACCTTCAACATATTTTCAATAGACTCTGCTTCAGCCATATCACAAACAACAGGCAGCGCTGTAATGCCGAATTCCTCTTCCAGCTCCTGAGCCGTGGCTTTAAGATTTTTCATTTTCCTTGAAGAAATAATAAGATCTGCACCCGCTTCAGCAAAACCGGTGGCAATGAATTTCCCAATGCCTCTTCCTCCGCCGGTAATCAGCGCAACTTTACCGTCAAGTCTGAACAAATTATCCAATTTCATATTTATCTCCTTTTATCAGCGACTTGAATGACCTCATCGATTGTTCCATCAGGTTTTCTGAAGAGAATGACCGTTGACCCATCTCTTAGCTCTGCTACCATTTTGAATTCTTCCGCATGCCCCTCTTTTAATCTAACTTACCGAAAGATGTAAAGTGATTTATGGTTTTATAAACTAAGACCTTTGCAGAATGTTCAATTTTGTTCAGGTTAAAGGAAGGCAAAAAAATTAACGGTTCGACTGAGCTCGCCGAAGGCCACAGGAATATATCGGATATTTCGAGGATTAAAATTTAAGCCTGAAGCAGAAATTGGTCAAAAGGAGACGTTATGCAAAGGTCTCAAACTGTTTGATCCCGAAGCGCGGGCTAGAGAGGCAATGACCTCTATGTGTTTTGTCTGGGGAAACATATCTATGGGCTGGAGTTCTAAAAGAGAAAATCCCCGGTCATTCAAATATCTGATATCCCGCGCCTGGGTTGCCGGATTGCACGAAACATAAATTACCCTGGTCGCCTCCATTTCGATAATACGGTCAAGCACTTCTTTTGTACAGCCTATCCTTGGGGGGTCAAGGAGCACAACATCCATACTCTTTTCTTTAATATATTCTTTTTTAAATATTTCCTCTACTCTTCCCTCAAACACTTGAGTATTGGTGACATTATAATTCTGAAAGTTAACCCTCGCGCAACGTACCGCTTCGTGATCAATTTCTATGCCGTAAATCTGACGAACGTGAGGGGACAGAAAAAGAGAAAAGAGACCCGACCCGCAATAGCAATCAACTGCGACATCTGAATATGTCAGGTCACTCATGTTTATGACATATTCAACCAGTATATCCACCAGTGAAATATTCGCCTGGAAAAATCCTTCGCAGGGCACTCGAAGTGATTTGCCCTTTACTGTTCTCCAAACAGATTTGAATTCAATCAAATCATTTTCAGTCTCATACTTTCCATTACCACCGGTCTCTGACCAGAAAGTGCGCCTGTCACCCTGAAAAGTGTTATTTCCTGAAATCAAATCTTTTCGGAACTGGTGATACGTGTGGTTGATGGATTCATCTACGATCTCACACCGTTCAATATCTACTAATTTACCACCCCCTGTATCCATAAAACCCGTATGGGGCTGTCCTGGATCACTTAACTTGAGATGATACTCGGCCTTCCCCCTGTAGTTGAATGTTCGGGGTGAGGGGATAATCGCTTTCATCGGGGGCGAAACAATTTTTCCGATTCTTTCGAAGGATTCCATGACCTGCCTTTCTTTTATCCGCAGTTGATGTTCATACGATATATGCTGGTACTGACATCCCCCGCACCTGGAATAATACGGACATTTCGGGTCGGTCCTTTCAGGCGATGGGGATGATATCGATTTAATTTCCCCCCGCAGGTAGTTCTTCCTGATTTTTTTAATTTCAACATCGACTACATCCCCATCTACGGTAAAGGGAACAAAGACAACCATATTATCGATCCTGCCTATGCCGTCACCCCCAAAGGCAACAGTGTGGATTGTTGTTTTAACAATGTCTCCGACTTTAATTTGACAGTTCATCCGAAGCCCCCGGCTTCTACAATTAATTTTTCTGCTTGTAGCATTTGTCAATGCATGTGTAGATATGCGCAGAAAGACTTCTACCCCGGATTTTCATTTTACTTTACAATCCAGACAAATGCTGTTAATTTTCATACCCCATTTTGAGTTTGAGTATATACAATGAAAAGAAAAAATATTCACCATATAAACATCGATGACAGAGAAGTTATTCTTATCGGCACCGCGCACGTCTCCAGGGAAAGTGCGGACCTCGTCGAACAGGTCATTGAAGAAGAAAAGCCGGATACGGTATGCATAGAATTATGCAAATCCCGGTACGAAGCGATTAAGCAAAAGGAAAACTGGGAAAAAACTGATATCTTTAAAATAATCAAGGAAAAGCGTACCTTCCAGCTACTGGCACAGTTGCTCATGGCTTCATTTCAAAAAAGGCTCGCGGATAAATTCGGTATTACCCCTGGAGAAGAGATGTTGCGCGCCATAAATAAAGCAGAGGAAACAGGGGCTGAAGTTGTCCTTGCCGATCGTGATATCCGCGTTACCATGTCCCGAACCTGGCGTTTGATGAGGTTTTTCAGTAAAATCAAGATCCTTGGTGAAATTTTCCTTTCAATCTTCTCCACAGACGAAATAACTGAAGAAGAAATAGAAGAGCTCAAAGAGCATGATGCCCTGGAGCTTGCCTTGAAGACATTTGGGAAGAAAGTGCCGGAGGTTAAAAAGACGTTGATTGACGAAAGGGATGAGTACCTGGCTCATTCTATTACTCAGGCTCCGGGCTCTAAAATTGTTGCCGTTGTCGGTGCCGGTCATGTTCCAGGGATTCTTAAACATCTTGGCAGGGAAATTGATCTTTCCGACATAACCAAAATCCCCCCTAAAGGTATATTGGGCAAAGTGCTGGCATGGGGAATTTCCTTTGCCGTCATTGGTCTTATTATTACAGGGTTTTTCCATTCCGGCGCCGAGGCCAGTCTTAATATGATTAAATGGTGGGTGTTGGTAAACGGTATACTTGCGGGTCTCGGAGCCCTTCTCGTTCTTGCCCATCCGATTACAATTGCTGCTTCGGTGGCAGCCGCACCGCTGACATCCCTGAATCCCATGGTAGCGGCCGGCTGGGTTGCCGGTCTCGTAGAAGTAAGTATAAGAAAGCCCCAGGTAAAAGACTTTATTGATTTAAAGGGGGATATTTCTACGGTTCGCGGGTTCTGGCATAATAAGATTACACGTATTTTACTGCTTGTTGTTTTTGTTAATCTCGGAAGCAGTATCGGCACTTTTATCGCTATTCCTTTGATGATAAGGTTTTTGCAATCCTGATGTGACTCTCGACTTCTTCAGCGTGTCTTTGAACCTGAGTAGCTACCGTTATTGAAAGGTTATATTACTATATGCTCCATTCAGAAAAGAAATCTATCCTCTGCCCCAATTGCAGAAAGCTTATCAGTTACGATGAGCCACGCTGTCCTTACTGTGGTCTTTCAAACCCTGGCGCTGGGTGGAAAAGAGGGTTTTCGTTAAGTTTTATACGCAAACCATATGATATTATCAAAATCATCATTTACACTAATGTTGCTCTCTACATCTTTTCTATTTTGTTGAATCCATCATCTCTCGGCTTATCTGTGAATCCTTTAACCTTTTTGTCTCCCTCCGGCAAAAGTCTTTTCCTTTTAGGCGCAACGGGAACTTTTCCCATAGATCAGCTTCACCGCTGGTGGACACTTGTATCGGCCTCATACCTCCACGGCGGGCTGCTCCACATTTTTTTTAATATGGTAGCATTACGTCAATTAGGACCTTTTATATTGTCTGAATATGGCGTTAATCGGTTTTTTACCATATACACATTGACAGGCATAGCGGGATTTTTTCTTTCCTATCTTGCCGGCATTCCTTTCACCATTGGTGCATCTGCCAGTATCTGCGGCCTGATCGGAGCCACTCTCTATTATGGAAAGAGCAGGGGCGGTTTTTACGGAGATGCAATTTTCAAACAGGTCATGGGATGGGTCATCGGGCTTGCCCTGTTTGGTTTTTTTGTTCCCGGAATCAATAACTGGGCTCACGGAGGAGGAATCGCCGGAGGAATTGCCCTGGGATTCATCCTTGGCTACCATGAAAAAACCAGAGAAAATCTGTTTCATCGAATGCTTGCCTGGTTGTGTATTTTGCTGACAGTCATCGTTCTGGGATGGGCCATTATTCAGGCTTTGTACCTGCGCTTCGTTTATTGACAACGCTGCGAAGGTCTAAATGAGAATATCTGATTTCTCAATTTTAACTTTAACTTGAAACTTTAGACTTTAAATTCAAACATACAAAAATAGAAGGAGGCTTCTTATGCTAAAGAAAATTCATTGGGTTTTACTTATACTGATATGCGTTGTCGCTACATTTGGCTGCAACACGGCGATTAAAATGGGAGACTCAGTTGTCGGCTTTCAATCGGGCGAGTTCTTCTACACCGATGGAATCTTACGGACAAATTATCATGCGTCATACGAGAGGGTATGGAAAGCCTGTCAAAAAACCCTCACGGATATGAAAGCCGTAGATATTGCCGAAGATAAAAAAATATCAAAGGGAATTATTGAAGCGAAACTGTCTGATGAAGATGTTCGTATTTCCGTTGATTACACGGAAAAGAATGTTACAATGGTGTCGGTTCGCGTCGGCGTGATGGGAAACAAATTCACATCCCAGCTTGTCCATGAGAAAATCAAACAAAATCTCCTCAAACTCAACTGAATAACAATATAAAGAATCGATCATGTCGAATATCTCTGTCAGACGAAAACCCTATATTATTGGAGTTATGGGAAGTCATAAGGACAATTCCCCTGCTCTGGAAGATGCATATACCCTCGGACAAGCGGTTGCAAAACGGGGTTATGTTCTCCTCACGGGAGGAGGCACCGGAGTGATGGAGGCGGCCTCTGAAGGTGCACATCGCGGCGGCGGACTTGTGATCGCCATTCTTCCAACTGACAGGAAACGTCCTCTTCAGGGTTATCCTAATAAATTTGTCGATATTCCAATTTATACGGGGATGTACGACGCGAGAAATGTTATCAATGCAAAGACGCCTCATATCCTTGTTGCGCTGGATGGAGGTCCGGGTACCCTTTCGGAGATGGCTGTCGCCATGAAAAGCGGAACACCCGTCATTGGTCTTAACTGTCCGCATTTTGAACTCTCGGAAGAAAATGATTTCATAACTGTTAATACAGTTGCGGAGGCCATCCGGAAAATAGACGAAAGTATTGCAAAATTAAATGATAAAGATTAAAAGGAAAACAAGATATTTGAAATGGTAAAAATAGACCAATCAAAGGAGCAACCATGAAACTGCACCATGTGGCTGTAGTCTGTAGTTCCCTGGAAAATGCAGATCGTTTCTACGGGGAAATTTTAGGATTACAACAGATAAAGACTTCTGTTCTTAACAGGGAGCTTGCAGAAAAGATATTTGACACTGATTTGGAATGTCAATTTGTTCTCTATGAAAACGAAAACTTTACTATCGAGGTTTTTATAATTCCTGCAGCTCAACAAAAAATAACCCCTGTTGCGCATCTCTGCCTGGAAGTGGATAATAAAGAGGAATTTGCGAAAAACTGTCAGGCAAACGGTCTGGAAGCAAAGCAAATACCAAGAGGAGATTCCCTGCTCATTTTCGTTAAGGATTATGACGGCAATCTTTTTGAAATAAAAGAATTACAAAGAGGTAAGTAAAATGCCGCGAGGAGATGGAACAGGTCCAAAAGGCCAGGGACCTGAGACAGGAAGAGGCATGGAAGATATCGGTCAGAAAAGAGGCGGTCGTGGTGGCGGTTTTGGGGCAGGACCTAGCGGAGATTGTCTCTGCCCAAACTGCGCAGAAAGGGTGCCTCATCAATTAGGAACTCCCTGTTACAAGGTAAAATGCCCTAAATGTGGAACACTGATGATACGGGAATAAAAATGTTATTTGCAACAACTACGTATTTCATTTATCCCACTTAAACTTCTTATCTCTAAAAAGCCTGAGGCATGCATCTACAGCATCGGGGTCATAAAGGAGATCTCTGTACCTTTTTATTTCATTCAATGCTTTGTCTATACCCAGAGCTTTTCGGTATGATCTCTGGGTTGCTATCGCCTCGACGACGTCAGCTACTGACAGTATCCTGGCTCCCATAACGATGTCTTCACCTGAAAGTCCCTGTGGATATCCGGTACCATTTATTCTTTCGTGGTGCTGGAGAACGATCCTGGCAACAGAATCCGGAAACTCTACCTTTTCCAATATGTCGTAACCATTTTGAGGATGGTTCTTGATTAACATATACTCGTTGTCCATTAAACCGTCAGGCCTCGTTAAAAGATCAGCCGACACTGATATCTTGCCAATATCATGGACAAGCGCTGCCAAGCGAATTTCTTCGATCTGCTCCTCTGAAAATCCCATTTCCTCTGCCATGGCACATGCAAGTTTGGCCACACGCCCCTGATGTCCGATACTATAAGGATCTTTCGTTTCGACTGTTGATGCAAGTGTAATAATTGATTTGTCTAAAATACTTCTCAATTTTTCGATATTTTGTTTTAATGTTCCCTCTTTGCGCTTGTACTCAAACACCAGCGCTTCCAGATCGGTAATCCGCTGGCGCACATCTGTCAATTCATTGATGAGTTGTTTATTTGTCTTGTCATTATCTTTCATTGCAAAATCACCTGTACCATTTTAAATTATTAACGGCGCGATTCAATAAATACTTTAGTTGTCTGTAACGGTAAAAGCCATTTGACCGGGGAATTAAATCCTGTTATATAAACCCCGTTTCGTTACCATTTCGACACATTTTAAGAACAACGTTATCATGCTTTCCATTTTGAATAAAACAAAAAAACAAGCGCTGGGGAAATCACACCATTGAATATTATCCTTGCAGGTTTTAACCTGGATTATGAAGCGATGAAAGAGATGAGAACCTCTTCGCAGGGGTTAGAAAATCTCACTCCTGAAACTATTTCCGCTGCCTATGCCCGCATCAGTAGAAATCCCCTTTCTGTAAATAAGTTAAGAGAAATATCCAGAAATGAAGTTGAAGAGGCAAGAAAATCCAACCGTAATATTATCTTCGATATGGGCCATAGTTCCATAGCCGAACATGCAGTCTTTAATATTGATGTCATCGGTGTATCACGTCTATTGGTCGAAGAAATAGAAAAGTTTCGTCTATGTTCTTACACGGAAAAGTCACAGAGATACATTCATTTGAAAGATGATTTCGTCATTCCTGGAGAGATTAACAATCCTGCCATAAAGAAAACATTTGTCGAAACGATTGAAGATCAAAACAGATTATATCAGGATTTATACAAAGCTTTGAAAACATATATTTTTAAAAAATACGCGGATATAGCTTCGGATCCGGCAAATCGCTCAACCCTGGAAGGATGGGCGAAAGAAGACGCCAGATACACCATATCCCTGGCTACGGAAACTCAATTAGGAATGACTCTGAATGCAAGAAACCTCGAATTAATGTTGAGACGCTGTGCTGCTCACCCCCTGAAAGAGGCACGAGAATACGGTGAGAAGCTCTACAAGGCAACCAAAAACATTGCGCCGTCACTTGTCAGATACACAGAGGCAACCGGGTTCGACAGTATGACAAGGAATGCACTTAAAGCTAAATCAATGGACTTGATTGAAAAATTTGCGAAGAAAGAAAACTCTACAGCAACAATAAGTGAAACAGACGATAATGTAATACTTTACTATGTCACACCCGACGCTGACGATAAAATTGTAGCGTCACTTATCCACTCATCTTCACATATCTCGATGGATCAATGTATTGCCATTGTATCGCGGATGAACATGAAAGAGAAAGAAGATATTATTAAGGCTTCCTGCAAGTATATGAAATCGTACGATTCTCCCCTGAGAGAATTTGAGAATGCTAGCCTATACTTTGAACTAACAGTCAGCGCGAGTTGCTTTGCCCAGCTGAAAAGACACAGGATGGCCACAATAATCTGCCAGGAGTATGACCCTTCACTGGGTATCACTATACCACCGGCGATACACGAAATCGGCATGGAAGGACGTCTTGTAGAAATGGCCTCACGGACCGGGAAAATCTATGACCGGCTAAAAAAGATATCGCCTGAAGCAGCACCCTACATTCTGACTAATGCTCACCGAAAGAGGATTTCCATGAAGGTCAACGCCAGGGAGCTTTACCATATTGCGCGACTTCGTGAAGATATTCATGCCCAGTGGGATATAAGAGAAACAGCAGAAAGAATGGTACGATTGGGCAAAAAGGTGATGCCGTTAAC
>Ga0209121_10000342_pt1 | contig 49332 bp, 47 predicted proteins | sample Cruoilmetagenom3_FD_187292 | JGI IMG/M metagenome (GOLD analysis project Ga0209121, IMG submission 187292) | Oil polluted marine microbial communities from Coal Oil Point, Santa Barbara, California, USA - Sample 3 (SPAdes) (version 2) | ecosystem: Environmental > Aquatic > Marine > Oil seeps ... | reverse complement strand
ATTATGAATTCCAACAATCAAAATACTTCAAAATCTATCACCCGTATGATCCTGGTCAGCCTGGGTTCCGGCTGCCTGACCTTTGTGGTCGCCGGGCTGGCGGCCTTCGCCGGCTTCATGATTGACCGGCAGGCCGGTACCAACCTGCGCTGGACGTTGATCCTGCTGATCGCCAGCATGCCGATCTCCTTTGGCGGGGCGTATCTGATCTCGCGCGGCGCGGTCCGCAAGCTGAAAGCAGAGCAGACTGCCCTTGAAGGTGAGACTGAGGGGGAAGGGCAGGAGGGTGAAGAATAGATAAAATCCTGTCATTACGAGGAAAGTGCAACCCACCGGACGACATGGTCCCCGAAGCACAGCGGTGGGAAGCAATCTATTATTTACTTAAAAACCGATGCAGCCAATTTCTACAAATTACAGATTGCTTCGCTGCGCTCGCAATGACAATAGAATGAGATTTTTCCATTGCGAGCCTGGCGATAAGGTCCTCTTGAAGGATTAGAGTTGGGAGCAATCTCAGGATTATTCATAGGGTGGAGATGGTAGATACCACATATTTCGTTTACATCATGACCAATCAGCATGACCGCGTGCTTTATACTGGTGTGACCAATGACCTTTATCGCCGTGTTCGAGAACATCGGGAGGGCAGGGGTGGATTATTCACTTCGCGGTATCGCGTCAACAAATTGATTTATTATGAAACTTATGAATATATTTATGATGCTCTTGACAGAGAGAAGCAGATTAAAAGTGGATCAAGACAAAAGAAACTTGATTTGATTAATGAGATGAATCCGGATTGGCAAGATCTGTTTGATGAATTGCTATTTTGAGATTGCTTCCTGCTCCGCTTTCCGGGATTGCTTCGTCCGCCTTCGGCTCCCTCGCAATGACAAGACTTTTTGTCATTGCGAGCGTAGCGAAGCAATCTATTTTTTTTGGGGGTTGGTAGAGACAAGAAGGGGATTGCTTCCCTCCCCACTTTCTGAGATTGTGTCGTCTGCCTTCGGCTCCCTCACAATGACAAGACTTTTTGTTATTGCGAGCAATCTATGGAAGGCCCTGCAACGAAGCAAGTTTTTAGGATGATCCCAAGGCAAAGCTGGATGAAGATTCAGGCCACGAACCCGGTATAATAAATAATCGAAAAGGAGTGTGACCGTGGAGACAGCATTGCCGACTGAACAATTGACTGATTCAATCCTGGATAATCTCTGGGGCCACCTCCGCGAACAGCGTCCTGTGACGCTTTACAACAACTATAAAGGCGTTCCAATCGCTTATGACGCGGAAGTTGCGATGGTCTCCACAGAATATGTCGGGTTTATCGCCCATCCACTGCAAACCGCCGCCATCAAACTGGAACGGCAGACCTTCATCCAGAGCAGGGGTGTCCCGGACCTGATTCGCGCTAACCCGATTTCACTTGATTACACCAACCGGGTCGTGATGGTGGGAAATTTAAAGGTTCCACATGTGATTGGCACGGATCTCTACCATTCCTGGATCACGCCAGTCCAGCCAGTCTCCGTGGAGTTGGATTCGGATCTGGGTGGGACATTGGATGGTGATTTGGTTACTCTCGCCGCCTTGGATGATAATTTGCTCCATGTGGTGATGCAGGTGCCTGATGAGGTGCCCTTTGGCCGCCAGGATGAAATCCGCCTGGCGTTCAGACTTCCCGATAGCGGGGATGTGGTCCAGATGGCAGGGGTGGTCTATTCACTGACGGGCGCGCAGGAAGATGGTTCCCGCCGTTTGGAAGTAGAGGGACGGGCGTCACTGCAGGACGAGATTGCCATTCTGGCCTATCTCGCCAAACGGGAAGATGCCCTGATCAGTGGGCTTGAAGCGATCTACATGCAGCTTCGCAAAGGGAAGGGGTTGGAGGATTAGTACTCAAGCCTCCGACAGGAAGAAGGGTTATAAATAGAAACTGGCCTCAATTTGAGGCCAGTTTTTTTAGATTGGGAGATGGTTTAGCGACGGCTGCGATTATTACTGTGGCGGTTGCCGCCACCTCGGTTGCCACCACCCCGGCTGCTGCCTTTTTTGTTGGCATTGTCGTGGGCCCGGGCTTCTTCAAGCGTCCAGCCTTCGAGCAGCGCCTGGCGTGAGAGCCGGACACGTCCCTGATTGTCAATATTGATGACCATCACGGTGACCTCATCGCCTTCTTTGACGACATCGGTCACTTTTTCAACGCGGTTGGTATCCAGTTGGGAGATGTGCACCAGGCCATCCTGTCCGGGGAGGATTTCAACGAATGCGCCGAAATCTGTCGTGCGGACCACTTTGCCGGTGTAAATACGTCCAAGTTCAACTTCTTCGGTCAGGCGTTCAATCCGCTCACGGGCGGCCTTGTAGCCTTCACCATCAATCGCGGCGATGTAGACTGTGCCGTCATCGTTGATGTCAATCTTGGTGCCGGTTTCTTCCTGGAGGGAGCGAATTGTCTCGCCGCCCTTGCCGATCACTGCGCCAATCTTATCAACGGGCACTTTGATGATCTCGATCCGGGGGGCATGGTCCTTGATCTCGGCGCGAGGTTCGGCAATGGCCTCGAGCATCTTGTCGAGGATGAACAGGCGGGCTTTGCGGGCCTGTTCGAGGGCTTCAGCCATGATCTCGGTCGTCAGACCGCTGATCTTGATATCCATTTGCAAGGCGGTGATGCCTTCTGTGGTGCCGGTGACTTTGAAATCCATATCGCCCAGGTGGTCTTCCATACCGAGGATATCGGTCAGGATCACATAGTTGCTGTCTTTCATCACCAAGCCCATGGCGATACCGGAGACGGGCCGTTTGATCGGCACGCCGGTATCCATCAGGGCGAGGGTGGAGCCGCAGGTTGACGCCATTGAGGAGGAGCCATTGGAGGCCATCACCTCGGACACGAGGCGCAGGGTGTAGGGGAAGTCCAGTTCATCCGGGAGCACCGGGACCAGCGCCCGTTCAGCCAGCATACCGTGCCCAATCGAGCGGCGGTTTGTAAAGAGACGGCCGGTCTCTCCCACAGAGAAGGGTGGGAAGTTATAGTGGTGCATATAGCGTTTGGACTCGGTGGGGACCAGGTTATCTAATTCTTGGGCTTCCTTGGGGGTGCCAAGGGTGGCCAGGGTGAGCACCTGGGTTTCGCCGCGGGTGAAAAGGCCAGAGCCATGCGCCCGGGGGCTGACATCGACTTCGCACCAGATATCGCGGATCTCGTCGGGGTTGCGGCCATCGGGGCGTTTGCGTTCTGCCAGGATGCGATCCCGAATGATGGTTTTTTCTGCATCTTCAAAGGCGTTGCCGATGGATTTCTTTAGGGCTTTGAATTCTGATTCGCTCAGAACTTCAGCCTGATCGGCAGTCATCTCTTCAATTACGGCATCCTTCAATTCTTTGATGCCGCCATAGAGATTCTCTTTGGTATAGGGCTGGGTGAGGAGGTTCTGGATCTGGTCGGCAATTTTGCCTTTGATCGTTTCAATAAGGCTCTCGTCTTTACTTACCCGTTCAACCTCACGTTTTTCCTTGCCAAGTTCGCGGGCCATCTGCTCTTGAATTTCGATGATCGGCTGGATGGACTTTTGGGCCAATTCCAGGGCTTCAATCATTACCTGTTCGGAGACTTCATTAGCGCCAGCTTCCACCATGGCGATGGCGTCTTTGGTGCCAGCGACAATCAGGTTCAGTTTGGATTCTTCCATCTCGGAGAAGGTTGGGTTGATAACCAGTTCTTCATTGATGTAGCCAACCCGGACGGCGCCAACAGGCCCGGCCCAGGGGATATCGGAAATCATCAATGATGCCGAGGCGGCATTGATGCAGAGGACATCCAGAGGATTTTCGCCATCGGCGGAGATCGACATCAGGATGACCTGAACTGCATTGCGCATTCCATCCGGGAAGAGGGGGCGGATCGGACGATCGGTCATCCGGGCAGTGAGGACAGCCTCACTGGTGGGGCGACCTTCGCGGCGGAAGAAGGAACCGGGGATACGCCCACCGGCGTACATCCGCTCTTCATAATCCACGGTCAGGGGGAAGAAATCCAGCCCTTCTCGTACGCCGCCCATAGTGGCTGCGCTTAAAATGACACTGTCGCCCATTTGCACGGTGACAGCGCCGCCAGCCTGTCCGGCCAGCTTGCCAGTTTCGATGATAATTTCTTTATCACCGAGTTTGGTTCGGTAATTCTTAATTTCGGGTTTCATTATTATCCCTTCGACTATAATTTTCCCGCCTAGTCAGGGACTGAAAACCGGTGAGGTACCAGTCCTCAGCAATTTTCAATTCCCGACCAGCGGACTTAATTGACTTAAAAACTTTACCGCAGAGCAAGTTAATTGCGGAGTCTTATCATTGACACCAGTTTAACGGCTCGGCAATCAGCTTGGTCTGCGGTTTATCCCCAATGAAGTTCAGGAACGCAAAATTATTTCTTGCGGATCTTGAGCTTATCGGTAAGCGCCAGATAACGTTTGTAATCTGTTCGGCGCAGGTATGCCAGTAAACGGCGGCGGCGGCCAACCAGTTTGAGCAGCCCCCGGCGGGAGCTTTCATCGTGTTTGTTCACCCGGAGGTGATCTGTCAGCTGGGTAATCCTCTTGGAGAGGATTGCAATTTGGACCTCAGGTGAACCTGTGTCCTCACCATGCCGCTTATATTCATCAATGATTTCTACTTTTGCTTCTTTTCCTAAAGCCATGACACTGCTACTCCTTATTATTGTTTTTAGTTGCAGGTCTCCATGCACCCAGCCTGAATTGACCAGGTACAGGACCAGTCACTTGTCAAATTATACCAGAGAGGGGGTTTTATGCAAGCCTAGCTCATCGTCCGGGTATGGGACCATAACAGCAGACCCAAACCAAGCGAGAGGACCATCAACAGGAGCGGCCCCAGCAGCCTGGCGGAAAGAAGTTGATGGAAATGATAAAGACCCAGTCCAATCAACAGGGGCAGGGAGAGGATCGCCCACCGAAATTGGATATCTCGGAGCCGAATTTCACCCCTGACTGGATGAAAATGGGCCTGGATTAATTCCGCACTGATCAGACCGAGACCAACCGGCCAAAGGCTGATTATCAGGATGAGCGCTGTTGGCCAGGGGTAGAGGTAGAGGTTGTAAGCAAGGATGGCCAATGTCATGATATTGACCAGACCCAGCGAGAACCCGAGGACGCCACCGATAAAATTTACGAAACGCACCGGAATGGAAATCGGAGGGACCGAATTGATTGAAGTGATCCAGGCCAGCACTGTGGGCACGACCAGCCCTGTGAGGCCCAGGATGATAGCTTGTTTCAACAACAAGCTCTGATCGCTGTTTGAAAAATCCAGAGTTGGAGAAATTGCCAACCATGCCGCCAGCCAGCAAAGGATGATCGAAGTGATTTTCAGGACAAGCATATCTGGTAAGGTTGTCTTTTCCTGAGTTTGACTTCGCAGAAGTCTTTCTAGCCATTGGATTTTGGACGGCCCTGCTGGATCTGGTTTGCCCATCAAAAAAATCGATTCAGACTCTGCATGGGACAATCCCCGGTAGTTTGTTTCCGGCGGCTAGTAATCTCTCGGCGTCTTCAGGGGAAGTGAGGCCGCCGCAGGTATATAAGACCTGGATGAGGGCTTTGAGGACCTGGCGGTGGTCTTTATGAATTTGGCTTTTATCTCGTTCCCAGTCGCTGACCGCCTGGGCGGTATAGCTTGTCCCCAGCTTTTCACCTACCATTTCGGCCAGTCTTTCCTGGGAGAGGTGACGTCCAGTTTCGGAGTCAACACTTTTATTTCGGTATTCTCGTAACAACTAGCCAAACGAACGGTTCATTTTTATTTCCAGAGATTCAAGCACTGCTTGAGGTTTTTCAAGTGATTCCCTATAGAGCAATTCCTCTTATGAATTTAGGATTGGGGGAAGGTAAGCCTTGCACTTTAAAAACTGCATATTGCTTCTAATTCAGCCTCTCATGATCTGGCGTCCAGATGATTTCCATTGAGGTTCCTTGATTGGGCGCGGACTGAATGGATATGGAGGCATTGATGATCTTTGCCCTCTCAAATATATTGGCTAATCCAAAATGGTGATTTGCCAGAAGTTCACTCAGGTTTGGCAGACCCTCGAATGGCAGCCCAATCCCATCATCAGAGATCCTAAGCTTGATTTCGTTATCCTTTAAGTGGCCGGAAATCAGGATCGATTGTGCGTGAGCGTGTTCATAGGCGTTATGACAGGCCTGCTGAACCATCCGGTAGAGGTGGAGTTCAACATTCTGATCAAAATTAATGGGCTTTGGTATGGATAAGTCGGTGTCAATATTGAATTTTCCCCCAATCTGCGCCTCAGGTTGGTCGGCAAGCTCTTCAATGGCCACATCCAAACCCATGTCAAGACTGGATGGCCGCAAACCGCTCATGATCTCCCGAACCATATCATTGATCTGCTGAACGGCTTTTTCAAAATCCTTTTGATCGTTATCGCTGCTTTGCAGTTCTACCAGGTATCCCAGGGAAGGAAGAAGGACATCATGCAAATCACGCGCAATTTCTGCCTTTTCTGCCTCCTGCCTTTCAACATTAATATTAAAGAGGGTTTCTAAGAGTTCATTTTGTTGAATATTCAGCAGAGTGATTGAGGTCTGATTGGCCAGGGTTTTCAGGATAGTTCGAAAATCTTCATCATAGATGTTATTAGGATCTCGCCATCCGAAAAACCATAGGCCGACAAACTCGTCATCCAATGCCAATGGCAATACCAGCTTAATCCACGGAAGTTTGCTCCAGGAGTGCAGGTCAGATGAAGGCGCCCCCGGAGAGAGTTGGGTGAGTTGGAGTAATGCCCGGTAGTTTTGATCATTGATGCCAATTCTGAAAAATAGCTTGGGCTGTGATTTTCCTTTGTACAGCAAGAGGGCCGATTCTCGAATCATCAGGCTGGGAAGGAGCTCTTCTTTTATAAGGGTTGCCAGGCTTGAGTAATCGAGACTGAGCGTGATCTGCTGAGTGAATTTATGGACCAAGCTCTCTGGGGGCACTTTGATACCGAGGACGACACGATCAAAAAAGGCCAAGAAATATTTGTAAAACAATACTGAGAGACCGGTGCCAATCACTGCAACCATTGCGGAAAACAGAATGGAAGTAAAGGAGACGTTCCGATTGAACGGAATGAGTAATAAAAATATGATGTAGAGGGGGGAGAGAAAGAAAAGAAAGTTGATGAAGGATGCAGCACGGTTCACGCTGAACCTTAAGGAATACGATTGGTTTTGAAATAAATCTATTTGGTCGTTTGCAAGGGCTGGCATGATGAAGAGGATACCGAACCCTGTCAAGCCGATGAAGAAAGTGGAACCCAATGAAATAAGGTGCTTTACCAACAAGCCAATATATAGGGTTCGTGTCAACAACGCAAGGAAGGAGAGAATAAAAGTCAGGGTAATGCCCCCGATATATAGATTCATTGCAATATTGATCCGTGGAAAATCCTGCTTGAGGTTGGTCTTATAGGCGGAGAAGAAATAGAAACCAGGAATGGCGGTCAGACCAATCAGGGTCAGGTTGGAATCCGCTGGCGCGATATTGAGAAACATCATCACAGCCATAAAGATGATGGGGACAATGGCGATCAGGTATGAGAACAGTAAAATCCGCAGGGTTGGGCGTAATTGTTTGAATTTGATCAGCTTGAAAAGAAGCAGAGAAAGGGAACTGACCATCGTTAGAATAAAACCAATCAGGTAAAAACCGTTGGGCAGGAAATCAAAGAGTTCCAAAATTGCCAGCAAAATCGGAATCCCATAGACAATTGCACTCACCCACTTTTTCCAGGCTTTTAATGGGGTTGGGAATCGCCAGTGGAGATTAAAAGCGATAGGAAAACTGAGCCAGATGAAGACCCGCATGACAATATTGGAAGCCCAATAACCGATTGATGAAATCTGCCCGGCACTGATCCAGATTGCAAAGCTAAAGAAGAAAAGGTAAAGAAGGGTTCTGGTTTTTGACTTAGGGCGGATGAACAGGATAGTGATCAGACCCGCACCAAAGAAGGGATAAGGCAAGATCCACTCCCCGGTGAGGTTATCTAGGATGCCCGAATCGCTCCTTGCAGGTTTAGGCATATGAACATGCAGCGATTCCCCATTTCTAATCAGGTTGATATGCAAAATGCCACCAATTTTGGTTTGAATCAATGGGTTTTCTTGCACGGAATTATTAAAATCTTCAACCGGTACATTATTGATCGAGAGGATGATGTCATCCATCTGAATGTAATCCTGTGCAACGTCATTGACTTCCATGACCTGGCCGTTATTCCTATTTATGAAAAAGCCTATGTAAGGTTTAAGAAATATCAATGTATAGCTGAATAGAAGCAACGTGCAAATGACAAGCAATGCCAGTATCAATTCTGCCCATTGACCGATGGTATCGTTTCTTCTTTTTTTGTGAGATGAAAGTGGATCCTGTGCCATATTACGAAAATTCCAGATAGAAAGGAGGTGAAATCGATGAAAGCATTTTACAGCCGGCTTAAAAAAGCTGACCAGATGGAAGATGCCAGACTTGCCAATTTAGCGAAGGTTTGCAGCGCTGATCTGAGTGAAATTCTGGCAAACAATGCGTTGGACCCCTGGACCTGGTGGACAGGGGAATAACATAGGCTCGGAAGTGCCGGTGATTGTGAAGGATTACCGGCGCTTCCCCGGAATTGGAGAGAAATGTACCAAAAAATCAAGCTTTATCTGCAGGAGGATGAATTTATTAACCCTTGGCCTGATCTGACGCAATTCGTCATTAGCATTATAAACGAAAAACCCAAGCATATTTTAATCCCGGGATTGATCGCTGCTGCGTATGGCGGTGAAGTTGAAGGGCAATTGATGGCGAATGTTGTGCTTACGCTGCTTTTTAGTGCGATTGTTTCCGTGGATAGCATCCTGGATGGTGATGAAGATGGACCGATGCAGGGGTATTCATGTGGAGAGCTTGCTAATCTGAGCTTGGGTCTGGCTGGTTGGGCTGTCCAGACTCTCAGGCGCCTGGCGCGAGAAACTTGGGTAAATGTGGAAGGCTATGCGGTCCTTTCTCGGATTCTTTATCAGGTTTCTTTCGGACAGGCTTTGGATTCAAGCAATCCGGAGACGGAAGAAGACTACTGGCAATTGGCGATGATGAAGAGCGGGGCGTTCTTTTCAGGCGCTTTCACTTTGGGCGGCCTGGTTGGTGGCGCTTCGGCAGCGGACCTCACCCGATTATCCGCGTTGGGTCAGTATTATGGCGTGATGCTCCAGATCCATGATGATTTGCGAGATGCCCTTGAGACCCCGGCTAATCCGGATTGGGTGAATGGCCGTTATACGCTTCCAATCCTGTATGCTCACCTTGTGGATCATCCAGAACGGGCGCGTTTTGATTCCATCCGGATGCGGGTTGATGATGGCTGCCTGTTGGAGGAAGCCCAAATCATTCTCGTCAGGTCAGGGGCATTGAGTTATGGGTTATATCAAATTCAGGAGTTGAGCCAGCAAGTGAAATTCGAACTGGAGGGATTGTCTCCGGTTGACGATGGAGAGATCCGGAGGATGTTTAATGAACTGGTTCAGCCTGTTGAAAATATGCTGGAAGCTGTGGTTGGATAACGATTGGGTTATCAGAGCGTTGAAAAGATCCGGGTGATTTCCGCTGGGACGATATCGGGGTCTTTTTCACGCAATAATGACAACAGCTCTTCACGCAGGATGGAGTAGGGCGACAGATAGGCTTTAAGATATTTACGGAAAGTGATCACCCCGCGCTCACCATAAAAGGAAAGGTTGGAATGATAATTCGAAAGAATGGTGTCCAACGCCACTTGCGGAGGAACCTGATCGCGGTCGAGGCGGCTGAATATCCAGGGGTTTGACACCGCAATTCGACCGATCATCACGGCATCACAGCCGGTTTGCTGTTTGATCCGATCAATATCTGCGACAGTCACCACGTCGCCATTCCCAATGACGGGGATTTGCAAGGCTTGTTTGACTTCTCGGATCGGTTCCCAATGCGCATGCCCACGGTAGGCCTGTTTGCGGGTGCGCCCATGCACGGCGACCATCGCGCCGCCGTTATCCTCTATGGTTTTGGCAACCTCAAGGTAATTGAGCGAGTCATCATCCCATCCCAGCCGGATCTTGCCGGTCACCGGAATGGCGAATTCGCGGGTCATCAGGGAAAAGATTTGGGCGATCTTTTCTGGGCTGCGCAGCAGCGCTGCACCTGCCCCGCGGGAGGTGACATTTTTCGATTGGCACCCCAGATTGATATCGAGAATATCGGGTTGTACATCACGAACTAATGTGATTGCCGCTGCGAGCATCCTTTCGGGTTCGTTTCCGAGGATCTGGAGAGAAAAGGGGCGCTGGTCCGGGTCAAAAACAGTTCTCTTTGGATAGCGGGGATTTTCTTCAAGTACATCAAGTGCGTTGATGAATTCCGTCACGATCATGGCCGACCCAAGCTTGCGGCAAAGCCCGCGGAAGGGGTAATCCGTTATGCCGTCCATCGGCGCGAGGATCAGGTCCCCATAGATGGGAACAGCGCCTATCATGAAGGTGGGTTCTTTGGCCGCCATCAATTCTGCACCTCATCCGGTTCTTTGGCCTGGCTGCTCTCAATCTGGCGGATGGCCCAGCGACAGGCATCTAATAAGCCTTCATCTGTTTCCTCTGCCAGGGTTTTTTGCAGGGTTGGTAAGGCGGCCTGCATCCGCTGGTTCCCCAACACAAGAGCGGCATTCCGCAAAAGTCCGGTACGTTCAGCCCGTTCAATTGGAGTGCCGCCGAAGTGCAATTTGAATCCAGTCTCATCCAACTCAAATAGCGAGAGCAAGTCCAGCATCTCGGGCAGACGGTCCTCACCCAAGGAATAAGCTTGTTCCGGCGTCCAGGCGTTGTGGGGGCAAACCGATTGGCAGATATCGCAGCCAAAGACCCATTCACCGATCAGGCTTTTTTGGTCAGCGGGGATGACTCCCTTATGTTCGATGGTCAGGTAACTGATACAGCGGCGGGCATCCAGTGTGTGATTGGGGAGGATACAGCCCGTGGGGCAGGCTTCCAGGCACCGCTGACAAGTTTTGCAAAGGTCGCGTGTATAGGGAGGGTCCACCGGTAGGGGGAGATCAGTCAGTATTTCAGCGAGGTAGAAATAGGACCCAGTACCCGGGACGATCAGGCAGGTGTTCTTTCCAATCTGTCCCAATCCGGCTGCGACAGCAAAACCGCGTTCCAGAATTGGGCCGGTATCCACATAACTCCTGAGGTTGACCGGACTGCCGGCATTATTCCGGACGTAGGCTTCAAGTTCGTCCAGTTTTTGCCAGATCTGTTCGTGATAGTCTTCGGTCCGGGCATAGGTGGAGACCCGGCCGAAACCTTCCGGTCCGGGCGTGAGGGACTTTTGAGCAGGGCGATAGGGCATTGCCAGGCTGATGATCCTATTGCAGCCTTCCAGGATCAATTCGGGATTCCTCCGCTTCTGGAGGGTGTCCTCTCGGGCAAGGTATGTCATGGTTCCGTGGTTTCCCTCTTCGATCCAATTCAGAAATTGCGGATAATTGGGAACCGGCTTGGCTTTGGTCACGCCCAGATGGTTAAAACCGAGGCGGAAGGCCTCGGTTTTAATTTTCTCTTTCAATTCCAGCAGAGCAGACACAGTAAATCCATCCCTCACTTATACTAGGGTGTTGACGATATTTTTATTGTGATGGCGGAAATAGCAGCGGCCGTTTGGCATCCTTATTTCACTTCTACAACAATGAAGAAGGAATAAAAGGTCTCGTCACTGGCATTCTTCAGAACCCAGTCGCTTTGTTTAGTGCCTTCCGATTCCGGGGCAACGAAATTAACAGCAATCTGGACATTTGTGCCAGGGGGCACGGAATAGGGCAGGTAGATTTTTTCTTCCGCCCCCATCTGTTCACCGGTGAAGAAACTGATGTAGTAGCTGGTAGTCCAGGTGGACGTGCCTGTGTTTTCGAGGGTCCAGGTTACAGTGAATGCCTCACCGGGAGAGAATACCGTGTTATCCGGGGGGTCATTAGCCCGCCATGCGGCTGAATCGGTGCCACCGGTTCCGATGGTTGCGGTTGGGTTGGTGGATGTCTCGGTCGTGGCGGTTGGGGTTTCCTCGGTGTTTCCCTCAACTGTCGCCGTTGCGGTTGGGGTTGGGGTTAGTTCCGGGGTTGGAGTCTGTGTAGGGACGGCCTCTGCCGTCATGGTGGCCTGAACCTCTGCGGTCTGAGCAAACCCGGTCTTCTGCGCATTGATATCAATGGCGGGTTCACCGGTGTTACAGGCCGTGAGGATCATGCTGACCAGAATGAACGCGGTCAGGATTGTTAACTTTCTTTTTCCATTTTTATTCATTAGATTTGTAAACCTCCAAGCCAACTACAGATTGTTTGCGTTGGTCAATCATCAATTTTAGATTATGAGGTGGAAAAGTCAAGGCAAGCCCTTTATTTAGGATATTTAATTAAAATAACAAAAAAACCGGCGGTGATAGACACCGCCGGTAGGGTGACTATCCAAAAGGATCAGGGTTCGATCCGAGGGGCGACCCAAAGGGCTTCATCATTCGATGGGCTGCCATTGGCCTCAACGATCAAGATGAACTGGACTTCCTGGCCTGCAAGGCTGCTCAGGTCCACGCTGACTTTGTTGTAGGTGCCATCCTGAACTTCATGCCAGGTTGCCAGAGTCTTTTCGGACTCGCCTGCGATCTTGTAGTTTAATTTAAACCTGACATCACAGGATTCCGAGCTGTTGCAGCCGATCAGCGCGCGGAAGTAGACACCACCTGTGATCGAAATGGCCGGGAACGTGCCTTTAATCCAGCCATTATTTACCATTTCGGGATGGGTAACGAAACCGGGTTCGTTTTCGGTGACGCCGTTTTCCAGGGTGGGAACGTTAGCTTTGCGGACCCAGCCTTCAGTGTCACCAGAGCTGCCTGGGCAAGCCAGGGTTCCTGCACCTGAGGTCCAGGTCACATCGGAATCGCAATAATTGGCGACAAAATCGTAGAGGGTGCCTTCCACATCAATCTCAACCCAGAAGGGGCCGTCTTTGCTGCCAAGACCAAATAAAACGCCGTTGGCATTGCGTAATTTAAATTCACCCCGGTGGGTGCCGGCAGAATTCGGTGCCTTCAAATCCATAGAAACGACCACGGACTCCCCGGGTTCAATGGCGTCGCTGGTCAGCTGCATGGAGGCGGGCGCATTCATTGCGTCACCGCTGACAAAGACAACATCGAAATCGCTGTCCCAATCGCAGGATCCAGAATTCTTCAGGGTCCAGGTTTTGGTGAAAGTCTGGCCAGGTGAGAAGTTCTTGCCATCTGGTATTGTTTCAGAAGTCAGGCTTGCTTGATAACACTCTGCCTGACTGGTTAGGGTGGGCGATGGCGTGGGGCTCCCACTGATTGAGCCATTGTCATCACTTGGCGTAAGTGTGACGGTGGGCGTGATCTGGCTTTGAGCCTCATTGGTTTGAGCTATACTGGTTTGCTGGGCCTGAATTGTCCGGGCGGCCGCCGTATTGAGGGCATCTACCTGGGAAGTCGGCGTCGGATTACCCGGTAAATTACAGCTTGACAGCGTGAGGCTGAAAATGATCACTATACTGATAAACAGCCAATATTTTTTCATTAAATACTCCTCCTGACAGCTAAGATATTGCTGCCTGAGTTAATTATATAACAGAGTGGTAAAAAGACGGAAATTCGAATGTTCTGGTTCCCATCAGTTTAATTTACCTGAAACACGCTTGGTTATCATGTAAAGGGTGCTCGGCAAGGGCGCCCTTTGGTTGCACTCAATCGAATCAAATCCTCGTCTTTATGTGGTTTCCGGGTTTTTGCTGAATAAGGTACGAAGATAGAGCCCAAGGCTGAATTTCTTCCCGGTCAGCAGGATCTGTGCCCGGAACATCCCAGCCACAGCACGGACCAGAATGATGATCGTTGCCAGGAGCAGTCCAATGGACGTGAGGATTTGCCATAGCGGGACCGTCGTGACCGACATCCGGGTCACCATTGCAACAGGCGCTGAAAATGGAAACAGACTAAGGATGAGCGGTAATGTGCTATTGGGTGTTTCAATAATCACACTGATTAACATCAAGGGGATCAGCATTGGCAGGATGATGAAAATTGTTGCCTGCGTGGCTTCCTTGACATTGGGTACCAAAGCGCCCACACCGGCCATGATGGTAGCATAGAGGAAGTATCCCAGCAGGAAGAAGACCACGCTCCAGATCAGCAAGTCAGCCGGCAGTTGGAGGCTGACGGGGATATTGAGAGTGGTGCCGCCCGTCCGAAGGAGTAGAAAGCCGGTTCCCATCCAGACGATCGTTTGGAGCAGCCCTACCAATCCCAGACCGAGGATCTTGCCGGTGAGCAGTTGGCGGGGTGCGATGGAACTGATCAGGATCTCAATGACCCGGTTTTCTTTTTCCTTGGCCACGCTGGTCATCATCAGGCTGGCCGAGGTTATGATCAGGACGTAGAGCAGCATGGTTGTGCCATAGGGCAGGTAGAAGGATGCCGGATTGCTGTTATCTCGTTCCACTGTGTCGGGAGCCAGATCAACGAATACCTTTTCTAGTGGGTTGACATAAATCGCGAATTGATCTGAATCCGCCCCCAGAAGGTTGAAGCGGATCACTTCATCGATGGTACTGCTTAATTCCATGCTAGCCAGGGGGCTGAATTCCTGATTAACATAGCGAACACTGCCCGATTCAAGGATATCCATTGGGATCACATAATAACCACTGATAACATTTGATTGCAGGGCTTGTTTGGCCTGCTCTTCCGTTTCAAAGGCGATCAAACTGTCAGATTCCATCCAATCCGGGAGTTTAGTAATAATCCCGGCCTGGTCGATATATCCTTCCGCAATCTGACTCGGGGAATCAGGTTGGAACAGTCCGCCAGCGCTCGTCTCGCCATCTGTGTCATTCCCGCCGAAGAGGCTGATCCCGCCGAGGATCAACGCTGGCAGCAATGGGACCAGGATTAGGGTAATGAGGAATGAACGGCGTGTGACGGTATTGATGAATTCAGTTTTAAGAACGGTCAGGGTCTTATTCATTTTTCTACCCTCGCATTCAGGACTTCTTTGATAGTGAGTTTCTTGCCATATTGCAGCATTCCCAGACGGAAGGCCTTCGTGGCAAACCAGATCGCGAAAATGGCAAAGACGATCAGTGTCGCAACGTTAATGGCGATCTGCCAGGCCGGGATGACCGTGAAGGACATCCGCATCAGGATGGTGATGGGCGCAGTCAGAGGGAAATAGCTGAGTGCCATGGCTAGGGTGCCATTGGGGTTCATCATGATCGCCGAGGAGACGTAGAAGGGGATCATAAATGGTAGGGAGAACATTCCGGATATCTGCTGGGCTTCCCGCATTTGGGTCATCGTTGAGCCGATGGCGGCCATGATCGCTGCCACCATCACGAAGGAAGGTAGCAAGACTAGCAGCATCACGCCGATATAGTCTGGGGGAAGCGAGAAGTCCTGCAGCATGGGCCAGAAATTCCCGGCTACTTTCAACCCTAACCAGGCAAAGACCAGCCACACCACAAGCTGGGTCAGGCCAACGGCAACATTGCCGATAATCTTCCCGGTCATCAATTGAGCGGGTGAGACGGAAGTGATCACGATTTCCATCGTGCGGTTCTCTTTTTCTTCCACCACCGCCTGCAGCAAATAGCCGCCACTTGTCATCACCACGATCACGAACATAATCCCGGCGATGAAGGGGGTGAATGTCAGATACCATTGGTCATCCCGCATCTGGCGGCTGCCGTCTGCTGATTCCAATGTGTAGCTAAAACCTTGTGAGAGGCGATCAATTACCTCGGGATTGACGTCGGCACTTTCCATGAGTGTGAACCGGACAAAATCCTCAAACTGATAGGTGGCGCTCGAATCAGGTTCGTCTAAATACAGCAACTCAACCTGTTTATTTTGGGGATAGTCCGCGGGCAAAACAAAATAGGCCTGGATAGTGCCAGCTTCCAGGTCGGCCTGGGCCTGGTCCCGGTCTTCGAAGGCGATGAACTGGATGGTTGGACTGAAAATGTCCGTACTCTCCGGAAGCTGAACGGGGTTTGCCAGGACACCGGATGGATCAACATAGCCAATAGGCGTGTCATCAGTTGCAAACCCGGCGATCATCAGGGCAACGCCAACCATGACCAGCACAGCGATGGGCAGGCTGAGCAGACTGAATAGGAATCGCCGGCGAAAGACATGCCGGATGTATTCATGGCGGATTATTTGCCAAAGTTTAGACATTGTTATTCCCCTTTTGTTCTTTGACGACCTTAATGAAAATCTCGTTCAGGGGTGGAACGGCAATCTCAAATTCGTTCATTTCCACGCCCTGATTGATCAGGTCTTTGAGTACCTGGTTTGGCTCCGCCGATTCTGATAGAAGTAGTTTGAAGCGACCATTCAGCTTCAGGATCTCCTTTACGCCGTCAATGGATTCGGGCAGGGGCGTAAGGGGAGTCACAAGGATATCGTGGGTGGAGAAATTACTTTGGATTTCGGGCAGCGTGCCATAGAGGATGCGTTTGCCCGAATCGATGAGCAAGATCCGATCGCAAAGTTCTTCCACCTGGTTCATTTGGTGGGTGGACATGATGATGGCTTTGCCCTCGTCCCGTTTCTTCTCCAGCATATCTTTGACCATTTCAGTGTTGACTGGATCCAGAGCGGTGAAGGGCTCGTCAATGATGATCAATTCGGGATCGTGAACCAGTGTGGAGATCAATTGGGCTTTTTGCTGCATCCCTTTGCTGAGTTCCTTTACCTTCCTCGTGCGTGAATCGAAGAGATCGAATTGTTTCAGGTAATCTTCGATTTTAGGGGCTGCGTCTGATTCTTCCATGCCTTTCAAAGTGGCCAGGAAAACCAGACAGCGCTCCAGGGGGATATCCTGATAAAGTCCCCGTTCTTCCGGGAGATATCCGATCTTATTCTTCTTTTCCTCGGTCATCGGGCCGTCCAGGACGTTGATTTCCCCGGAATCGGCTTTAAAGATATCCAGGATCATGCGGATGGTTGTGGTTTTTCCAGCGCCGTTTGGCCCCAGCAGCCCAAATATCTCGCCAGGTTGGACATCAAAGCTTAAATCTCTGACGGCCTGGGTATTTCCAAATGTTTTGGAAATTTGGTTGACGGATATAATCGACATGGGTTTTTTCCTCTCTTTTATATTTAATATGACAACTGTAGTTTTAATTTTAACCAGGATCGTTTTCTCTGGGCTAATATTTTCTATGGTTCTCTCATAAAGAATAATTTATGGCATGGATTTTTGCCGCCAACCGCTCTATGCTTTGCCCGGTTGGCGGTCAATTCAGAGTGAATTTCAGGATAGGTTATTTCTTACGGGATATGAGCCACCAGAATGTTATCTTGAGCGCCATGGCGAGCAGGATCAGCGGCCAGGCCCAGTAAAGGTCAACCGCGAGTGGTTCAGGACAGAGTTCTTCGGACGGCTCGAAGAGCACTACCGGCCAATCGCGAATCTGAGCCTGAATCTCGGGGTCATCCAGATTTTTAACAACCTCCGGAATCACCAGGTTTGGGACCGGGCTTTCCTTGAGGTAATCCAAAGCGCCCTGCCACTCCTCGGCTGTCTTCGGGTGACGAGCGAACATGGTGTGCGTGCCCTGACTCATTTGCAGGGTGACATTGGGATGGGCTTTCAGGTTCTGATACCAGTCAGGATCGCGTTCAAACCCGCTGATGGCATAGATCACATCTCCATTGCGAAAATATTCGATCGGAGTCCGGCGGACCTTGCCCGATTTTCGCCCAAAAGTGGAGATGATCATGATGTATTTGCCAAAGAGTTTTCCCAGGCCGAGGCGATAAAGCAGGATCGGCGTCCGGTAAAGCGTGCGAATGATGGGATTATCCGGATAAGGAATGGGGTGGGGCGGTTCAACCCTTGTTTCAACAATCATTAAGACCTCCTTGGTCTCAATTATTCGCTTATATTTTAATATATATTTCTTAATTCCATTATACTATGAATTTATGGCTATTTTTTTGACCTGAATTCGCCCTTCGCCTGGTTGGGTCATTTTACCGATCCGGAAGGCCTGGACGTCCCTGTCCGCCAGGGCGGTCAGCAGGGTATCCGCCTCACTGGCCGGCAGGCTGATCAGCAGACCTCCAGAGGTCTGAGCATCGGCCAGCAAGAGCTGGTCAATCCGGGAAAGGGCTGGGTCAAAATCGACGAAGGGGGAAACATAAGCCAGGTTGTTGAGGGTGCCGCCGGGGACGACGTCCATCTCGGCCATCTGACGGGCCTCGGGCAGTATGGGAACGGCCTCGAAATCAATCCGGGCATCAACACCAGCGCCAGCGGTCATCTCATGAAGGTGACCCAGCAGCCCGAAACCGGTGACATCTGTGCAGGCATTAACCGGGAAGGCGGCCATACACTCCGCTGCTGTTTTGTTCAACCCGGCCATGATCTCGATCAATTTAGTTTCGATGGAGCGGTCCACCAGACCCTGCTTCAGGGCGGTGGTCAGGATTCCCAATCCTAAAGGTTTGGTGAGAATCAGGGCGTCACCGGGTTTCCCGGTGCTGTTGCGGATGACCCTGTCGGGTGTAACCAGGCCGGTCACCGCCATGCCAAATTTGGGCTCGTTGTCATCGACCGTGTGACCGCCGAGGACGGAAATCCCAGCTTCCTGGGCCTTATCCTGTGCGCCGCGCAAAATCTCTTCCAACACGCTGAGCGGCAGCCGGTTGGAAGGGAAGCCCACGATGTTCAGGGCAAAGATTGGGGTGGCGCCCATGGCGTAGATATCCGATAGGGAGTTGGCCGCCGAGATAGCGCCAAAGGAATAGGGATCGTCAATGATTGGGGTGAAGAAGTCCACGGTCTGGACCACAGCGAGGTCTTCCCCAACCTTGTAGACCGCCGCATCATCATTGGTGGCGGCATCCACCAGCGCGTTGGGGTCAAAACTGGGGGGCAGATTAGCGAGCACTTGCTCCAGCGCCTGAGGACGCAGCTTACAGGCGCATCCCAGGCCGGCTGTGAAGTGAGTTAATTTGATGTCTTCAAGGTCCTCCGACACCACCGCCTGGCCGGAAGTGCTTTCCGGCAGGAGGGGTTTGAGCGATTTGACCATGATTTCAACTGCCCGGTCAATTTCTTCGGCTGTGGTGTGACAGCCCACGGAGAAGCGCACGGTGCCCATGGCGTAATCCACCGGTACTTTCATGGCAATCAGCGTATCGGAGAGATCAATCTCATCACTGTGGCAGGCCGCACCAGCCGAAGCGGCCACCCGGTCACCGACTTCGGCAAGCAGTGTATTGGCCTCAATCAAATGGAACGCCAGGCTGAGGGTGTTTGGCAGGCGCAGGTCCGGGTGCCCATTGAGCAGGAAACTGCCTTCCGGCAGGGCGTCTTTCAGTCCACTGTGGAGACGATCTCGCATCGTTTTGAAGTGTTCCATGTTGTGTTCCAGGTCTCGGGCAGCGATCTCGGCCGCTTTCCCCAGGCCGACAATCTCAAGGACATTTTCCGTGCCCGGCCGCCGGTCCGATTCATGATTTGCGCCGTACATCAGCTTATCCATTTTCAGGCCGGTGCGGACGAAGAGCGCGCCGATGCCCTTGGGGGCATAGAGCTTATGGCCGGCAATGGAGAGCAAGTCCACACCCAGTTCCTGAACATCAACAGGGAGCTTGCCCATCGTCTGGGCGGCATCGGTATGGAAGACTGCGCCGGCTTTGTGTGCGACCACAGCGAGTTCGCGGATCGGCTGGATTGTGCCGACTTCGTTATTGGCATGCATGATGCTCACCAGGATCGTCCCGGGTGTCAGCGCCTGCCGCAGGTCTTCCACGCTGACCAGTCCATATTGATCAACGGGCAGAAAAGTGACGGTGAAGCCCTGGGTCTGCAGATAGTGACAGACTTCGGTCACGGCTGGATGTTCGATGGTGGTGGTGATGATATGGTGGCCCTTATCGCGGTTGGCCAGGGCATAGCCGCGGATGGCGTAGTTGTTGCTTTCAGTACCGCCGCTGGTGAAGATTATCTCAGTGGGTTGGCAGTTGAGCGCGGACGCTATCTGGCGGCGGGCTTTTTCAACCGCCAGCTTGGTCTCCACCCCGAAGGGGTGGGTGCTGGAAGGATTGCCAAAATAATCGTATAAATAAGGCGCCATCTCATCCGCAACTTCCTTTAGGATGGGGGTTGTGGCGTTGTAATCCAGATAAATCGGATGGGAAGCATTCATTTGAGTTTAACTCCGTGATGATGGATGTCTACGGATAATTATACCTATTCCGGAAAAACAACCACCTGAGTGATCCCCGGGTGGGAATGAATGTAGTTGAAAATTGCTTGTGCCACTCTTTTCGTAGGGTTCCCCACTGGCGGCGGGTGCATGTTTTTTACCTCTGCTAGATTAGGATATTACTACTTTGCCCCGACACAGTGTTTTTCAATTCCGTTTCTTTTCCCAGGGTTATCGTTTATAATAGTTTATCGACTAAGGCCCGTTGATGGGCGAAAAAGGAGTGATAGGCTTGGCGGACGCGGAATATATTATCGAAATGCTTAATATCACTAAGGAATTTCCGGGTGTAAAGGCCAACGATAATATCACCCTCCAACTTAAAAAAGGGGAGATACACGCTTTGCTCGGTGAGAACGGCGCCGGTAAAAGCACATTGATGAGTGTGCTCTTTGGCCTTTACCAGGCGGATGAGGGAATCATCAAGAAAAACGGCGAAGTCGTGAAAATCTCGAACCCTAACGATGCCAACGAGCAAAATATTGGTATGGTGCATCAGCATTTCATGCTGGTCGAATGTTTCTCAGTGCTGGACAACATCATTCTCGGCGTCGAACCGACAAAGCTCGGGATGCTTCAGGAAAACGAGGGGCGGCAGAAGGTCGTTGAGCTGTCCAATAAATACGGACTCCATGTCGAACCGGACGCGCTCATTGAGGATATCTCCGTCGGTATGCAGCAGCGGGTCGAAATATTAAAGATGCTATACCGCGACAACGAGATACTTATCTTCGACGAACCCACTGCGGTGCTGACGCCGCAGGAGATTCAGGAACTCATGGAGATCATGCGTAACTTCACCCGTGAAGGAAAGAGCATCCTCTTCATCACCCACAAACTGCAGGAAATCATGGATGTCTCCGACCGCGTCACTGTACTCAGACGCGGAAAGTATATCGGTACGGTCAATACTGCGGAGACCACTGTCGAGGAGCTTTCCTCCATGATGGTCGGCCGCCCGGTAAGCTTCTTGGTGGAAAAATCGGACAGGAAACCTGGTGAAATAATACTCGATGTCGATGGTGTCACTGTATCTTCCCGACTCCATAAGAACAACGCCGTAAAAAACGTCTCGTTCAACGTCCGCCAAGGCGAGATAGTATGTCTTGCTGGTATTGAAGGCAACGGCCAGGACGAGCTTGTCTATGCACTTACGGGCCTTGAAAAGCAGTCGGCCGGGAATATAACCCTCTGCGGGCAGGATATATCAAAGGCTTCCATACGTGACCGTTCGATAGACGGCATGAGCCATATACCCGCGGACAGGCACAAATTCGGCCTTATCCTCGACTATACATTAGAGCAGAACCTGGTCCTCGAATGTTACTGGGAACCGGAGTTCCAAAAGCGGGGCTTCATCAGATTCGATGCCGTCCGTGAATATTCGGACAAGCTCATTGAGCAGTACGACGTGCGTTCAGGCCAGGGCAGCGCCACCATCGTCCGCTCTATGTCCGGCGGCAACCAGCAAAAAGCAATCGTGGCCCGCGAAATTGACAAGGACCCTGAGCTTCTGGTCGCCGTACAGCCTACCCGCGGCCTTGACGTGGGGGCTATCGAATACATCCACAAGCAGCTCGTGGCCCAGCGCGACCAAGGCAAAGCCGTCTTGCTCGTTTCCCTGGAACTGGACGAGGTCATGAACGTATCTGACCGGATACTCGTTATGTACGAGGGCGAGATTGTAGGAGAATTCGAACCCAAAAAGACTACCGTCGACGAACTCGGTCTCTATATGGCCGGCGCTAAACGCGACAACGGGAGAAGGGATCTGACGTAAAGTGAAAAAGAAGAACGGCTCCTCGTTGTTGGGAGGAGATTGGCTGGCGTCCATCGGCGCTTCCTTCATCTCTATTATAATTGGCCTCCTTTTCGGCTTCTTGTTTCTCATCGTACTGAGCCTTATCAACAGCGACGGCGAAGGCTTCAGATCAATCTTCTCCACCGCGTGGAAATACGGCTTCAAACAGATCTTAATGGGCGGTTTTTACCTCCCACCGATCAGCTTAGGCCAGGAGATAGCCGCCGCCGCTCCGCTCATCCTGACCGGCCTTTCCGTTGGTTTTGCCTTCAAGACCGGCCTGTTCAATATTGGAGCGGCAGGACAGTACACTCTGGGAGCTTTCGGAGCTCTTTTCTGTGCCATAGTCCTTGGCTTGCCCTGGTGGGCCTGTCTGATAGGCGCGACCCTCTTCGGTGCGCTCTGGGGAGCTATCCCGGGCATTTTCAAGGCATATCTCAACATCCACGAGGTCATAACTTCCATCATGTTCAACTGGATAGGCCTCTATGCTGTAAACACCATCATGTACGGTGGCGGTTCTGGGGTCATGTACGACTCCTCCAAGACCAAGGTCTGGGATCTCCGTTCTTTGTTCCCTGCTTCCGTTATTCCCAATCTGGGATTAGCAACGTTCTTTAAAAATAGATCAACGACCATTGCGATATTCCTTGCGATCATCATCGCCATAATCATCTATATCATCATTGACAAGACGACTTTCGGCTATGAGTTGAAGGCCTGCGGTTACAACAAGAGCGCGGCCAGGTATGCTGGTATCAGCGAGAAAAAGAACATCGTCCTCTCAATGATCATTGCGGGTGCGCTTGCGGGTTTCGGTGCGGGGCTTTATTATCTCTCAGGCATTGCTGAGTGGAAACCATTGGATTCAACCGCCCTGCCGGCTATTGGCTTCAACGGTATAGCCGTGGCTCTTCTGGCTTCATCCAATCCTATAGGCACTATCTTCTCCGCGCTGTTCATCTCGCATATCACAACAGGCGGAAGTCTAATGAATTCCCAGTATTTCCCCCCTGAGATAGCAGACATTATCTCAGGCATTATCATCTATCTTTGTGCGTTCTCACTCCTTTTCAAGCAACTGCTCATGAAGCGTGGTTCTCAAAGGCACTCGGCCGAATTACTAGACAGCACCCTGAAGGAACCGCCGCATATAGACAGCTTAGTCCCGGAGTCGGACATCCCGGAATCGGGAGAAGCTTCAGGAAAGGGGGATGACTACTAATGCTGCTTGCGAAATACACTCTGCTCTACTCTGTTGTCCTCATGCTGGTCGCCCTTGGCGGCGCCTTCACGGAACACAGCGGTGTGATCAACATCGCGCTCGAGGGCACCATGACCATTGGCGGCCTCGTCGGCGTCCTCGCGCTTGTCGTTCTTCCCCCTGAAACCTCTGCCTTTATGATCATCCTCGTGTCGGTGCTGGCCGCTGGGCTGGCCGGCATTGTTTATACTTCACTCCTGGCTTTTGCCTCCGTAAACCTCAAGGCGGACCAGACGATAGGTGGCACGGCACTGAATCTTCTCGCCACCGCCCTCGCCGTGGTCATAGTTAGAAGGTTCAACAGCGGTACACAGTCCGCCAAGCTCACCTACAACAACGAACCTTTCTTATTCAATATCGGGGGCCTGACGGTTAATATATTCCTCTTTATCGGTATCGCCCTTCTCATCATCGCAATAATTGTCATGTACAAGACCCGCTTCGGTCTTCGCCTGCGTGCATGCGGCGAGCACCCGCAAGCGGCGGATTCGGTAGGCATAAACGTTTATAAAATGCGCTGGTGGGGTGTGCTCATCTCCGGTTTCCTCGGCGGTATCGGTGGCTTCGCTTACATCGTCCCCGCCGTCCAGACCTGGAACTTCGAGGTGGGAGTTGCCGGTATGGGCTTTCTCGCGCTCGCCGTTATGATATTCGGTCAGTGGAAACCAGGCAGGATATTCTTTGCTGCCATGTTTTTCGCGGTCTTCAAATCAATGGCGAACATAGCAGACTCCACCTTCCTTGCCGCGCTGGAGTGGCCGAAGGAGGTATACAACATGATGCCCTTTATTGCCTCGATGATCATTCTTGCCTTTACGTCCAAGAAGTCTCGCGCTCCCAAGGCCGAGGGTATCCCCTACGATAAAAGCGGAAGATAGAAATAAAAAAGGACGGAAGTGTTCAAGATACTTCCGTCCTTTTTTGCTGCGTATTTTTATATATCGCGTTTCTCAATCGTCATTCGATAGTTGCTCATTTTCCCGCAATGTATTAAGGTGATCGCTTCAAGTTCTCTTATTTGATATTGGGTTACCAGACTTAGAAAATGGTGCTCGCTTATCTCAATCCGCTGGCCTCCCTCTTTTGCCCTATTATCTTTCATCCACCATTCTCATGATTTCACTGTGTTCACTCTCTTCTTCGCTCATGATGATGGTCCAATTCCTGCCATGGCCTTTTCACCTTTACTAGGATATTTTAACTTTGCATTGACATGGATTAAATAAAAAAACATCCGGCTGTTTTACAGCCGGATGTTTGTCTTAGTTATTAATTTGGTTACTCGATTACGTTTACGGTGGTGAACTCGGAAACCTCAGGCAGGGCGGAGGTATCGGAGCTGTTGTCGATAGCGATGGTGCCATCTGTGATGGCTGCCTTGACGGCTTCATAGTCTTCCAAGGTGAAAGTGCTGAAGTTCCAAGAAGCTTCGTCGGTGGGCAGACCAACATAGTCGCCTTCGGCCAAAGAGAATTTCAGGAACTGGCCGCTGTAGTTGGCCCAGTTGCCTGCTTGCAGTTCGGCTAGAGCGGTCTCGGTCACATTCTGCAGGCCCTTCATGGCAGAGGTGACAAACGGATTATAGGCATAGGTACCGGCTTCAACGCCCGCTACGCCGAGATAGTTCTGGTCGACGTCAACGCCAATGACCATGCCATCGTAATTGAGGGCGGCTTCGATAGCCGAGGTGTAGATGCCGCCACCTGCGGCGAATACGATCTCGGTCCCAGCGGAATACCAGCCGTCCATCTTTGCGGTGATGTTCGCGTCGCCGAAGAACTGGCCGCCGTAGGTGTAGTTGATCTCGATGTCAATGCCCATTTCGGCAGCAGCGTCGTCAGCGCCCTGAATGAAGCCGTAACCGAAGCGCACGACGGCAGGAACTGCCATGCCGCCCAGGAAACCGAGCTTGGTATAGCCGTCTTTCACGGCGCCGTATCCGGCCAGATAACCTGTCTGCTCCTCGGCAAAGGCGATGCATGTGGTGTTCGCCGCGGGATCATAATAGGTCACATAGTCGTAGGTCAGGTCGCCTGAGGCAACGTCGATGGCGATAAAGTATACGTCGGGATATAGATCCATAACTTCGAGCAGGGTGGTGCCGAAGAGGTAACCGGGCATGACGATGACGTTGGCTCCCTCAGTGATAGCCTGAGTGATGGAGATAACGCGGGCGTCGGTGCTGTCCTCGGTGGGCTGATAGTAGGTATATTCGATACCGTTCTCAGTGCACCAGGTTTCAACGCCTTGCCAGGTGGCCTGGTTAAAGGACTCGTCGTCAATGGTACCAACATCAGTCACGAGGGCGACCTTGGTGATGATAGCCTCAGCGGGCTCTTCGGTTTCTTCCGCCGCCATCGGTTCTTCTGTTTCTTCGACTATAGCTTCGGTTTCTTCAACGGGAGCTTGAGTCTCTTCAACTTTGGGGGTGCAGGCAGTGAAGAAAACACTACCAATCACCAGGATTGTCAAAACAACCATAAGTTTTTTCGACATGTAAAATTCTCCTTCTATAGAGTGGGTGATTTTTTTATGGCTCCATTTGAGCCATCCTAAAATAAGTATAATGGTGATTGAATTGTAAGACAAGTATAGAATTGACTCCTTAACAATTACTCCTGGACCGTTTTAGAAGTTTTTGCTTCTCCTTTATGAACGCCCAACATCATCAGAAAGGCGAGTACCAGGAAGAAGGGAGCGATCACCATCATCAACCGGTAGTCGTTATTCGAAAGTTGAATAGTCCAGCCAAAAACGACCGGGCCAAGCGTGGCGGCGACCTGTGAAAAGAAGTAATATAACCCAGTATAGGTGCCGATATGCTCATCATCGGTCATATCCACGACCATCGGCAGGGAGTTGACGTTGATCATTGCCCAACCCACACCCGCCAGCATCAGGATGATGGAGAGGACGTAAAAGCCAGAACCCATCAGAGAAGCAAACTGGTTGGTCAGGACTTCCGGGGGGAAGATGTACATCAGGACTATGCTGATGATCATGATGACAATACCGGTCATGATCACTCTCTTGCGTTTGAATTTGGCAGCCAGGAGCCCGGCCGGGATCGCCATGGCCATGAAGACCAGGCCAATATAGGATATCTGGAAGGCGCTGTCGCCGCTTTCCAAACCAAGGTGGTTCACGCCGTAGAGGGTGAAGAAGGTCTCCAAAGAGTTATAGGCGATGAACCAGAACATGATTGCCAGAAGGATATACATCGGGCTTTTATCCTTCTGGGAAAAGACGTTTGCCAGATTTTTGGTAACCTTGTTCTCCATGTGGGTATCTTCGCCCTTTGCCGCCAGGTGCAGCTTGGAGGCGATGAACTCTTTGGGCTCACGGATGAAGATCAGGACCAGGACAGCAGCGATGACTACCAACACACCGCCGAGATAAAATGGATAGCCGGGATTAATGCGATAGAGTGGGCCACCAATTAATGTCGCCAGGACAGTACCCAGACCGCCCATCAGGTTGATGACACCATTTGCCTGGGAGCGGTTGCCCGACGGGGTGATGTCGGGCATCAGCGCCACAACAGGGGTGCGCCAGAAAGCCATCGCCAGAAGGAGGGTGATACAGCTGAAGATGAACAATGGCAGGGTGTGAGCGCTGGGGATAATGCCGAACATCGCCGCAGCAACCGGTGCCCCAAGGACGATGAAGGGCAGGCGCCGCCCAATCGGTGAACGTAACCTGTCGGAGAAGACGCCCAGGGGTGGTTGGATCAGAAGGGCTGCGATATTATCCAGCACCATGATAAAGGAAATAAAACCAGCTCCAAGCCCGAAGCGCTGATCCAGGATGAGGGGGACGAAGGCGTTATAAACAGACCAGATAACGCTGACGCCAAGAAAGCCAAAGCCCAATAAAAATGTTTTGAGGTAATTCATTCGTTTCGATTCCATTTAGTCTCCAATCATTGATGAGGGTTGAGGTCAGTTGGGCTGTAACCCAGCTCCTTTAAAAAAGCCAGATCCTTTTCGCTGAGTTCGGCATGTGCGAGGAGATCTGGGCGGTGGATCAAGGTACGGCGCAGCGATTCCTGCCGGCGCCAGCGGTTAATTTCGGCATGATTGCCGGAAAGCAGAACATCCGGGATTCCCCAGCCGCGAAATTCGGGCGGCCGGGTGTAGTGGGGATATTCGAGCAGGCCTGTGGCGTGGGAATCGTCGGCGGGGGCTTCCGGGTCACCGAGAGCGCCGGGGAGCAGCCGGGTGATGGCATCAATCAGCACCAAAGCAGGCAGCTCACCGCCTGTGAGGACATAATCGCCAATCGAGATCGAGTCGGTCACGAGGTGTTCCCGGATGCGCTCATCCAGGCTCTCGTAGCGGCCGCAAAGCAGGGCCAGGTGGTCCTGTTCCGCCAGCTCGAAGGCTATCTTCTGAGTGAAGGGGCGTCCCTGGGGGGACATCAGGATCAGGGGGCATTCGGGTGGGGAACCTAAAACCGCCTCAACCGCGGCAAAGACCGGTTCAGGCTTCATCACCATCCCACCGCCACCGCCATAGGGCGTATCGTCTGCGGTGTGGTGTTTATCGGTTGCCCAGTCCCGGATATCATGGGTCTGCACTTGCAGCAGGCCGTTTTCCTGGGCGCGCTTGAGTATGCTTGTGTTGAGGTAAGGAGGGAATACTTCAGGAAAGAGAGAAAAAATATCAAAACGCATATCAAGATTCTAGCGTGAAGCCAGGTTCCTGACAAGCGTTTTTGACTATTTGAAAGGATGGGTTCGGATCAGTCACCAAAATTTTCCTGATAATCGAGCATTGCTGCTTCAACGATTTTCTTGGCTTTCTCGGGCCCATCGACGTTGAGGATCTTGATCAACTGCTCCTGCCCGGGGAGCATCTTATAGGTATGGAAATAATGGGTCAGTCTCTCCACGATAATATCGGGAAGTTCTTTGATGTCCTTGATCTGACCGTAAATATTATCCTTGCTGAGGACTGCGATAATCTTATCGTCCGCTTCGCCATGATCGAGCAGCTGAATCACGCCCACGACGACCACATTCAGAAAGATTTCAGCCCGATTGATGGGTCGTTCACTGATCACGCAGATATCCAGTGGGTCGCCATCGCCGCGCAGGGCATCCTGAGAAAGCTCTTTGACATGCTCGCCGCAGTAGGTGCGGGGGATGAAGCCATAGAGCGCAGGGGGCAGGGAGGACGTGCGTTGGGGGCGGTCTACGAAGATATACCCGGTTACCTTGTCGACTTCATATTTCACGAAGTCGAAGGGGGTGATTTCAATGAAGGCGTAGACTTTCTCCGGCGGTTCGGGGCCTGTTTCCAATCCATGCCAGGGATGGGGGCGCCAACGGTAGAATGGTTTGGGAAATTGGCTTGGTTTTTTCATAGGATTTCCTTTGGTTTGCAGCAGATGACAACAATCATGGATTGATGGATGCTTGAATCAGGGAAACGAGTTCCTGAACTTTATTGTCAATGAGGGTGCCACCCTTGTCAAGTGGGCTGGCTATTCAACTATGTGCAATCCAGCAAATATCTTTTGATAAATAAAAATGCACAGGTTGCCCAGTGCATTTATCTTTTTAGGTTGGGATAACCTTAGTATTGAAGGAAGTCGGTTGGGATGAGGCTGATGCCGAGCAGCGGCAGGCCAAACAGAACCAGACAGACACAAAGGCAGAGCACCACGGCAACGATGATCAGGATCACCCACCATTTGGAATTACCCTTTTTAGCTGGTGTATTGACGTCTGAGTAGGTTGGCTCACTGGGTTCTGACCCCCAGCGGTTGGGTGAATCAGATGTGGAAGGATCCGGCTGGACAGCACCCCAGCGGTTGGTCTCGTCAGCTTTTGGCTCGGGGATGTCCACTGGTTCCTCAGGTTTACTCCATTCTTCAGCCGAGGCACCCATAAATTCATCATAATCATTATTATCAGGGATGTGGCCCATTTTATTTCTCCTTTTATATTAGTGGTTCGCTTATTCTATTTTACACAAAGGTGGCTGCCTGAGGGAATAGATTTTATAGCTACTCTTTATGCAGCCTTCCAGCAGGAGTGGGCTTGCTGTGTTGTTTGGGATTTGGGCCGGATATTATTTATACCAAATGGGGTGGATGTAATTGAAATTATCTGAATCGAAGACCCAAACGGATTCAGGCTGGAAGAAATCGGAGTGGTTATCGTGCGGGTTGGCATCGCTGTAGTCCACTATGGTACCGATATAGAAAATTCCGCCGCAGGGCTCTGATCCATGTAATTCTTCGGGGAGACTCAATGATTGATCCAGAGAGATACGGACTCCCTGATTGGCTTCAAAAGCGCCTTCATGAGTATAAGTGCCAAGGTAGGTGTCGGTGGTCGTGATGCGGTTATCGGTGGAAAGGTAAATGTCCACCGGATAGGCAGCATGCGGAAGCGGGGAATTGGAATAATTCCAAAGGATGAAATTCATTCCGGTCAGAGGTTGCCCGGGAAAATTCCATTCCGGATTGGCCTGAACAAAGAAGGTGGTCAGGTTGCCGCCATCTTCCTTGGGCTGCCCTTCCTGGATAAAAGTGCGGATTGCATCGAATTTGTCATAAGTGATACGAGTCAACGTGACGCCTGCAGTGGGGTTCACAGATGAGATCACAGCGTAGGCAACGCCATGGTCTGCATTCAATGTGGCCCCATCCCAGCCGGAATCAAAGGAACCATTCAGATTCAGCAAGTCCTCGGAGGAATCCGCTATGGAAACTTGACCGGACCAGAAGGCCATATCTTCCCCGTTGAAGGGGGATGCTTCTGGATAGCCGGAGAGGGCAAAGGTGTTGTTGGTGAAGAAAGTGTCATCGGCGTAGAAACCTGCCCCCAGCCAACCGACTTGCGCACCCAGTGGATAGCGCAATTTGATCGCTGCCAGGTCGTATTCCGCCATCTGGTTTGTGGTCCAATCGGTCCAGGTCAGGATGGTTTCATAGCCGCTTCTGCCGGCGGGCGCTTCGCCGTTTTGGTAGGCCGGGAGAGCTTCGAGATCATCCACCCAACAGGAGGAATCGCCATCGCTGCAAGTATCCGGATTGTGGGTGTAAATGCAGTGGGCAGCGGTGACCACATACTTGGCCTCCATAAGTGTTCCGGAACAGGCGGAAGTCTCTCCTGAGGGCCAATGGGATAAGAGCTTCACAGTTGTAGCATAGGGCCAGAGGGAGGGGTTGTCCACTGGGGAGGGATTGGAGGTTGTGGTGATGAAGGAAGTGAAAGGCTTATAGTAATCCGTCGCACCGAGGTTGCAATCTTCGCCTGAACAGGGCGCTGGCAGGGGTTGCGTTGCTGGAACCGGGTCGCCAAAAGACTTATAGATCAGGAGCCCTTCTGTTTCCAGAATGGTTGGGTTGATCTCTTGTTGGGCACTGACAGGTCGGGTGGGGAGGAGAACAGAAATGAGCAGAAGACAGGCGAGGAATCTAACCCCAAAAGGGTTGGAAACAGTATTTAAAGTATTATGGGTTCCTCTTTCAGCCTGCCGCATACGCCCGTATTCCATGGATAGATTTTATGAAAAGCTGGATTACGTAATCCATCTTAACGTATCTTAATCTTTAAATCAAGGAAGCCTTATTACAGTTTAATCACAAGACTCCATATGATTGTTATGGGAAATTTCCCGAGAGCGGTGAATTTCCGCTAAAATGATAGGATGGAAAGGTTAACCTATCGGGAAGTTGAAGTTAGGGGCATTCTCAACCCTGTGCGCGGCGAGGATGACTGGTTTGGCCTGTCCTATAATATGAACCTTTATCGGGGGTGTGAGCATCAGTGCGTTTATTGCGATACCCGCAGCGCTTGTTATCAGATTGAAGATTTTAACGAAGAAGTGCTGGTCAAGATCAATGCCCTGACATTACTGGAGGATGTCCTGCCGCGCAAGCGGAAGGTGGGTGTGATCGGTTTTGGTTCGATGAACGATCCCTATACCACTGCCGAAGACCAGTATGGATTAACGGGTAAGGCGTTGGAAATCGTGGCGAAATACCGGTTCCCGGTTCATATCATCACTAAATCTGACATGGTCCTCAAGGACCTGGCGACACTCCAGCGGATCAACCAGGTGAAAGCCAGGGTGAGTTTCACGGTCACGACCACGGATGAGGCTCTGGCAGTCAGGCTGGAACCCGGCGCGCCTTCCCCTGCCCGGCGGCTGGCAGCGATGGCGCAGCTGGCGGATGCCGGGATTGAGACCGGGGTGGTGATGATGCCGATCCTGCCGTTTATCGAGGACACCCCGGAAAATATTGAGGCGATTGTCCTGGCGGCCGCGGCGCATGGAGCAGCGTATATCATTCCATCCTTTGGCGTGACGGTTCGGGAAGGGCAGCGCGAGCATTTCTACCGTAAACTCGATGAGCATTTTCCCGGGGTTCGCCAGAAATATGAACGGACCTTTGGGTCCAGCTATTTCTGCCCGGCTAGAAATTATTCCCAGTTGGAGAAGCTATTCAACGACCTCTGTGCCCAGTATGGGATCCCAACCCGGCTTTCCCCCTATCTGCCAAAGCAGGATATCTCGCAGCCATCCCTGTTCTGATTAAATCACTACCGGTCATCCAAAGGATGACCGGTAGTGATATCGTTTTCCACTGTTTTATTCGCCCAGCAAGTTGCTCTCGATCAATTCCATTCCACTGGTATACCCGGTGAAGTCATCCGCCGTCTTGACCAGACCGAGGCCTTCAACATACCAGGCACTGGAGCCGAAATTGACGCCCGTGAGGGGCATGCTCGCACCGTTGAATTCCATGGTCATGGAGATATCACCGACGCTGTCCACCCGGTAGGCTTGCGGGAATGTGCCGGCCGGGACGGTGACCTCTTCGATGGCTGCGATGACATAGTCGATGGTCACGGTGGCGTCCGCGGTGGTGACTAGGCCTTCCATGTTCACGTCGCCTTTGAGATTGTAGGTGGTTGTCCATTCATAGCCGACTTCAAAAAGATCTTCAGCGGGCAGAGTTTCGCCTTCCCAGGAAAGGGTATCGAAGCTCATTTCAGCTCCGTCTTCTCCACTGGATTGGTTCAAAAAGTCCACCTGTGCAAAGTCACCCACCATGAGGCCATCATCCGAACAGAACCAGGCCACGGACAGAACCAGGTCACTTTCTGCAAAATCCTGGGTCAGGGTAAATGATTCGTCCGTGACATTGGTCACGGTCATGGTATAGCTCTCGCCGGTGGATAGCTGGAAGGTCCAGTTTGCGCCTTCGGTGATTGGGAAGAAGGGATGATAGCAGTTGGACTCCATGTCCATCACCAGGTCGCTGTCGTCAGTGTCCATGGCGTCAGGTTCGGTTTCCATTGGCTCTGTCATGACGGGCGATTCTTCTGTGACAACCTCGGTCGGGGCGTTGGAGGGATCGCTGCCGGGCAGCAGGTCCGCTGCGCCGCAGCCGAACAGGAAAAATGCACTCAGGATGACTATCAGGGGGATCAGACTCTTTTTCATGTTGGTTCTCCTTTTATTATTCTAATTATTATCTAATAAGGTGTAATTATACAGGATTTTTCCCATGAATGTAAAAAAGACAATAAAAAGGGCGGCCATTTGGCCGCCCAGGGAGCGTTGGATGTTTCTTATGCCATGTCAGGCATCAATTTCGATATTGGCTTTGCTGCCTTTGATGAACCCGGTGTAGAGCCGCCTGATGGATTCGACAACCAGTCCAAGGATGGACAGGCCGAGGAGGATCCTCACACCGAAGTTCAGATAATGATTGATCGTCTCAATGCTAAGAGCTGAGTCCAGACTAAGGCGCATCCAGGCAGCAGCCTGCAGGGTCAGAATGGCAGGACCGGACAGAATGGCGATGTTCACAGCGATCTTAAGCATATTGATCAGGACCTTGGCGCCGGTGGCCATCTTATCCCAGACACCTTTATTGAGCAGATAGAGGTCCACTGCGATATCCAGAATGATGTAGATCGTGATGGCCGGGATATAGCGCAGGAAGTTTTCGTTCAATATCGGCGAGGAGACCCAACCCCGGCTGTCGAAGAAATAGATCCCAATCTTATCCAGGAAGAAGTTGAGCAGGACGATGAAGATCATCGAGAAGGTGATTTCGAGTGCCAGCTCGAGGACTTTCACCTGGTCATTATCCTCCTCTTTGAGGAGGTCATCCGGATCCCATTTCTGGTTGAATTTGACCTTCAATTCTTCCGGCGTGGTCCGTTCGATGCCTGCAAATGAGAGGGTGACGATGCCAAAGGCCATGAAGAGACTGCTGATCAATGAGCCGACGACGCCGAGAACTGCTTCTAGCATGCCGCTGTCGAAACCCGTCTGGTTGACAATCGCTACAACCAGGCCAACCAAATTAAAGGCACCCACGATGATCAGGACGATCCGCAGCACCTGGATGTAGGTCGGGAACATCCGTGGGCCGATCAGGTAATTTCGAGCGCCATATTGAATGGCGACCTTACGGGGTGAACCAAATTCCCGCAGGACATCCTTGACGATTTCCTCATCGGGTTTACTGCCCGGGTTCGGGTTGCGGTCTTCAAGCATGTCCATCAGCGTGGAACGGATCTCTTTGAGGATATCTTCCCGGTTGCGCTGGGGCAGGTTTTGTCGGATTTTATCTAAATACAATTCCAATAGTTTCATTTTTCGTTCTCCTTTTCACTTTCTAACAAATTATCCACGGTCGTTTTAATCCGACCCCATTCGACTGCCATCTCAGTCAGTACCTGGCTGCCGAAGCTGCTGAGGATGTAGTAGCGGCGGGGACGAGAGGTGTCGGTTCGCCAGCTGCTTTCCAGCAATCCCTGCTCTTCCATCCGGCGGAGGAGGGGGTAGAGCGTCCCCTGGTCCACCTGCATACCCTGTTCTTCCAGGCATTTCATCAGGGAGTAGCCGTATTGTTCGGTGTGGAGCTGGCTGAGGACTGCCAGGACGATCACGCCCCGGCGGAGTTCCTGAACAAGATTTTGGGTCTGTTCTGTTAAGGTGTCACCTGTCATACTGTTTAACCTTTCGTAATGTAATATCGTATATCTTGTAATAAAGTATAGTGTGTGTAGCACAGTATGTCAAGAAATTTTAAGGTTGAGGAACAACCCCTTTATTGAATGGAATGGGCCAGGATGATGTTAAAATGGAGGCTATGGAAAATAAAATAATTTTTGGAGATAACCTCCCAGTATTGAAAGACCTGCCCGACGAATCGGTGGACCTGATCTACATTGATCCACCGTTCAATACGGGTAAGGAGCAATCCCGCAAGCAGATTAGGGTGGAGAAAGATGAAAATGGGGACCGGGTGGGTTTTGGCGGCAAGCGCTACCAGACGGAAGTGATTGGTGAACGCGGTTACCGGGATTATTTTGACGATTATCTGGGGTTTTTGGAGCCGCGGCTGATTGAGGCTTACCGAATTCTAAAGCCTACAGGCAGCCTGTATTTCCATATTGATTACCGCGAAGTGCATTACTGTAAAATTTTGCTGGATGACATCTTTGGACGGGATTCGTTTCTAAATGAGATCATCTGGGCCTATGACTTTGGCGGGCGGTCCAAGACGCGCTGGCCTGCCAAGCATGACAACATTCTATATTACGTCAAAAACCCCAGACACTACACGTTCAATCGGGACGCGGTCGATCGCATTCCCTATATGGCGCCTGGCCTGGTGGGCAAGGCGAAAGCTGAACGCGGGAAGTTCCCTACCGATACCTGGTGGCATACCATTGTCGGGACCAACAGCAAAGAGAAAGCCGGCTATCCGACCCAAAAGCCTGTAGGCGTTCTGCGCCGGATCGTGGCGGCTTCTTCCAACCCTGGTGACCTGGTGGTGGATTTCTTTGCCGGCAGCGGTACTATTGGGGAAGTGTGTCTGGAATTGGAACGGCAGTTTATCCTGGTGGATATTAATCCCCAGGCGATCGCTGTAATGCAGCAGCGTTTTTCGGAAGTGGATTCAATTGAATGGGTGGGGGTCCCACCTCATTCCGCGTCGTAAAAGAGGGGATGACGGCGCAGCCGCCAGGCGATCTCCCGGTTGAGGGTCAGAGCCTGGCCTTTTTCCAAGGGGTTATCAATTCCACTGAAGTTGACCATCTGTTCGATCAGAGTCTGCACCAGGCGTTTGAGGTCGCCGCTCAGGGCGGACCAGGAAAGCAGCACGCAGGCATGCGGTGATGCGGGGGCCATGATCATGCCGGGAATACCCGAACTGACAGCGTTCAATTCGCTGACCTCATCTCCTTCGCCTTGCAAGATATTCTGGACGACACCCACATTGAGCGCACGGGGATTGGTGATTGAATCGGCGATCATGTAACTGCAATCCGCCAGATCTGTTTCAACGTGAACGGTGCTAAAGGTGGCTAATTCATCCGGCGCCGCCTGGATCACATTGACCTTGCCGCATTTGAGGCTGAGCGGGATCAAGAAATGGTTCAGCCCTTCTCTGATGGCGGCAAAAAATGCATCCGTCTTGGCGGGGTCATTGAACCGCTCGTCAGCCGTTGCCACCCAGAAATTCAGGTCAATGGCCTGGGTGTCCAGCGCCCGTCCGGAACGGATGACGACATGGATCTCTTCGAGGTCGGTCTCTGCGGCGGTTTCAAAGCTGAATCGGTAATCCCCGCTTTGGAGAGCCTGGTTATTGACTCTGGGGTAGAAGAAACAAAGTTCGCCGTGCTCGCCCACGATCGGTCTGGAGCAGAAATTGCTTTCCAGTGCGCCGGTTTGTGAATCGTATTGATAGAGCGATTGACCGCTGGGGGCATAAACTTCTTTCAGGCGCACCTGGCTGAAGGGGTCCTGCGACCGGGCAGCCAGCAGCAGGGAAACATCGCCTTTTTCAACGTGCAGGGTGAATTCGTCATCAATATGAAAATCCTGGAAGGTTTCCACTGAGAGATCCGGGAATGCGTCTTCCTGTTCATCGTCCTTTTCTGGGCGGAAACGGGCATAGAAATGAATCTCCGATTTAAGGGCCTCAAAGGCAGCTTTACCCTGGCTTTCCCAAAAGTCTGCGGAAGAAATCACCAGGATGAAGAAATATTGATTGATGTGGGGGGAGCATGTCAGGGCCACGCCGCGGCCTTCTTCTTCGGCATTGACGAAATGCAGCTCGTTCAGGAAACCGGTGATCTCCTGAATCGTGCTGGTGCCGGCATCTTCCACCTGGGATCTATCAAAATTTTCCATGAATTCGGATGCGAGCGTATTGTTCATCTCCGCTATGGAAGCGCCGTCTTTCAACCTGCCGCCAACGAGACTGATCTCGATATTGCCGTCTTCTGAATACATATAGACGGTTCGGTCGATCTCCAATTCAAACCCCTCTATGGGTCGGAAGATGAAACCACCATCTTCAACATCAATTTCACCGCCTAAACGGTAATTGGGCTGTTCCGGATCGCTGGGGCTGGGTTCGGGTTGGGGATTTTGGTCTGTCATAATCTCCTGCTCGTTGAAGGGCGTTCACTTGCGTGGTCTGATTTTACACCAAAAATTACCAACGCATTCATTTAGTGGTCAATATCATTTATACTAGGAAAATATTGATTTGGTAAGTTTCAGTCTGTATTCTGCGTGTTTGGTTTTTTAGGAGGACTGTTAAATGGATAAACATGCTTTGCCGATCCTTGAATTTGATGCCGCGAAGAATGCGATCATGGAGCCTTCCAGAGTGGTGGAACCCATGGACGTACCAGAGCATTGCGTGATCTGTTTCTTCGCCGAGGTGATTGAATCTCTGGTCGAAAAACATGATGCGAAGGTGCTGGCTTATTCCATTTCTCAGATTGGTCAGCATCCGCTCTATGAAATTGAGTATGAAGGACAGCGGCTCGCGTTTTTCCACCCTGGGATCGGCGCACCGCTGGCAATCGGTCTGCTGGAAGAGATGATCGCCCGGGGCTGTCGTAAATTCATGGTTTGCGGCGGATGCGGCGTGCTGGATAAGTCCGTCGCGGTTGGGCACTTACTGATCCCGGAGATAGCACTCCGCGATGAGGGGGTGTCCTATCATTACCTGCCGCCTACCCGGGAAGTCATGATGAACCCGACTGCGCTGGCTGCCATCGAGAAGGTGCTGCAGCGGCATGGGCTGGAATATCTGCGGACCAAAGCCTGGACGACGGACGCGATCTATCGCGAGACCCGTGAAAAGGCCGCCGCTTATCTATCGGAAGGCTGCCTCGCTGTGGAAATGGAAGCCGCGGCCTTTTTCGCTGTGGCTCAGTTCAGGGATGTGACCCTGGGGCAGATCCTCTACGGCGGCGATGCTGTGCTGCAGGATGCCTGGGACGGCCGCGCCTGGTCTTCCCGGGATGAAATTCGCACCAACCTTTTCTGGCTGGCAGCAGAAGCCGTGATGGAACTCTGAGCTTCACTGTGACCCTGGCAGGGGGTAAACTGCTCTATTGAAATATAGTATTATTGTGGGACTGATTAAAGGAGAGCAAATGAGCGACCTGATCACCAGGACATTGAATCGCATCGATGAAAACCATAATCCCGAATTGCCGCTGGATGGGGACCTGACCCTACCGTATTATGACGGGCTGTCACTGACCAACCTTCCCGGCACCGTAACCCAGCTTTTGGGTGTTCCACCTTTCGGACGGCCGCCGTTGGATGATTCTCTGCTGGAACCCCTGGGCGGGCCGTATAAGAAAGTGGTTTTCCTCCTGGTGGATGCCCTTGGCTATACCCTACTGACAGAGCTGATGGAAAGCGTGCCTGACCTGGTCTGGACGGAACTGCGGGAGAAAGGCGTCTTTGCGCCGATCACCAGCGTCTGCCCCAGCACCACTGCTTCCGCGCTGACCACGCTCTGGACGGGTGTGGCTCCCGCCTGCCACGGCATTATTGGCTATGAGATGTGGGCTAAGGAATTCGGTACCGTGATGAATAATATCCTCCATTCGCCGGCTTTGGCGCGGGGTGATGTGGGCGGCCTGGGCAGAATGGGCTTCAATCCCCATGAGTTCCTTGGTAAACCTCTGTTGGGTACACACCTGCTGGAGAATGGTGTTCAACCCTCGGCTTTTATCCATTATTCGATCGGGCATTCCGGGCTTTCCGTTATGCAGATGGAAGACGTGGACCTCAAACCCTATGTGGATGAGGCCGATCTGAGCATCAGCCTGGCAGACTTCCTGAATGGACGCCCAGGTGAGCGGGATTATGTTTATGCGTATTACAGTGACGTGGATACCCTGATGCATCGCTTCAGTGCGGGTGATGAACGGGTCGGGCTGCAGTTTGCGGCCTTCTCGGATATGTTCCGCAAAGGCTTTTTGGATCGACTCTCCCCGGAAGTTGCTGAGGAGACCATTTTAATATTGGCCGCTGACCACGGTTCCAAGCTGACTGAGATCGATCCCCGCTATGACCTTGCCAACCATCCGGAGTTGAAGTCCTATCTGACCATGCAGCCGACCTGCGAACACCGGCTGACATTCTTCTATATCAAACCCGGCATGAATGAGGTTGTCCGAGAATATATCGAGCGGACCTGGCCGGGTGAATTCCTGCTGCTTGATTCACAGGCAGCGCTGCAGGCAGGCTTGTTCGGGAATGGTGAGATTAAAGAACAGGCCCCCGACCGGGTGGGCGATCTGATCGCCGTGGCCCGGGGGGGAGCCTATTTCTGGTGGGCGCCAACGATAAATCACATGCTTGGGCGGCATGGCGGTCTCAGCAGGGAAGAGATGCTGGTGCCGTTCATGGCTGTACCCTTAGGCAGGTGAGCGCAAGCGCTCGTTAAACCTGTTTAGCTGAGGGTTTAGGCTGCAGTCAGGTAACGGTTTAATTCCCAATCCGTGACATGAGTGCGGAATTCTTCCCACTCTGCCATACGTGATTTTAAGAACGCTTCGGTCAGACTGCCGCCCAGGGCGGATTGCAGCACGCCGTCTGATTCGAAGGCGATCAGCGCTTCAAAGAGGGAGCCGGGCAGCATTTCGATCCCCAGGTCGATTCTTTCTTCTTCCGTCAGTTCGTAGACATTCATCTGATTCAGAGGTTTCGGGCAGGACATTGCCTTTTCGATTCCGTCCAGACCGGCCCCCAGCATGGCATTGAATGCCAGGTAAGGGTTGGTGGAGGGATCGGGGAAGCGCAGCTCTAGCCGGACGGACTTGGGATTGTTGACCATTGGTTGCGGAATGCGGATCAACGCGGAGCGATTGACCTGGGCCCAGCCGATGTAGACCGGGGCTTCGTAGCCGGGAACCAACCGCTTGTAAGAGTTCACCGTGGGGGCAACTACTGCGGTCAGCCCTCGAGCATGGGTCAAAACCCCTGCGATGTATTGGTAGGCCAGGGGGGACAATTTGAAGGGGTCATCCTTGTCGTGGAAGAGGTTGTTGCCTTGCAGGTCAAAGATGGATTGGTGGCAGTGCATGCCTGAGCCGTTGATCCCGAAGACGGGTTTGGGCATGAAGGAAGCGATTAGCCCATGCTGGGCGGCGATAGCTTTGACGGCATATTTCAGAGTCAATACGTTATCGGCTGTTTTTAACGCCTCGGCAAACCGGAAATCAATTTCGTGCTGTCCCAGAGCCACTTCATGGTGTCCCATTTCAATTTCGAGCCCCATCTTACTCAGGGCGTCCATCAACTCTGTGCGCACCCGGACAGCCTCGTCATTGGCTGAAAAATCAAAGTAGCCGCCAATGTCGTGGGGAACGGGGTGGATGGTCTCATTGCCATTGCGCAGGAAGAGGAAGAACTCCGGCTCAGGGCCGATGTTGAGGATCCACTCGCGATCTTCTTTCAGGCTGGCCAGACGCCGCTTGAGTACGCCGCGGGGATCGCCTTCAAAAGGTTCGCCATTGGGATGGTAAATGTCGCAAAGAACCCGAGCGCGTTTGTATTCATCCGGTGACCAGGGCAGGATCGCATAGGTGTCCGGGTCGATGACCAACTGCATGTCGCTTTCCTGGATCCGGGCGAATCCTTCCACTGAAGAGCCGTCAAACCAGATCCCATTGTCCAAGGCCGAGGCAACCTGATTCTCGGGCAGGTCCGCGCTCTTGACCACGCCATTCACGTCAGTGAATTGGAATGAGACGAACTTAACATTGTCCTGCTTTATTCTTTCAAGTACATCTTTTTTGTCCATATTATCCTCCAGTAGAAACACGAATCAGAATTTTCCAACGGAGTGCACAATTTAAGATAAGGTACTCGAACTTACCACCGGGAATCGGAATTCCAGGCTTGCTCACTATGGTTGCTTTGGCCTGTATGTCTCCATGCAGTTTTGAACATCCATTAAGGGAAAGAAAACTTAGACCCGTGTTCAGGCCCAGGAGGCATCCGCTGATCTATCGATTTTCCCCGGTTGGTCCGGGTTAGCACTTCCTTCGCAAGAAGGAACCTCCACCTCGTCATCTCAGCCCTGGAGGGGGCGAGACTCAGCCGCTTGTTTCTTTTTTATTCAGTTGGAACTGCGATGAAACGGTGTTGCTTAATCATACCCTTGTGGGGAGTGAATAATTGGATTATTTATAACATTTTTTGGCCTTGGAGTCATGGGTTTTTGGTTAATAACAGGTAAACGGAATCAATCTCTTGACATAGAACAGAAGTTCTGTATAATATAGAACACTAGTTCGAATATTGTAAGGGAGTTAAAAATGGCACTTCCCCAAATTATTTCAAGAACATTCGGTCCTCAAGTAAAAATAAGCCCCGGGCTGCGCAGCCGCAACCGGACCTCCATTCTTAAGGATAAGAAGGCTCGGGCCCAGGACAAACTGACAACCGTCAATGCCCTGTTGGGCGCGCTGGAACCCATCCCGCAGCATGCGCTCCTGTTGGGGCGATGTGCAGATGGCTTACCCTTCCTGATGTCCCTGGGTGATCCGGAGTTGGGTGCGATCCTGATCGGCTGCGAGCATGGGTATGGTAAGACCCACCACCTGCAGGTACTGGTTGATTCGGCAATTCAATCCCATTCACTCCGGAGGCTGCAAGTTGCCGCCCTGACCCTCAATCCTGAGGAATGGGACCGACTCGCCAACCAACCCACAGCCAAAAAATATCTGCAGGGTATAGCAGCCTGGTATGACCCCCAGGCAGAAAAATTGATCGCCAGCCTGACCGAACTGGCCGAATCCCGTCGAGATGGCCAGCGGCGCGGACCGGATGTGCTGCTGGTGTTGGATGACCTGCAAGTTTTGCAAGACCTGAGTTGGGAAGCCCAGGTGAACCTGCGCTGGCTCCTGGAGTATGGCTCTCAATCCGGAATCTGGGTCGTGGCTACGGTCAATGCCCGGGAGGCTGAGGGTTTGCGCTATTGGATCGACACTTTCCGGACCCGGATTGTTGGGCGGGTGGGGGATGAGGCCGCAGCCGGAATCCTTACCCAGCAAACTGGAACACTCCTAAAGGAGCTGTCCCCTGGTGAGTTCAAGGCCTGGACGGGCACAGATTGGGTTGGCTATAGCCTGCCCCTGTTGGGGGAAGTAAAGACCCTGGAGGGGTAGATAAGGATCGGATTGCTCTGGTTTGATAGTGGTTTTGAATTGGATAGGTGTCCAACCATAAAATAAATCAACCCCTGACTCGTTCGGTGGGCACCTATTCAAACAGCCATGCTGTTTGGTTTTGTCGAAAATGGATTCCTGCGTAGGAAGCATCCGCCATCCGGCAGCATGGCTGATAAAAAAACATCCCCTGATTATGAATGAGGGGATGTTGCGTCTTCAGTCTGGGCGGCCAGAGGATGCAGGGTGGTTTGGTGGTCCGGCAGGTCAGGCAGGGCAAGCCGCCGGTAACCGTAGGTATTGAGCACCAGTGTTTTACCGATCTTTGTCTCTGTGGTGACCCCCGGGTTGTAGATGTGGATGTGTCCGTGAATGTGAAAAGTGGGTTGGAAGGTTTCAATCAACCAGTTAAAGGCTTTGACGCCCTTATGAGCATGATCGTTCTGGTCATGGATACCCCAGGGAGGGGCATGGGTGACGAAAATATCCAGATATCGGCCGTAGCGGACTTTGTTCCACATCAGGGTCGGAACCAGATGCATCACCATGGACCACATTTCGGATTGGGTATACTGGTGTGGCCCCCGGTTATAGACCAGTGAACCTTCAATCCCTGCCAGCAGCAGACCTGTCTTGGGGTCCTGAACCACTTGGCGATGCAGGTCAATGGCACCCCAGGGTTTTGTGCGCTGGCTGCTAATCCCATACTCGACTGCCGGGGCATGGTTGCCGCGAACATAGTAGAGGGGGATGTCCAGTGTGCTGATGATGTATTCAAGGTAATAGTAAGAAAGGTCCCCGCTGCTGATGGTCAGATCAATGTCCCTGAATCGCAGTTTGATTTGGGGACTATAGATGAGAGGAACCTCTTTGTCACTGACCGTTAATAAATTCATAATCTAATTGTATGACAAAATAATCAAAAATGTTAGTTGGGTGAGAACCCCTGTTCAAACCCCCAGTGCCACAGCCATAGCAATAGCTTTATTACGGTCGTGACTGATGCTCACAGACCATTCCTTCAACCCCAATTGGTCGGCTACTGTTTTGGCCCTGCCATGCAGGTGAACGGTGGGTTGGCCGATGGGCAGATGGATGATCTCAATATCCCGCCAGTGAACGGCCCCGATCCCGGTTCCCAGAGCTTTGGAGACAGCCTCCTTGGCGGCGAAGACGCCGCTGAGGGCATCGTTATAATCCCGGGCCTGAGTAACCTCAATCTCGGTAAAAACCCGCCGGATGAACCGTTCCCGGATGGCCGGGCGAATCTGCTCCAGGCGGGAAATTTCGATCGTATCAATCCCACTGCGGAGGATCATGGTTACGGCCCTGCCACAGCGACGATCAGTTTATCAGGGTCCAGATATTTTCGGCTGGTTTCAAAGATTTTCTCAGCCGTCACGGCTTTGATTTTTTCGGGATATTGAATAAAGTAATCCAGACCCAGGTCAAATCGTTCCATGTTCAGCAGTGAGATCGCCACGCCGCCGTTGGATTCGAGCATCAGCGGCAGGCGGCCCAGGAACAGTGATTTGGAATCATCCAGTTCTTCGGCACTTACCGGTTCACTGACGAACCGTTGGGCTTCTGCGACCATCAGGTCTACAGCCTGTTCCACATTGCGGGCATTCACACCGGCAATCATTTCCCAGGCACCCGGCCCCAGGCTGGAACTCAGATTGGAATAAACATAATATGCCAGGCCTGAATCTTCCCGGACGCTTTTGCCTAACCGACCCATCATGCCGAATTCGCCGAGGATGTTATTACCGATGCGCAGGGGGAAGTAATCCGGCGAGAGTCGTTCCGGCGCTTGACAGCCCATGACGACATCCGCCTGATATTTTCCCGTGATGGTCAAATCCTTACGGATAGGCTTTGCCACCGGCGCAAGGGGCGGAAAATCGGGCAGGGGTTCCTGCCCGGGATTGTCCCAGTCCCCCAGGGCTGCTTTAACGGCATCCACTGCAGTTTGGGCTTCCACTGCACCGACAATGGCGATGGTAAGGCCTTTTGGACCGAATGTGCGTTGATAAAAGTTAACCAGGTCCTCCCGCTCAATAGCCTGAACGGTCTCGACATAGCCGTCATCCGGTCTCTCGTAGGGATGACCGGCGAAAACCGCCTGGTCGAAGAGCATGGAGGCCATGGCAGCAGTATCCTGGGAGCGAATCGCCAGCCCCGTCAGCATTTGCATCTTCAGGCGGTTGAAATCCCGGTCCGGGAAGGTGGGGCGGCGGAGGCATTCGGCGATCAATCCCATGATCAGGTTGAGATCCTCGCTCAGGGAATGTGCGCTGAAAGCTGAGGTCAGTGTGCCGGAGGAAAAGCCGATTTTTGCGCCCACGGATTCGATTTCATTGTAGAGACTCTGAAAATCGTAATGGGTGGTGCCGGACATCAGACTGTTTGCGGTCAGATAGCTCAGCCCAAGTTTTTCGTCCGGGTCGAATATGCTCCCGCTGGGCAGATAGCCCCGGATGGACAGGGTGGGGCTGTTGAAATTGGCACGCGCCAGGATGGTGATCCCGTTGGGAAGTGTTTCCCGGGCGATATCGTCCGGGCCGGGCATAGCGCTTTTTTGAGGTGTAAAGGGGACCTTATTCATATTAGCTGAGACTTTCTTCCGGCAGGTAAAAGCCAACCACCCGGTTATTCGGATTGAGGACGTCCCGGGCAATACGCAGGACATCTTCCGGTGTGACCTTGGCGAGGTGATTGACGTAATTTTGGAACCAATCGTAATCAGCGAACATATCGGTGTAACCCAGCCAGAAGGCCTGGTTGGAGATATTTTCACTGCTGTAGGCGAAAAGGGCTTTGGCCTGTTTGATCGCCCGGGCAATCTCCTCCCGGGTGACCGGTGCATCCATCATCTTTTTAAGTTCGTCATCCACGGTCTGTAAAACTTCTTCCGGGGTATGTTCAGGGTGGACGGTCAGGTTGAGGGCATAAAGGTAGGGATCATGGGTGGCCTGGAGGGTGCCGAAACAGGATACTGAGATCTCGCCTTCCACCAGCGCACGGTAAAGCCGGCTGGTCTTGTTGGTAGTGCCGCCGGAGCCGAACATATTGAGGCTGCTGGGGCCGGTGAGCAGACTGTCCAGCACGGTCAGGCCAAAGAAATCCAGGTCGCTGGCGCTGGGCGCACGATAGGAGATCTGGACATAGGCTGTTTGCCCGGGGCCATCCACCGTCACCCGGCGTTCGCCGCCCAACGGCGTTTCAGTTGGGATGTCCGGTTTAATGGGACCCTGGGTGGGAATCTCACCGAAATTGGCTTGAACCTTGTCAACCATCTGTTTAATTTCAAAATCTCCGGCCAGTGCCAGGATGGCATTGGCGGGATCATAATAGCGCTGATAGTGACCATAAAGCTGGTCTCGGGTGATCGTTTCGAGGTCTTGCTTCAGGCCGATCACTTCATATCGATAAGGATGCTGGTCAAAGGCGGCTGCCTGAATGGCTTCGCCCAACAGGAAATGGGGCTGGTTTTCATTGCCTTCCCGTTCGGAGATGATTACAGTCCGCTCCATGTTCACTTCCTCAGGTTGGAACCGGCTGTTGACCATCCGGTCCGCTTCAAGAGAGAGGCTGAGGTCCGCCAGGTTGGCGGGCAAGGTTTGGAAGTAGGTGGTCCAATCGAGATAGGTCATAGCATTCCAGATGCCGCCGACCCGCGAGATCTCCCGGTCGAGATAGCCGGCTGGATATTTCTCTGTGCCTTTGAACTGCATGTGTTCAACCCAGTGGGACGCGCCAGTGATCCCTGGATGTTCATTGCGGGAGCCGACCTTGTACCAGACCCAGCTGCTGACGATTGGCGCAGTGTGGATTTCTTTCAGGTGGACGGTCAGGCCGTTGGGCAGGGTGTAAAAATGGGTTTGATCTGTCATATTTTTCTCAGTTGGGTGGTGATGTGCGGAACTTAGGTTCCGAAATAGGTTCAATCCAGTATAATGCAGAGGATTTATGTCCACATTATTATATGCTATATTTCAAGCCGGGTTGGCTTGTTTTTATGAGTGAGGTTCCTTTGACGAAAAATGAACTAAAACCCCATTTGGTCGCCGTGATTGGCGCAGGGCCAGCCGGGCTCTATGCAGCGCAATATCTCGCCCGGGCAGGTGTTCAGGTGGCGCTTTTTAACCGTGATATCAAGCCGGGGGGCTTGGCTGAATATGGAATTTTTCCGAATAAATATAAGATGCGGCTGGGGCTAAGGAGCCAGTTTAACCGAATTCTGAGTCATTCCAATGTTCGTTATGTGGGGAATATCTCCATCGGGCAGCAGGGCGACTTGAAGCTGGACCAACTGAGAGATGCAGGATTCCAGGCTTTTATGGTGACGATCGGTGCGCAGAAGAACCATTGGTTGGGTTTACCAGGCGAGGACTTGGAGGGTGTTTACCAAGCCAACGATATCGTCTTTCATTACACCCTACATCCGGAGATGGCCGGCTGGAGGCCAAACTTGGGTCAGAAGATTGGTATTGTTGGCATGGGGAACGTGATGCTTGATATTGTCCATTATCTCAAACTGCAAAAGAATCCCAGAACCGTCACAGCCATTGCCCGGCGGGGACCCACGGAAGTGAAATTTGACAAGCAGACCCTGGAGCCGGTTGCCAGCTGTTTGGATTTACCGGAAATTCGGGCTGCTGTGGATGAGGCCGTTCCAGAGACGCGCAAGATTGGCAAAGATGTGGAAGCATTTTATGATCTCCTGGCGAAGGCTCGTGAAAATGCTGAGGAGTGTGATTCGGGGATTGATTTTGGAATGAAGTTCCTCCGCTCGCCCCGGAGGATCCTGGGGGACGAACAGGGTCGGGTCAAAGCCGTGGTTTTTGAGATCAACCAACTGATCCGAGAAGGCGACCGGGTGAAGTCTGTTGGGACAGGTCAAAAGGAGACCATCCCACTGGATACTGTGATTTTCTCCATTGGCTCACGGGTGACTGACGATTTTGGCTTGCCGGTGGTTCATGGCCATTTCGTCACCACACCAGAACCGCGTTACCCCGTGGATGGAATCTCTTATGAGGTCTATAACCCGGACCTGTGCACCCAGTGCGAGGATATCTTTGTCAGCGGCTGGGCGCGGGTGCCCGGTGAGGGAATCGTTGGCCTTGCCCGTAAGGATGCCGAACGGGGAGCAAAGGCTGTCCTGGCTTATCTTTATACGCTTTCCCCCAGTGCTTTGACAGCTGAACAGGCGATTGACAAGCTTCCCCCGGTAGCCAATCATTTGGTGGACCTGGACGATCTCAAACGACTGGAAGCGGTGGAACAAAAAAAGGCAGACGAGAATGGTCTGCCAGAGTATAAGTTCAGCACCCGTGAGGAAATGCTCAGGGCGATAGAAGGGGATTAAGCCGTCTGAATCGATTCAGGCTGTCCTTTTGATTGTTTTTCACCAGGTTTGTTTTCTTTAGAGGCTTCGGGTTTTGCGGGCTTCTTTAATTTCTCTTCCAAGTGACGGAAGCGGATGAGCATCAATAGGCCCAAGCCTATCGTGGCCATGCCAATGGCGACGCCGCGGGCTTGCAGGGGGCCAAAAAAGACATTCGGCAGACGGTGGCTGCCGAGACCAAAGATATCTGCCATTGCGGTGAACACACAGATTACATACCCGGTGCTCATGATCCGGCTGCCAATATCGGCTGCGATGGTCTTCTTGGTGCCATACCAGAAGGTGTTCAGCGTGATGTAACTGCCCAGGACAATGATTCCCAGGCCAATAAGAAAGACGGATATCTGCACAAAGCCGATCACCCGGCTGCGGTCCAGGTTGAAAAGCCCCGGGCGCGCACCCAGGAGGAAGACTAAATAGCCAAAAACGGTCATCGCCAACCCAATCCGCAGCCGACCCTTTGGGAAGGATGTTCGGGGACTAGGGTTCTCACCGTTTTGGGGGAGAGAGGCCTGTTCGTCTTTTATTTCCTGCTTGGGTTCTTTTGTGGGTTTATCGGTCATGATGAGGGCAAATTTTTCTGCAATATCCTGTACCAGTTGCCGCTGAATATTTGGGCAATGTCCTCTTGATTGTAACCCCTTTTTTTCAAAAGTGGGCCCAACTGGGTCAGGTCAGCAATTGTATCCAATCCCATAGGTACGGATTCCACGCCAAAGCCGCCGTCAAAATCAGTCCCAAGGGCGACATGTCTGGAATCGCCGGCGATTTGGCAGACGTAATCCATTTGATCAACAATGTAGTCGAGTGTCATGGCTTTCCGCCCGCCCCGATCTCGCCAGCCCCAATCCATGAAACCATTCAAAGGCACAATGCCCATCACGCCATCCCGTTCCACCAGCTGCTGGATGGTGGCATCTTTCAGATGCCGGTTGATGGGGATGTCCCGGATCAGCGCTTCAGCGTTACTGTGGGAAGCGATGATCTGCCCGGGGTAGTGATCCAGAGATTGCCTGGCAGATTCATGGTCCATGTGGCTGATATCCAAAATAAGTCCCTGTTCCGCCATCCGGTCGAGTAATTCGAAGCCAGGTTTGGTCAGGGGGCCGGGTTCCCGGGTGCCGCCGCAGTAGCGATTGCCTGCCCAGGCAGGACCGATCAGACGCACACCCCACTCAAGCCAGTCTGCGACCTCTGCCGGTTCCACCACACCCTCAGCGCCTTCCATCAGGACCACGACCCCGGTGGGTGGGGCAGGGAGGGTCTCATCAGCGTCAAAAGCCTGCCAGGCTTGCCAGTGGGTTTGGAGATCCGCCTGAGAGAAAATCAATGTAAAGTCTTTGGGGTGGGCATCAACCAGACGGGTGTAGGCATCCAGCTGACTGCGATAGAGTCGATGGGCTTGTTGGGGCGTGTCATAGACCTCGATGGGATATTTCCCCTGATCCAGCCGGCGGGGGCTAGCATAGAGGGTCCCGAAGACAAGGGCAACCTTACCCTGCACATACTCGGGTCGACCCAGTAAGGTATTCCCATTGAAGGCCGGGATGGGCGTGTTGCGTTCCCGGGAACGGGTTTCGAGGGCAGAGCGGGTGTAATCCCGATCCAGGTTGACCATGTTCCAGGCCAGGTCTTCATGTGAGTCAATGATCAATGTCATGGGGGGCAATTAAATGCATGGCGCACCGGAAACCCGGTGCGCCTTTGAGTTTCAAAAATTATTTTTCTTTATCAGATTCAGCTGCTTCTTCAGTGACTTCTTCGGCTTCCTGTTCTTCAACAGCTTCTTCAGCAACTGCTTCGGCGCCATCGTCTTCGGCAGCGGCTTCTTCCGCAGGTTCTTTTGCCGGTTCGTCAGCAGTTTCTTCAACGGGTTCTTCCGCAGCTTCTTCCGCAGGTTCCTCTGCCGGTTCGTCAGCAGTTTCTTCCGCAGGTTCCTCTACCGGTTCATCAACAGCTTCTTCAACGGGTTCTTCTGCCGGTTCGTCC
>Ga0209121_10000339_pt1 | contig 49512 bp, 45 predicted proteins | sample Cruoilmetagenom3_FD_187292 | JGI IMG/M metagenome (GOLD analysis project Ga0209121, IMG submission 187292) | Oil polluted marine microbial communities from Coal Oil Point, Santa Barbara, California, USA - Sample 3 (SPAdes) (version 2) | ecosystem: Environmental > Aquatic > Marine > Oil seeps ... | reverse complement strand
CCGTGCCATCAACAGCCACCACGGCCGATCTCGGCCCCATAGCCACCACGCTCCGCGACGTCTTCGGGTACTCGGAGTTCCGCGCGCACCAGCAGGAGATCATTCAGCACATCACGGGCGGCGGAGACGCGTTCGTGCTCATGCCCACGGGTGGCGGAAAGTCGCTGTGCTATCAGATACCGGCGCTGCACAGGTCCGGAACGGCGATCATCGTCTCGCCGCTGATCTCGCTCATGAAGGACCAGGTCGATGCGCTGCAGGCCAACGGCGTGTCGGCTGCGTGCCTGAACTCGTCGCTGACGCAAGAGGACGCGTCGGCGGTGCTGGCCGACCTGCGCGCGGGAAGCCTGGACCTGCTCTACGTGGCGCCGGAGCGACTCATGATGGCCAACTTTCTCCGACAACTGCATCAGGTCTCCATCTCGCTCTTTGCCATAGACGAGGCGCACTGCGTCTCGCAGTGGGGACACGACTTTCGGCCCGAGTACGTCCGCTTGGGCGAGCTGCGCGAGGCGTTCCCCGGCATCCCGGTCATCGCACTCACGGCCACGGCTGACGATCAGACGCGCGAGGACGTCCGTCTGCGTCTGCATCTCACAGACGCGCCGGTCTTCATCGCCGGTTTCGATCGGCCTAACATCTCTTATACGGTGCAGGACAAGCAGCAGGCGCCGCAGCAGCTGGAGCGGTTCGTGCGCACGCACGCCGGTGAGTCCGGCATTGTGTACTGTCTCAGCCGCAAGCGCGTGAGTGAGGTCGCGGCACGTCTTGCGTCGGCAGGTGTGAAGGCGGCGGCGTACCACGCGGGACTTCCGCAGGCTGAGCGCGTTCGCGTGCAGGAGGCGTTCCAGCGCGACGAGGTGCACGTGGTCGTGGCCACCGTGGCATTCGGCATGGGTATCGACAAGCCCGACGTGCGCTTTGTGGTGCACTATGACATGCCCAAGAACATCGAGGGCTACTATCAGGAGACGGGTCGTGCCGGTCGCGACGGTCTGCCCGCGGCTGCGCTGCTGCTCTACGGCATGCAGGACGCGATGACCGCGCGCATGCTCATAGAGCGGGGCAACAACCCGGAGCAGGTGCGTATCGAGCTCCATAAGCTGCAGGCCATGATCGGTCTGGCCGAGGCCACGTCATGCCGACGACGCGTGCTGCTGGGCTACTTTGGCGAGGAGCTGCGCGAGGACTGTGGCAACTGCGATGTGTGCCTGGACCCGCCGGAGCTCTACGATGCCAGCGTGGAGGCGCAGAAGGCGCTCTCGGCCGTGTATCGGGTCGAGCAACGCTTTGGTGCGGGACACGTGGTCGACGTGCTGCGGGGCGCGGACAACGAGAAGGTGCGTCGGTGGGAACACGACAAGCTCGCGCTGTTCGGGATAGGGAAGGACCTCTCGCGCGACGAGTGGACGGGCATCTTCCGGCAGCTGATCCACCACGGCTACCTACGGCAGGACATCGCGGAGTACTCCGCGCTCAAGCTGACCGAGAGCGCGTCGGGCGTACTCAGGGGTGACGTGCCGGTGCGGCTCACGCGCTTCAAGAAGCGCGCGCCTGCACCCAAGGCTTCACCCAAGTCTCTGCGGCGGGGCAGGACGGCGGCGTTCGTCGGCGCTGTCGAGGACGAGGGGCTCTACGAGAGGCTGCGCGATCTGCGCAACCAGATCGCGGCGGAGCAGCGCGTGCCGGCGTACGTGGTGTTCGCGGACCGCTCGCTCATGGACATGGCGGCCCGCAAGCCGGAGACGCCCGACGAGTTCCTGGCGTGCCACGGCGTGGGCAAGGCCAAACTCAAGAAGTACGCCGAGGCGTTCCTGGGCGAGATCGCTGCGGGCGCGTAGCTGTTAATCACCGCGCGGCAGTTCCGTATTGAATGTCAGACCCCCTCTCTACCATGAGTTATATGGAGAGGGGGTTCATCCGTATGGGGGCTATGAACACAGTGGAGTGTCCGTCCTGCGGGTACGTGGAGCACGGGCTCTTGGGTGTCGGCGGAGATGTCGGTATGGCCGGAGAACTCGTGGTCACGGCGGTGTGCACTACCACTAAGCAGCTGGTGGACACGGTTCCGCTGGATCAAGGTGGATTTCAGTGGGCTCTGCGCATCAAGGACTTGGATGCGCCTATGCCCGTGGGGCCATGTCCCGAGAGTGGATGTCGCTCGCGTACGCATGAGGCATGGAATCGCAAGAAGGCGATCTGTCCGGTATGCGGAAAGCCGGGCATGTGGATCGAGATGTGCGGGTCGTGGGACTGATGAGGGCGGAGGGTGACGGAGGCAGGAGGGGGGATTCGTTCCCCGAGCCCTCGCTCGCAGACCTTGAGGCGGTCGCCGCATTCACGGAGGCGTTGTGTGGTTCAGATATGGACCTCGGTCATTGGGCGGGCGGGGAGTCGGCGCGTGAGGGCTATCCTCAGGTGCCTTGGTTCCAGACATCCAACCTGATCTCCCAGTGGGAACAGGCGCTCTACGAGCGAAACATCATCACTTCGTATGGTGAGGATGGTTGGTTCGATCGGATGCACGCGTTCAGCGCGGAACCGGATTCGCTCGCATCTGCGGATCTGCTCACCATTCGAAAGGTTCTGACCACGATCGTGCGCGGTGAGCGATTCTGCGATGGACATATCCAGGGTATGTTCAGCAACGGTGTCGCACAGGCGGCGATGGCGCGTCTGTCCAAGCTTATCGCCATTCGCCGCTGATATTCAGCCGTTCACGGTCATTCGGAACCCTTTTGATGGCTTTCCGTGCATGAAATAAGGTAGAATTCCACCTTATTGGATTGCAAACCGAAGCATAGGACAGGTGATACGCGTATGTGGCAGGGGAATACACGTAAGATCCTCGCGCTCGTGCTCGCTCTCTCCTTGGCCATCAGCATGTTTGGGCTGGTTGGCTGCGGAGACGACGACGCCGATTCCGAGGAGACCGACTCCACAGGCACCGAGAGCACCATGGAGACCATCAAGATCGGTGTACACACGTCACTGACGGGTGGCCTGGCCGATTACGGTTTCGCCGCGGCAGAGGGCCTGAAGCTCGCAGCCGAGGACTTCTCCGGCTTTGAGATCGATGGCGTCACCTATGAGATCGAGCTGATCATCAAGGACGACAAGGGCGAGCCTGCTGAGTCTCCCGTCGTCGCACAGCAGCTGGTCGATGAAGGCGTAGTTGCAGTCATTGGTGCCCTCACCTCGGGCAACACCAACGCAGCAGCACCCATCTATCAGACTGCAGGCATCCCGCTGGTCTCCGGTTCAGCCACCAGGCCGGACCTGACCGAGCTTGGCTTTGAGAATTTCTTCCGCACGTGCCTGCGTGACGACCTGCAGGGCCAGGCCATCGGCGAGTGGGCCATTGAACTGGGCTCTGAGAAGGTTGTCGTTATGGACGATCGCGGCGACTACTCCGTGGCACTGGGCGACGAGGTCATCAAGGCCCTCGAGGCTGGTGGCGCCGAGGTGCTGCGTCAGGAAGGCCAGGAGGGTGATGTCGACTTCTCCGCACAGGTCAACAACATCAAGGCTTTTGCTCCCGACGCAGTCATCTTCACGGGCTATCACCGTGAGGCGGGCCTGCTCTTCAAGCAGCTCACTGAGGCTGGTGTCGAGGCCCAGTTCATGGGTGGCGACGGTATCAAGTCCAACGATATTGGCGACGAGGCTGGTGGCGCCGCGAACGTAGAGGGCACACTGTCTACGTTTGGTGGCTTCGCTCAGGAGAACATGCCTGGCTACACCGCCTTCGCTGATGCCTTCATGGAGGCAACGGGCAAGGACGCCGGTCCCTACGCCGAGAACAACTACGACGCTCTGGGCGCGGTTGTTGCAGCCATGGAGCTCGCAGGCTCGACCGATGGTGCGGATATCATTTCCTCCCTTTCGGAGATCAACTACGACGGCGTGCAGGGTGCACTCACCTTCGACTCCATGGGTGACGTTGCTGTCCCCGGTGGCGGCGGAACTGAGCTCATTCCGCGCTTTGAGTACAAGAGTGGCGTCTGGGAGTTCATGAACTAGAGATGAACTCGTGGTAGCAAGTATCGCGGGGGTCGGGCATCATGCCCGGCCTCTGCGTGCGTTCAAGGTTGTATGTCGCGGTGTGTCGTCTCACTCTGGTAGAGTGCTTGATGCACACTCGGCGAACTGCGAAATCGCACCGCCATATCAGAGTGGCACGAACGGGAAGTGAAGGATGACTTTCGAACACGTTTTGGGCCTGACGGTCTCAGGTCTCACCGTCGGTATGATCTATGCGCTCATCGCGTTGGGATACACCATGGTCTACGGTGTGCTCCAGCTCATAAACTTCGCACATGGCGAGGTTTTCACGGTGGGCGGGTACATTGCCGCGACAACCCTCATCTACTCAGGCGTTGACGCATCCACGCCGCTCATGGCCAAGATCGGCTACTTCGCTCTGGCCCTCATCATCTCAATCGTGCTCACCTCGTTCCTGGGCTGGCTGATCGAGCGCATCGCCTATAGGCCGCTGCGAAAACAGTCGCGCATCACCGCGCTTCTCTCGGCCATTGGTATGTCTATCGTGCTGCAGAACCTGCTCGTGATCATCTTTGGGCCGGAGCCGGTCATCATGCCCACCGCGATCGTGCCCACCGGGTTCGTTGAGGTCATGGGCGTGCGTATCCGCTACCTGCAGATCATCATCATCGGCACCTCGCTGCTCCTCATGGGGATTCTCGCTTGGATCGTGAAGGGCACCCGCATGGGCAAGGCGATGCGGGCAACCTCTCAGGACATGGAAGCCGCCGAGATGATGGGCATCGAGACCAACCTCACCATTTCGTTCACGTTCATCGTGGGCTCCGCGCTGGCATCCATTGGTGGATTTCTCGTGGCCATGTACTACGGCTCGCTCCAGTACGACACCGGCTTCCTCTATGGACTCAAGGCGTTCACCGCTGCGGTCCTGGGTGGCATTGGCAACATCTACGGCGCCGTGGTCGGCTCGCTCATTCTGGGCCTGGCCGAGAACTGGGGCGTGGGTCTCTCGCTGGGCCTGTTGGCTTGGCTGTTCGTGTTCGGTCTTGTCATCGGTCTGTATATCCAGGTCGTGCGGGCTCCCGGACAGCGAGTTGGGCACATCGCCGACGAGTTCCGCACGCCGGAGTACGAGCGCCTGGTGCGCCGTCAGTACCAGTTCACTCCGGTGGTGGCGGTGAAGACGCTGCTCTCGGAGCGTACCGATGCGCTGGTGCATCTCTCGGCAAAACACGCGATGAGGCTCATGGCGGGCAACATCATGCTCGCGGCATTCGCGATCGTGTTCTTCATGAACAGTGAGGTGCAGTTTGCCTCTAAGTGGCAGCACGTGATTTCGTTCGGCGTACTGATGGCCATCCTGATGTTCCGCCCGTCTGGAATTCTGGGAGACAACATTCAGGAGAAGGTGTAGTGATGGCCGTACGTGAGCGCATAGGAAACATGTTCAGGCGGGCACCGCGATGGACGTTCATCGTGACGGCTCTCGCCCTTGCACTGATATTCCCGCTGCTGGAGCAGTACGGCATCATCGAAACACTCTGGCTGCGTCTGGGAACGAGAACGCTCGTCTATGTCCTGCTCGCCGTCGGCCTTAACTTGGTCCTCGGAGAGACAGGGCTTCTACACCTGGGATACGTGGCGTTCTTCGCTGTGGGTGCGTACACCACCGCGATCCTCTCCTCGCCGCGCCTGGGTTATCACTGGAACTTCTGGGTGATCATCGCGCTTGCGATGTTCCTCTCCATGCTCTTCGGGTTCCTCATAGGTATGCCCACGTTGCGATTGCGCGGGGACTACCTCGCGATCGTCACGCTGGCATTCGGTGAGATCACGCGTATGACGTTCAACAACTGGGAGCCGGTCACCAACGGTCCCGGCGGCATACCCGGCATCTATCCACCCAACCTCTTCGGCTGGGTCGTGGACAAACCGGGGGAGTTCTTCTATCTGCTCCTTGCCGCGGTGATCGTGGTCGTGTGGCTGCTCAACAACCTCAAGGCCTCGCGTATCGGTCGAGCCTGGAACGCGTTGCGGGAGGATGAGATCGCCTCGCATCACTCAGGCGTGCGTCCCATGCAGGCCAAGCTGCTCGCCGTGGTGCTGAGCTCGGGTGTCGCAGGACTGGCGGGCGCGATCTTCGCGTACTACCAGCAGTTCATCAACCCCACCTACTTCCTGTTCATGCAGTCCACGATTGTGGTGTGCATGGTCGTGCTGGGCGGCATGGGCAGCATTCCGGGCGCCATCATGGGTGCCGTGGTACTCGATACCACGCCGGAGCTCATTCGCCAGACGTTCACCAAGTGGCTTCCCAACGCGGTCGGTCAAGACTTCCTGCCGGGCTTTCAGACTGCGCTCCAGCAGGACTTTGACCGTTACCGAATGCTGATCTTCGGCATCGCCATCGTGCTCATGGTCATCTTCAGACCCGAGGGCCTGTTACCCAACAAGCTCTGGCGTCGACAGAGCCATACAGAAGACCCGCGTGAGCAGGCCAATACCCGCCAGCACCTCTTCGATGTCGAAGAGGGCACACAGGATTTGGAGGCGTGATCATGTCCGATGTAGTACTGGACGTTCAGAGCGCCACTAAGACCTTTGGTGGGCTCAAGGCCGTGAACGACCTGTCCTTCCAGATACACGCTGGTGAGATCGTTTCACTCATCGGCCCCAACGGGAGCGGCAAGACGACCACATTCAATCTCATCAGCGGCGTCTACGAGCCCGATTCGGGCGACGTCATGCTCAAGGGTGAGTCCATCGCCGGACTGCGACCCGATCAGGTCTATGCACGCGGCATCTCGCGCACATTCCAGATGCTTCGTCTGTTCAACAACATGAGCATCATGGAGAACGTGCTCGTCGGCATGCACGGCCACACCAAGGCGAGTGTGCTCGACTGCCTGCTGCACACGCCGCGCATGCGTCGCGAGGAGCAGGAGTCCATGGACAAGGCTCGCGCGATCCTGAAGCAGTTCCCGGGGCGTTTCCCGGAGAGCCGCCACGATCAGACGGCGTCTTCGCTTTCCTATGCCAACCGCCGCAGGCTAGAGATCGCCCGCGCACTGGCCGGTGAGCCCACGCTGCTGCTGCTGGATGAGCCCGTCGCGGGCATGAATCCCATGGAGAGCCTGGAGGTCATGCAGCAGATTCGTGATCTGCGCGATGCAGGACACACCATTCTCATGATCGAGCACGATATGAAGGTCATCATGGGGGCGTCGGATCGGGTGATCGCCATGGACCATGGCGTGAAGCTCGCGGAAGGCCTGCCTCAAGATGTGGCAAACGACCCAGCCGTAGTGGAGGCTTACCTTGGCAGAAGAGGCGCGGACACCGCTTCTTGAGTTCAGAGACGTCAATACGTTCTACGGACGCATCCCTGTACTCAAAGATGTGAACTATAAGATCTACCCCGGCGAGATCGTTTGTCTTCTGGGTGGAAATGCCTCAGGCAAATCCACCACGATGAAGACGATCCTGGGCATCGTGAAGCCGACAACCGGCGACGTGCTGTTCGAGGGCAAGGTCATTTCGAACGCGCGCACGTCCGAGCGCATCAAGATGGGCATCGCGACCGTTCCGGAGAACCGCCGCCTGTTCCCGCACCTCACGGTGCTGGAGAACTTGGAGATGGGCGCATATACCCGCAGGGACACCGAGGGTATCGCCGCGGACCTTGAGCGCGTGTACGAGGTATATCCTCGCGTGTACGAGCGACGCAGTCAGCGCGCGGGAACCTTGTCCGGCGGTGAGCAGCAGATGGTCGCATTCGGCCGTGCGCTCATGAGCAGCCCCAAACTCATCATCATGGACGAGCCGTCCATGGGTCTCTCGCCGGCGCTCGTTGACCAGTCGTTCGACACCATCGCGCTCATCAACAAGCAGGGCGTCTCGGTGTTCGTGGTGGAGCAGAACGCCAATGCGGCGCTCTCCATCGCCGATCGCGGCTACGTGCTCCAGAATGGTGCCGTGGTCATGAACGGCGCCGCCAAGGATCTCATGGAGAACGAGGAGCTCAAGCGCGCCTATCTGGGCGGCTAGTCTCGCGGCTTCCGACTACGGCGCCCACAGTCCGCGGTTCGCGTCGCGCGCTTCGGTCTGGTAGCGGGCGAAGTCGTCCACGTAGCGCACGTTGGGCGGGTATGTCGCCGTCTGCGCGAAGCCGTCCAGCACCAGTTGCGCATTGAGCATGCGTTCGCGGATCTCAGCATCACTTCGCGTGTCGGGCTCTTTTAGCCACACGTATGCCAGTAGCCGATCGTACCGGTCGCGTATCTCCGCGTCGGTCTCTAGCCACACCACGGATCCTATCGGCAGCGCGCGGGAAGTGTACGCGGAGGCTTCCTCGCCGTAGGGTTCGTGCTCGTTGGTCGACTCGGGTGTGTCGATGCCTATGAAGCGCACTTTCTCCTCGGCGCCCCCGTCCAGCTGAAACCACGCGGTGTCGCCGTCCGTATGACGGGTGACCACGGCGCGCGTCGTCTCGGAGGGCTCGGGATCCGGCGAGTTCGCGGTGCACGCACCAGTCGCGGCGAACACGAGTGCGACGAGGACGGCTACGAGTCGTCTGAGCGAGGTCTTGGACATGCGCATAGTGTAGCTGTATTCGGTCACGGAGTGGGTATCAAAACAGTGCAGGTGGTACGATTGTCCCTGCTCGTACACTACGAAACGGGGGAACATCACATGTCGTTCGATCCTTCTTCCGCGCGTTCATTCGCGGTCGTCACTGACAGCACTTCCGACATCGATCCGGCACTTGCTGCCCAGCGAGGGATCACGATCGTGCCGCTGCTCGTGAGTTTCGGTGAGGAGTCGTTCCTGGACGGCACGATCACGCAGCCGGAGTTCTTTGATCGTATGGGCAAGGCGCCTACACTGCCCACAACCTCGCAACCTTCAGTCGGTGCGTTCAACGAGGCCTACACCGCTGCGCTCGAAACCGCCGACGAGGTCATCTCGATTCACATCTCCTCGGCACTCTCCGGCACGATGGGATCCGCGACCCAGGCCGCCAGCGAGTTCGACGGGCGCGTGCATGTCTTTGACTCGCGCAATCTCTCATGGGGCTGTGCGCTGCAGGTGTTCGACGCCGTTGCGGCCGCCGATGAGGGACTGACGGCGGCACAGGCGCTCGAGCGACTCGAGTCAACGCGCACGCGCTCCAAGATGATCGTGGGCGTCGATTCTCTCGACAATCTCTCTCGCGGGGGACGCATTGGCAAGGTCTCCGCGTTCATGGGCTCGCTGCTCAATCTCAAGGTGACGTTCACGGTCGATGAGGACGGTGCGTTCGCCCCCGTTCATCGAAGCCGCGGTGAGAAAGCGGCCATCGCCGATACGCTCACGTGGGTCGACGAGCAGATGCAGGGTCATTCGTCGGCGATCTTCGCGGTAGGTCACGCTATGAGTCTCCCGCGTGCGGAGCGTATTGCTGAGCAGTTGGAGTCACGCTATGACGTCAAGGAGATGCACATCTACGAGGCCGGTACCGTCATCGCGACGCACACCGGCACGGTCTGGGGCGTTTCGCTTCTGCCGCTTTAGAGTGCCCCGCGCTGCCTCGTCGGTGGTACCATTGGTGAGTCCTGTGAAATCCCCTTGGAGGTCAGCATGCCGATTGAGACATCGTTCGACCCATCGTTCGCCGTGGTCACCGACAGCTCCTCTGATCTGGGACCGGATATCGTCGCGAGCAGCGGCGTCACGGTTGTCCCGCTCACCGTCAACTTTGGCAAAGACACGTACACTGACGGCGATCTCACGCAGGCGGAGTTCTTCGCCTTGATGGACGCGTCACCTGAGCTTCCCACGACATCCCTTCCTCCCATCGGCGTCTTCGTTGAGGCGTATGAGAAGGCACTCGAGACCGCCGACGAGGTCATCTCGGTGCACATCTCATCTCGACTCTCGGGCACCATTGAGTCGGCGCGCAAAGCTGCAGAGAAGTTCTCCGGTCGCGTACACGTCTTTGACTCTCTCAACCTCTCCTGGGGCTGTGGGCTGCAGGTTCTCGATGCAGCCAAGGCCGCCAAAGAGGGGATGACCGTCTCTGCTGCACTGGATCGTCTGGCTCGCACGCGTGACCGGGTCAAGATCATCGTGGGCGTCGATTCTCTCACCAATCTGGCCAAGGGTGGCCGGATTGGACGCGTGTCGTCCTTCCTGGGCTCCATGCTGGACCTCAAAGTGACCTTCACGGTGGGCTCCGATGGTGCGTTCGTCCCCGTGCATCGTGCGCGAGGCGAGAGGCGGGCGATCGCCCAGACGCTCGCGTGGGTCGATGAGCAGATGGGCGAGTCCAAGTCGGGCATCTTCGCCATCGGCCAGGCGATGACGCTTCCGCGTGCCGAGCGGCTTAGCGACACGCTCAAGGAACGTTACGAGGCGCTCGAGATGTACATCTACGAGACTGGTTCGGTCATCAGTACACACACGGGCACCGGATGGGGCATCATATTCCTCCCCACTGAGGTACGCTAGTGCCCGCACCTTGTACTCTTCTCCCAACTGGATCCGGGGTCACGCATGGCTGAGCCGACAACACTCGCAGAACGAATCCAAGCAACGAACGTCTCGCTCCGGGCCCGAGCATCTGCCGTTCAGATGCGGTCGCTCGATTGGTTCATAACCATCAACCTTGCGATGCTCATGACGGTTCGCTGGATTCAGGATGCCGAGTTCGCCTACTACATGATCGTCATGGCCGTGCTGCTTGTGATCTTGTGGCGCTGGTTGCGCCGGTTCGACTATTCGGCCGGGCTACTCGTCGCAGTAGAGATGGGCCTGTTCGCACACTTCGCCGGCGGTCTCATCTACTACGGTGCCGAAGGACTGCGACTCTACAGCCACATCTTCTGGGGCATACGGTTCGACAAGATCGTGCACGCGTACTCGTGCATGGTGCTCGTGTTCTTCACGTGGCGTTCGCTTCAAATGGCCGACGTGGAACTCAAGCCGGGTCTCATGTGGATGCTTCCCGTGTTCGCTCTGGGAGCAGGTGCGTTCTGGGAGATCGTCGAGTTCATGGCGGTCGTCAACATCGAGCTCACGGGCGTGGGCGACTATATCAACAACACCGGTGACCTCATCGCGGACTTCCTCGGCGCCATCGTGGCGACGCTCATCATCGCGATCCGCAGCGATCGGGCTGGGCGCAAGCGCGTGTAGCAGTCGATTGACTTAAGGACTCCCATCTCGCGACTCCTGTGGTTGGAGCGCGTTCGGATTCCAGTATGCCTGTCGTGACAGACTTCCCATGAGATCCATTGCCAAGCACCCCTGTTGATCCAACAGCAACGCCGATAACGGCGGGACGGGGGCGCGTCATGATGTACGCACGGAGTTTGGTCTCAAGGGTACTTTCGGTCGCGCTGGGAGTGGCTCTGGCGCTGATCCAGATCCCGGTGGCGGCAGGGGAGCGGGAGCCGCACACCGAGACGCTCATGCGACCGTTGAGCTTTGGTGCAACGGTCCAGAGGGCGCAGGGGCGCGATCGCTTTGCCACGTCTGTCGCATTGAGCGGGATGCGAGCTGACGTCGCCACCTGCGTGGTCCTCGCCTCGGGCCGGGACTTCCCTGACGCCTTGGTGGCCACGCCGCTCGCAACGGCACTCCACGCTCCGCTGCTGCTCACCGAGCCCGACGGTCTGCCCTCGGTTGTAACGGAGGAGATACGGCGTCTGGGGGCTGTGTCCGCGGTGATCATCGGCGGCGAGCAGGCGATCTCTACTGACGTCGAGAGGGATATTGCGGGGGCAGGTGTGCGACCCGAGCGAATCGAGCGCGTCGCTGGCGCCGACCGCTACGAGACCGCTGCAGTCGTGGCACGTCGTGTCGTCTCGGAAACTCGCGCATGCTCGGGGACTGTGCTGGCGTCCGGTGAACGATTCCCAGATGCACTCTCGGCGTCCGCCTTTGCCGGCGCCACGGCCCATCCCATCCTGCTTGCCCGACCCGGAGTTCTGCCGGTACCCACGGAAGAGGTGATCGACGAGCTGAAGCCGAGCACGACTCTCGTGGTGGGCGGCGAGCAGGCGATCTCCTCGGCAGTTGAGGCTCTTGTCCCGGATCCGACACGAGTCGGAGGCGGCGATCGCTACGAGACGGGCCGGCTCATCGCCGAGTACGCGTTCCTGCAGGGGGTTGGCTACGAGCGCGTCGCGATCGCGGTGGGCGATTCGTTCCCGGATGCGCTCTGCGCAGGTGCATGGGCCGCATCCGTGGGCGGACAGATCATACTCACCGACGGCGAGGTCGCGTCTGTCGGCGCGAGAGGTTTCTTCGCCGCACACGGCACATCCATCGACTCCATCGTCGTAGTGGGCGGCGCTCAAGTACTCAATGAATCCGTGGCGCACGAACTCGCGGGTGCCGCTCGCACGCGGCTCTCGCCGGACGTGGTGATGCTCGGGTATGGTGCGCGCAGCGCGCTCGAGACGATCACTCCGGATCGCAGGCGCATGCGGTTCGCCGGTCATGCGCCGGAGGTGCGTTCGCTCGTCGCATCCGACGTGTTGGTGGCGGGCCCCTGCCAGTCCGCACCGGACGGATATCTCGTGCGTGTGCTGCGTGTCGTGGACCACGGCGATTCGGTCTCAGTCGAGACGACCGCGGCGACACTGGCCGACGTGATCGTGCAGGGCTCCATCGACATCACGGGCAGCACGATTCCTCAGCCGCAGCGTGATTGTTCGCCTCTCGGGGTCGAGCCGAGCGCATCGATGGGCGCGGAGGTGGAGGTGCCGTTCGAGTCCTCGTTCTCCCGGTCAGGCGAGCCCGTCGAGGGCTGCGATGCGGCTGCTGTGGTCACTGTGGAGGGCTCCGCATGTCTCGAGGGTTCGTTCGCGCTCAGCGCCTCGTGGGGTCATCTCTACTACGAGAGCCACTGGTGGGGGCTCACCTCTGTCAGTGGATTGCAGAGCGTGACGTTCACCACGTACCTGCAGGAAGAGCTCAAGTTGGACATGCGTGCGGAGATGGAGGCGCAGTGGTCTGCCGACATCATCGATGCGGTTCAGGAGAGGTTGGGGCGTGAGCTCGGCGTACAGATCGGTTCCACCTGGTTCTGGGTGGGATGGGTACCGGTGAATCTCACCTTCTGTGCGCGTCCCATAGCAACGCTGGAACTACGGGCCGACGCCTCCGCAGAGCTGGGCTTCACGCAGCGTTCGTCGGCACTCTATGGACTGCGCTACGACTATGGCCTGGGCTGGCGTCCCATTCGGTGGGCGTGGAACGGTTTCGATGTGCGCGGTCCGGACCTAGGGGGATCTGTCGCGGCTGATCTGGAGGTCGGTGCCGTGTTGGACTGTCTGTTCTACAACGTCGCCGGGCCGTATTTCGGACTCAGTGGCACGTTAGGGGTCGACGCGGACACGACTGCCATTCCCTGGTGGACCACACGGGTGGACGTCCACGGTGTCTATGGGGGCAGGTTCGAGATCTTCGGGGCTGGGTCGGCGTGTGGCGGGAACGTGCTCTTCTACTCGCGCGTTCTGGATCAGGCCGACGGCGGGTTCGTGCCCGCATAGCACGTCGGCTACGGCGTGGGATTCAGAGGCTCATCACCGGCGAGCGGTGCGGCGATCTCATGGTCGCCGGAGATCACGCCCGTGGCGAGCAACGCCTCGCGATCGCGGTCTATCGCGCCCGCCTCGCGTAGGGCGAGGAGGGCTGCCGTAGCGGCCACGATGCCGCCGCCGATCATGACGCGTTGCACGCCAAAGGCCGCCGCAAGGGCCGGCGCGATCCCCAGAGGCAGCAGCTCGCCGGCGCGACGATGTACCTCGGCGATACCCATAACCCTACCAACCACCGCGTGCGGTGCATCCCGATGTATGAGCGTGCGCAGAAGTGGCTCCATGAGGCCGATCACCGAGGCCCAGACGAAGGCTCCGACCGCGATGATCCGCAGGTCGGCCGATCCGACGTAGAGAACGGTTCCCATTCCCACGCCGATCATGAACACGTTGAGCGCACGTGCGGTGATGTACTTCCGAGGAAGGCGCGCAAGCGAGGCGGCGCCCACCATGAAGCCCAGGCCGAAGAGGGAGTTCATATAGCCGACCGCCTCGATGCCGGTTCCGACCACGTCTCGGAAGAACAATGGCTCCAACGCACCGAACGCACCGAACGACATCCATACGATGCTGCCCATGAGCACGTAGTAGCGCACGTTGCGCAGGCCGTAGACGGTGCGCAGGCCCTCGACCATCTCAGAAAGCGGGTGTCGCGATTTGCCGTCTTCGACAGGGGCTCGTTCCGGCATTTTGAGTTGTACGGGGATCACGAGCAACGCGGCTATAGCAGAGGTCACCGCGTCCATGACGAATACCCAGTTGACATGGAAGAGGCTCACAATGATCGCACCCACGGCCGGACCCACGGCAAAAGCGAGCGAGCCCGCTCCCTCTATCCACGAGTTGACGCGTTTGAGGTCGTCGTCGGATCCCACCAGATACGGCGCGAACGTGGCCCCTGCCGTCACAACGGGTGCACCCAGGAACGCCCAGATGCCTGAGACCATGGCGACCTGTGTGACGGTCTGCGTCATGGCGAACGCCAGTGCGGCGGGGATGAACAGGACTTCGGCGGTCATGAGAACTCTGCGCGGACCATGGCGGTCGACCATGACGCCTGCGACCATACTGCCCAGGATCGACGAGACGCTGATCGTGAACATGATTGCGGCGAGCGCTGTCGGTCCGGCTCCCAGATCGAACGCGGCTTTTCCCCACACGCCAATAAAGAACGCCGCCTCGCTGCCCGAGCGGGACAGAAAGCGCGCTGCGATGATCCGGTACATGTCTCCGGTGCGATTCACAATGAGTCCGCTATTCGGTGGTTTCGGCGGCGACAACACGATCGCGGCCTGCGTCCTTGGCTCTGTAGAGGGCGCCATCGGCACGCGCGAGTAGCTCATCGCAGTCGTTGTCGGTATCGCGCAGTGTTGAGACTCCCGCGCTGATGGTCACGAGCAGCGCTATGCCCTCCGGCGAATCGAACGTGGCGGAGCGCACGCGATCGATGATGCGTTGGGCAAGCAGGAGCGCGTCGTTCTCATTCGTGTCCGGCGCGATCACCAGGAACTCCTCGCCGCCGATGCGTCCGAGTGTGTCGTAGTTGCGAACGGTGTCGGACATGAGTGCACCAAGCTCGTGTAGAACGGAGTCGCCTGCCGCGTGGCCCAGCGTGTCGTTGATCGACTTGAAGTGATCGATGTCGAGCTCTATCAGGCTCAGTGAGGATCCGCTGCGCCGTGAACGAGCGTATTCGTCGCGCAGATGATGCATGGCGGCAGAACGGTTGGCGAGACCCGTGAGCTCATCGGTGATAGCCATGCGTTCCAGGCGACTGTTCGCATCGCGGATCTGTTGCCACAGCCGACCGATGGCCCACTGGCTCGAGCCGATGCCCGCGATCAGGGTCAGGATCGCGAACCCCGCGAGTATGAATCCGGTTCGACGTAGTTGCGCATCGGCATCGGCGATGGGGATTGAGATGCTGACGCCGCCTTCGGTGTCGCCGGCTGTGTACCGCTCGTGGGTGTGACACTCGGTACATGTGTCGTCCACCGCGAGTGGCTGCATGTAGCGATATACGTCCTGAGCCCCCGACCTGTCGAACGTTTCGCTCCAGGTCGCTCCGTCCTTGAACGCGACGAGCGACTCAAGCTCCCACTCGTCCGGCAGATTCTCAGGGTTCGAGGCCTCGTCACCGGTGAGGTGGAAGGTGACGCCGCTGTCCTCTTTGGTGAATTCGGATATCTCGCGCGTCATTGCAGCTGGGTTGCGCAGGGTGAGTTCGTCGCCGTCCACGGTGGTGGTGTTCGCGGAGATTCCCAGATCGGTGAGATAGGGGTTGGTCAGTGCTCCGTGCGATTTGGAGACCCATGTGCCGCCATATTGAGAGTTCCATGCACGTGTGTGATAGATGAGATTAAAGTATGAGGCGCCTTGATCACGTAGCGATTCTTGCTGCAGATTCTCGGATTGGAAATAGACTCCGGTGAATATACTCACCGTGTAGATGACGATCAGGATGATGAGTTGGACGCGGAATGCCCTCACCTTGCGCTCGGTGAGGCGTGCGAGTCCTGTGATGTAGTACGTCGAGGGCATAGTGATGGCTCCTGTTCGTCTCTGGCAAGAATAGCATCCGAGCTGCTTCGAGTGCTCCGACACACGCAGTGCGACCTGCGTTATCCTCATGGTGTCCATGGGATTGGGAGGTGGCGGTAGTCGTGCCCGTACTGACGCGCTTCAAAGGGTGTCTCCTCGGTCATGCCGTGGGAGATGCACTTGGTGCGCCCGTCGAGTTCATCGCGCGCGACATCATCCTCGCCACTCATGGCGCCGACGGCATCACCGACATGCAGCCCTGGCACACGGAGAACGCTGCGTTCCGCAAGGGCAGTTGGACCGACGACACCCAGATGATGCTCGCGACTGCCCAAGGCATTCTGGATGCCGAGGAGAGCAGTGAAGCGGGGCTCGAGGGGGCTGTCCTGAAACACGCCGATCCGAGAGAGGGTGTCGCGGAGCGATATCTCGATTGGGTCGCTACGCAAGATGATCCCGCTCACCAGCGCTATCCGGGCGCCACGTGCCTTGAGGCGCTGCGTTCAGGGACGATCGGTTCCATGTTCGAGCCCATCAACGACCGCAAGGGTGCGGGCGGGATCATGAGAGTGGCGCCCGCCGGGCTCGCGTACCCACCGGAGCGTGCGTTCGATCATGCCGCGGAGTTCGCCTCCGTGACCCATGGGCATCCCACGGGATATCTGGCTGCCGGATTCTACGCGGATGTGATCTCGCGTCTCGTCACGGGAGTGACCGTTCCGGAGGCCATCTCGGACACACGGGAGTACCTCGTCGGCTTCGACGATTCTCTGGAGACCCAACATGCGGTCGATCTGGCCGTGGAACTCTACATGTCCGACGAACCCGTGCAGCGCGGTATCGAGCGTATCGGTCAGGGTTGGGTGGCCGAGGAGGCGTTGGGTATATCGCTGTTCTGCGCCCTCAACTCGCCACACGACTTTGCCACCGCGACGCTCAGCGCGGTGAACATCACCGGGGACAGTGACACCACCGGTGCGCTCACCGGTGCGCTGCTTGGGACCATGCTGGGCGAGAGTTCGATCCCGGGAAGCTGGCTCATGGTGCTGGAACGGCGAAGTGAGATCTCGGCTCTTGCGGAGCGACTTCATGAACTCTGGAGATCGTTCGGATGAGGGCCTCGAATATCGTGTGCGGCGTGGTAGCCGTTCTGTTCATGGCCCTGCTCGCGGGGTGTGCGGAACCGGTCGCTCGCAGTGCGCCGGAGCTCGATCTTGCTGCAGACGTCACGTCGGACACGATGGGGCTGCCGGAGTTCGTCGCCACGGGCGAGCCGTTCGATCCGGTCGCCGATCCGCTCATGGACGCGGAGCCTGAACCGCTGGATCTTTTTGATGCCGATCGGGCCATGGTGCACGTGCGTGCGCTCGCCGACGGGGTTGGCAACAGGCCCGCCGGCAGCGAAGCCGAGCGTGAGGCTGCCGCCTATATCGCCGATCAGCTCGTCTCATGGGGCTACACACCTCGGTTTGAGGAGTTTCCGCTGCCCAACGGGCTCACCAGTCTCAATGTCGTCGCTGAGCGACCGGGCACATCGGATACTCGCTTTGTTCTGGGCGGGCATTTTGACACCAAGTCTCCGTCTCCCGGAGCCAATGACAACGGAACGGGGGTCGGAGTCGTGCTCGAGATCGCCCGGTTGCTTTCGGAGAGCGATCCGGTAGCCACGATCGAGTTCGCCTTTTTCGGCTCCGAGGAGCGTATAGACGCTGATCCGGATCATCATCATTACGGTTCACGTGCGCGGGTCGCTGCGATGTCCGCACAGGATATGCAGGCGACAGCGGGCATGATCAGCGTCGATATGATCGGATGGGGCCCGGACTTTCACGTGCGTACGATGCGCAAGGGGCCGCAGAGTCTTTCGGATGATCTTCTCGCATATGCGCGGGAGCGCGAGATCGCTTGCACGTTCAAGTTGGATCCAGGCTCGACCGGCTGGAGCGATCACGAGGCGTACGAGCTTGCGGGTATACCCGCAGCCTGGGTTGAGTGGCGCGATGATCCCACGTACCATACGGTCGGCGATACGGCGGCGCACGTTCGAGTGGATCGGGTCGACGTCGCGGGAGAGCTCGTGTGGGGGTACGTGCAGGGGCTCGACGCGGAGAGGTTGGCCGGTCTGTGAGGGAGTGGGAAGTGCGAGACGTTCAGAAGGATTCGCCCAGTGCGCTGTTCACGGATCTCTATCAGCTCACCATGGCTCAGGGCTACTGGCATGCGGGCATCGCCGACACGTCGGCCTGTTTCCACCTGTTCTTCAGGTCCAACCCCTTCGGTGGCGGCTACTCGCTCAACTGTGGCTTGCAGCAGGCCTTGGAGTATCTCGACGGACTGACGTTCACTCGGGGTGATGTTGACTATCTCGCCCAGCAGATGGGACCGGACGGCCTGCCACTTTTCGGTCCTGAGTTCCTGGAGTGGCTACTCGCGCTTGAGTTCAAGCTCGATGTCGATGCGATACCCGAAGGGACCGTCGTGTTCCCCAGGGAACCGCTCGTGCGGGTCACCGGTCCCATTGCTCAGTGTCAGCTCGTGGAGACGGCGCTGCTCAACATCATCAACTTCCAGACCCTCGTTGCCACCAAGGCATCGCGCGTGTGTGTTGCAGCGCAGGGCGACGCGGTGATCGAGTTCGGCCTCAGGCGCGCCCAAGGTCCGGACGGTGGTCTGTCGGCCAGTCGCGCGGCATACGTGGGAGGCTGCGTGGGAACGTCCAACACGCTCGCCGGTCGCGTACATGGGATCCCCGTGGGCGGAACACACGCCCATAGTTGGGTCATGGCCTTCGAGAGCGAGATCGAGTCGTTCGAGGCCTACGCCCAAGCGATGCCCAGTAACTGCACGTTCCTCGTGGACACCTACGACACGCTCCAAGGTGTCCACAACGCCTGCGATGTGGCGGGTCGCCTGCGGGAGCGGGGATCGGAGATGGTCGGTATTCGGATCGACTCCGGTGACCTTGCATGGTTCAGCCGACAAGCCCGCGAGATCCTAGACGCACGCGGTTTTCCGCAGGCTGTCATCGTGGCCAGCAATGAGCTGGATGAGCACCTGATCACCAGTCTCAAGGACCAGGACGCGGCGATCGATGTCTGGGGCGTGGGCACCAAACTCGCCACCGCGTTCGATCAGCCTGCGTTGGGCGGGGTTTACAAGCTCGCTGCGATCCAGGGACCCGAGGGAACGTGGGAGCCGCGCATCAAGGTGAGCGAGCAGACGGTCAAGGCGACGACTCCGGGACTCTTGGGTGCTCGACGGTATATGCTCGCAGGCGTACCGGTCGGGGACATGGTGTACGACGTGCGTACTCCGCCTTCACCGCAAGCCATCATGATCGATCCAGCTGACCCGACGCGTCGCAAATCGTTCTCTCACGAGACCGAGCCGATCGACCTTCTGACTCCCGTGATGCGTGCCGGCGTCGTGGTATACGACATGCCGGAGCTGACAGCGATCAGGGATCGTGCGGCCCAGGCGGTCGCATCGCTCGATGCTGGGCACTTGCGGTTCCTCAATCCTCACAGCTATCCGGTCGGCCTGGCGAGTGATGTGCACGACCTGCGAACCGAGCTGATACTCAAGGCGCGCGGCGTCACTGACTAGCGCGCGCTGGCGCGTGGGTGGCATGGCCGACGAAAAGCACGTGCGGGGCATGAACGTATCACCGAAGGAAGGACGACTGATCGTGGACGCACTCATTCTGGTCGACATCCAGAACGACTTCATGCCCGGAGGCGCGCTTCCTGTGCCCGACGGCGATGCGGTGGTTGCGGCAGCCAACGCCCTCATCCCCGGCTTCGGCCTTGTGGTCGCGACACAGGACTGGCATCCGTCAGATCACGGCAGTTTTGCGGTCAACCACGAGGGATATGAAGTGGGCGACGTGATCGATCTCGTGGGTGAACAGCAGATCCTCTGGCCCGCACATTGCGTGCAGGGCACGCCGGGTGCGAGTTTCCACTCGGCGCTGGATGTGGCGGGAATCGATCACGTGACGCGCAAGGGGACGGACCCGGGGGTCGACAGCTACAGCGCATTCTTCGACAACGCGCACAGACGCTCGACCGGGCTGGAGGATTTCCTCAGGGCGCGCGACGTGGGCCGTGTCGTGATCTGCGGTCTGGCCACTGATTACTGTGTGAAGTTCACAGCCTTGGATGCGGTTGATCTCGGGCTGGATGTCACGGTGTTGGTGAGCGGTTGCAGAGCAGTGAATATTGCTCCCGGCGACGGCGATCGTGCGCTCGATGAGATGCGAGACGCGGGTTGTCGGCTCGTCCGGACACTGCTGACCTAAGAAAAGTTAACTACCGTTCAGCATCCGAAATCTCTCGTTGAGATATTCTCCCAACCGTTCATCCTCGATTATCTGTCGAGTGTCGATTGCCTCTGGTCGACTGTGATATGTGTCACTAGACTTTGCTCGGCGCGTGCCGACACTATCAGTAGCGACGGTTCACGTGTGTCGCGCTCTATTCAGGGGATTGCCGCTTGAGGTGAGGTGGGGGAGTGTACGAGAAGGCCGTTATATGCACGGATCTGTCTGCGGATTCTGACGCGCTGCTCGGCTGCATCCCGCGTTTCCAATCGCTGGGCCTGCGGTCCGCGGTCCTCACCCACGTGGTCGACATCTTCTCACCTTCTGTGGAATCCCAGGATTCGGATGGGTGCGATGCGGCGTTTCAGCGCCAGGTGCAGACGCTTGAGAAACAGGATGTCACCGTCTCGGTGGATATGCCCCTGGGTCACGCCGCATTCTCGTTGGATGAGGTGAGTCGCCGACATGAAGCCGGACTCATTATCGTTGGCTCTGAATCGACGGGGTGGTTCGGTGCCCCGTTCGCTGCCTCTACTTCATCCGATGTGACCAAGTTCAGCCGCACGCCGGTCCTGCTCGCTTCGGCGAAGGCTGTTCAGCAGGAGTTTGTGGAGGGTAGCCCGGAGCTGCTGGACAATGTTCTTTATGCTACTGATTTCTCCGACACGGCCGAGCAGGCTTTCGAGCATCTCGCTCATGCGGTGAAGATGGGCGCCAAGAACATCACACTGCTGCACGTGCAGGACACGGATGTTCTCAACAGCGTACCCGAGAGTTGTGCGACGGAGTTCGATCGTAGAGATGCCATTCGCTTGCTCAAGGTCCGAGACCGTTTGGCGAAGTACGGCACGTGTGAGATCTCGTGTGAGGTGGTCAACGGGAGGCCGTCAGAGGAAGTGAGTCGCCGCACCGCCGATGGCAAGTACACGTATGTCGTGCTGGGAAGTCACGGGCGCAGCTACCAGGCGGAAGGTCCGCTCGGTGGCGTGAGTGACGCGGTGATCAGGTATTCCGTCGTGCCGGTTCTGCTCGTTCCCTCACCTGGTATTGGGACGCTGCCCGCGTAGGTCTCCACCCCGGGCGCGAATCTCCTCGCCCGATCAGAACAGATCGGTGATGGACTCCATGACGTTGGCGGCATGATCCATGCGCCAATCCTCGAGCGAGAGATAGAAGGGCGGGTTGAATACCAGCCCCATCGCCTTGGCGAGCTCGATCATCTCATTCAGCAGATGGTCGCTGTCCACGATCACGTCGATGAGAGCGGGAGTCACGTAGTCATCGCTGATAGGGACCGGAGACCAGTAGATGGGCTTGCCCTCTGACCGGATGATTATGTCGAGCACCAGGTTGCCCGCCGTGGTGACGGTGAGATCGATGCCGTCGGCTAGCGTGCGCATCATCACGGCCCGGTCCTTGGTCAGATGGGCGGCGCGAAGCAGCACGTCCTCGTCGACCGCCATCTCAAATGGCGACGAGGGGAGTTCCTTCAACACCTCGCGAAGGTTCATCACCGTGACCAAGGTCTTCTCCGGCACCTTGCCTTGAAGGAGTTCGAGCGCGAAGTTCGCCTCAATGAGCGAGGTCGAGTTGAGCAGCGCACGCACAAGGTCGCGACTCTCAGAGTGATAGTGAGTCCTGATGGAGTGAAGACTTGAGGTGGCTGTGAGCATGCGTGTCGGCCTGTTCGCGTGGATGCGGGTATGCGAGATGGGGCGGACTGACGACGGTGAGGGGTGCAGTTGTCCGCTCTATGATTCTCGGCATCCGAGGGCCTGGGGATTAGTGTCGGATGTCAGGCGGTCGCCATTGGGGTGTGGAAGGTAAGCTCGCCTTCAGCCAGCCACGATACGAGTCCCCGCTTCGCCCGCGAGGGCGTTCTGCAGCGACTCGGCCGAGCAGATCACCGTGGGATTCCCCGTCTGTCCGGTGAAGGTGACGGCAGCTTCGATCTTGGGCGCCATGGTGCCTGCCGAGAATTCATCACTGTCCAGGAGCGCCTGTGCTTCCGTCACGGTGAGTTCGGCGAGCCTTCTCTGGGAGGAGGTTCCCCAGTCGGCGTAGACCGCATCGGCCTCCATGATGATCGCCAATAGATCGGCATCGATACACGTGCCCAGCAGAGCGCTCGCCCGGTCCTTGTCCACGACCGCATCGATGCCTCGTTCCAGTCCCGATTCATCTCGGAGCGTTGGGACTCCGCCACCACCGGCTGCGATCACAATCGTTCCCCGCTCGGCCAGGCGCGAGATCTCCTGGGCTTCGACCAGTTCGACAGGGGCAGGCGAGGGGACGATCCGCCGTGAACCGCGACCGGGTTCATCGGCGAAGCTCCAGCCTTGCTCTTCGGCGAGCCTGGCCGCCGTTTCGGCAGAGTAGAAAGGGCCGATAGGCTTGCTTGGTGTGCCGAAGGCGTCGTCATCCGAGTCGACTATGACGCTCGTGACCATAGCGATCACGCCGCGTTGAACGTCGAGCATGCTGAGTTGATTCACGAGCGCGGTGCGAAGCATATAGCCTATGCCGCCCTGCGAGTCGGCGCCTGCGATGTAGAGGGGCATGGGGCTCACGAGGTCGCGCGCGAACTCGCTGCGGAGAAGGATGTTGCCCACGATCGGTCCGTTGCCATGGGTGAGCACGATGTGATGACCTGCGCGAGCGAGTTGTGCCACGGGAGCCATGGCCGTATTCGCGTGCTCCTGCTGCTGTTCCACGGTACCGATCTCACCCCGTTGGATGAGTGCGTTCCCTCCCACGGCCACCACGAGTCGGAGTGGTGTGATCGCGGTCTGGAGGTCGGTGTCATGCGCTGGTGTCAGGTTCGTATCCATGGGTCGATAGTAGCCCTTCGTCATACACGTATGACAGACATGATTTTCGACGAGGCCCTTTGGGTGCGTGCATAGGTGGGCCCGAGGTGTAGAATCGCTCACGTGTATCGGTTGGACTCTCCCCGTATCGGAAGGTAGTGCATGATGGCCACGAAGGTCGTGACAGACAGCACATCATATCTCTCGTCGGAGATGCGCGATGAGTTCGACATCCGCACCGTCTCCCTCGCGGTCAATTTCAGTGATGGCGCGTATTTCGAGGAGGATGTCGAGGTCGGCTGGTTCTACAAGAAGATGGCGTCTTCCGGTGAGGTCCCCACATCCTCACAGCCTTCAGTCAAATCGCTCGTCGATGCATTTGAGAAGCCGGTGGCTGCGGGCGATGAAGTCGTGGGCGTTTTTCTCTCCTCGGCTATGAGCGGTACACATCACACCGCGCTCATCGCTCGGGACATGGTGCTCGAGAAGTATCCTGATGCTCGTATCGAACTCGTGGATTCGCGTTCGAACTGCATGGAGCTCGGCATGGCCGTACTCGCAGCCGCTCGTGTGGCTCGCGATGGGGGCTCCGCACAAGAGGCGGCCCAAGCTGCCGAAGCGACGGTGCTCCGGACTCGTTTCCTGTTCGTGCCCCACGAACTCACGTATCTCAAGAAAGGTGGGCGTATCGGCGGCGCGTCAGCGCTCGTCGGCGCGCTTCTGCAGATCAGGCCGATCCTCACGGTCGCTCACGGAGAAACGGACGTCTTCTCCAAAGTGCGCACCAAGAAGCGTGCGATGGACGCGATCGCAAAGGCGTGCGAGGCTGACATCGCCGAGAAGGGTTTCGTGGACGCAGTCGTGCACCACATCGATGATGAGGACGAAGGTCGGCTGCTGGTCGATCTGATCGAGCCAGTGATAGGAATGAGACCGCCTCTCGTACCGCTCGGCCCGGTGATCGGTCTGCATGTGGGACCGGGCACGGTGGGCCTCGTGTATCAGACTGACAAGGAGATGAATAAGTGACCGACACGGCCCCGGTAGCTGTGCCTGCCGATGAAACATCCCGCATCGCGCCCAAGGTGGCGCTCATAGCCGATTCATGTTGTGACCTGCCGGTCGAGCTGCTCGAGCGGTATGACATCCACACCCTGCTGTTCCCGTATGTGACGGACGGAGTCGAGTACATCGATGACTTCGGCCAGACCACGAGTCATGCGGACTTCTATCGCTCCATGGAAGAAGGCAAACAGCCCACGACCACTCAGATCCCGCTGCGCTCATATCTCGATGTCTATCGAGGTCTCGCCGAGCAGGGCATCCCGGCGGTCCATCTGTCGTTCTCGTCGGCGCTGTCCGGCACGTATGAGACCGCGCTGCGTGCGCGCGACATGGTGCTGGAGGAGTTCCCCGACGCCCGTCTGGAGATCGTTGACTCGTTGCGTGCCTCCACCGCCGAAGGGCTGATGGTCCTGGAGGCCGCCCGATACATCGAGCGGGGATACTCCCTCGACGAGCTCGTCGCTTGGATGCTCGCCGAACGACTCTCTTATCGCGGGTACTTCACGTTGGCCACGTTGGAGCATCTTCGTCGTGGCGGGAGGGTGTCGGATGTCGCCGCTACCGCAGGTGCGGTTCTCGATATCAAGCCTATCCTGCACATCGATGATGAGGGCCAACTCAAGATCGATCGCACGGTGCGCGGCCGCAAGAGGTCGCTGCGCATGCTCGCCGACACGGTCGCGAAACGGATCGTGGATCCGGAGTCGCAGACCGTGGCCATCGGCCATGGTGATGCCGAGGAGGACGCCCTGCGACTGCGCGATCTCGTCGCCGAGCGCGTCGATGTGAAGGAGTTCGTGTTCCTGCAGACCGGCCCGGTGATCGGTTCCCACACCGGACCGGGTATGGTCTCCGTGGTGTTTCGGAATCAACCCACCCCCCGATAGGAGAGAACGATCATGAAGGTGCTTGCAGTCAACGGGTCGGCACGAAAAGGCGGCAACACCGCGATCATGCTCGAGGCCGCGCTCGCACCGCTGCGCGCTGCGGGTATCGAGTGCGAACTCATTGAGCTCGGTAAGGAGCGGGTCGAAGGCTGCAGGGCCTGTGGCGCCTGCAGCAAGAAGAAGGACCGCAAGTGCCATGGTCGCGATGACTTTGGCAACACGGTCATCAAGAAGATGGACCAAGCCGACGCCGTTCTGCTCGGCTCGCCGGTCTACTTCGCCGACGTGACCGCCGAGATGAAGGCGCTGATCGATCGTGCGGGGTACGTGGCGCGCGCCAACGGAGACATGTTCGCTCGCAAGCCGGGCGCCGGCGTGATCGCCGTGCGCAGGGCGGGGTCCGTGCACGCTCTCGACACGATCAACCACCTGTTCCTCATCGGCCAGATGCTGATCGTGGGATCGCACTACTGGAACATGGGCTTCGGCGGCGCCAAGGGTCAGGTCGCGGAGGACGAGGAGGGTCTCGACACCATGCGCATCCTAGGCGAGAACATGGCGTGGTTGCTTGGAAAGCTTCACGCGTGAGTCTGTTGCACGCCGATACCGCGCTCGCTGCGCGTATTGACGGGCACACCGCGCTCGACATTGCGCGCATGGCCGAGGCGGCGGCTGATCTCTTCCCCGACAGGCAGTCGGCGTGGATCGAGGTTGCCGGGGGTCGCGCAGGCTACGCTTGGAAGGGCGCGCCGTTCAACTGTGCGTCCGGATTGGGCTTTGAGCGTGCGGTCACGGAGGAGGACTTCCTGCGGATCGAGGATTTCTACGCCGAGCGTGGCGAGGGAACCACGATCATCACCTGTCCGCTGGCCCACCCATCGCTTCTGACGCTGTTGGGCACACGCGGATACGTTCCTCTGGACATGGAGAACGTGCTCGTGATGTCGCTTCAGGATGGCGTTCCGCCTGAGGCCGAGGGCAACATGGGCCCGGGACCTGAGGTCGAAGTCCATGTCTGTGCCGACGACGAGCGCGATGACTGGGCTCGTATCGCCGCAGAGGGTTTCGCGGACGACCTGGAGCCCACGCAGGCCGAGTACGACACTGGGTTCATGGTGGCGCATCGTCCCGAAGCGATACTGCTGCTCGCCACGGTCGATGGAGAGCTCGCTGGTACCGGTGAGGTTCTCACGGGCGGTGGTGTCGGCTATCTTTCCGGTGATGCGACGCTGTTACGTTTTCGGGGAAAAGGAGTGCAGACGGCGCTCCAGCGTGAGCGTCTCCGCATTGCGGCGCAAGCCGGATGCGACATCGCACTCACTGAGTCGAAGCCGGGAAGTCCGTCGCAGCGCAATCAGGAGCGGCGAGGGTTCCGAGTCGCGTACACTCGATTCGAGGTGCATCGTTCGCTGTAGGCGAACCGAACGTAGGGGGAGTACGTATGCTTGATCTCCAACAGACCACAGTCGCCTTCATCGGCACTGGCGTGATGGGCGCATCCATGGCCGGTCACCTCATGGACGCGGGTTGTTCGCTCGTGGTCCACAACCGAACGCGCGCGAGGGCCGAAGCACTCATCGCTCGCGGTGCCACATGGGCTGAGAGTCCTGGTGTCGCGGCCGCCGCCGCCGACGTCGTGATCACCATCGTTGGCTATCCCGCCGATGTTGAGGCGGTGTATATGGACGAGGGCGGCATTATCGAATCAGCGCGCGAAGGTGCGTATCTCATCGACATGACGACTTCGTCACCGGCTCTCGCGGTGCGGATCGCCGGTGCTGCGTCCCAGCGTGGCATGCATGCCTTGGATGCACCGGTCTCAGGCGGTGACGTCGGCGCCCGGAATGCGAAGCTCACGATCATGGTGGGCGGGGATGCTTCGGCGTTCGATGAGGTCGAGCCCTTGTTGCGGGTGATGGGCCCCAATGTGGTGCTTCAGGGTCCGGCGGGTGCGGGGCAGCACACCAAGATGTGCAATCAGATCGCCATTGCCTCGACCATGATGGGAGCGGTCGAGTCGCTTGCCTACGCCCGGAAGGCAGGACTCGATCCCGCACGTGTGCTCGAAAGCATCGGTGCGGGCGCGGCAGGCAGCTGGACGCTCACCAATCTCGTACCGAGAATGATCGCGGGTGACTCAGCACCCGGTTTCTATGTGAAGCACTTCATCAAGGATATGGGCATCGCGATCTCGTCGGCATATGAGATGGGCTTGGAGCTTCCGGGACTCGATCTCGCGAAAGGACTCTACGAGCATCTTGCCGAGCTGGGCCATGCCGACAGCGGAACGCAGGCACTCATCGAACTCTACCGATAAGGGGAAGCTTTCATGGAGACAGTGTGGACGGTGGTGGGCGGAGCCGCGGGGCTCGCTCTGGGGATCATAGGCGGGTTCAAGATCGGGGCGCTCGTGCAGGAGAGGTCCGGTTGGTACTACTGGACACTCAACATCGTCGCGATGGTCGTCGGTGTCATGATCACGACCGTTGGACTCGCATACGCGTGGGGATGGCTCTCGGTCGGCGGCATGGGACTCATCGCAGGCAGCTTCACCGGACTCAAGTACGGTTATGGCAAGAGCGTCGGCTTGTGGCGCGTTCACGATACCTGGATGCGCACGGACGAGGACATGCGCAACTGAGGTTCATCACAGCGGCACCTGCCGTTCACAACTCCTTCATACCTCGTGAGCATACTCATGGATAGAACGACCGTCTGAGTTACCTGACATATATTCCGATGAGTTGCACACGGAGGTGTGAACGATGAAGAACAAAGCTCCTGTATGGGTTGTCGTCGGTCTGGTCGCTGGACTGACTCTGGGTAGCATTGGAGTGGCGTCGGCTGCCCCGGTAGCCGATCCGGCCACTGGCGAGCCTATGGGCTTCGGACTACGGATGGGAACTGCCATTCGCGATGCTGGCGCTCGTATGGTGGACATCCTGGCCGACTTGACCGGACTCGATCTCGAAGAGGTCACCGATCGTCGTGCCGCTGGCGAGTCTGTCGCCGATATTGCTGAGAGCGAGGGCGTGGATGTCGCTGACGTGGTCGGAGAGGCGACCAGTGTGCGTGAGCAGATGCTCGACGAGCGCGTTGCCGACGGAACGATCACCGCTGAGGACAAGGACGCCATCCTCGAGCAGATGAATACGCGCATGAATGAGCGCGTTCAGTCGACTGACGCCGGCACGTGTGGCGAAGGCGGCAGGGGCGGTGGCCGCGGTGGCATGGGCGGCGGCGGTCGCGGTGCCGGTGGCATGGGCGGTGCCGGATGCGGCGCCCCGGTAGTGGATTCGAGCGCAGCAGCTCCGGTCACGTTCTAGGACTGAACCGAAGTTCGATCGAGTCGATTGCATCGACTGATACGACAGAAGGGCGGGCCCACAAGGGTCCGCCCTTCGTTTGCTCTGCGGGGGAGGGGATGACTGCTGGGGTTCAGTCGGTGATGCCCAGCGCTTCCACGAGGAGGGCCCGATCGAAGTCGACGATGATCTTTTCGTCGATCTCAAAGGTGGGCGTGTGGATGTCCCCGTTGTTCATGGCTGCGACCTTCTCGCGCAGGTTCAGGCTCGTGGAGATATCGATGTCGGTGTAGGGGACGTCGTGGTGCTCCAGCCAGACCCGGGCTCGCGCACAGTCGGGGCAGAACGGCATACAGTACATGCTCACGTTGGGTTGCGACGACATCGATTCCTCCCAGAGGTTATACGTACGTCTCTCACTTGATATACCCCTGCAGCGGCTGTCAGCCCGCGGTGGTACCATCCTTCTAGATAACGTATCGGCGCCACGCGGGTTCAGTTTCGCGGAGAAGCGCCTATTCACAAGGGGGAACCATGCCCGACGAAGCACATTCACTCGCGGTCTTCATTGATTTCGAGAACCTGGCACTTGGCGTTGAGAAGAATGCCAATCGTTCACGATCAAAGAAGCGAGTGGAAGTCCTGGACATGGGTCGCGTACTCGAGCGTCTTGTTGAAAAGGGCAAGATCGTAGCCAAGCGCGCCTATGCGGACTGGGGTCGCTTTCAGAACTACGTGACCCCGCTCCACGAACTCGGTATCGAGCTCATGGAGATTCCGGAGCGCGGTGTCACAGGCAAGAACTCCGCCGACATCAAGCTGGTGGTCGATGCCATGGAACTCAGCTACGCCAAGGAGCACATAGACACCTTCGTCATCGTGTCGGGCGACTCCGATTTCACGCCGCTCGTGGGCAAGCTCAAGGAGAACGGCAAGTCCGTCATCGGGCTTGGCATGAAGGACTCCACCAGTGATCTTCTCGCGACCAACTGCGATGAGTTCATCTACTACGAGGATCTTGGTGTTGCCAAAGGTGCACCTGCGCTGGGTGACAAGGTCACCAAGAAGCAGCGTCCGGCGTACGACCTCCTGTTCGAGACGATCGAGGCGCTACAGCGTGAGAATGTGGATGCCATGCACAGCTCGCTCGTGAAGGACACCATGAAGCGCAAGCAGCCGTCGTTCACTGAGTCCAACTACGGGTATCGTTCGTTCACGCAGCTGCTCGAGGACGTACAGAAGCGCGGTTTCATCACGCTGCGCAAGGACCAGCGCTCCGGAACGTATGTGGTCGAGGGTTTCTCCGGAGAGAAGTAGGCGTCGACTCCTGTGATACCGTGACGCCATGAATGATCTCACCTTCTTCGCAACCTGCCCGCGTGGTATCGAGGGCCTGCTCGCGCACGAGCTTCGCTCCTTCGGCCTCGACGGCGTACACCAGTTGCGCGCTGGAGTCGCATTCACCGGGCCTTTGGAGTCCGGATATCGCGCATGCCTCTGGTCGCGACTCGCCGCTCGCGTTCTACTGAACCTCACGTCGGTTCCCGCTGGCGACCCAGATGAACTCCACGCCGGTGTCATGGCCATGCCATGGGAGGATCATCTCTCGGTCGACGGCACACTCGCTGTCGACTTCACGTCGGCTCGTTCGCCCATCACGCACACTCACTATGGAGCACTGCGGGTCAAGGATGCGGTCTGCGATCGCTTTCGCGATCGTGAGGATCGCCGTCCCAGCGTGGACACGGAAGCTCCGGACGTGCGCATCAACGTGCTCGCTCGGTCGCGCGACGCGGTCATCTCAATAGACCTTTCGGGTACCGCCCTGCATCGTCGTGGATATCGCGCAGATCGCGTGCAGGTCGAAGCACCGCTCAAGGAAAACCTCGCGGCTGCCGTGCTGCTTCACGCAGGGTGGCCGTCCATCGCCGCGCGTGGCGGTGGATTCGTCGATCCCATGTGTGGATCGGGCACGTTGGGCATCGAGGCTGCATGGATCGCGGGAGATGTCGCACCTGGGTCAATGCGCGAGCAGTGGGGTTTCTCCAAGTGGCTCGGTCACGACCGGGATCTCTGGTATCGCCTAGGCTCGGAAGCCGAGGAGCGTGCCGATGCCGGACGTGTGAACATTCCGCCGATCCTGCTCTCCGATCACGATCCTCGGGCCATAGGAGTCGCTCGTGACTGCATCGAGCGCGCTGGCCTCACGGGCATTGTTTCTGTGACAGGTGCCGATCTGACCGAGATGCGGCCTCCGGCGACGGGCCCCGCTGGGCTCGTGGCGGTCAACCCGCCGTACGGTGAGCGTCTGGGTGAGCGCGAGGACGTGCGTATGCTCCATGAGCGACTGGGGCAGACGTTGCGGACATCGTTCCCGGGCTGGAGAGCAGCGGTGTTCACGGCGGCGATCGATCTCATCCCACGTCTGGGAGTTCCCGTGCGCGAGACTCACGAACTCTACAACGGACGCATTCCCACGAGTGTATTCGTGCTCGACGTACCGGGTACGGGTCATGACGATACGCGGCGTGACGACACAGGTCGTGACGGCACAGGGTCTGTGCCCGAGTCTGTCGCTGTTCCCAAGCCAAGCATGAGCATGCAGGCCGAGCAGTTCGCCAATCGACTTCGCAAGAATGCCAAGCATCTGGGCAAGTGGGCTCGTCGGACGGGCGTGACCTGCTACCGCGTATACGATGCGGATCTACCTGATTACAACGTGGCTATTGATATCTATGCAGGGGCCGCCGACGACGAGGGCCGTGTATGGGTGCACATCGCCGAGTACGCGCCGCCCGCCGAGATCGAGCCGTCCACCGCACGACGTCGTCTCGAGGAGATCCTCATGGTCACGCCCGAGGTGCTCGGCGTGCCTGAGACCGATATCTCGCTCAAGGTGCGTGAACGCAAACGTGGATCCGAGCAGTATGAGCGCGTGGATGAGTCGGGAGAGGCGCACACCGTCGCCGAGGATGGCTTGCTCTTCGAGGTCAACCTCACCGACTACCTCGATACCGGTCTCTTCCTCGATCATCGCTCCACGCGCCACACCATTCGCGAACTCGCACAGGGTACGCGATTCCTGAATCTCTTCGCTTACACCGGCAGTCTCAGCGTCTACGCAGCGGCAGGTGGTGCCAAGTGGACGGTGACCGTGGACATGTCGCGCACCTATCTGGAGTGGGCGCGTCGCAATATGCGACTCAACGGGTTCACGGGTCCTTCGCATCGCCACGATCAGGCCGATGTCACTACCTGGCTGGGCAAAGCTGCGAGTGAGGGCCAGGAGTTCGACCTCATCTTCATCGACCCTCCTACGTTCTCCAACTCAAAGCGGATGGAGGGCACGTTCGACGTGCAGCGAGATCACGTCGCACTGCTCCGCGATGCCATGCGCGTCCTGGCGCCCGGTGGCTCGATCATCTTCTCCAACAACCGAAGTGGCTTCAAAATGGACACGGACGCCCTTGCCGACCTGCAGTTGAAGGACATCACGGCCTCAACGATTCCGAAGGATTTCGAGCGCCGACGGGTACACACTACATGGAGGATCGAGCGAGCCTGACTCGCTCGACCCATTTGGTGAACGAGGAGGGCGCATGGCTTCGGAGATCAGGAGCGTGACAGAGTTCGATTCGATCGAACTCAAAGGCGTGGGGGATCTGCACGTCGAACAGGGTGAGCAGGAGACGCTCCGAATCGAAGGGGACGACGAGGTCATTCGTCAGATCATCACGGAAGTCTCGAATCGTAGACTCGTGATCAGATTCGATACTTGGACGGCGCTCCGCATGTGGGGCACATCGCAGAAAGTTGCGTTCCATATCACGGTCAAAGAACTCACTCATGTGACCATCTCGGGTTCGGGGTCGCTCGACCTCGCGCACTTCAAGACTGAATCCCTTGATCTCTCGCTCACCGGTGCCGGCAGTATCACGGCCGACGTGGAAGTCTCCAAGCTGCAGGCGGGAGTCGCCGGTTCGGGCGACTTCACCGTCAAGGGCTCTGCCAAGGAAGTTGATATCCGAATCACCGGCGCCGGTTCATTCCGGGGTCTCGGGCTCGAAGGGCAGGATGTCCGCGTCTCCATCGGTGGAGCCGGCAAGGCGTCGGTGAAAGCCGAGGCTACCCTTGATGTGCAGATAGGCGGGGCTGGCAGTGTCGAGTATCTGGGTACTCCAGCGTTGACCCAGAAGATCGGTGGCATCGGCAAGATCGAGCGTGCAGCGGTCTAGTGCACACGCCGCGCGCATTGACTGTTGCTGGTCGAATCATCGTCGAGACGGTTCGTGCGTGGGCGGAGGATGGCGCTCCGCGACTTGCTGCGGCACTCGCGTACTACCTGCTGATAGCGCTGGCACCCATGCTGCTCTTGACCGTGTGGAGCGCGAGTCTGCTCTTTGAGCGAGCTGATGTTCGGGCTGAGATTCTCGTGTGGGCGTCCGGAATCGCGGGGGAGAGCGGAGCGGATGTTGCCGAGACGGTGCTCTCCGCGCTCGCGGCCTCCGGTCTCAGCGCGGGCGCGACGGTGCTGACGGTGCTGATTGCGATATTTGGCGCGACCGCAGCGTTCGGCCAACTTCAGTCGGCGCTCAACATCGTGTGGGAGGTCGAGCCCAGGCGCACGGGGGTGTCGGGATTCCTGGTCAACCGAGCGTTCGCCTTTCTCCTGATGTCAGCGCTGGGCCTGCTATTGCTCGGGTCGGTGTTCTTGGGAACGTCGCTCTCGGCGTTCTCGGGTCAGTTCGCCGGGGCATTGCCCGACGCGGAGGTTGCGGCTCGCATGTGGGAGGCACTCGTCTCGGTGGTGGGCGGGACGGTGGTGTTCATCCTGGTCTTCAGTGTGTTACCGGAAAGCAGGATCGCAGTCCGCGACACATTGGTGGGGGCATTTGTGACATCGGTCCTCTGGACGGTGGGCAAAACGGGCCTCGCCGCTTATCTTGCCAGCAGCAGCGTCGCGGATGCCTATGGAGCGCTCGGTTCATTTGTGGTGCTCCTAGTGTGGCTCTACTACTCGGCTCAGGTGGTGATCCTGGGGGCGGAGTTCACACATGTTTGGACACAGCATCGGGCGGCAGTCGGTGCCGATGAATCCACGTGATGAGAGGGTGATGATCTTGTCTGTGTGTTCGGCCGACAGTGTCTCTGTGCTTCGCTGGAAACGCTTGCGTGCTTGGTCAGAAGGGCGATTTGGAGTAGAATGAGGGTCTGCGCTTGAACCTTCCGCGACGCACATTCGAGTGTCGCGTGCTGCGCGACTCGTTATTATTCGGCGACGCGCTCATCGTTTTTGATTTGCAGGAGGTACGTTTCCGTGGGCTGATGGGCAAGGCATTCGCGAGTTCGCTCGTCGCGCCGTTCGTCTGCTCTCTGGGTAAGACAACCACGATGAGCTTTGGCGGTCGAGCTCGATCGCCTCATGCTGTAGCTGGCACGAATAGGAGAGGGTGATTCAGATTTCGGGCAAGACGATCGCCGAGAAGATATTCTCGGCACACTCCGGTACAGACGCGCATGCGGGCGACATCGTCGTCGCTGACGTCGATTTCGTGATGGGTCAGGACGGCACATCGCCGCTCGCCATCGCCGCACTCGAGAACATGGGTGTTGACGAGGTGTTCGACCCCAAGAAGGTCGCGCTCGTCATGGATCACAGCTCACCCAGTCCCATCGAGGGCGTGAGTGCTCTTCACACGATCATGCGCAACTTTGGCAAGAAGACCGGAGCCAAGATCTACGACGTAGGCTGCGGTGTGTGCCATCAGCTCATCCCCGAGCAGGGTCACGTGGTTCCAGGCGATCTCATGGTCGGTTGCGACAGTCACACCTGCACGTACGGCGCGCTGGGCGTCTTCTCCACCGGCGTCGGTTCAACCGACGGTGCGGCGGCGATGGCGGCAGGCAAGCTCTGGTTCAAGGTTCCAGACACCATGAAGGTGGTGTACGGCGGAGAGCTTCAGCCGGGCGTGTTCAGCAAGGATCTCATCCTGGCGCTGGCCGGCAAGATCAAGGCAGACGGCGCTACCTATATGGCACTGGAGTTCCATGGTCCGGTCATCGACGCACTGAGCGTTGAGGCCCGCATGACCATCTCCAACATGGCCATCGAAGTCGGCGCCAAGGCCGGTCTCATGAAGGCCGACGAGAAGACGCTCGCCTGGTACGAGGGTCGCTCCGAGCGTACGCCGCTCGTTGTAGACCCCGACGACGGCGCCGTGTATGCGGAGACCGTCGAGTTCGACGCGAGCACCATCGGGCCCATGATCGCCAAGCCGCATGCAGTGGATAACGTGTCCCCGATCGAAGAGATCGAGGGACTGCCGATCGCGCAGGGTTTCATCGGTACGTGCACCAACGGTCGTCTCGAGGATCTCAAAATAGCTGCGGGCATCCTGGAGGGTCGCACCATCCATCCGGACGTGCGTCTCATCGTTGCTGCCGCATCCAAGGACATCTACCTCGATGCCATGGAGGCCGGCTACATCCAGACGCTCGTCAAGGCGGGGGCCTCGATCGTGACCCCGGGCTGCGGTCCGTGCGTCGGCACTCACAACGGTGTGCCGAGCAACGGCGAGAACGTCATCTCCACGGCCAACCGCAACTTCAAGGGCCGCATGGGCAACTCCAATGCGTTCATCTACCTCGGTAGCCCGGCCACGGTGGCGGCTTCCGTGATCGAGGGCAAGATCACCGACCCGCGTAAGTATTTCAAGGGAGGGGACGCCCGATGACGATCGAAGCCAAGGCATTCAAATATGGCGATGACATCAACACGGACTACATCATCTCCGGCAAGTACAAGTTCAAGTCCAACGACATGGAGGCCATGGCCGTCCATGCGATGGAGGATCTGGACTCGGAGTATTACAACAAGATGAAGCCGAACGGTGGCTTCTTGGTCGCCGGCACGAACTTCGGTATGGGCTCCAGCCGTGAGCAGGCGCCGCTCGTCCTCATCTACAGCAACACGCAGGCGATACTTGCCAAGAGTTTCGCTCGCATCTTTTATCGCAACGCCATCAACACAGGTCTGCCGGTCGTGGAGTGCGACACGGATCTGATCGATGAGGGCGATGAGTTGGCTCTCGATCTCACCGGTGGCGTGTTGCGTAACGCCACGAAGGGTATCGATATCGAGATCAAGCCACTTCCCGACGTCATGGCCCAGCTCTTGGCCGACGGCGGTTTGGTGCAGCACTTCAAGAAGCATGGTGGATTCAACCTCTAGGAGACGGCATGGCAGCCGAGAAGAAGGCTAGTAAGGGATACCTCACAGGCGACAAGGAAGAGATCGCCGAACGCGCGGCCGGGGACGAAGCAGCACTTGCTGCCGTCTTCGAGGCGCTTTCAGGGGAGGACCGCAGAATGCGAGTTCTGGCAGCTCGCTCGATACACGTGCTCTCGATCAAGACACCGGATGTTCTTCGACCTCATGCGGAGCATCTGATTGACGCGCTGGATCGTCCTGAGCCGCAAACGCGGTGGGAGGTCCTTGGTGCATTTGAGCAGCTCGTGGCCGTCGACGCCCGTCTGATCGCCAAGGCGATCACGGCGGTTTCGACCGCGCTTCACGATGCGGAGTCCGGCGTGGTCCGACTCGCTGCATTCCGCGTGCTCGCCGCCTATGGCGCGACCACAGAGAATCGTTCGGAGAAGGTCTGGCCGCTCATCGACGAGGCGATCCGTGTCTATCACGGTGACCCCGAGTTCCCCGCGATGCTCGTGGGAGTTGTGCGTCTCGTTCAGGGGTCCGCTTCCAAGGACGTCAAGACGGCCGCTGCGGAGCGCATGGTGTTCGATTCAGAGCACACCAAGGGTCTTGTCGGCAGGCGTGCCAAGCAGATCGTGAGCTGCGGCAATCTGCCCCCCAAGCCGGTCGAAGAGGACGAGTAGACTCCAGCCCTCAAGTTCGTCCCATGTATGCACTACGCGCCCGGTCATGCGACCGAGGTGCTGACCAGTCCGCGGGTGCGCCGCTGTGAGCCGCCCACGAACCAGCAGGAGGAATCATTATGGCCAAGCATACGGTGACACTCATTCCCGGTGACGGAATCGGGCCCGAGCTCACTCGCGCAATGACGCGCGTGGTCGACGCGACCGGTGTCGACATCGAGTGGGAGTCCGTTGACGCGGGCGCCGACGTCATGGAGAAGTACGGCACACCGTTGCCGGATCACGTTCTCGATTCGATCCGCAAGAACAAGGTCGCCATCAAGGGTCCGATCACCACGCCCGTCGGTGGTGGCTTTCGCAGCGTGAATGTTGCGATCCGCAAGAAGCTCGATCTCTACTCTTGTCTGCGTCCGTCGTTCTCGATCCCGGGCACCGGCGCGCGGTACGACAACGTCGACCTCGTGATCGTTCGTGAGAACACCGAGGACCTCTACGCTGGCATCGAGTTCGAAGAAGGATCCGAGGCTGCTGCTGAGCTCATCAAGTTCGCGGCCGACTCCGGTGCGGGCGTCATCCGGCCCGACTCAGGAATCTCGCTCAAGCCGATCTCCATTGAGTGCAGCCGTCGCATCGTGAAGTTCGCGTTCGACTACGCGATCGCCAACGGCCGCAAGAAGGTCACCGCGGTGCACAAGGCCAACATCCTCAAGCACTCGGACGGCCTGTTCCTCAAGATCGCTCGTGAGGTCGCTGCAGAGTACGCCGACTCCGGCGTGGAGTTCGACGACTACATCATCGATGCCACCTGCATGCAGCTCGTATTGCACCCCGAGTGGTTCGACGTGCTCGTGCTTCCCAACCTCTACGGTGACATCGCCTCCGACCTAGCAGCAGGTCTTGTCGGCGGACTTGGTATCGCACCGGGCGCCAACATCGGCACCGACTACGCGGTGTTCGAGCCGGTTCATGGCTCCGCCCCCAAGTACGCGGGCAAGGACATGGCCAACCCCACCGCCGAGATACTCTCGGCAGTGCTCATGCTCAACCACTTGGGCGAGCGTGACGCAGCCGATCGCATTCTGAATGCGGTCAAGACGGTTCTGGCCGAGGGCGAGACGGTTACGTACGACATCCGTCGCACCAACACCGGGAGCACCGACGGTGCTGTCGGCACGCAGGCATACGCCGACGCGCTGATCGCCAAGCTCTAATCGCACGCTCGTTTCGCAACACGAAGGACCCTGGCCGCACGTTCGGGTCAGGGTCCTGTTCATGTTCGGCCTTCCATTCCGTGTCACTTTCTCGCGTACAATCCTCTGTGTCGGGAATCATGCAAACAACAGCGGAGGGGGCACCAGCGTGACGGACGTGACCGAGGACCAGGCCGCAGTGGCGGCTAGTCGGCGCAAACTCATTCTTGTGGCGGTCGTAGGCGTGCTGGTCGTCATCGCTTCCGTGTTCGCATTGCAGGCACTGGGCGGGGCCGACGATGTCGATTCGACGGCGGATGTCGGTCTTCCCGCAGTCGAGGATGACGCCACCTCTGCGGAGGATGACGCTCCCGTCGTCGACCCCAGCGATTCTGCCACGCCCACATCCACACCGCTTGAGGAGGCCGCTGCTCCGGGGCGGATCGCATATCGTCTCGATGGCGGTATCTGGGTCGCGGACGAGGATGGTACGGACTCTGTTCGGGTCGCTGAGAGTCCCGAGGGTCCGTTCGCGCTCTCACCGGATGGCGAGACGCTGGCATACGTTGATGTGGCGATCGGTCATCTGTTCGTGGTCGTCGACGTGGTCACATCCGAGGATCGGGATGCCGGACTCGTCGATGTGGGTCCGGCATTCACCGAGCGTCCGTCATGGGCACCTGATTCCTCATGGTTCGTGTTCACGGCCGACACTCCCGAAGGCGGTGTCGTTTCGACGGCGCTACGTAACGGTGATTCGGTCGCGTCGATAGGTGCAGGACGAGGACCGGCCGTATCGGGCGACGCCAAGAGGGTCGCCTATATCGATGCGATCGATCCGGGAGCCGCGGGCCCCATTCAGATCTACGCCGTTGCGACGGGCGCGCTTCGTGCCGCCCGTGGGTCTATGGCCATCGAGGTCGCATGGATCGAAGAGTCCATTCTGTACGCATCCTCGGGGGCAGATGGCAACACGCCGTCGCTCTCCACGGTTTCAGTCATGGGAGTGAATCTGAAGGAGCTCGTTGGAGCGCCACAGATGAGTCGTCCGGTCGCGTACACTCGACTCTGCGTTTCGCCGGACGGTGCGCGGATCTCCTACGCGCATACCGGGGACGACGGGTATTCTCGGCTGTTCGTGATCGAGACGGAGGATCCGGTGCCGTTCGATCTCTCGATCAGGCGTGATGTGTATCCGCTCTGTTGGACGGCGGACAGTGCACGCGTCCTGTTCGTGGAGGGAAATGCGTTCCAGGGTGAAGATACCGATCTCATGAGTGTGCAGCCCGATGGGATAGGCAGACGCGCAGTGATTGAGGGCGCCGGCCTCTGAGCAGGTCGTATGCTTGTGCGTGTATAGAGGGTCGCGTATACTCTCGCCTCACAACAGAACATTGCATTGTGGCGTTGACGGGGAGAAGTAGGGGCTAATCCTTTGCCCTCAGAGAGCCGGGTATGGTGAAAACCGGCGCAGGACGTTCCGAAACTGTCCCCCGAGCCACCCGGAAGAACATTCCGGTCCTTTACTTGCGCGGACGATCTTCGCGAAGGGCCGGTACCAAGTAGGCCGGGTCGGTGGCATCCGTTACCTGCCGTACGAGTGGACGCCCGCTCTGATCAGGCATACGTGCCAAAGTTGGAATCCGGGTGTCAAGCGGGGTGGTACCGCGGGAGCAATATGCTTTCGTCCCGGCGAGGGGACGAGCATGCGCTTTCTGCGGTCTTTTTGTCTCCTCGGCTGGTATTCCATCTCGTACAGGGGCTCACATCGCAATCGCGAAACGCCCCCACTGTATCGCTCGTGCGGCACCGGAGTCACCGTTCCCGATCAGGGAGAGGTGGATGATGGCGCTTCGCAGCGAGCAGATGAAACAAGGGGTGACAAGAGCCCCTCACCGCAGCCTTCTCAAGGCTGACGGTCTCACCGACGAAGAGATATCGCGACCTTTGATCGCGGTCGTCAACTCAGTCAACGATGTGATCCCCGGTCACCTCATGCTCGACAAGATCTCCGACGCGGTGAAGACGGGGATTCGCATGGCGGGCGGCACGCCACTCGAGTTCGCGACCATCGGTGTGTGTGACGGGATCGCCATGAATCACGCCGGCATGCGGTACTCGCTCGCGAGTCGCGAAGTGATCGCTGACAGTGTCGAGCTCGTCGTTCAGGCACATGCGTTTGACGCGATGGTCATGATCCCCAACTGCGACAAGATCATCCCCGGCATGCTCATGGCTGCGGCCCGCCTGGACATCCCGACCGTGGTCGTCTCGGGCGGACCTATGATGGCTGGTCGCTTCCGTGACAAGGACGTCGACCTCGATACCGTGTTCAAAGCGGTTGGAGAGGTCACCGCCGGAACCATGGACGAAGCCGATCTGCACGATCTCGAGAATGCGGCGTGCCCCACATGTGGCTCGTGCGCCGGTCTCTTCACCGCGAACTCCATGAACTGCCTCACCGAGGCCATCGGCATGGGGCTGCCCGGTAACGGCACCATCCCCGCCGTCTACTCAGAGCGCATTCGCCTCGCCAAGTACGCGGGCATGAAGATCATGGATCTCCTGGAGCGTGGTGTGACGGCGCGCGACATCATGACGCCAGACGCGATCCGCAACGCGATGACGCTCGATATGGCGTTCGGTGGATCCACCAACACCGTGCTTCATCTGACGGCGATCGCTCACGAGGCCGAGGCTGACATCACGCTCGACGACTGGGCTGCCGTCTCCGACAAGACTCCGAACCTCGTGAAGGTCTCGCCTTCGTCGGACTTCCACATGCAGGACCTCTACGCGGCCGGCGGCATTCCCGCGATCATGCACGAGCTCGACAAGGCCGGTCTCGTCGTCCGTGACGCGGCCACTGTCGACGGTCGCACCATGGGCGAGATCGCCGACGCGGCGCGCAACACCGATCCCAAGATGGTCCGGTCCGTCGATGAGGCGTACGGCGCCATCGGAGGACTTGCGGTACTCCGTGGGAACCTCGCCCCCGATGGATGCGTGGTCAAGCGGTCCGCTGTGTCGGCAGAGATGCTCCAGCATTCCGGTCCGGCACGTGTCTTCGACTGCGAAGAGGATGCGGTCGACGCGATCCTGACGCGTCAGATCAATGAGGGCGACGTGATCGTCATCCGCTACGAGGGGCCCAAGGGTGGACCGGGCATGCGCGAGATGCTCACGCCCACGAGCGCGGTCAAAGGTATCGGCATGGACCGTTCGGTCGCGCTCATCACAGACGGTCGTTTCAGCGGCGCGACCAGCGGCGCCTCGATCGGGCATGTATCCCCTGAGGCTGCGGATGGGGGCACGATCGGTCTCGTCATGGAAGGCGACCTCATCGACATCGACATCACCGCAGGCACCATTGAGCTCGTGGTGCCTGAGAATGAACTTGCTGTCAGGCGTGAGGCCTGGACGGCTCCGGAGCCGCGCATCAAAAAGGGCTACATGGCGCGTTATGCGCAGTTCGTATCAAGCGCCGACAAAGGAGCAGTGGTCTCATGAGTGAGAGGATCACAGGGGCGAGCGCACTCGTGCGCGCCCTGGAGATCGAGGGGGTCGACGTGCTCTTCGGGTATCCCGGAGGAGTAGCGTTGCCCGTCTTCGATGCGTTGTACCACTCCGAGAAGGTTCGCACGATTCTTCCTCGGCACGAGCAGGGCGCGGTGCATGCGGCCGACGGCTATGCGCGCGTCACCGGCAAGCCGGGCGTGGCGCTTACCACGAGCGGGCCCGGTGCGACGAACACGATCACCGGACTCGCCAATGCGTTCATGGACTCGATCCCCATGGTCGTGATCACCGCACAGGTGGCCACGCACGTGATCGGGACCGACGCGTTCCAGGAGTCGGACATGACCGGCATCACGATGCCTATCACCAAGCACAACTATCTGGTGACCCAGGCCGCCGATCTGCCGGAGGTGCTCAAGGAGGCGTTCCATATCGCCACCACGGGACGTCCCGGACCGGTGCTCATCGACCTTCCGGTCGACGTGAGCAAGGGTGAGTTCGACTGGTACTACCCGGAGACGGTCAGCCTGCCCGGCTACAAGCCCACCTACAAGGGCCACGCCAAGCAGGTCAAGCAGGCCGCACAGATGATCACCAAAGCGCGCAAGCCTCTGCTCTATGTCGGCGGAGGTGTCATCTCCTCCAACGCTGCGAACGAGATCAAAGAGCTCGCAGAGCTCATGCAGCTGCCGGTCACCACGACCATGCTGGGAAAGGGTGCGTTCCCCGAGGATCATCACCTTTGGATCGGCATGCCCGGCATGCATGGCGCCAAGTACACCAACTACAGCATCACCGAGACCGACCTGCTCATAGGCGTCGGCGTTCGGTTCGACGACCGCGTCACCGGCAAGCTCTCGACATTCGCGAGCAAGGCCAAGGTCATCCACATCGATATCGATCCGGCCGAGATCGGCAAGAACAAGGCGGTCGACGTCCCCATCGTGGGCGACGCACGGGGCATTCTCGGTGCGATCACCGCCGAGCTCCGCAAGATGGGATCTGAGCCTCGCACCGATGCTTGGATGCGCGCGATCGATGACTGGCGCAACCGATTCCCGTTGCACTACGCCAAGGAAGAAGGGGTCCTCTATCCGCAGCTCGTGGTCGAGCGCATCGACGCGCTCACGCGTGATCGCGAGGTCGTGCTCACCACTGAGGTCGGGCAGAACCAGATGTGGGCTTGCCAGTACTTCAAGTTGCGGGGACCGCGGATGTGGGCGACCTCAGGCGGTCTTGGCACCATGGGTTACGGCTTCCCGGCGGCACTGGGCTGTGCGGCCGGCAGACCCGACGCGCTCGTGGTCAACGTCGCGGGTGACGGCTCGATCCAGATGAACATCCAGGAGATGGCCACGGCCAAGCTCAACGACCTCCCGGTCAAGAACGTGATCCTCAACAACGGCTATCTGGGCATGGTACGGCAGTGGCAGGAGCTCTTCTATGGCAAGCGTTACGCGAGCTCCGTTCTCGACCGCGACTGCCCGGACTTCGTGAAGCTCGCCGAGGCGTACGGCTGCTTCGGCATCCGGGTCACCTCGCCCGATGAGCTCGATGCGGCGCTCACTGCGGCGTTCGAGTTCGACGGCCCGGCGATCGTGGACTGTCGCGTGGTCGAGGAAGAGTGCGTGTGGCCCATGGTGGCTCCCGGCGGCTCCATCGACGAGATGCTCGGTGGTGTTCCCGGAGGCCCGGTCTCCGAGATGCTCGATGATGATCTGATAGAGGAGGTGTGGGAGTAGCCATGCAGCACACACTGTCAGTTCTCGTTGAGAACAAGCCGGGCGTGCTCACGCGCGTGACATCGCTGTTCGCCCGTCGCGGGTTCAACATCGATTCTCTCGCCGTGGGTGTGACCGAGGACCTCACGCTGTCCCGTATCACGCTCGTGGTCAGTGCCGAGGACATCCCGCTGGAGCAGATCACCAAGCAACTCCACAAGCTGATCAACGTTATCAAGATCCAGGACCTGGATCCTGATTCGATGATCGATCGCGAGCTCGTGCTCTTCAAGGTCAACGCGGTTCCGGACCGTCGCCATGAGGTCATCGAGATCGCTAACGTGTTTCGCGCCAAGATCGTGGATGTGGGCAAGAACTGTCTCACGATCGAGGCGACAGGGACGGCCGACAAGCTCGCGGCGATGGAAGATCTGCTGCGCGCATACGGAATAAAGGAACTCGCACGAACGGGCAAGATCGCACTCGCGAGAGGCTCTCGGGACAGCTAAGGACATCGACACAGGAGGACCATCATGGCGAACGTGTACTACGAGAAGGACTGCGACCTCTCGCTCATCAAGGATCGCAAGATCGCAGTGATCGGCTATGGCTCACAGGGCCATGCGCATGCACTCAACCTGCACGACTCCGGCTGCGACGTTCGCGTCGGACTGCGCGCCAGCTCCAAGAGCTGGGACAAGGTCAAGGAGAACGGACTCAAGGTGATGACCCCGCGTGAGGCGGCGGCCGATGCAGACATCGTCATGATCCTCACCCCCGACGAGACGCAGGGTCACACGTACTACTCTGAGATCCACGAGTCCATGACCGCAGGCAAGGTCCTGGCTTTCGCACACGGCTTCAATATCCACTTCGATCAGATCACCCCGCCTGACGACGTGGACGTCATAATGATCGCCCCCAAAGGTCCTGGTCACATGGTTCGTCGCGTCTTCACCGAGGGCTCGGGAGTGCCGTGTCTCATCGCGGTGCACCAGGACGCATCCGGCAAGGCCAAGGACATCGCTCTTGCTTGGGCGATGGGTATCGGCGGCGCGCGTGCAGCCGTTATCGAGACATCCTTCACCGAGGAGACCGAGACTGACCTCTTTGGCGAGCAGGTCGTCCTCTGTGGTGGTATCACCGAACTCGTCAAGGCGGGCTTCGAGACTCTGGTCGAGGCTGGCTATCAGCCTGAGATCGCGTACTTCGAGTGCTTCCACGAGATGAAGCTCATCGTCGATCTCATGTTCGAGGGCGGCATGGCCAAGATGTTCGACTCCATCAGCAACACTGCTGAGTACGGTGCGTACGTGACCGGACCCAAGATCATCACCGACGACACGCGTGATGCCATGGCGGAGGCTCTCTGGGATATCCAGAACGGCAAGTTCGCACGTGATTGGATGCTCGAGAACAAGGTGGCAGCACCTCACTTCAAGGCTACTCGTCGCATCAACGCCGAGCACTTCATCGAAGAGGTCGGCGGCGACTTGCGCGGCATGTTCAGCTGGATCGACCAGGACTCATAGGAGGCGCCACCGATGCAGAAGAAGTACTTGATGACGCCGGGGCCCACCCCGGTACCCAGCGAAGTGCTACTCGCACAGGCACGTCCTGCGATCCACCATCGCACGCCGGACTTCTCGGCTGCGCTGATGGAGGCCATCAACGGCCTCAAGTACGTGTTCCAGACTGAGAACGATGTGATCATCACGGGCTCGTCGGGCACGGGTGTCATGGAGTCATCGATCTCCAACTGCTTCTGCGCCGGCGACACGATCATCGTGACGCACAACGGCAAGTTCGGTGAGCGCATGACGCAGATCAGCGAGGCCTACGGACTCAACGTCGTCGACATGGCGTTCGAGTGGACCGAGGTCGTCTCGCCGCAGGCGGTGGCCGACGCTCTGAAGGCCAATCCTGAGGCTCGCGGCGTCGTGGTCACGCAGTCCGAGACTTCATCGGGAGTGCTCAACGACATCGAGACGATCGGCAAGATCGTGGCCGACTACCCGGACTGCGTCTTCATCATCGATTCGATCACCGGCATCGGTGCGGTCGACTGCAAGACCGACGAGTGGGGCCTCGACGTGGTCATGACCGGCTCGCAGAAGGGGCTCATGCTCCCGCCGGGTCTCGCCGCGATCAGCGTGAGTGACAAGGCATGGCGCGCCTACGAGCGTTCCACGCTTCCCAAGTACTACTTCGACTGGGCCAAGTACAAGAAATCGCTCGCCAAGGAGACCACGCCGTTCACACCGCCGGTCTCACTCATCATCGGACTGGCCGAGGCCGTCAAGATGATCCGCGAGGAGGGCATCGAGAACACGATCGCTCGTCATTCGCGTCTCGCCGAGGCGACACGCCGCGGCTGTGAGGCCCTGGGGCTCAGGTTGTTCGCCCCGGCTGAGGGTCGCGGCAGCGCGGTGACCCCGGTGTGGGTGCCGGAGGGTGTCGATGGCAAGGCCATCGTGAAGGTCATGAAGGAGACGCACGGTGTCACCATCGCCGGCGGTCAGGACAACTACGCGGGGCGCATCATCCGCATCGGTCACCTTGGCTACTTTGGCAACTTCGACATCATCGTCACTCTTGCTGCTCTGGAGATGACGCTCGCAAGCCTGGGATACGAGTTTGAGCGCGGGGCGGGCATCAAGGCCGCCGAAGCCGTGTTCATGGGGGAGTAGAGGAGAAACAATGAAGGTACTTGTCGCAGAGAAGATCGCTCAGTCCGGTATCGATATGCTGGGTGAGCAGTTCGACGTCGAGTTCAAGGTGGGCATGACGCCCGAGGAACTCGTCGCTGAGATCCCCGCATACGAGGGACTGATCGTGCGTTCCGCCACCAAGGTGACCCGCGAGGTCATTGCTGCAGGCACGAACCTCAAGATCATCGGTCGCGCCGGTGTCGGCGTGGACAACGTGGACGTTCAGGCGGCAACGGAGCGCGGCATCATCGTATGCAACGCGCCCACGTCGAACATCGTGTCCGCAGCCGAGCACACCATCGCCCTCATGCTGGCGCAGTCGCGCAATATTGCGCAGGCATCTGCGAGCATGAAGCAGTGCAAGTGGGAGCGCTCCAAGTTCACGGGCTCCGAGGTCTACGAGAAGACGCTCGCCGTCTTCGGTCTGGGCCGCATCGGCTCGCTCGTTGCCGAGCGCGCACGCGGTCTGGGCATGAAGCTGATCGGCTATGACCCCTACGTCTCACCAGAGCGTGCTCAGGCCATGGGCATCGAACTCTACGAGAACGTTGAGGACATGCTGCCGTTGGCCGACTACATCACGGTGCATCTCCCCAAGACCAAGGAGACCATTGGCATGTTCGGGTCTGAGCAGTTCGCCAAGATGAAGGACGGCGTTCGCGTGATGAACACCGCTCGTGGCGGCATCTATCAGGTCGACGCGCTGGCCGACGCACTCAAGTCCGGCAAGGTCGCCTCGGCGGCCATCGACGTCTTCGAGGTCGAGCCGTGCACGGACTCGCTTCTGGCTGAGCTCGACAACGTGATCCTCACACCGCACCTGGGTGCGAGTACCTCTGAGGCACAGGATCGCGCCGGCGAGCAGATCGCCGAGTTCGTGGCGCTGGGCCTCAATGGAGACATGGTTCCGACTGCGGTCAACATCGCACCGGTGGCACCTGAGGTCTACGAGGCTGTCGGTCCCTTCATCGGCCTGTCCGAGAATCTGGGCAAGATGGTCGCGCAGATGTCACGTGGGGGCGTGGACGAGCTCGATATCCTCTTCGTCGGCGGTCTGGCCGACGTGGACACTCGCATCCTCAAGACGGCCGTGCTCAAGGGCATGCTGACGGTCGTGAGCGCCGAGTCTGTCAACTTCGTCAACGCGGACTACTACGCCGAGCAGCGCGGTATCCGCGTGTCGGAGACCAAGCGCACTGAGACACACGACTACATTTCCATGGTCGTTGTCCGCGCCACGACGCCGGAGGGTCCGTGCGAGATCGGTGCGGCTCTCGTCGGCAAGAAGAACGAGCCTCGTCTGGTGACGGTGTTCGACTACGACATGGATATGGCACCTGCGGCGAACATGGCGTTTTTCGTGTATCCCGATCGCCCCGGCATGATCGGCAAGGTCGGTACGATCCTGGGTGGCAAGGGCATCAACATCGGTTCCATGCAGGTCGGCCGCAAGGATGTCGGCGGTCAGGCGCTCATGGGAATCACCGTCGATGCTGCGATCAATCGCGAGCTTCTCGCGGAGATCAAGGAAACAGCGGGAATGGACGACGCCTGGGGCGTCGAGCTATAGAACGTCGCACCACATGCGATTTCGACGGCCGGGTCCATCCGGGTTCGGCCGCCCGCGACGTTTTCTTGAGGAGTGACGACAGATGAGCCAGGACAAGGTCTTCATATTCGACACCACGCTGCGTGATGGCGAGCAGTCTCCCGGTGCCTCCATGAACACGGAGGAGAAGCTGGAGATCACGCGCCAACTCCTACGGCTGGGTGTCGACGTGATCGAGGCGGGTTTCCCCGTCTCGAGCCCCGGCGATTTCGAGAGCGTGCGCCGCATCGGATCCGAGGTCGGTGACGCGTGCGTGGTCTGTGGACTCACGCGAGCGATACCGGCTGACATCGATGTCGCCGCCGACGCGCTCAAGACGGCCGCGCGCCCGCGCATCCACACCGGTATCGGCGTGAGCGAGTCGCATCTCAGGGACAAGTTGCGAATTTCCGAGGACACCGCGATAGAGCGTGCGATCACGGCGGTCAAGCATGCCCGGAATCTCGTGGACGACATCGAGTTCTATGCCGAGGACGCCGGGCGTGCGAATCCGGAGTTCCTCTACCGCATGGTCGAAGCCGTTGTGGCAGCCGGGGCTACGGTCGTGAACATCCCCGACACCACGGGCTACGCGTATCCGGAGCTCTTTGGCGATCTCATCGGCGGGCTGTTCCAGCATGTGAAGGGCATTGAGGACGTGATCGTCTCCGTGCACTGTCATAACGACCTGGGTATGGCCACTGCCAACGCACTCGCAGGCGTCAAGGCGGGTGCGCGTCAGATCGAGTGCACCATCAACGGCATCGGTGAGCGCGCGGGCAACACGGCCATGGAAGAGGTCGTGATGGCGCTTCGCCAGCGACCCGACGTATTCGGTGTGGACACCACCATCAACGCCAAAGAGATCACCCGTGCGTCGCGCATGATCACGAATATCACGGGAATCAACGTGCAGCCGAACAAGGCGATCGTCGGCGCGAATGCGTTCGCGCACTCCAGCGGCATCCATCAGGACGGTGTGCTCAAGGAGCGTTCCACCTACGAGATCATCGACCCGGTTGATGTGGGTGTCGGCGGTTCCAGCATCGTGCTCACTGCGCGCAGCGGGCGTCATGCACTGCGCCATCGCCTCGAGGTTCTGGGCTTCTCTCTGGGCAACGAGGAGTTCGAGTCCATTTACGCTGACTACCTCGTGGTGGCTGACAAGAAGAAGGAAGTCTACGACGAGGATCTCGAGGCACTCGTCGGCGAGCGGGAACGCACCATGCATGACCTGTATCACCTGGAGAAGGTGCAGGTCACCACGGGTGAGCCCGGTATCCCAACCGCCACGGTCGAGCTGGTCACGCGCGACGGAGAGCATCTGATCGATTCCAGTCACGGCACCGGCCCGGTCGACGCGGTGTACAAGGCGATCAACCGACTCATCGACGTGGAGAACGATCTCTCCGAGTTCTCGGTCAACGCGGTGACGCGTGGTATCGACGCGTTGGGCGAGGTCACGATCCGCGTGACGGCGGGCGATGGTCGGGTCTATACCGGCCGAGGAGCTCATAGCGATATCATCGTGGCTTCGGCAAAGGCGTACACGAATGCGCTCAACCGGCTGCTCGTGAGTCAGGGAGTCACCGAAAGCGATGTCACAGAAGGCGTCTAGAGTTACGTGAGTGAGGTCGGACGGAGTCGTCCGAGACTCATGGACCTATGTAAGGAGAACATGCACATGGCCCGACCCATGACCATCACTGAGAAGATCTTCGCGGCGCACGCCGGGCTTGATGAAGTTACCCCCGGACAACTCATCAACTGTTCGCTCGACATCGTGCTAGCCAACGATGTGACCGCGCCGATCGCGATCAAGGAGTTCCGCAAGGTCGGCATCGATTCTGTGTGGGATGCCGACAAGGTCGTTCTCGTGCCGGATCACTACACGCCCAACAAGGACATCAAGAGCGCCGAGCAGGCCAAGATGATGCGCGACTTCGTGCGCGAGCAGAAGATCTCGCACTATTACGAGATCGGCTGCATGGGCGTGGAGCACGCATTGCTGCCCGAGCAGGGCGTGGTGGGTGCCGGTGACGTGATCATCGGTGCGGACAGCCACACGTGCACATACGGCGCGCTGGGCGCATTCGCGACCGGAGTGGGTTCCACGGACGCAGCTGCCGGCATGGCTACGGGCGAGGCGTGGTTCAAGGTGCCCGCGTCGATCAAGTTCAACATCACAGGCGAGCTCTCGCCATGGGTCTGCGGCAAGGATCTCATCCTGCATATCATCGGCATGATCGGTGTCGATGGTGCGCTGTACCAGTCCATGGAGTTCGCCGGCGATACCATCGCTCGCATGGGCATGGACGACCGCATGACCATCTGCAACATGGCGATCGAGGCCGGCGGCAAGTCCG